>Ga0134125_10007416_pt1 | contig 12375 bp, 14 predicted proteins | sample KB31751_FD_96464 | JGI IMG/M metagenome (GOLD analysis project Ga0134125, IMG submission 96464) | Terrestrial soil microbial communities with excess Nitrogen fertilizer from Kellogg Biological Station, Michigan, USA - KB3-175-1 | ecosystem: Environmental > Terrestrial > Soil > Unclassified ... | reverse complement strand
GATCGAGGCGGCCGGCTACCACGCCGGCGAGCAGGTGATGCTCGGGATGGACTGCGCGGCGAGCGAGTTCTACAAGGACGGCAAGTACCGCTTCGAGGCCGAGAAGCTCTCGTACACCTCGGCGCAGCTCGTGGACCTCTTCGCGACCTGGTGCGACAAGTACCCGATCCTGTCGATCGAGGACGGCATGGCCGAGGGCGACTGGGAGGGCTGGGAGCTCCTCACCAAGCGGCTGGGAAAGGACGTGCAGCTCGTGGGCGACGATGTGTTCGTCACCAACACGCGCATCCTCGCCGAAGGGATCTCGCGCGGCGTGGCCAATTCGATCCTCATCAAGATCAACCAGATCGGCACGCTCTCGGAGACATTCGAGGCGGTCGAGATGGCCAAGCACGCGGGCTACACGTCGGTGATCTCGCACCGCTCGGGCGAGACGGAGGATTCCACCATCGCCGACATCGCCGTGGGCACGAACGCGATGCAGATCAAGACCGGGTCGCTCTCGCGCTCGGACCGGGTGGCCAAGTACAACCAGCTGCTGCGCATCGAGGAGGAGCTGGGCGAGGGCGCGATCTACGCAGGCCGGGGCGCGTTCTACCAGATCAAGTAACTACGGAAAAAACATGGAACCACGGAGACCACTGAGACCACGGAGGAAAGGCAAAGACACTGAAGTTTGTCCGGGATGTGTTCGGGCTTGGGCACGAAACACTCGCAGGGTTTGCTCTTCCTCCGTGGTCTCAGTGGTCTCCGTAGTTCAAAAGGTTTGATGCCCCGCAGATGAAATACCTGGCCGCCACGCTCGCGGTCCTCGTCTTCGCGCTGCAGTATCCGCTGTGGCTCGGGAAGGGCGGATGGACGCGCGTGTGGGACCTCGAGCGCAGCCTCGCGCTGCAGCGCGAGACCAATGCGAAGCTGAAGGCGCGCAACGACGCCCTCGACGCCGAGGTGCGCGACCTGAAGCAGGGCACCGAGGCGATCGAGGAGCACGCGCGGCTGGAGCTCGGGATGATCCGCCGCGACGAGGTCTTCTACCAGGTCGTGCCGGGCCGCTAGCGTGCGGGCCTCCGCGGGCACGCCCCGCGTCTCGATCCTCATTCCCGCGTACCGCGAGCGCTTCTTCGCCGAGACCTTCGAAAGCGCCCGGGCGCAATCGGCGGGCTCCATCGAGATCGTGGTCTCCGACGATTCGCCGGGCGGCGCGATCCGGGCGTGCGTCGAGGCCGCGGGCGATCCGCGCGTGCGCTATTTCCGCAGCGAACCGGCGCGCGGCTTCGAGGGCAACTTCACGTTCCTCTTCCACGAGGCCCGCGCGCCGCTGCTGAAATTCCTGAACGACGACGACCGCCTGCGCCCCGATTGCGTGGAGCGCCTCGCCCAAGCGCTCGACGATCCGGGGGTGAGCCTCGCGACCAGCCGGCGCGCCGTGATCGACGCCAACGGGGTGCTCCGCGCCGACACGCCCGCCACCACTTCGATCACGAATGCGACCGGCACGATCGCGGGCCGCGAGCTGGGCGACCTCGCGCTCGTGAACAGCCAGAACTTCATCGGCGAGCCGACCACGGTGATGTTCCGCCGCGCCGACGTGGCGCCCGAGGCGAAGGGGATCTTCACGTGGGGCGGGAAGTCGTACCACTGCCTGGCGGACCTCGCGTTGTGGCTGCGGCTCCTCGCCCGGGGCCGCGCGTTCTACTCGGCCACGCCATTGAGCGAGTACCGCATCCACCCGGGGCAGGAGCAGCGCAGCCCCGGCCTCGGCGTGGGCTGCATCACGGAGCGCCTCGACCTCGTCCTCACCGCGCGGGGCGCGGGCTTCCTCGCGACTCCCCTCCAGTTCCGCACCGCCCTGCAACGGATCGACGGGCTGGCCAGCATGTGGCGCAAGCAGCCGGGAGTGCCCGCGGCCCACGTGGAACAGCTCGAATCGCTCACGCGCGAGATCGGCCGGCTGTCGGCCTAGCCGGCGTTGCTTCCCCGGCGCGCGAGGTAGATTCCCCCGAGCACCATCGCGCCGCCGATCCACTGCGCCATGCCGATGGCCTCGTGGAAAAGGACCCACGCGAAGAGCGCGGCCATGACCGGCTGGATGAGGAGCGACACCGACGAGAGCGAGGCCGGGAGGTGCGCGAAGGCATACGCGATGAGCCCCTGGCCCAGCACCTGCGACACCATCGCGAGGCCCACCAGCACGAACCAGCCCGCGGCGTTCGAGGGAAGGAATGGCTGCGGGGCGAGGAGGGCGACGGGCAGCAGCACCAGCGCCGTGATCGTCGTGCTCCATGCCATGAGCCGTGCCGTGGAGGCGCCCGCGTCGCGGGCGACCTTGATGGTGAGGAAGTAGCCCGCGTAGAAGACCGCGGTGAGCGCGCCCAGCGCGTCGCCCACGAGGGGCCGGCCGCCCGTGGCGAAGTTGGGCCCCACGAGCACGAACATCCCCGCGATGGAGGCGAGCATCCCCACGAGGAAGACGCGGGTCACGCCGCGTTTCCAGAAGATCCACCCGGCGAGCGTCACGAAGATGGGCGCCAGGTTGGCGAGCACCGTGGAGTTGGCCACCGACGTGTAGAGGATCGAGAAATGCCAAACGCCCAGGTCGCAGGCGAAGAAGAGGCCGGCCAGGAACATCATCAGCGATGCCCGGCTTTCGCCCTTCGGTTGGATCCCCGCCTTCGAGGGGATGACGGCGGAGAGCCAAAGCACGGGAACCGCGAGCGCGCAGCGCCAGAAGGCGCTCGCGAGGGGGCCGGTATCGGAAAGTCGCACGAAGATCGGCGCGAAGGCGATCGCGCAGCCGCCGGCGAGGAGGCAGAGGAAAGCGACCCGGCTCATGGAGGCGGCTATCATAACGTCCTGTGACCCACGAATTCCTCTCGGCCATCGTGCTCCTCACGCTGGTCGTCGACCCGTTCGGCAACGTGCCGCTGGTGAACGCGATGCTGGCGGGCGTGCCCACGGCGCGCCGGCGCATCGTGATCGTGCGCGAGTGCGCCATCGCCACGGGCATCCTCGCCGTGTTCATGCTGGGCGGCCAGGCGCTCCTCGACGTGATGCACCTGTCGGAGACGTCCGTGTCCATCGCCGGCGGTGTTATCCTTTTCATGATCGCGATCCGCATGGTGTTCGCGCATCCGGGGGGCGCCTTCGGGCCCACGCAACGCGGCGAGCCGCTCATCGTGCCGCTCGCGATTCCGCTGATCGCCGGGCCCTCGGCCCTCGCCACGGTCATGCTGATGGCCAAGCGCGAGCCGCAGAACATGGCGATGTGGGGCGGCGCGCTCGCCATCACCATGGCCATCGCCACGCTCGTGCTGCTCTGCGGCGAGCGGCTGCAGAAGGCGCTCGGCGAGGCGGCGATGCAGGCGATCGAGCGCCTCATGGGCCTCATCCTCACGGCGCTCGCCGTGGAGATGCTGCTCGGGGGCATCCGGGAGTTCGTGGAAAAGCTATGAGCAAGGCGTTCACGCGCGAGGGCGACGAGCCCCCCGACGATTTCGAGGGCGACGACGAGGCGAACCCGATCCCGCCGGGCTCCAAGAACTACCTCACGCCCGCCGGCTGGAAGCGCATGCGCGACGAGCTCGCGTGGCTCGTGAAGACCGAGCGCCCCAACGTGACGAGCGTCGTGTCGTGGGCGGCGAAGCTGGGCGACCGCTCGGAAAACGCCGACTACCAATACGGCAAGAAGCGGCTGCGCGAGATCGACCGGCGCATCCGCTACCTCACCAAGCGCATCGAAGCCGCCGAGGTGGTGGACCCGGCCACGCGCGAGGAAACCGACCAGGTCTTCTTCGGCGCGACAGTCACCTACTCCAACGCGGCCGGCGAGGAGAGCACGGTGCGCATCGTGGGCATCGACGAGACCGATCCCGCCCACCACTACGTGAGCTGGATCTCGCCCATCGCCCGCGCGCTCATCAAGGCGCGGGAGGGAGACAGCGTGAACCTGCGCACGCCCGGCGGCGACGAAGAGCTGGAGATCCTCGAGGTGCGCTACGAGGAGATCCCCATGGCGCCCTTCGTCCCCTTGCACAGCCAATGGAGCCCCAACTCGAAATGAGACGCCTCGCCCGCTTCGTCCTCGCCCTCGCCGCGCTCGCCGCCGCGCTTCCCGCGTGCGCCGTCTCCTACCTCTGGGAAGTGACCTCGCTCACCAACCGCGTGTACCTCTTCGGAACGGTGCACGCCGGCATGGCCTCGTGGTACCCGCTGCCCCGCGCGGTCGAGGACGCCTTCGAGGATTCGCCGGTCCTCGTCGTGGAAGCCGACATCACCGACCCGGACCTCATGCAGAAGAGCGCGCGGGCGACGATCTACACGCCGCCCGCGAACCTCTCGACCCATGTCCCGCCCGAGGACTTCGCGCGCTTCAAGCGCCTGCTTCCGCGCTACAGGCTGCCCCTGGACCAGGTCATCCAGATGAAGCCCTTCATGGCCGCCTCGCTCCTCGTCTTCAGCGAGTGGGGGCGCCTGGGCTACGACGCCGGCAACGGCGTGGACGTCTACCTGCTGAAGCGGGCCAAGCGGGAGAAGAAGACGATCGTCGAGATCGAGGGCGTGGATACGCAGATCGCGCTCATGGATTCCCTCACCGACGCGGAGAACCTCGCGGTCTTCCATGGCACGCTCGAGGCGATCGACAGCGGCCTCGCCGACGAGCAGGTGAAGGGCATGGTCGCGGCCTGGCAGGAAGGCGATCCCGACGCAGTCCTCGCCGTGGCGAAGAAGTACGACGACAGGATCCCCGTGGCCGCCGAGGTCGAGGAGAAGTTCATCTGGTCGCGCCACGATGCGATGGTGGCGAAGATCCAGGACTACCTGGACCACGGCAAGGAGCGCCACTTCGTCGCGGTGGGGGCGCTGCACCTCTCGGGCCCGCGCGGGCTCCTCGCCAAGCTGCGCGCGCGCGGCTACGTGGTGAAGCAGCTATGAGCGCGCGCCACGGCGGCAGGCTCCTCGTGGACCAGCTCGTGGTCCACGGCGCGGACCTCGCGTTCACGGTTCCCGGCGAGAGCTTCCTCGCGGTGCTGGACGGCTTCTTCGACGTGCGCGAGAAGCTGAAGCTCGTCGTCTGCCGCCAGGAGGCGGGCGCGGCCAACATGGCCGAGGCCTACGGCAAGCTCACCAACCGGCCGGGGCTTTGCTTCGTCACGCGCGGCCCGGGCGCGACCCAGGCTGCGGTCGGCGTGCACACCGCCTTCCAGGATTCCACGCCGATGATCCTCTTCGTGGGCGACGTGGGCGGCGATTTCCGCGACCGCGAGGCCTTCCAGGAGGTGGACTTCGCCGCGATGTTCCGGCCGCTCGCCAAGTGGGCCGAGCGCATCGACGACGTGGACCGCATTCCCGAATACGTGGCGCGCGCCTACCAGATCGCGACCTCGGGGCGCCGCGGCCCGGTGGTGCTGGCGCTGCCCGAGGACATGCTCGCGCGGGAGTCGAAGGCGGCGGATGCGAGGCCCTACACGCCGAGCGAGCCGCACCCGGGCCGCGAGGCCATGGAGCGCTTCCGCCAGCTGCTCGCGGCCGCCAAGAACCCGCTCGTGATCCTGGGCGGGCCCAACTGGAGCCACGAGGCGTGCAACGACATGCAGCGCTTCGTGGAGGCTAATGCGCTCCCGTGCGCCTGCGCCTTCCGCTACCAGGACCTCCTCGACAACCGCCACGAGCAATACGTGGGCGACGTCGGCATCGGCATCAACCCGGTGCTCGCCGGGCGCGTGAAGCAGGCCGACCTCCTCGTGGTCGTGGGCGCGCGCCTGGGCGAGATGACCACGAGCGGCTACACGCTCCTCGATTCGCCGGTGCCGCGGCAGAAGCTCGTGCACGTGCATGCCGGGGCGGAGGAGATCGGCCGCGTGTTCCAGCCGGAGCTGGGGATCCTCTCGGCGCCGGCGCATTTCGCGCGCGCCTGCGCCGCCATGGATCCCATCGAGAACCCGTCGTGGAAGGGCGCGGCCGCCGAGGCGCGCGCCGATTTCGCCGCATGGACCGCGCGGCGCGAGATTCCAGGGCGCGTGCAGATGTGGGACGTGGTCGACTACATCAACCGGCACGTGCCCGAAGACACGATCTTCACCAACGGCGCGGGCAACTTCTCGGGCTGGCTGCACCGCTTCCACCGCTACACGGGCTGGCGCACGCAGCTCGCGCCCACCTCCGGCGCCATGGGCTACGGCGTGCCCGCCGCGATCGCGGCGAAGCTCGCGCGGCCCGAGCGCACGGTGGTCTGCTTCGCGGGCGATGGCGACTTCCTGATGAGCGGGCAGGAGCTCGCGACGGCCGCGCAATACAACGCGCCCATCATCGTGGTCGTGGTGAACAACGGCATCTACGGCACGATCCGCATGCACCAGGAGAAGCACTATCCCGGGCGGGTGATCGGGACCGACCTCGTGAACCCGCACTTCGCCGCCTTCGCGCGCGCCTTCGGCGCGGTGGGCGAGATCGTCGAGGAGACGGCGCAGTTCGGCCCCGCGTTCGACCGCTGCCTCGCCTCCGGCAAGCCCGCCGTCATCGACGTGCGCATCGACCCGCAGGCGATCACCCCGAACACGACCCTGGACGCGATCCGCGCTGGCGCCCTCAAGAAATGAGCCGTGGAGACGCAGTTCCTCGGGGCGGTAACGTAACTGTCATACTAGGTGCGTAGGCTCTGCGGGAGACCGCCATGACAGAGCACATTTCCAAGCAGTACGACCAGGACCTCGAGGCCATCCGCTCGCGGACGCTGCAGATGGGCGGGCTCGTGGAGTCCCAGATCCGCGGCGCGATCGCCGGGTATCTCGACGGCGACGCCGACCGCATCGAGCAGGCGATCGCCGCCGACGCCCGTGTGAACGAGCTCGAGATCGCCATCGACGACGACCTTCGCCAGGTGATCGTGCGCCGCCAGCCCGCGGCTTCCGACCTGCGCCTCATCATGGCCGTGAGCAAGACCGTGACCGACCTGGAGCGCATCGGCGACGAGGCGGCCAAGATCGCGCGCATGGCGCGCGAGCTGGGCGCCTCCGGCCGCAAGCAGCCCGCCCGGCTCGCCCCCGTGAACCACGTGGCCGAGGTCGCCATCGGCATGCTGAGGAAGTCGCTGGATGCCTTCGCGCGGCTCGATGCCGCCGCCGCCGCGCGCATCATCGGCGAGGACGCCGCGATCGACAACGAATTCCACTCCATCATCCGCCAGCTCATCACGCACATGATGGAAGACCCGCGCACGATCACCACCTCCATCAACATCGTGTGGGTGGCCAAGGCCGTCGAGCGCATCGGCGACCATGCCAAGAACATCGCCGAGCAGGTGATCTACATCGTGAAGGGCCGCGACGTGCGCCATACCCCGCTTGCCGAAGTCCAGCGGGAGGCGCTCGGCTGATGGCCGCTTCCATCCTCGTGGTGGAGGACGAGCCGGCGATCCAGGAGCTCATTTCGATCACACTCGCGCGCAACGGCCACACCGTGCGCCGCTCCGTGAACGCGAAGGAGGCCTACGACGAGGTCGTGGCGGCCCTCCCCGACGTGATCCTGCTCGACTGGATGCTGCCCGACGGCTCCGGCCCCTCGCTCGCGCGTCGCCTGAGGAGCGAGGCGCGCACCCGCGAGGTGCCGATCATCATGCTCACGGCGCGCGCGAGCGACGACGACAAGGTCGCGGGCCTCGATAGCGGCGTCGACGACTACGTGACCAAGCCCTTCTCGCCGCGGGAGCTCGAGGCGCGCATCCAGGCGGTGCTGCGCCGGCGCGCGCCGCAGCTGTCCAAGGAAGAGGTCGCGATCGAGGGCCTCATGCTGAACCCCGCCACCCGGGTCGTGTCGGGAAAGGGCCGCGCGCTTAAAATGGGCCCCACCGAGTTCGAGCTGCTGCATTTCTTCATGACGCACACCGACCGCGTGTACTCGCGCGCCCAGATCCTCGACCAGGTCTGGGGCGACCACGTGTTCCTCGAGGACCGCACCGTGGACGTGCACATCCGGCGGCTGCGCGAGGCGCTCTCGCCCTCGGGCCACGACAGGCTCGTGGAGACGGTGCGCGGCGCGGGCTACCGCTTCCGCTCGAGCGCCTGACCATGCTCGAGTGGGGCTTCGCCACGGTGGCGGTGCTTGCGCTCCTGCTGGTCCTCTATCACGTCCGCAAGCTGCGCGAGCTGAGGCACTGGCTCGAGCACGGCGAGGCGCCCGATCCGCCGCGCGCCCGCGGCGCCTGGGACCGCCTGCACGCGATCCTGCACCGCTCGCGGCGCGAGTCGGCGCGGCGCGAGGCGGAGCTGGTGGACATGCTTACGCGCTGGCGCGAGGCCGCGCGCGCCCTTCCCGACGGCGTCGTGATCCTCGACGAGGACCGCATCGCCTGGTGCAACGACACCGCACGCGCGCACCTGGAGATCGACCCGGTGCGGGACGCCGGGGTGCCGATCACGCACCTCGTGCGCATCCCCGAGTTCCTCGACTACCTCGAGGAGGGCCGCTACCAGCATCCGCTGCTCGTGACCGCGCCGCACTCCGTCGATCGGGTGCTCTCGCTCCAGGTGGTTCCCTACGGCGAGAAGCAGCGGCTGGTGCTCTCCCGCGACGTGACCCAGTTCCGGCAGGTCGAGCGCATGCGCCGCGAGTTCGTGGCCAACGTCTCGCACGAGCTGCGCACCCCGCTCACCGTGGTGGCGGGGTTCCTGGAGACGCTGCGCGACGAGCGCGATGGACAGGCGGCGCGCCACTACATCGACCTCATGAGCGAGCAGTCGGCGCGGATGCTGCGGCTGGTCGAGGACCTGCTCACGCTCTCGGCGCTCGAATCGTCGCCGCCGCCGCCCATGGAGGAGCCCATCGCGATGAGGAAGCTCCTCGACCGGCTGGGCGCGGAAGCGCGGGCGCTTTCCAACGGCCGGCACCGCATCGAGGTGGACGGCGAGGACGGCATCGACCTCGTGGGCAGCGAGAAGGAGCTCTCCAGCGCCTTCTGCAACCTCGTCTCCAACGCGATCCGCTACACGCCCGAGCAGGGCACGGTGCGCCTTCGCTGGCACCGGACCGAGGAGGGCGCGGCCTTCGACGTCGAGGACACGGGCATCGGCATCGCGCCGGAGCACATCCCGCGGCTCACCGAGCGCTTCTACCGGATCGATCGCGGCCGCTCCCGCGAGACGGGCGGGACCGGCCTGGGGCTTGCCATCGTGAAGCACGCGCTCTCCCGCCACGGCGCGGCGCTCGACATCGCGAGCCGCCCGGGCGAGGGCAGCCGCTTCAGCGCGCGTTTCGCCGGGCCGCGCGTGAAGAGCCACGCCGCCGCCTGAGATTGCGCTGTCATCTTGCCCGCGTAGCGTGGCGCGCATGAGACTCGACGACCTGCCACCCGGATTCGACGAACCCGTGGACGCATTGCTCGGCTTCCACCGGCGCATCGAGCGCCAGCTGGCGGCCCTCGGGCGCCTTCCCGGCCACATCGAGTCGCGCGGCATGGATGCGGAGTCGAGCGCGCTCGCCGGGTCCGCGCTGGAATTCTTCACGGAGTCGATCGCGCTGCACCACGCCGACGAGGAAGACCTGCTTCCGCTCATCGACCAGCGCGTGGGCAAGGGCGAGCGCGGCGAGGCCCTCAGGGAGCTTCGCGTCCGCGTCGAGAGCGAGCACCGCGAGATGGATCGCGCGTGGAGGTCGCTGAGGAGGCCGCTCGAGGGGATCGCCGAGGGCATGTCGCGTGCGCTGGCGCCGGACCTGATGCAGTACTTCCGGTGCCTGCACGCGAGCCACATCGCGCTCGAGGAATCGAGCTTCCACGTGGAAGCCGCCCGCGCGCTCCTGCCCGCCGACCGCGCCACGCTGGGCCGCGGCATGGTCGCGCGCCGCATCCGCCGGCGCCGCTTCGCCTAGGGAAGCTGTCGCGCAATTGTCATCGCGCGGTCACGGCGCTGACTTGGCCCGCCGCGACAATCGGTTGCGATGGATACCGCGATCGAGTCTCAGGATGAAGCGCCGGCCCCGCTGAGATTCCGGTCCATCTTCATCTCGGACATCCACCTCGGAACCCCAGGGTGCCAGGCGGAGCGCCTGCTCGACTTCCTGCGCCACACGGACAGCAGGCACCTCTACCTCGTGGGCGACATCATCGACGGCTGGCAGCTGAAGCGCCGCTGGTTCTGGAACCAGGCGCACAACGACGTGGTGCAGAAGGTGCTTCGCAAGGCGAGGAAGGGCACGCAGGTGACCTACATCGCCGGCAACCACGACGAGGCGGCGCGGCAGTTCCTCGGGCTCGCCTTCGGCGGCATCGAGATCCGCGCCGAGGCCGAGCACCGCACTGTCGATGGCCGGCGGCTCCTCGTGATCCACGGCGACCTCTTCGACGCGGTGGTGCAGGGCGCCAAGTGGCTCGCCTACCTCGGCGACTGGCTCTACATCGTGACGCTCAAGGTGAACCGCTGGTTCAACCACGCGCGCGCGACGCTCGGCCTGCCCTACTGGTCGCTCGCGCAGTTCCTCAAGCAGAAGGTGAAGAATGCCGTGAGCTACATCGGCGAGTTCGAGACGGCGCTCGCGCAGGAGGCGCGCAAGCGCGGCTTCGACGGCGTGGTGTGCGGCCATATCCACAAGGCGGAGATCCGCGACATCGGCGGCATCCTCTACTGCAACGACGGCGATTGGGTCGAGAGCATGACGGCGCTGGTCGAGCGGGAGACGGGCGAGCTCGCGATTGTCGACTGGAAGGCCATCGAGGCGTTGCGCAACGTAGCGATCAACGAGGGGAGCCGATATGCGCATTCTGCTGGTGACTGACGCCTGGGCGCCGCAGGTGAACGGCGTGGTGGTGACGCTCGAGAACACGGTGCGCTGCATGCGCCGCTGGGGGCACGAGGTCGAGGTGATCTCGCCCGAAGGCTTCCGGACGTTCCCGATGCCGACCTATCCGGAAATCCCGCTCGCGATCCTGCCGGGCGCGCAGGTCGCGCGGCGCATCCGCGATTTCGACCCGGACGCGATCCACATCGCGACCGAGGGGCCCATCGGCGCGGCCGCGCGCTCCCATTGCCTGAAGCACCGCATGGGATTCACCACCGCATACCACACCTGCTTTCCCGAGTACGTGAAGCCGCGCTTCGGCGTGCCGCTCGGGATTACCTACGCGTGGCTGCGCCGCTTCCACGCGCCCTCGTCGGCGCTCCTCGTGGCGACTCCCGCGATCCGCGCGTTGCTGGAGGCGCGCGGCTTCCGCAACATCGCGCCCTGGTCGCGCGGCGTGGATGGCGAGCTCTTCACTCCCGGCGACGAGCGCTTCGCCGAGCTTCCGCGGCCGGTGTTCCTCTTCGTGGGGCGGGTCGCCGTGGAGAAGAACCTCCCGGCCTTCCTCGGGCTGGAGCTCCCCGGGACGAAGCTCGTGGTGGGCGACGGGCCGCAGAGGAAGTCGCTCGAGGCGCGCTACCCCGACGCGGTCTTCGTGGGCGCCAAGCGCGGGCTTGAGCTCGCGTCCTACTTCCAGCGCGCCGACGTCTTCGTTTTCCCGAGCCGCACCGACACTTTCGGGCTGGTGCTGGTCGAGGCGATGGCGTGCGGGACTCCCGTGGCGGCCTTCCCCGTGCGCGGACCCGTGGACGTGGTGACCGACCCCGCGGCGGGCGTGCTCGACGAGGACCTGGGCGCGGCGGCGCTGGAAGCGCTGCGGCTCGATCGCGCGAAGGTGGCGCGCTTCGCGCAGCGCTACTCCTGGGAGCACTGCACGCGGCAGTTCGTCTCGCACCTGGTGCCGGCGCGGCGCGCGGAGGCCTCCCTTGTTCGAGCCGCCTGAGGCCGGGGCCCTCGCCGAGAGCCCGTTCAAGGGCAAGAAAGGGCTGATACGCGTCGTCCATGCGTTCTTCAACTCGCTCGCGGGGCTGAAGGACGCGTGGCGCCACGAGAGCGCCTTCCGGCAGGAGATCCTCCTCGCCGCGATCCTCGTGCCCGTCGCCTTCATGGTCCACGCCACCGCCGTCGAGCGGGCGCTGCTCATCGCCTCGGTGCTCCTGGTGCTCGTGGTGGAGTTGCTCAATACCGGCGTGGAGGCGGCGATCGACCGGATCTCGTTCGACCACCACTCGCTCTCCAAGCGGGCCAAGGACATCGGCAGCGCGGCGGTTTTCGTGGCGCTCATGCTGTGCGTGGTGGTCTGGGCGCTGGTGCTGCCGGGGACGCTAAAATGAGCCGATGCACATTCGCCCGATCACTCCCGCGGACCAGCCGCGGCTCTGGGAGCTCCTCCACGTCGCCCTCTGGGATCCGCCGCCCGCGGGCCCGCGGCCCCGCGAGGTCCTCGAGCATCCCGAGGTTCGCATCTATGCGGAAGGGTGGGGCCGCGACGGCGATGTAGGCGTCGTCGGCGAGGACGATCGCGGCGCCGTCGTAGGCGGCGCGTGG
>Ga0134125_10007413_pt1 | contig 12375 bp, 10 predicted proteins | sample KB31751_FD_96464 | JGI IMG/M metagenome (GOLD analysis project Ga0134125, IMG submission 96464) | Terrestrial soil microbial communities with excess Nitrogen fertilizer from Kellogg Biological Station, Michigan, USA - KB3-175-1 | ecosystem: Environmental > Terrestrial > Soil > Unclassified ... | reverse complement strand
GGGTGTTCATCGCCACCACTTCGGCGGGCAGCGCACCGACCACGGCGGCGAGATCGTCGCGGACGAACTCGTGGTAGTCCATCCACGGCAGGCGACCCTTGAAGTGGCCTTCGACGCCCAGTTCGCCCCAGTAATCCAGTTCGGCGTTGACCGCTTCGCGCACGGCGCGAGGCTGCAGGCCCAGCGAATTGCCACAGAAGTAAGCGCTGTCGCGACCTTCATGCGGCGGGATCAGAAACTCGTCGCGGAACGCGCGCAACGGATCGACGGCATCGCGGGCGGCGGCCCAGGTCGAGGTGGCTTCGAAACTTGCGGACATCGTTTGTTCTCTTCGGGTCTCGGGATCATTGGCCTGGTGAACTCCCTCGACTCTGCCAGGGGACTTGTCAAAGTTTGACCGGGACAGTGATCCGCTTCGAGGCCCCTCTCCCTTCGGGAGAGGGGTTGGGGAGAGGGTTCGGCCGGAGCGAGGAAGCCGGCTCCGGCCGAACCCTCATCCGGCCCCCGACTAAAGCATTCGGGGGCAGGCTCTGCGGGCCACCTTCTCCCGGGGGGAGAAGGGGGTGTCGTCGGCCTACTTCAACTGCTCCGCGAGCGCCTCGCAGCCTTTGTCGAACGATGCCTGCCATGCGTTGCCGGCCTGGCTCTTGCTGGGCCGCATGCAGCGCAGCTGGATCGCGTAGCCGTGCTTGAACCAGTAGCGTTCGGTGTAGCTGAACTGGGTGCCGTTTTCCTGCGCCGTGTAGAGGTTGCTGTTCGGTAAGGGCGGTACCTTGTCCTGCTGATAACCGGGCAGGCCCAGCGCCTTGGCCGTGGCTTGCGCCATGAACTGGTGGAAGCTGCTGATGTCCGGCACCTGGGTCACGGTGACGGTGACGCGGGCGAGGCTGCTCTTGCCGGTGGGCGAGGGGTCGGGCACCTGGAACACCTGGGCTTCGGGGTCGCCCTCGGTCTGCATGATCGGCATCCAGCCGGCGGGCGTGTCGAAGGTGACGTTGCCGCCGGCCATGCTGACCTCGGCGGCCTGTGCGGAGCCCGCCAGCACGAGGGTGACGAGGGCGGTCGCGAGCGTGGTTTTGAGGGTGGGTTTCATGCGGGTTCCGATGCGGAGGGGTCGGGGACGAAACGATGCCGGGGCAGGCCCAGCCATTCCAGCGCGGTGCCATGGAACAGGCGGGCGCGCCCGGCCTCGTCCAGGCCCAGTGCCTCGATGCCGCTGCCGGGTTCCTGCTCGCCCAGCGGGAAAGGATAGTCGGTGCCCAGCATGACCTGTTCGACGCCGGTCACATCCAGCAGGTAGCGCAGCGCGTCGTCGTCGTGCACGCAGGAGTCGAAGTAGAAGCGCTTGAGGTATTCGCGCGGGTTGCGCGGGTTGTCGGTGGCGACCAGGTCGGGGCGCATCTTGAAGCCGTGCTCGATGCGGCCGATGGTGTACGGGAAGCTGCCGCCGCCGTGGGCCAGCATCACGCGCAGTTTCGGCAGCCGCTCCAGCACGCCGCCGAACGCCAGGCAGCAGGCGGCACGCGACTGCTCGGCCGGCATGCCGACCAGCCAGGGCATCCAGTATTTCGGCATGCTGGCCATGCCCATCATGTCCCAGGGGTGCACCAGGATCGCGGCGCCCAGATCGGCGGCGGCCTCGAAGAACGGGAACAGTTCGGGCGCATCCAGGTTCCAGTCGCCGCAGTGCGAACCGATCTGCACGCCTTGCAGGCCCAGTTCGTCGATGCAGCGCTCCAGCTCGCGCACGGCCAGATCCGGTGCCTGCAGCGGTACCGTGCCGATGCCGGCATAGTGGCGCGGATAGTCGCGGCACATGCCGGCCATGTGGTCGTTGAGGTGGCGGTGCAGCTCCAGCGCCTGGTGGCCCGGCGCCCAGTACGAGAACAGCACCGGCACGGTGGAGATCACCTGCACGTCGACGCCGAAGCGGGCGTAGTCGTCGATGCGAGTTTGCGGATCGAACGCCGAGTCCCAGACTTCGCGGAAGAACCGGCTGTCCTTGTAGATGCGGTGGCGCCCGTCGGTATGGGTCATCACCGGGAAGCGGTCGTCGCCGTACTTGGCCGCCAGATTCGGCCAGTCGCGGGGCAGGATGTGCGCGTGGGTATCGATCTTGAGCATCCGGGGAGTGTAAAACCTCCGCGCCCCGGCGTCGCCTGCGCGGCGGCGGGATGCCGCGGGAGCGGCCACATGCGGGATTACGGCTACGCCGGCACGGCGTCGGTGCTGCCCGAAGGTTCCTGCTGGCTGCGCGTCACCACGTGGGCGAGTGTGTCGATGTTGTCCACCAGGCGATCGCTGATGTGGGCCAGCAGGTCGACGGTGGCAGCGTCCGCACCTTCGGCGCGGCGAATCAGGGCGCGTTGCGATGCGCGCAGATCGGGCCGCGCGGGCACCGGCGTTTGCGTGCGCAGGGCGGTGGAGATGGCCTGCAGCGCATGCGCGGCCTGCTCGACGAAGCTGCCGAGTCCCGTTTGCGGTGGCAGCGTGGCGAGATCGCCGAGCGTCGCCTCGAGGGTCATCGCCGTGCGCGCCAGCCGGTTGCCGTTGGCCAGCAACTGGCGCGCCAGCGCCAGCAGCGCCGGCGGGGTGGCCGGCTCGCTGCGCATGCGCTCGATCGACGCCTGTGCGTTGATGCGCGCGGTGCGCGCGGCCGAGCGGATCTCGCCACGCGCGTCGGAGGCCGGGCCGGCCAGGTTGTTCAGGTAGTCGGTATAGGCGTCGAGCATGCCGGCCAGCGCGCTGCGCGCGTGGCTGCGCTCCCAGGTCGGCCAGGCCACGTAGGCGAGCAGGGCAATGCCGCAACCCAGCGCGGTGTTGATCACCCGATCCATGACGGCGGCGTCGGAGGCGACGCCCTCGAACGAGAGCAGGATCACCACGGTGCCGGTGAGCGCGGCCACCGCGATGCCGTAGTGCGCGCCGGCCAGGTAGCGGAACGCCATGCACAGCACGGTCATCAGGGCGAGGTGCGCCCACGGCTGATCCGGCGTGACATACAGCAGCAGGGTGGTGAGCACCAGGCCGAGCACGGTGCCGAGCACGCGCAGCAGGCCGAAGTTGAAGGTGGCGGCGAAGTCCGCGCGCAAGACGATCGCCGCGGTCATCGGCAGCCAGTAGCCGTGCGGGAGATTCAGCCATCGCGAGAAGGCCAGGGCCGCGCTGAGGCAGACCGCCATGCGCACGGCATGGCGGAACGCCACCGAACGCGGGGTAAGGCTGGCGCGCAAGGTGGCCCGGATCGCCGCGCTGCGCAACGCCGACGGCAGGCGGGTTTCCTCCGCGCTGGCACGCAGCTCGCCGAGGCTGCCGGCCCAGTCGGCGTTGCGCACGGCCGCGGCGAGCTGGCCGATCAGGGCATCCCGGTGGGCGGCCAGGCCGGCCGCGGCATGCGCGTCGTCGGGCAGCGCACGCAGCGCCTGCAGCAGCGCGTCGGCCCGCGCGGGGGAGTCGCCTTGCTCGAGCGCGTCGGCAATGGCGGCGAGCACCTCGGCCACGGCATCGCGAAAGCCGGCATGAAGGGCCGATCCCGCATGCAGCTCGGCGATCGCGGTGAGCTCCAGCCGGATCCGCTCGGCCAGTTCCAGCAGCACGCCGAACGCCTCCATCGCACGGCCGTGCGCGCGATGGAGGCCCAGCAGGGTCTGTTGCAGGGTGGTCATCGCCTCGCTCAACGCCGGCACGTCGGTTTCGTCGCGGCGGGACTCGCGCGCCAGTGTCGCCAGCCCCCGATAGACCTCGACCAGCGCATGGCGCTCGGGCCAGTAGCGCTGCAGCGGCCACGCCGCCAGCGAAAACGCGGCCAGCAACAGGCCGCCCGCGAAAATCAGCGCGGCCCCGCCCAGCGCGTCGGCCAGCGGCTTGGGCGTGGCGGCGGTGATCACCAGCAGGATCATGCTGGTCATGCCGGCGCGCGCCGTATCCGGGCCGAACACCACCAGCAGGCCGCCGAAAAAGCCGACCGCCGCGGTGGCCAGCAGCAGCGGCAGCAACTGATCGCCGATCAGGAAGCCCGCCAGCGACGCCAGGCCCGCGGCCAGCGCGTTCAGCAGCAACTGCCGCAGGCGCTGGCGATACGGTCCGGGCTGGTCGGAGAACATCGCGATCAGCCCGCCGGTACCTACCGCCAGGCCGATCGTCTGGTGGCCTGTCGCCATGCCGACCGCCAGCGGCACCACCACCGCCGCGGTGTTGCGCACCACCACCCGCCACGGCACGTTCGGCCGCTTGACCTGGGTCAGGCTCTCGATGGCGTGGGCCCGTAGCGAATAGGTGTTGTTGGAGGACATGCCGCCTGGATACCTCGCGCTGACCTATGCGACCGTAGGAGCGCACCCTGTGCGCGATGCTCTTGTCACGTGTCGAAAAAGCTCGCGCACAGGGTGCGCTCCTACAGGCCCCTACCTCAGGCCCTGCCGGCAAACTCGCCGGTGAGCGTGTTCACCCATACCTTCTCGTCGACGCTGATGTACTCGGGCACCTGCACCTCGATGCCGGTGTTGAGTTTGGCTGGCTTGTTGCGCTTGGTGGCGCTGGAGCCCTTCATCTCGGGTGCGGTGTCGACCACGGTCAGCACCACGCTGGTGGGCACCTGCAGGCCGACCGGGGCATCGTCGATCAGTTGCACGTAGTAGCCCTCCAGCTCCTCCACGATGTAGCCGGCGTTGTCGCCGACCAGCTCGGGCGAGAGCAGGTATTGGGTGTAATCCTCGGCGTCCATGAACACGAACGCCTCGCCGTCCATGTAGGAGAAGTTCGCCGCGCGCCGCACCAGGTCCATTTCCTTCAGGTCGTCGTCGGCGCGCAGGCTGAGGTCGTACTTGCGCGCACCCGGGATGGAATACATGGTGAAACGGAAGGTGACATTGCCGCCGCGCGCGGTGGGCGCGCTGCGCTCGATGTCGCGCACCTGGTAGACGGTGCCGTCATGCTCGACCACGTTGCCTTTCTTGACGTCGGAAGCTTTCATAAGTCAGGAGTGGGTTCAGAGTAGTGAGAAACGAGAGAAGGCAAAGGCGTGTGGTGAAGTGGCATGAGGCGAGCTTTCACTCGTTTCTCACTCCTCTCCACTCACTCCTCGCTTACTTGGGTTGCAACCGCACCGCGCCATCCAGCCGGATCGTCTCGCCGTTGATGTAGCGGTTGCCGAGGATGAAGGCGACGGTCGAGGCGAACTCCTCCGGCTTGCCCAGCCGCGAGGGGAACGGGATCGAGGCGGACAGCGATTGCTGGACGGATTCGGGCATGCCGTCGACCATCGGGGTCCAGAAGATGCCGGGGGCGATGGTGGCGACGCGGATGCCGAAGCGGGCCAGTTCGCGGGCCATCGGCAGGGTCATGCCAACCACGCCGCCCTTGGAGGCCGAGTACGCCGCCTGGCCGATCTGGCCATCGTAGGCGGCCACGCTGGCGGTGTTGATGATCGCGCCGCGCTCGCCGTCTTCGCCGGGCGCGTTGTTCTGCATCAGCGCGGCGCCGGCCTTGGCCACGTTGAAGCTGCCGACCAGGTTCACCATCACCGTGGTGGCGAAGGTGCCGAGCGCCATCGGGCCCTCCCGGCCCAGCACGCGGCCGGCGCCGAGGATGCCGGCGCAGTTGACCACCACGTTGAGGCCGCCCATCGCGTGGTGCGCGGCGGCCACGTTGGTCGCCACGCCGTCTTCGGAGGCGACATCGGTGCGCAGGAAGCGGGCGGCTTCGCCCAGCTCCTTCGCGGCCGCCTGGCCCTTGTCCTCGTTGACGTCGAACAGCACGACCTTGCCGCCGTTCGCCACCAGATGTTGCGCCACCGCATGGCCGAGACCGGAAGCGCCGCCGGTGATGATTGCCCTGACCTGATCGAGTTGCATGGAAAGCCCCTGGAGCGATACCGAAAGGCGGTCATGTTAGCCGACCGGCAGGCACCACTGCAGGCTGAACGTGAAACCTGTCACGGCACCGAGTTCATGTCGTGTTGGGCTGGCGTTGGCCATCGTGACGCCGAGTCGTCCGGGCGCTACAGTCTTTGCCGGGGACGGCCAGGCAAGTCCAATCCATCGACAGTGGGGATCAACACATGAAGAAGCTGCTGAATCTGTCAGTCGTGCTGGGTGCGATGCTGATGGTGGCCAGTGGTGCGGCGCTGGCGAAGGATCACGACCATGGCCGCGGTCAAGGGAACGATCGCCAAGAGCAGCATGATGGCGACCGCGGGCACCATGACGACGGTCACCGTCATGGGCGCGACGACCGGCACGACGACCGGGGCCACGGTCGTGGCCATGCCTACGGCCACTACAAGAACTGGCGCGATCGCGGCCACAGCGAGGGCTGGTACCGGCGCGGCGGTTACCTGCCGGTGGAATACCGCACCCGTTACGTGGTGACTGACTGGCGCCACGACCGGCTGCGCGAACCGCCGCGCGGCTATCACTGGGTGCGCAGCGACAACGGCGATTTCCTGCTGGTGGCGATCGCCACCGGCGTGATCGTCGACCTGCTGCTCAATCAGTAAGCCGCTTCGCTGGACATGACGGCGCGTCCGTATCGCGGACGCGCCGTCATGTCTACGGGGCGTGTTGAAGAGTGTTGAAGCCTGCACGCGTGGGAAAACGCGCGTGGCAGCCCGGCGTCATGGCCGGGATCCGGCGCGCCACGGAGCGGTCACCCGGCCGTGGCACCGGCAAGACAAGAACCGCATCAATCGGTCGAATCCCGCCTTCAAGACATGTGCGCGGTTGCGGGTGTAGAGTCGCGCCCGCAGGGGGTGTGGCGCAGGATGCGCCAGGCGATGCGAGGGGAGGGAACGGGCCATGCGCCATTTCAGCCTTCGGCACGTAAGGGTTCCGATCAGGTGTGCGCACCGGTTCGCGCAACCTCCAGGCCTGCGCCTCGTGCGATGCGTCCGGCCCGGAGTGGCGATCCGCTTCGGCATCGGCCTTTTGGCGCTGGCATGGCTGTCCTGCATGCAGGTTGCGGCTGCCCTTGGCCGTTCGGCAGCGCCGCCGCCGGGGCCGGCGATCGCAGCGACCACAGGTGCGCCAGCCGGCGCCGGCGGTTACTACCTCAACGTGGCGCAACTCGATCATCCGCTGCGCCCGTTCGAACATCTCCCGAAGCACGCGTCGATCCGGTTACACGCTGCGGTCGTGACCGTTCCCGATCCGGTGGAGACGCGGCTGGGGCGGTCGTTCGACATCGAACTGGCCGCGCTGACCAGTGCGTTCCAGGCCAGTGGATACGTGCTCGACGGATTCGCCTTCACCTGGGCGCCGCGCGAGCTGGATCCTGACGGGAATCAGAAGGTGTCCCGCGACCAGAAGGGGCGGGAGTTGCCCAGCGTGATGCTCTTCCGCAAGGACGACTGGCGCAGTTGCGGTCCGGATATGGTCACTGCGGCGGACTTCTGCGGGTCGACCTATTTCGCGCTGTTCCTGGTCGGCGAGACGCCGCGGTCGGGCGTGCACCCGCTTGCGTTTGCGCGGGCGGCGCGCTGTGCGGTGGCCCTGGACGATGCCGGTCGTGGCAGGGAGTTCCAGCATCCTGGCGACTTCAATGGTGCCGACTGCGACCAGCTGCCTGCGGGCGATCTTGCCGCGGGAACGGTGGTGTCGACCTGCACGCGTCGCTTGAACGTGATCGGTCCGGCATTTTCAGGATCGATGGAATCCATGGCCGCCGCGTTGAGCCGGGCGGCGTCGGCCGCAGCGGGCGCCGGGTGTGGCCGCGGCACGCCGCCGATCAAGGCCGCCGCGAGCTTTCTCGACATCCGTCTGCTCTCGCCATCGGCGAGCATCGACAGCAACGACGACGTGCGGTACCACGACTATCTGAGTGCGGCAGCGACGGGCGATGTCCGCGTGCAACTGCAATACCGCTCGCTGGCCTACAGCGTTTCGGATCAGATGCAGAACCTGCTCAAGTACCTGCGCAAGCGTACCCAGTGGCCCAACAACAAGGTCGTCGTGTTCGGCGAGGAGTCGAGCTTCGGTCTGGGCGCCAAAAGCGTGGCGACGGATGAGAATGGCGACGCCTGCAATCCGTCGGATCCACCAAAAGATCGGTCGAGATGTCCCATCCAGCTGTTCAACGTACAGTTTCCGCCCAACATCGCGTCGATCCGCGCCGAGCACGTGCGGATCCGGCAAGTCAAGGACAGGCAGCGGCGGCAGATCATGCCCGAGCGTTTGCTCGAACTGGATCTCACCGGCGTGGATCAGGGCATCGACCAGCCACCGACGTACCAGGCGAGCCTGAGCTCACGATCCGACGAACTGATGCTTTATCAGACCTTCGATGCCTTGAACAAATACGTCCAGCCGGCGGCCGTGATCATCGTGGCGACCGACGTGCGCGATCGCCTGTTTCTGCTGAGCGAGATCCGCAATGCCTTTCCCGGTGCGTTGCCCATCGTGCTCGAACAGGACAACCTGCTGGTGCATCCGGACTATCGCGCGATCAGCCGGGGCAGCATCACGATGCCGGCCGGCAGAACGCTGGTCTGCCTGACGCAGGCTGATGGCGGCGTAGTCGTCACGCCCTGCTACCCGGACAGCGCGCCGGAGAAGTCCGCGGTTTCGCCCCCTGGCGACAAGAAGAGCGGTCTGAGCTATTTCGCCTTCGCCACGGATTACGCGGCGAACACGTTCCGGGCCATCGTCCAGTTGGCAAACAGTCCGGCCGGGTTGCCCGCTCCCGATGCGCAATTGGCACCGGCCATGCTGGTCGCCACGCTGGCGGGCTTTCAGGAGATCGAGGAGAGCCCCTGTCCCGCCGCGAACAAAGGCGCCAGCATGGTTGTTAGGTGTCCGCAACGCGGCATCCTGATCGTGGCCGATACCCGCCTGCAGTTGCAGCAGCCGATCTACCTGGCGATGAGCCTGTTCTTCATCGGCATGCTGGTCGTGACGACCTGGCTGCTGCGGAACGAGCGCAAGGTCACGCCGGTGACTTTGCCGGTGGTTCGCCACGCCTTGCGCTGGACCCGGCTTGCGGCCAATGGACTGGAGGCGCCGGGCAGGATATCCGTGACCTGGCTGTGGGCATGGCTGGCCTTTGCGTCGGGGGGCCTCATCGTGGCCGGTACCAAGTTGGTCGGTGAGTTCGGATCCGTCCGCTACCACAGCGACTTTCTGGCGCATGGTCGCGATGCCTGGACACTGCTTGGCTTGTGTCTGGCTTATGCCGGTTTCGTCGCGTTTGCCGTGCTGCGGGGTCAGGTCTGGAACGCGCGTTGTGCGTACCTGGCGAGGGAGCTGGGTGAGGGCTCGCGGCTCAGGAAACGTCTGGGCCCGTTGGGGCGCTGGTGGGCGATTATCTCGATGCCGGTGATGTTGGCGTACTTTTACCTGAGCGTCAGCGACAGGTCGCCGACCGGCGTGGATTCGCCGTGGGTGTCCGCCCTGAGCGGCCTGTTCGCCCTGGGCGGCAGCACGTTCTTCCTGATCATTTTCATGGAGGGGCTCGATCGCTGGCAGCGCATCTGCCGGGAGCTCGGCAAGACCATCCGGGTGGTCCACGCCCAGTCCAAGGTGGACCCTCACCTTGAGGAATGGCCCACGCCGGAGATGCTCGACGAACCGTCGCGCAGCCCATTCAATATCGGCATGCGCATGGACAACTACCATGCCTGGCGTCAGCCCGATGTCGATCCGTGGATCGCGCAGACCAAGGCGCTGCTCGCTGGTCAGTGGCCATTCCAGTCCGCTTCGGACGGCAGCTTTGCGCAATGGCAGGCGCAACTGGTGGCGGAAATGAAACTGGCTGCGGTCGCGGTGCGCGCGGCGGCGTGGTGTTCGATACTCGGCGCCGTGCTGGCGCTGATGCTCATCCAGGTCTATCCGCCCGCTTACGAACGCTTGCAGACCACGGTGGCGGCAATCCTGCTTGCCCTGGGGGCCGGATTCATCGTGCATGCGGTGATCACGCTGGAGAAGGATCGTCTGCTCGGGTGCATGTTCACCAACAACAAGGATCAGCTCACCTTCGGTGCTGCGTTGTCGGCACTCTGGCCCAAGCTGCTGGCGCTCGGTTCGCTGCTGGCGATGATCTTCCTGCCCGATGCATGGGACTGGCTCGGCGGGCTCGTGAAGGCGGTCAATTCCATTCGTTGAGATCGCATCCGAGGCCTGCAGGTCGCCCGGCTTCGCGGGCCAGGCAGGGCGGATCAGCCCAGCACCGAGTTCAGCGCCGTGGTGCCCATCAGCGCCGGGAACGGCGTCACCGGCGACGGCGGCGTGGCCGCTAGCTGCAGTTGCTTCTGCCACACGCCCACGTCCCACCAGCGCCCCAGCTTGTAGCCGCACTGGCGCCACACACCGGCGGCGGTGAAACCCATCGCCTCATGCATCGTCACGCTGGCCGTGCCGGGCAGGGTGATCACGCCGACAGCCTGGGTGATGCCCTGCATTCGCATCACGTCCAGCAGTACGCCATAGAGCCGGCGCGCGATGCCGCGACGCTGCGCGTCGCTGCGCACGTAGATCGAGGTCTCGGCGATCCAGTCGTAGGCGGCACGCTCGCGGAAACGCCCGGCGTAGGCGTAGGCCAGCACATGGCCAGCTTCTTCCCAGACCAGCCAAGGGTAGTGTTGCAGGCGTGCGCGCAGGCGACCGCGCATCGCCTCCGCACTCGGCAGTTCGGTCTCGAAGGTCGCCACGCCGTCGGTGACCGAGGGCGCGTAGATCGCCTGGATGGCGGCAGCGTCTTCGTCGCGGGCGATGCGGATCAGCATTTCTCGTATTTCCAGTGGCGCCGCTTGCCTTCGGCCAGCCACTCCAGGGTGGTGGCGAGGCGCTTTTGGCGGGTGGCATCTGTTTTGGCTTCGCCAATCCACTCGAGGTATTCGTGCTGCGCGCCGGGTGGGAAGCTTTCCCATGCCTTGCGTGCGGCGGCGTGCTGCCGCTTGGCGAACAGGGCCGACAGGTCGTCCGGCAGCGTCGGCGCGGGTTTCGCGGCGGCCTTCGGACGCGCCTTCTTCACGCCGGCCTCGTTCAGCGCCATCGCCTTCTTCAGCCAGCTGGCGAGTTGTTTGTCCGATGGCAGATCCTTCGGCGAAGCGAGCTTGCCGAACTGGCCCATGCCGTCCTCGTTGCTTCCAGCGATGACTTCCTTCGACAGCCAGAAGCCGAAGCTGCAGTGCTGCTTGAACGCGGCCATCATGCACATCGGCGCGGCCTTGTAGCTGAAGAACGGCATGCCCCACTTGATGCTTTCTTCGACGTCGGGGCAGGCGGCATGGATGCGGTGGCGCAGGTGTTCGAGAATCGGCCGGGCGAACGCGGCGGATTTCGCGATATAGGCATCGATGCGGGGATCTCGCTTCGCCATGGCGTCGCCTCACAGATCGCGGATGAAGTAGCGGTCGCAGCCGTGGTGGCCGGTGCCGCCCATCGCGCTGCACAGCATGGTGAAGCCGCTGCGCCTGTACAGCGCCTGCGCCGCATCCATGCCGGTCAGGGTTTCCAGATAGCAGCGCTTGAAGCCGTGCGCGCGCGCCGCGTCGAGGCAGCGCTGCATCATCGTGCTGCCCGCGCCGATGCCGCGCGCGCCGGGCAGAAAGTACATCTTGCGCAGTTCGCACACGTCCGCCTCGCCGCCCTCCAGCGGCGCGACGCCGCCACCGCCGATCACTACACCGTCGCGCTCGACCACGAAGTAGCTGCTGCGCGGTTGCGCGTAGGCTTCGTACATGGCATCCACTTCGCTGTCATGGATCGCGAAGCCGGGGCCGTCGGCGCCGAACTCGGGCATCACGATGCGGATGATCGCCGCCATCGCCGCGTTGTCGGATGGCTCGATCGGGCGGATCAGGAACGACGGCGCCATGGGCGTACCTGCAGTTGGGAATGCCCGATTATTCCATCCTGCCGCGGCGGCGTCAGTGCCGGAAGCTCAGGCCGCCGTGCGGGCGCGGGTGACCCGGCTGGCGGTGTCCTTGCCCAATTGCGCGGCCAGCCAGGCCCCGGTGGCGACGAGCAGGTCGAGGTCGACGCCGGTGTCCATGCCCATCCCGTGCAGCATGTAGACCACGTCCTCGCTGGCCACGTTGCCGGTGGCGCCTTTCGCGTAAGGACAGCCGCCGGTGCCGGAGACCGAACTGTCCACCACGCGCACGCCTTCCTCCAGGCAGGCCAGGATGTTGGCCAGCGCCTGGCCGTAGGTGTCATGGAAGTGCACCGCCAGCGCGGCCATAGGCACTTCCTGCGCCACCGCGTGCAGCATCGCGCGGGCCTTGGCCGGCGTGCCCACGCCGATGGTGTCGCCCAGCGATACCTCGTGGCAGCCCAGCTCGTGCAGCCGCTTCGCCACGCGGACCACGTCGGCGACGGGGACCTCGCCCTGGTACGGGCAACCGAGCACCGTCGACACGTAGCCGCGTACGGCGACGCCGTC
>Ga0134125_10007411_pt1 | contig 12376 bp, 14 predicted proteins | sample KB31751_FD_96464 | JGI IMG/M metagenome (GOLD analysis project Ga0134125, IMG submission 96464) | Terrestrial soil microbial communities with excess Nitrogen fertilizer from Kellogg Biological Station, Michigan, USA - KB3-175-1 | ecosystem: Environmental > Terrestrial > Soil > Unclassified ... | reverse complement strand
CGGAAGCTCTTCTCCGGACGAGAATCCCAGTGGACTCGGTACATTCACGTATAACCTGCGATATCCGGGGCAGTACTACGACGTCGAGACTGGAACTGTCTACAACTACTTCCGCGATTACGACCCGGGCATCGGGCGGTATGTGGAGAGCGATCCCATTGGGCTTCGGGGCGGAATCAATACGTATGCGTATGTCGAAGGCAGCCCGCTGAACCTTCAGGATCAATCCGGCCTTCAGGTTCCTCCTCTCGGGGGCGCGGGAGGCATTGGCGGCATGGGTGGCTTGGGTGGCCTTGGCGGAATGGCCTCCTCTTCATCATCATCGTCGTCGAGCACGCTCGCGAAGCTGTTCAATCAAGCCGCCAACAAAGTGGTGAAGATGTGCCGGGAACTCGTTCCGTGCGATCCGCCCGAAGGGACGATGTGCTACGAGCACCACTTCGGGCATCCCCACGCTGACGTGGGAAAGAACCAGTCGCACTTTCACTTTTACCTAATGGAGCGAATTGACACCGGGCAGTGTGTATGGAAGGAGAAGTTCGGATCGCGCGGACACGTTGATTTTCCGCCGCGCAATATGAGCCCGTGCTCATCTTATCCATCGTGGATGCAACAAAATGGGTAATGCGAAAGACGGTGTCCCGCTGGACGTTCTTCTTGTTGGAGAGGACGTAAGGCTTATCCCATCGAGCGTGGACTTTGATGATTGGATGCGTCCGTCCGTTCTTCAACTTGCAGATGATGACGTCACATTCCCGGTCAGCTTTGACCGAGCGGTTTGGCCTCGCCCGGAGGACATGGATTCCGCGAGGACATCGGCAAAGGGTCGAAATATTCTGGAGTTAATGCCACTTACGCGGTGTGGCACCGATCGCGAAAATGTATGCCGCATTGCAGTAGGTCTAGCAACGTTCGATGGACCGTTAACCATCGCCATAAGAGATGCGCATAACGGAGCGATCGGACCCGATGACATTACGACGTGGCGGTTCCTGGGCTTCGACGTGCTGGATTCCGGGCTCGCAATGAGCGGACTATTGAACTTTGGAGATTCGTCCTTGCCCCTGGCATCGGACGCCTTGGTGAGGAGCGGCGAAAAATTAAATCGGCTGCTGCTTTGGCCCTCACTTGAGTCGGCCAAACGTTTTGCCGAACAAATGACTTCACTTATAAAGGACCACGGGCCGTTCGAGGTAGTGGCGTTATTTGGTTGCGGGTCTTGGTAGCTATCGTCGACAGACGCTGTAAAGTTGGCAAAGAGCGAAGACTTAAGAATCTCAAGCGCTCGACAAACTTATAAGGCGAAACACTACAACTACTTCCGCGATTACGACCCGGGCATCGGGCGGTATGTGGAGAGCGATCCGGCCGGCCTACTTGGCGGGATAAATACCTTCGCCTATGTCAGCGGGAACCCATTGATCGGGACCGACGAGCTTGGGCTATACGCATGCACCTACTCGATTGGCGCTCACACGATGGATTGCCAACCCAACGATCCCGGCCATCCATCCTTCTCGAGCAATGACTGGGTGTCCGGTAATAACACGAGCGCGAATTGTCCTGACTGCCAGAATAATCCGAAGCGCACGGGAGTGTCTGACCATGGGCCGCTGCCGACGGGCGACTACTCGGTCGGACCACAGCATAAGGGAAGCAGCCGGCGCGACCTGAAGCCTGGCAATCCGGGGCAAATGGGCGGCCGGTTCGGTATGCAGGTTCATGGGTGTGGCAATCCGCAGACTTGCTCTGACGGTTGCATTGCCGCTACCACCAATAAGGTCCGCGACCGGTTCAACCTCTTGATGGGCTTGGAAGAGGGGCGGAATACGATGCACGTCACGCCATAGGAGACGCCGTGAGAATCGTCGCATTGCTCATCCTGCTCATGTCGACCTTGACGGCGAGCGCATCATCGACGCCCGATCTGCAACCGGCTCAGCTCGAAAGACAAATTGACGAGAAGGGCGCGAAGGACGTTGCCGCGGCCCTCTTCGCCAACAAATCGTCCTGGTCAGCCCTCACGAAAAACGTTCGAGCCGGCAAGAGCGAGTGGATTGACGCTGCGGTTCGGCTCAAGAGCGGCACTGACGGCGGAGCGAGCTCTGAACTTCAGGACGCGCTGTTCGTGGCACTCGAAAACAACCCCCGTCACGTATTACAGGTCGCGGCTCCGACCGTGCCCGTTGGCGTTCTATGCTCGGGTCGTTCAGACCCACTGCCTACAGCAAGGGCGGCCCTTTCGGAGCTCGACCGAATCCAGAAGTCAGTCGCCCGTGTCCACGACAATGACCTTGCGGAACGGCAGAAGGATTGCCTCGGCGCATTGGAAGTTGCCAAGGCAAATACGAAGCGATTCTTCAAGGACTAGCCAAACACTACAACTACTTCCGCGATTACGACCCGAGCATCGGGCGGTATGTGGAGAGCGATCCGATCGGGCTGGATGGGGGAAGCTTCAACACTTACGAATACGTTCAAGGCACCCCGCTCACAAAGACCGACCCGTTCGGGCTTGCGCCGGTGCCGAAGTCGCGTCAGCGTTATCGCTCGTGCAACCTGGAAGAGCACAATCAATGCGCGGCGATATGTGGGTCGAAGGGCGTCATGAGCTGCCGCGTTTCGCAAACCTTCAGATTCAAGAGGTATAAGGATTCGGGGTCTGGGCCTCCGCTGGAGCTCTGGGGATGGACCGACGGTCCCATGAGCTGCTCCTGCAACGAGACCTGTGAATCGGACGGCCCGCTGAAGCGTTTCTGGGACTACCTGACCGGGCCGAATCCGTATTCGCGTGACCCATTCGGCGGCTCGGGGCCATTCCCGATTCCGCCGGCCCCGCTTCCAGTTCCTTAGGAGCGAATCAAAATGGACGCGTCAGTCACCAACTTCCACGTCTCGGCGGACGAGCTGAAGAAGGACTCGACCTACTTCATGGTCTCGTTCTTCGACAACGATCTCCTGATCCCCGAAATCACGACCGTGATCTACCTGGGCAAGGACATATTCGGCGAAGGGGACGGGAGCCACTATTTCAGAGACTACAGCGCGGTCGCTGAAGCCGATTCTGCGACCGCCAACGCCGTGATCGAAGCCGAGGAGGGACGACTGGATAACTTCTTCGCCATCGGCGGCCTGGTCCAACTGCTCCAAGATTGCCAGAAGCGTCGGCAGCGGCGGCGGGCGTAGCGAGGGCGTCAGCGACTCTGATGGCTCGGCAACCCGCGCCCGATCCGAAGCACGCCGAGCTGGCGCTCAAGCACCACGAGCTGATCCAGCGCGAATATCAGATCCTCGGCGACTACCTGAAGGAGGCCCGGTCCCTCGGCGTCTCCATCGGCAGCATGACGCTGGCGATCGCGGGAGGGACGCTGACGCTCTCGATAGGCCAAGTCCTGAAAGGCGATGGCGTCGAGCTGCCCTCCGATCTCTTCTGGGTGCTGCACTTCGGTTGGGCGTCGCTGTTCGTGACGTTGGCGGCGGTCATCGGATGGGCCTTCAATCTCGCCATGGCGATGTCGAATCACTCCCGCAGGTGGCGTGCCGCACTCGAAGAGCGCACCCCGCTAGAGCAGCCGTCAACGCCGGATACCGTCGGGTGGGCATTGGCGGCCGCTGCGCTGCTGACGTTGATCGTTGGTCTCGGGTGCTTGGGCTACGTGGCCGTCAACGTGCCGCAGAAGGTGCCGGCCGTCTCTCGCTCGACCCAGCCAGCCTCGCCATCACCCGCTGCACCTGCTTCAACCGCCAGCTCCCGCCCCTCTGGGTCTTGATCCCGAGCGCGTTCAACTCGGCGACCATCTGCCTCTGGCTGAGACCCCGGAGCTCGAAGCCCTCGAAGACCGGCTTCATGCGCTCTACGAAGCGTTTGGCGGCCTCCTGACGCGCTTCCAGATTGGGACGTAGGTTTGCCGGTCCCGTCACGCCGAGCTTCACGCCACGCGCCTTGGCGGCCGCCAGAGCGGCCTTCGTGCGGGCGCTGATCTGGTCTCTCTCGTGCTCGGCCATCACCGCGTGGATCTGAATCATGACCTTGGTGGCATGGGGCATGTCCGCCGCCACGAAGTCCACGCCCGACTCGATGAGGCCAGTCACGAAATGGACGTTCCTCGCGAGCCGGTCGAGCTTGGCGATCACGAGGACGGCCCCCTGCTTGCGGCAGAGGTCGAGGGCGGACCGCAGCTCGGGCCGTCGCTCAAGGGCATTGGCGCCCTTGCCAGTCTCGATCTCGGTGAACTGCCCGATGAGCTTTCCCTCCCGGGAGCGAAGGTAGTGCTCGACGGCGACACGCTGGGCCTCGAGCCCGAGTCCGGAGCGGCCCTGGGCCTGCGTGCTGACGCGGTAGTAGGTGACGAAGCGCGGCTCGTGCATGAAGTCCTCCCTGTTGTGCGTGGTGGCGTCCTGACAGGACGAGCGTCTCGAGCGTCGCCACCGACGGAACCCTACCGATCTGGCGCGGCTGGACAAGGAGGCGCCGGAGCTGGTGATCCGCCGCCGGTGGTGATCCCGAAAGAAGCCAAGGGGCGCTCGACGCGGTCGAGGTTGCCGAGAAGCAGGAGCAGAACGGCAAGCGTGGCTCGCCGCCTACTCCAAACGAAGAGTCGGCGTAAGGCCTGGCGCGAGCCGTTTCAGTAATTGCGCCGATTCCATAAGGACCAGCGTCTGGAGCTGGACTCTTTGAAATTTGGTTTATCTAGCTGCGAGCCGTGTGCGGTAGCATAGGATCTGCGTAAGCACCCTACCGCCCTAACACTCGGAAATCGCATAATGCCAACCACAGCGAATAAGCCCGTGCGGAGCCGGAAACAAGCTCGTCTCTACCACCTCGATCGCGACACTATTCAAAAGCTTGACGCCCTCGCCGTTCTCTGCGGCGGTCATGGTGCTGCGGTTACCTATGCAATTGGCGCCACGTATCAGGCAGCAGGTGCGGCGTTAAAGAAGATGAAGGTAAGAGCGCCGCGTTGAGCCGCGGATGCGCACTCTTGGCTCGATAGGGAGTCTGCTGCCGACCCGGGGGGATGATGGTTCGCCTTTGCCTGAGGACCGGTCGACAATTCCGTGTCAGCGCCTGCTCAAGGGCCATTGTCCGACCACCATAGCGTCAGCTACCGGCCGAAAGCTGCCGTTGGCAAAGGGATCGCGATTCATAGTTGGCAGGAGCCGGCCGCCACGCGGCCCCGCCGATGCCAGCTTGCGATGAAGCAGCTAAGGCCATCCCTCAGCTAGCACTGGAAGCGGTAGCGTGGTTCCGTGATGAGAACTCCGGCATTCCCTGATGCCTCTAATTTAATTCTCTATTTGAAATCTCGAGTTCCGACTGGGTGAATCCCCAAACCGGCATTGTTCGAGCGTAGTCCATCGTTCCGCAGACGGAGATCAGACTAACCGGCCGAAAAGATATCCCATAAGAAATCCCTATTACCGGGAATTCTTGAGCTGAGACCGGTTCGCTGCGGACTGCACCCACCGCCAGAATTTCCTTCTGCCTTCCCGCTCGCGAGCCCGCTTCAGCGCACGAAGTGCCTGAAGAGGAAGTAGAGCAGGATCAGCACCCAGATCCAGCCCCAGCCGCCTTTCTTGCGCACGCGCGTCGCTTGCGGCTGGGCCGCTTGCGCTTTCGGCGGCGGCTTAAGGTTCAGGTCGGCGGTGGTCTTCTTCTCGAGCTCGCCGGTCGTGACGGTGGGCGCCCGCGAAGCCGGACGAAACGAATCTCCATCGCCCTCGTCTTTCATCGCGGACGCCGGATGGCGCGCACGGTCGCGCGCTTCCCACTCGCGCGTTTCCTTGAGCAGCCGGTCGAATTCGGTCTCGTCCTGGGCCATGGGATTCCCGTGTGCCGATCGAGCGAGGCGATTATGCCCCAGCGCGGCGATTCACGAATGTGAAGTGCGGTTGTATCGCACGAGTGATATGCTCGCCGATCCGGTCCATAAGGGAGTGTTCCATGCGACGGTCGGCATCGACCCGCAAGGCGAAACGGCGCGCGGCGCCGGGCAAGGTCGCGCGGTTGTATCACTTCGACGCGGAGACGGTCGGGCGGATCGAGTTCCTCGCGCAAGTGTTCGGCGGCAAGGAGAAGGGCATCGCCGCGGCGGTGGCAATGGCCGCGCGCGTATTGAAGGGCGAAGACGCCGAGCTGCGCATCTCGATCAAGTAGGCACCGCCAACGAGGCATGAGCGGCGCGCGAGCCGCGCCTCTCAGAAGTACCAGCGCACCTGCGCCCAGGTGCTGCGCGGAATCTGCGCCGGGAAGCCGTGCTCGTCGAACTCGACGTGCTCCCTGTCGAAGAGATTGGACACCGCGACGGAAAGCTCCAGGTCGCGGTTCACGCGCCACGCGACGCGCGCATCCGTGGTGCTGTACGAGGGCACCATGGTGAGGTAGGCGAGCGAGCTCACGTAGCGCCAGTCGAGGTCGAGGTCGATCGCGTCGCTCATGTGGAACGACGAGCGCGCCTTCACGGTGTGGCGCGGATCGTTGCCGAGCGAGGCGGGGCCCGTAAGGTCGCCGCTTCCGTTCTTGTCGCGCAGGTCCTGGTGGAGCTCGAGGAGGCCCGCCATGAGGCGCCAGCGCTCGGTCGCCTGCCACATCGTCCAGGCTTCGATGCCCCTCGTATGTCCTTCGACGGCGTTGCCGATGAAGAAGCCGCCGCCCGGCGCCGGCACGCCGCCGCGCAGGTCGTCGAGACGCGTGTAGAAGAGCGTCGCCGAAAAGGTGAAGGAGGGTCGCGGCAGGCAGCGATAGCCGATCTCGTATGTACGGCCGGTCTCCGAGGTGAAGCTCGGTCCGCCCCGGATCAGGAACGGCGGATTGCCCGGCAGGAAGAAGTCGCGGTCGATCCGTCCCGGCGTGCGCGCGACCTCCGACGCCGCAGCCCACAACAGGTGGTCGGGCGCGACTTTCCACGCAAGGCGAATGTCGGGTAATGCCACCGGGTTCACGTACACGTCGGTCTGCGCGCGCACGCCCGCGGTGAGCGAGAGGTTCCGCGCGAGCGCGATTTCGTCCTGGATCTCCGCGCTCGCCCAATGCAGCCGCCGGTCCTCGGGAATGAAACGAACGATGCGCGTGGGCGTGGTGGAATCGAGCGCGTAGCGGTAGCCCGCCCCGAAGGAAATGCGGTGGGCGCCGTAGGCGGGCAGGTTGTCGCGCAGGTCGACGTCGAACGTATCCACGCGGTCGATGAATCCGGAGGGATCGTTGCGCCAGGTGTGGTCGTAGTACGCCTGGGCGCGCACGCGCGAGCCGCCCGCGAGCTCGGTCACCCAGCGCCCGAGCAGGTTCGCGCCGTCGAGCGTCGCCGCGGGTGCGCCGTTGCCGTCGACCTTCGCGTGGTACGCGTCGCCTTGGAACGTCAAACCGGAATCCGCGGGTCCGAAGTCGCTGCGGAACCCGACCTGGTCCTTCGCCATGTGGTCGACGACGTGCGAGGCTTCGGGGCGCAGGTTGTCGCGCTCGATGTGCATCACGTAGCCGCGATAGGCGCCGTCGCCCACCGGAGCGCCATAGCGCGCGGAATAGGTGCGGTCGAAGCGGCTCGCGCCGGCCGAGACGAGTGCCCCCTGCGTGTCGCGCGCCGACTTGGTGATGATGTTGATGACGCCCGTGAATGCGTTCGCGCCGTAGAGCGCGGCGCCCGGCCCCGAGATCACCTCGATGCGGTCCACGTCTTCGAGCATCACGTCCTGCGCATCCCACAGAACGCCCGAGAGCACCGTGGTGTAGAGCGTGCGTCCGTCGAGCAGCACGAGCAGCTTGTTGGTGATCACGTTCTGGAATCCGCGCGCGGAGATCGCCCAGCTCGTCGCGCTCACTTGCGCCACCTCGAGGTTCGGCGCGAGGCGCAGCGCCTCCATGAGGCTCCTCGCGCCGGAGCGGCGGATGTCCTCGTCGGTGATGACGTAGACTGAGGCCGGCGCATCCGAGAGACGCTCGGGCCGCAGCGCCGCGGTGGTGACGTGGAGCGCGCCGAGCTGCTCGAGCGTGAGGTCCGCGAGGTCGGGCGCCTGCGCGAGGATCTGCGCGTGGGCCGCGGACGCAAGCACGCAGGCGAGCGCGACGACGATTCGCAAGCGGGGTGCGGGAGACATCCGGCCATTGTCGCGTTTGTGCGAATCGCGTCTGTAAGCCGATTCCTACAAGCGATCGGCTGGAGAACCCGTCCGGGGGCGCCGGGTCGAATTTGCTCTTCCGCCGGACAACCGAAAACAAGAGGAACGCTCGATGAAGGTCGCAGTGATCGTGGGAAGCCTGCGCAAGGGCTCGTACAACCGGATGATCGCGAAGGCGCTCTGCGCGCACGCCCCGTCGGGCATGCAATGCGAGATCACGGAGATCGGCAACCTTCCGCTCTACAACCCGGACCTGGAAGAAGGCTCGGTGCCGCCCGCGTGGGAGGAGTTCCGCAAGCGCATCCGCGCCTCCGACGCGGTGCTCTTCGTGACGCCCGAGTACAACCGCTCGGTTCCCGGCGCGCTCAAGAACGCGATCGACGTCGGCTCGCGGCCCTACGGCAAGAGCGTGTGGTCGAAGAAGCCCGCGGCGGTGGTGAGCGTCTCTCCGGGCGCGATCGGCGCGTTCGGCGCGAACCAGCACCTGCGCCAGTCCTTCGTGTTCCTCGACATGCCCGCGATGCAGCAGCCCGAGGCCTACATCGGCGGCGTGGCGGGCCTCGTGGACGAGAAGGGCGAAGTGACGAAGGAGGACACGCGCGAGTTCCTGCGCAAGTTCATGGAAGCGTTCGGGCGCTGGGTCAAGGCGACCAGCGGCGCGGCTACTTGAAGGCCCGCGGCGATTCGGAGTCCGGCTGCCAGAGGAAGAGGCCGTCGCCCACGTAGCTGCGTCGCCAGTAGGTACCGCAGAGCCCGCACTGGAAGCGCGCGCCCGCCGGATCGTTCGCCGGGCTGTGCGGATCGAGCACGATCTCCCTGTGGCCTTCGATGCCGCTCAGGCCATGCTTGCACTTCGGGCAGGTCCGGTACGCCATCGTTCGAGTGCCTCGTCCCGGTGCGAGATCCCCAGGAAATATATTCCCGCCGGTTGGTGCACGCAACACCGGTTCCGCGGCATCCAAGGGACGAAACAGCCGGTTAAAGGATGGCGGGAAGCGCGCGCTTGCCTTCCGGCGTGAGGCGCAAGGCGCGCATATCTTCGATGCGTACCAGCCAGCGCTTCGCGAGGAAATGGTCGAGGAGCGCGGTGGCGAGGCGCCCGGCCATGTGGTCGCGGCGTTCCGACCAGTCGAGGCACGCGTAGGCGTAACGCTCCGCGCGCAGCGATGCGCTCGCATCGACGCCGATCGACTCGAGCCACGTCCGTCCCGCGCGCGTGATCTCGTATCCATCCGCCGTGGGCGCGACGCGCCGGCGCGCGAGGAGCGAGCGCAGCAGCTCCACGCCGAGCTCGCCCGCGAGGTGGCGGTAGCAGGTGCGCGCGTGCTTGAGGGAGCGGTAGGGCTCGCGCAGCCACTTCGCATCCGATGCGTGCCGCTCGGCGACGAGCGAGAGCGCCTCGAGCGCGCGCGCGACGTCGGCATCGGCCACGCGGAAGTAGCGGTGCCGTCCACGCGGCTCGACGATGACGAGCCCTTCGTGGACCAGCTTCGCCAGGTGCTCGCTCGCCGTGGACGGGTTCACGCCCGCGGCGCGCGCGATGTCGCCCGAGGGCAAGGATTCGCCGCCGAGGAGCGCCGCGAGCATTCGGGCGCGCGTGGGATCGCCGATGGAAGCCGCGATGCGCGCGAAGCGCGGCTCGACGGCGAGACTGGATCGCATGCGAGCCATCGTACTCCCGCGTCCGGCGCGATGTTGCGGCGCGCGCCGAAACGTCGGCGACCCCCGCTCGACGTTGACGTAAACTGGTGTTTTCCCGTGCGTGGATGGATCGTGCAAGCCGAACGAGCGCAGAGCGTGGCGAGCGTGGTGGACGACGCGAAGCGGTGGGTGCCGAAGGGGCGCGAAAGCCGCGAGGCGCTGGCCCGCGTCCTCGCGCGCCTGCAGGAGCTCGCGTCGAAACGCGAGCTGTGGGCAGACGCCGATTTCCCGGCGCCCGAGGGCGACGAGCTGCAGGCGCGCTACCTCATCCAGGAGGATCCGGGTCGCTCCTACGCGCTCTACCTCAACGTGATGCGCCCGGGAAAGAAGATCGTGCCGCACAACCATACGACGTGGGCCTGCATCGCGGCGGTCGCGGGGACCGAGGAGAATCGCGTCTACCGTCGCACCGACGCGGGCGCCGTGCCCGGGCCTTCCAGGCTCGAGCAGGTCGACACGGTGATGGTCGAGCCGGGCCGCGGCATCGCGCTCATGCCCGAGGACATCCACGCCGTGCTCATTCCGCCCGGCCAGACCATCCGCCACCTGCATTTCTACGGGCGCGCGCTCGAGACGCTCGACCGCCGTGTGTGCTACGACCTGGAGAGCGGCACCTGCTCGATCATGGGGATCGGCGTGCAGACGCGCCGCTGATGCGCGCGGTCGCCTCGATCTCGATCTTCATGCGCGGGTCGGCCAGTCCCGCCGAGATCATCATCGCGGCCGGCCGCACCTTGTCGAACCATTTGCGCAGCACCGGCCAGCAAGGCTCGAAGTCGGCCGCGTCGGGAACGACGTAGGTGACGCGAACGATGTCGTCCATCGCGGCACCGGCCTCGGCGAGCGCGGCCGCGATGTTCCTGAGGCATTGCTCGCATTGCTCGACCGCGTCCTCCGAGATGGACATCTTCGCGTAGTCGAAGCCGGTCGTGCCCGAAACGAACACCCACTCCCCGTCCACCACCGCGCGCGAATAGCCGATGCGCGCCTCGAACGTCGAGCCGGAAGAGATCAGCCTTCGCGCCATGTCCGCTCCTCGCCGATTGGGCCGGCCTTTATAGCACGATGACGAAGACGCTCGACGCGAAGACGCTCAAGCGCTGGCTTTCGGACGGCGCCGAGATCGCGCTCCTCGACGTCCGCGAGCACGGGCAGTACGGCGAATCGCACCTGTTCTTCGGCGTGCCGCTGCCCTACAGCCGGCTCGAGATCGATGCGCCGCGCCTCGTGCCGCGCCGCTCCACGCGCATCGTGCTCTACGACGACGGGTCGCTCGCGGTCGCGCAGATCGCGGCGCGGCGCCTCGAGGCGGTCGGTTACACCGAGGTGAACGTGCTGCAAGACGGCACGCGGGGCTGGGAACGCGCCGGCTTTCGCCTCTTCGCGGGCGTGAACGTGCCGAGCAAGGCGTTCGGCGAGCTGGTGGAGCGCGAGTGCCATACGCCGCGCATTTCCGCCGCCGATCTCGCGCGCATGCAACGCTCGGGCGAGCCGGTCGCGGTCGTCGACGGCCGCCCGCTCGCGGAATTCCGCAAGATGAGCATTCCCGGCGCGCGCTGCTGCCCGAACGGCGAGCTCGCGTACCGCGTGCGCGCCATGGTGCCCGACGAGCGCATGCCGATCGTCGTGAATTGCGCGGGGCGCACGCGCAGCATCATCGGCGCGCAGACGCTGATCGACCTCGGCATCCCGAATCCGGTCCGCGCGCTCGAGAACGGCACGCAGGGCTGGTATCTCGCCGACCTCGAGCTCGAGCATGGCGCGACGCGCGGCTATCCCGACATCGCGCCGGCGAGCGATCTTTCCGGCGCGCGTACGGGCGCGCAGGCGATGGCCAAGCGCTGCGGCGTGCGCTCGATCGAGGACGAAGAGGCGTCGGCCTGGCTCACCGATCCGGACCGCACGACGTACCTCTTCGACGTGCGCACGGCGGAGGAATTTTCCGCTTCGACGATTCCCGGCGCGGTGCACGCGCCGGGCGGCCAGCTCGTGCAGGCGACCGACCAGTGGGTGGGTGTACGCCATGCGCGCCTGCTCGTTTTCGATTCCGGGGATGTGCGCGCGCCGGTCGTCGCGAGCTGGCTCGCGCGCATGGGCCATGAGGCGGCCGTGCTGCGCGCGGGAGCCGCATCGCGCGCGCGCCCGCATTGGGTCGCACCCGCGCTTGCGTCGATCGAGTCGATCGGCGCGCGCGATCTTCAGGCCGCACGCGACACGGCGGTCGTGGACCTTCGTCCGTCCACGGCCTACCGCAAGGCGCACGTCGCGGGAAGCAGGTGGTCGATCCGCCCCCGGCTCGCGCAGGTCGAGGCGCGGGTCGCGAATCGTCGCATGGTCCTCGTAGCCGACGATCCGGCCATCGCATGCATCGCAGCGATCGACCTGCGCGAGGCGGGCGTGCCGCGCGTGGCGGCGCTCGAGGGCGGATTCGAGGCGTGGCGCGCGGCCGGCGGAGCGGTGGAGTCGAGCCCCGACCGGCCCACCGACGCCGAATGCATCGACTATCTCTTCTTCGTGCACGACCGGCACGAGGGCAACAAGGACTCCGCGCGCCGCTACCTCG
>Ga0134125_10007410_pt1 | contig 12376 bp, 13 predicted proteins | sample KB31751_FD_96464 | JGI IMG/M metagenome (GOLD analysis project Ga0134125, IMG submission 96464) | Terrestrial soil microbial communities with excess Nitrogen fertilizer from Kellogg Biological Station, Michigan, USA - KB3-175-1 | ecosystem: Environmental > Terrestrial > Soil > Unclassified ... | reverse complement strand
GAACCGCCGGAATATCCAGCAGTGGCGCTGTTCACGCCTTTCACGTGCTCAAACACAGCCTGTATGCCCCAGAAGCATCCGCCCGCAAGCACCACGGTCTCAGAACTTTTGGTTTTGCTGAGCGCTTCGTCGACTGCGGGGTTGGGCAGCTTCACCGCACTGGAAGCGTGGCACGCGATGGTGGTACTCAGGCACAAACCCAAAAATGTATTCACGATTCGGCGCAACATTCGATCTCCTATCTACTCTGGCCGTCATCATCGACGTCCGCATATGTCACGAATACGTCAGTACTCAAATCGTCATCCCGAGCTCCGCAAATTCGGACGCGCTGTCTTCAGTGCCCCATTTGCGCGCCGTTCTTGCGCGTGAATGGGTAGAGTGTCCGATAGGAACGCGGGACCTTTGTTTCAGTCAGATCATCGATAAGCTGAAACGCAGCTTCTATCCATCCCGCTCTGCGCTGATGAAACGCTAACTCGCTTTACGATGACGATGCCGTTATCGCCAACTCACGCCTTCTTTTTAAAAGTCAATGACGCACTGTTCATGCAGTAGCGCTGGCCAGTGGGACGTGGACCGTCGTTAAACACATGGCCCAGATGCGCGTCGCAGCGCTTGCATTCCACCGCGGTGGGGCGCATCCCAAAGGTGCTATCAGTGATTGACGCGACGTTTTCCTCGGCAATCGGCTGATAAAAACTTGGCCAGCCAGTGCCCGACTCAAACTTTGTATCGGAGCTGAACAGCGCCGTGCCACAGCAAACGCAGCGATAGATTCCTGGCTCGTGATTGTTCCAGTACTGGCCGGTAAAAGCCATCTCTGTGCCGTCCTGGCGCGTTATGTTGTAAGCGCCCGGCGAAAGCTGCTGTTTCCACTCGCTCTCACTCTTCACCACCTTGGGAACATGCACCTTATCCTTGCGCTCGCCGGAATCAGTAAACTCCACAATGTCGACTTCCTGCGACGCGGCATCCTGGCTGTGCCCAGCATTGGCTCCCACAGTCTCAGTCTTCTCTGAAAAAATTCCCATATAAGAAAAGTATAGTCCTCCGCCAAGCGTTGCGGCAGCGGCCAGAAAGGCCCGGCGGGAGGTTTTGCGCGAAGAAGAATCGGAGGTTAACTCAGAATTAACATCGGCACTCCGTTATGGACTTAATCTTACACTCGCCGTTGAGCCTTCAGCGCAGCGAGCAATGGCTGCGAAATCATACCTCACCATGGAGGCGCCGAGACACGGAGAAGCCAAGGCCGGGGGATCGGAACATCTGGTGATCGGGCGCTACAAATCGCGCCAAAACAAAACCCGGTGCATGCGCACCGGGTCCAAATCCAACTTATCGATCTTCTTCTACTTCTGTGGATTCGATGTCCCAGAGTTATTGTTTCTGGAGAGTGGCCGCAGTTGAGCATTTGTCGCCAGCTTATAGGTGAGCTGGGTTTCCGCCGGTAGGTCCTGTTTCTTGCCCGTAAGGACCTGGGTCCCTGCGCCTGCGCCGCCGCCAAGCACTGCTCCGATGGCCGCGCCTTTACCGCCGCCCATCAGCGCGCCCAGCAATGCGCCGACTGCCGCGCCGCCGCCAACGTACATCCCTGTACGCTTGTTTGCGCCCAGTCCGCCGGGAGTGCCGCTGCCGGAACCGGCTGCGTCGATCAGGTACGGCGTGCCGTTAATTGTTACGGAACGCAGATCAAGATTGGTGTCTTTGCCGTCATTGGACGGGACGGCAACCAGGCGAGCGCGCGATCCCCGAGGGATGACCACGTTGCCGGAAGCGTCCTTTACGTCGTCGCTTACGCTGGCGCTATAACGTGAATTATCCGCAGGTTTCGCGGGAATGGCGGTGTCTGTTCTTACTTTGATTTCGGTGCCCGAAGGCAGATTCTGTTGTGCGTTAGCGCTGAACGCAGTCAGTCCTGCAAATAGTGTTGCTAATAGTATGCGTTTCATCATGGTAAATTCCCCTGTAGCTTCCTAAAAATGGATGCTGTCTCTGAACTGCGAGTTGCGCCCCCTCTGGCCAGCAGCACTGGAATTGCAGAGTTGCACGCCTGAGCTGCCGCTTTTATCCGCGCCTGCTACCCTGAAGGAAAGGAGCAAGCTTTGGGACGGACACTTTTTACCTGCCGTGGAGGGCATTTGGCGCTGCCGGATAAAGGCGCAGCTCTGGTGAGCCGCGAAGATGGCGGCAACTTGCTGGTGCTGCCCCCGCGTGAAGTGTGGGAGCGCGGAGAACTCACGCCTGCCGAACTTACGGATTGGTCATTTCTGGTTGCGGCCGCCGGACAAGCCATGTTAAAAGTGCTGCCGCAGCTCGAGCTCGGCTGTATTAACTATTTTGAAGCTGGCAACTGGGCGCTGAACTTTGCCGCCGAGCCTCGCGGCCCTGGTTCTCGCGGAATGAAGTCAGGCCCTGAGCATCGCCGGGTTCACATGCACCTGCTTGGCCGCAGCCGTACCGCCGCCGATCCTTCATGGCAATGGGGAGAAGCGCCAAAGTTTCCCGATTATGCCGATCGCGGAGCCTGGGCATCGAAGCACCAACTACTGAGCGCGGCGGAGTGTAAGCAAATTGTTGCGGAAACGGAAAGAGTGCTGCGCGACCGTTATGGTTTTATTTCACAGCAGATTTCTCCATGGGAGACCTGCAGCGCCTGCGAATATCCCATGGTGATTACGCCGCAACAGCCTGCAGGCCGATGTTCTGAATGCGGCGATCAGTCCTTTGCCGTTTGTTACCTGGAGTAAGGTTCAGAGCCATGCGCAAAATGATTCTCGCTCTTGGAACAAGCATTGACGGCTACATCGCCCGTCTGGATGGCACGTTCGACTTTCTGTTTATGCCCAGGGACTTCTCCATGGCAGAGTTCTTTGCCTCCATCGATACCGGCATCATGGGTCGTAAGACATATGAAGTAGCAAAAGCCCAGGGCGAAGGCGGCTTCGGGCCAAAGATCAAGACCTATGTTCTTTCGCGCACGCTGCCTCCCGGAGAGCGTGAAGGCATGGCCTTTGTGAACGTGTCGCCGCAAATGCTGGCGGAAGAAATTCGTCAGCATAAAGGCAAGGACATATGGCTGATGGGCGGCGGTGAAATTGCACGTGACTTCCTGAAAGCCGATCTGGTCGACGAACTCCATCTCGGCGTTGTTCCAGTTCTACTCGGAGAAGGCCTGCCGCTTTTTCCCAGCGGCTTTCCTCAGCGCAATTTCGAGCTGATGGAAAACAAGACGTTTTCTCGAGGGTTGATCTCGCTCAAGTACAAGCGCGTGCGCGGCAAGGGAAAGAAGAAGTTATGAAAGCCGTCACTGCTTTGGTTTGTCCGCTGCCTGCAGGTCTTTCGCTTGCAGTTCTTTGGCGCGGCTTATCAGCTTTTTCAATTTGCCTTCAACGGACGAATCTCCAATCTGTTCATCCTGGAGCACGCCATCCGCGTCAATGGTAAAGGTGTGGGGGATCGCGTTCACGGCAAACATCCTCGAGATTGGCCCGGTAAAGCCGCCATCAAAATATTGTGGCCAGGTCATCCCGTTTTTTGCGATGAAGTCTTTCCACTTCTGCTCATTCTGATCAAGGCTTACGCTCAGCACCACCAACGGCTCACCGTCAAATTTTTTTGCGATCTTCTGCATGTGCGGCAGCGCCTCGCGGCAAGGCCCGCACCACGTCGCCCAGAAATCCAGCAGCACCACTTTCCCTTTTAGGTCATCCATGGAAATGCGCTGCCCATCCAGTGTGGTGACCACGAATGGCGGCGCCATTCTAGCCCGCGCGAGTTCCGGCTGGCTGATATAGCGCAACGCGCGCTGGCGGTCAGGATCATTCTCAGGCCGCATTTTCACGAAGCGTTCAAACTGCGCTTTCGCCGCGTCATCTTGTTTCATCCGCGCCAGCGCACGTCCATCCAGATAGATTGCGCTGGGAAAATTGTCGTGCGCCGCCAGCGCTTTGGTCATTTCATCATGCACCCGGCTGTAGAGGTCGTCCTTGTGCCGGGAAAATGCTTCACTCATCAGCGCCGCGCCAAGCTGATAGTGGGCCAGCGCTAGGTCGTCGCCCTGCGCTTGCGCCACCATCTCCTCGCCTGCAAGTTCGGCAGTCTTCCACTCGCCCAATTCGCTGCCGTACTTGATCATTTTCTTTTGGCATGCCAGGCAGCGCCCGCCATCCTGCTTGTCGGCCTTCTTGAATTTATCCAGCGCATCCAGTGCGTGGTGCTGTTTCAGGGCTTCAAGACCTTCGTTATAAGTCTTTTGCGCCTTCGCATCCTGGGGACCTTCAGTTTTTTCCTGTGCTCGCACTGGAATGAAGCTGCTAGTGAGCAGCAGTGCAATGGCCGCGTATCGCATGGAATTCTCCTTACTCTCGAACCAGCGCCTAAAAAGTTATCATGACTTGTCGAATTTCATGCATGTTTTCTGCCTTTTTGAAGCCATCGTCAATAAAAATGCCGCAACTCCTATGAGCCCAACCCCTTCCCGTACAATGCCGGAACAACTTAGAATGTTTCGCTATGACCACTCAACCAGGTTTCACTGCTGCTGCCGATGGAAACTTTGCCGCCGCGCTCAACGCGTCCACCAGCGGTTGGAACCGCGCCATGGACATTCATTTCGTTGTTGCCACAGCCGATGAAGTTGTCGCTGAACTGGAGACTGCGGCGCAACATCGCCAGCCCTATGGAATCGTCCATGGCGGCGTGCATTCCGGCCTGATCGAAGCGGTTACTTCCGCCGGAGCCGCGCTGGCAGCCTTGCCACACAGCCAATCTGTGGTTGGCCTGGAAAATCATACGTCATTCCTGAACGCCGTGCGGGAAGGGAAGTTGCGCGCCACTGCTCGACCGTTAATGCGTGGCCGCCGCACGCAAGTCTGGGAAGCAATGGTCACTGACACTAAAGGCCGTACCGTCGCCAGCGGACGCGTGCGTTTTCTGGCGCTTGAAGCTGGAGCTTCACTGGCGGGTGAGACGGTAGCGGTGAAGCTTTCCTCATGAGCATCGGAGATAATGCCGATTTGATTCCCATTTTCTGATTTCTTCGTGCCTCTGTGTCTCTTTCGAAATGCCCTACGTGAGAGTTGCCATCCCGAGAGGTCTATCGGCGAGCAAGCGTTTTCTTCAGCTTGCGAGGAGGACCCGAGGGACCGGTTCGCTGCAAGATTTGGGACCTACAAATGCATTTTCATGTCCACACGATGGTGCCATGATGTCACCGTGCTGGTTCGGTTTTCCTGTCGCGGCGATTCTCATCACATACCATTGTGTGACCGCTGTCACAGCGCGCGTGTCGGCCTTCCAATTAGATTGGCTTTCGTGGAGGCCTCTTATGAGCAGTGTAGCGGTACAAAGGATTGCGGAAGCACGGCCCAAACTCGACCTGATTCCGTTCAAACCTGCGCCCCAGATCCATGACGAAACAGTGCAGTGGGACCCGCACCCGCTTATTCCTGTGTTTGTGGCCGGAGCCGTTTCGCTCATTCTGTCGCTAACATTTATCGGTTCAATTCTGGCGTGGCTGGCGCGGCGCCATTCCGGAGTCATGGCCCCGTAATCGAGAAACACCAAGCTAGCGCTTCGGCGGTTCCAACGCCCACGTCTCTAGTTGTCCGATCTGTCGCATGAGCTGGATTTGCGCACGGTCCAGTTCGAAACTAGAGTTTAGATACGCGGTGTAACGCTCATGTTCGGCTACGCGGGCGTTCTCTTCATCTTTCAGGCTCGCTGCTCCGCTTTCAATCTTCGCATGCGTAGCCTCAATATCGGATTGCGCCAACTCATGCTCCAGTTGAGCTACTTCTCGCGCAGCCGTCAGTTGCTCCACCGACCGTTGCAGCTTCAGCGTCTCCGTGCTTACCTGCTCCTTCACGCTCTGGGCTTCTTTGCGTGACTTCGCCGCATCCGCTTTTGCTGCGTCCGCCGCGGCACGCTGCACCGGATTGAAAAAAGGAAATCGTATGGCCACGCCCGCGGTCACGTTGTGCCGTTGGAACTTCTGGAAAAACTGATCGTAATTGTTGAACCGCGCCAGCACGGCATACTGTCCTACAAAATCCACCGCCGGATAGAGCTGTTTGCGTTCCGCCTGAGCGCGGAACTCCTTGGCCTGCGCGGCTGCGTCCGCCACTTTTACTGAAGGATTATTCTTCACTGCTTCGCCCGGCAAATCCTGGTCCTGTGCTACCGGCGGCATTTCCGGGATAGTTTCCGTTGACGTCCTGATTGCCGCAACCGGAAGTCCTGTGAGTTGCGCCAGGCGCATGCGAAGTTGGTCGGCGGCAGCTTGTGTCTGTGCGATGTCCAGCCGCGTCCTTGCGCCCGCAAGTTTCGCTCTGGTGCCTTCTACCTGGTTGTCCAGGCCGGCCTGGATGCGTTGCGCAACAATATCTTGAAATTTCTGCGCGGCCTGCTGCTGTTCTCTTTGAATCGTCAGTGACGAGTCCAGCAGATCAAGCTGCACGTAATCCAGCGCAGTCTCCATAATCACGTCATTGCGGCGATCGGCATTCTGGGCCGTCGTGACCTCAACATCGCTCTTGGCGGCTTTCACGTAGTTGCGCTGCGCCAGGTTGAAAAGCGCGCCTTGAAAATTCACGTTAAAGATTGAAGGCGCCGCGCCTTCCAGGCTGAGCGGGAAACCATACGATGCTCCCAGGCCGGAGCCAAGCACCATCTGTGGCAGGAACACGTCGTGTGCCTGCCTCACCGCCGACCGCGCGCGCTGCAGGTCCGCCTGTGAGAGGCCCGTGGTCGCGCTGTTTTTGAGCGCCAGTTCAATGGCCGTGCGGAATGCCAGCGGCCTGTCCTTGCCGGAAGAAGTATCTTGCGCGATCAGAGTTAGAGGAAGCGCCACGACCCAGGCTGCAATCAGGACGACACGGGCATGCAATTTCATTTTTCACCTGCGCAAATTGTTCGGATGGTGTGGAAAGACGTGATTCTATCGGGAAACGCGCGCCAGCGCATCCTGCGCCGGGCGGTACTCTGAGGCCATATTCAGCGCGCTCTGGAACTCGGCTGCGGCTTCTTTCTGTTTGCCTTGCTTTTCAAGCACGACTCCCAGCAGGTAGTGGGCGCGAAACGCCGGCCCGTCTTCTGACGGTCCTTCTTCGGAGAGATAGTGCAGCAGGATCTGCGCTGCGCGGGCGAAGTCGCGTCCCGAATGCACAAGCAACGCGGCTGCATCGAACTCGCTGGCTTCACCCTGTTGCACCACGGCCAGCGAATGGCGGATGGCGTCTTCCATTTCGCCCAGCCGTCCCGTGCGCCGGTAAAAATACGCCAACTCCACCCAGTAACGCGAGGGCTGGCTGCTGGCCGCAATCGCTTTCTTGTACTCTGCTTCCGCGCCGGTGTTGCCCTGCTTTTCTTCTACGCGCGCGTAAATGTAATTGGCCAGCGCCCGGTCCTGCCTGGCTACATAATCGGCTTGCTGTTTAGCTTTGTTCTTGTCGCCGCCGAGAAAGCCCGGAGCTTCCAGGTAAAATTCGCTCAAGTCAGAGCGTGCGGGGAGATTGTTGCCGTCCAGCGCCACCGCTCGTTCGAATTCGGTTTTCACCTTGCGTGCCAGCCCAAAAGCCGTAAAGGGATTGGCCTCTTCCGCTTTTCTTCCCATAGCGCGCCCCAGCCATAAATGGTAGGAACTGTTTTGCGGATCAAGCGCCAGCGCCTTCTCCGCCATGTGCATGGAGTTGTCCCAGAGTTCAAGCTGAAAGTAAACACGGCACAGCAGGTTGTACCATCGCGCATCGTTGGGCGCGCGCGCAATCGCCAGATTCAAGACATGGATTGCCTGGTCGGCCTTGCCTGCCTTGAGCAATACGGACGGATCGACATCCGCCCCCGCCATTGGACCAGCCGCTAATAAGAAGAGAGCCGCTAACCGGAACAAGGACCTCAACGCTCGACCACCTTTATATCCATGCCATTGCGCAAAGGCTGCGCGTTGATGGCGCCCAGCGCGATTAATGCGCCTTCCGGAACCCCCTTCACCACTTCCACCCGCGTCAGACTGGAAAGGCCGGTCTGTACTTCCTGCGCCAGGATTTTATCGTTTACGATTTCGTAAACGTAACGCTTGCCGTCCACGTCATGCACCGCCTCGCGCGACACCGTGAGCGCATTGTCATGGCGCGCGGCAATAATGCTTACGTTTACGTTCACGTTCGGCAACAGCTTGCGGTCTGCGTTGTCGACCTCTGAAGTGATTTCTCCCACGGTGCGCGTCCCCACCATGGTCACGGAAGTTGGAACGCGCGTGAGCGTGCCCTCCCAGGTGCGGCCGGGGATCGCGTCCCACTTGATTTCCACTTTTTGGCCTTTGGCCAAGCGTCCGATTTCTGGCTCGTCTACAAATGCGCGCACTCTAACTTTTTCCAGGTTCGCCACCTGCACCAGAAGCTCGCCGGCATTCACATATGCTCCTGGCCTTACCGGAAGCTGGTAAACCGTTCCTGCGAACGGCGCCCTCACGTTGGAGTGTTGCAGCAAATCCTGTGCCGCGGCATACGCCGCGCGGGCCTCCGCTGCGGAGGCTTCTACCTTGGCCACCTCGGGCGAAGAGTAACGGTCCTTCGCTTTGGCTTGCAACAACTGGAGATCGGCCTCGGCCTTTTTCAGCCGGTTCTGCGCTGCTTCCACCTCTGCCGGAGACGCTCCGCCACTCTGCTGTAATTGCTGGATCGCTTGCAGGTTGCGTTGGGCCTCGTCGCGTTCGGCCTGTGCTTTGGTCAAATCAGCGCGGCTGGTCAGCAGCTCTTCCTGCGTCCCGCCGGCTTTGATCCCGCTCAGCGCCGCCTCTGCCGCTCGCAACTGGGCCAGCGCGTGTGCTGCCTGTGACCGCGCGTCAGCATCGTCCAACTCCACCAGAAGCTGGCCCGCTTTCACGTGGTCGCCTTCCTTCACCAGAACTTTGTTTACCGTGGCCGGCGCGGGAGCATGCGCCTCAAAGCTGTCGATCGGTTCGATCTTCCCGTTGGTGGAAATTACGCTGGCAATCTCCTCGCGGACGGCTCTTTCCGCGCGCACCGGCGTTACCACGTGACGGCGATTGATGCCCGTAAATAGCAACACTGCCGCTATCACCAGGACCACCACCACCAGCACGGGCCTGCGACCGTTATTTTGGCTTTGTCTCGCCATGCACTAAAAAAAATCAGTTCAACCGGCCAAACTTCCCAGTATATCCAAGCCGGAAGTGCGGCGCAGAATCCCATTTTCTGCGTTGATGGAAGTCATTCCAAACTTTTCTGCCGGATGTTCTATTTTAGATGATCTTCTTTTAGATGATCGTCCCACTCTCGCGGTTCCGTGGAAATGCGGTTGTTACAATAGGTTCCTGATGTCACATCGTACAGGCTATACCCGCGATCACGCAAAATCAGGGCTCGACCATGACTTCCCTGAAATCGATACCTGGCCCAACCAGTTTCCCGCCTATGAAATCCTGATTGACGTGCCCGAGTTCACCTCGGTCTGCCCCAAAACGGGCCTGCCCGACTTTGGCGTGTTGGAAATCCGCTACATGCCCGGAAAGCTCTGCCTGGAACTGAAGTCGCTCAAGGAATATTTGCTGCACTATCGCAACCTGGGTATCTTTCAGGAAAACATCGTGAATCAGGTATTGGAAGATGTTGCGCGCGCCACGAAGCCAAAATGGGTCGTCGTAAAAGGCGTGTTCCGCCCTCGCGGCGGGATTGGGACAACGGTGGAGGCAAGATGGCCAAGGCCAAAGACCAAAGATCAAAAGATAAAACTGCTTTAGCCCGGAGCGCCGGCTCCGGCGGCCATTTTCTTTGCCGCTTCCGCATCCTTCGGCGCCGCGGCGATTTCTCCCGAGCTCTTGTTTTCCGGAAACTTGAACCCCACGTAGGTCCCGGCGCTCATGCCCAGCAATCCGAGCAGCGTAGGATTGAAATCCGGGATGCTCAACTTGGTGAAGATCCTTACGACGAACACGAAAGCTAACACCACGGTCCAGGCGATGATCTGAAGACGATGAAGTTCCAGGTCGTTGCCGCCGCAGATGTCTTTCCAAAAGCCCTGGCTTGGAGCCTTTGCAGTATTGTTCTGGTCCACCAGCACTGCGGCAAGGTACGTGGTAGAACTGATTCCCAGTAGCCCCAGGATGGAGGTGGGAATGTCCACGGCCGGGTCCCACGTCATGATGAATAAAAAGAAATATGCGTTCAGCAGGAGCCATGTCCATACGGCCATCTGCGTGCGCGCCAGGCTGAACGGCCCGCCGCTATAGTCCCTGAGCAGCGAGGTCTTCCGTCCCAGCACCAACACCCCCGCCAGCGTGACGCACAGGAAGGCGATGCAAACGTACTCCCATCCGAGCGGCAGCAGGACCATCTCAAACTGAGCGTTGCTCTCCGCCGGGGTTCCTCCCTCCAGGCCAATGCTGGGCCGCGCCTTCCGTGAAACTCCTTTCAGGAAAAGGCCGCGCAAGTTTCTTTCCTGCACGATAAGGTCATCCCAGGTTTGGTCAGTCTCAGGGGTCCTTTGCAGTCTGAAGAGCAACTCATTCAGCTCAGGATGCGCCGGATCATACGCAACCTCAACCGCCACCGGATACGTCTTTGCCAATTGCCTGCCATTCAAAAATAAAACCAGGGTTGAGGGCGAATTCTTCTGGTCGATCCAATTCTTCAAATTGCGAACCCTGAGTTTGATGTGGTGTCCCAGCGGGACGCTGAGATCGGTGGCGCACTCATGATTTTCACCCACCACGCATTCCACCACAAGCTGCGTTTCAGCCTTCACGGGCGCTGCCGGGGCGGGCTGCGTTCCCACCGGATCCGGGGCCCTCTGCGCTGGGGCTGCCTGCGGTTCCGTGTAGGCGGAGACAGCCAGGATCACCGCGAAAAATGCCGGTAAAAAGATGGGCTTGAGAGATTTCCGGTTGAACATGATCTTCCTTTTTGACTATTGCTGTTGGGTTTGTTGCTGCATCTTAACATCAAAAACCGAAAAAACATCCGGTCTACCGCGAGAACATTGCCCGGATCGTTTTCCTTTACGGTTGCATGGCAAATGCCCGGCAAATCCACGGTCGTGGCTGGTTTCCGGCGGGTATAATCCCACCAGCCCATGCTGCCAAAATTCTATCCTCGCCTCTTGCTGGCGGTGCTTACCGGACTGAATATCCTCAATTACATTGACCGCAATGTGCTCTTTGCGGTGCAGTCCGACGTGAAAAAAGAATTTCTGGTGAGCGATGCCAAGATCGGCCTGCTTACCAGCGCTTTCTTCTTTACTTATATGTTTGCCGCGCCGGTCATCGGCTGGATGGGCGACCGCTTTCCCCGCAAAAACATCGTGGTCTTCGGCATTTTTATCTGGAGCGGCTTCACCTTTCTCACGTGGTTCGTGCATGACTATAGCCAGCTTCTTTTTCGTCACGCCATCGTCGGGATTGGTGAAGCCAGTTATGCAACCATTGCTCCAACGTTGATTGCCGATTCCTTCCCAATGCTCAAGCGCGGCCGCATGTTAGCGATATTTTTTCTGGGATTGCCGGTCGGCAGCGCTGCGGGGTACTTTGTTGGGGGATACTTGGCGCACGCTTTTGGTAGCTGGCGCGCGCCGTTCATGGCCGCTGGAATTCCAGGCTTCCTGCTTGCGCTTCTGCTCTGGATGCTTCCCGAACCGCCGCGAGGCCAACATGAAATGTTTACGCCCGCCAAAGTGAAGGGGCTCCTGCGCGGCCTGATGCGTAATGGCGCATTCGTGACGGCCACACTCGGCATGGCCGCCTACACCTTTGCCATGGGCGGCATGCAGGTTTGGATTCCCACGTTCTTGGTTCGGCTACGCGGCCTGGATCTTAAAACCGCGAATATCGACTTCAGCTATATCGTGATCATCAATGGCATTGGGGCCACGCTGCTGGGCGGCTGGATTGGCGACCGCCTGCTCAAGCGCTTTTACGGCGCGTACTATTCATTTTCCGGTATCGCCATGTTGATCGCGGTGCCGTTCATGGTTGCCGCCATTTATGCTGTAGGTTCGCTAATGTTTCCGGCCATGTTTGTTGCCGTATTTTTTGTTCTGGTCGGCACCGGCCCTACCAATGCCGCCCTGATCAACTCGGTAAGTGCTAGCATTCGCTCCACTGCGCTGGCGGTCAACGTTTTCATCATCCACTTGTTGGGCGACGCTTTTTCTCCCACGCTCATCGGCCGCATTTCTGACGAGACCGGCTCCTTGCAGGTGGCTTTCTGGGTGGCCTTTGCCGCCGCCGGGCTTTCCGGTCTCATCCTGCTTTATGGCGCAAAATTTGCTCCACGCTTCCAGGTCCAGCAAGCATGATCGTATTTGACTGGACATTGTTCTTTTGGATTTCAGGCCTGCTGCTGACCGCGATCTGGCT
>Ga0134125_10007409_pt1 | contig 12377 bp, 16 predicted proteins | sample KB31751_FD_96464 | JGI IMG/M metagenome (GOLD analysis project Ga0134125, IMG submission 96464) | Terrestrial soil microbial communities with excess Nitrogen fertilizer from Kellogg Biological Station, Michigan, USA - KB3-175-1 | ecosystem: Environmental > Terrestrial > Soil > Unclassified ... | reverse complement strand
GTTGCCGAACGCCTCGATGACGTGGCCGGCGGCGTCGGTGCCTTCATGACCGCGCGACAGGATCAGGCGGGTCGAGGCAAGGTTGAGCGCGAGCCGCAGCATGGTCGCGATCAAGAGCACCGTCGGGAAGGCGGAGAATTCGAGCGGCGTCTGGATGAACAGCGCCGTCATCAGGATCAGCACGGAGAGGATGATCGAGACGGCGAGCGCGAAGTCGAGGAGCAGCGGCGGCAGCGGCAGGATCAGGACGACGAGGATCGTCAAGACGCCGATCGCGAGCGCGATGTCGCCGCGCTTGAAGAAGGCGCCGATCTCGCCGAGGCCGGGCAGCTTGATGCCGCCGGCAGCGCCTGCCGGTGCGGCGGTGATGTCGCTCATGAAGGCCCCTTCGCCCTAGGCAAGTTTTGCCCGGCGCATGGTTAGCAGGGGGTTAACGGGAGCCGGCGCGGGGCCGCGAAATCTCGGCCATGCGGCGCTTTAGCCCATCGCCGACCACGTCCATGAAGGCGCGGATACGGGCAGTGTCCTTGAGCGAGCGGTGCGTCACGAGCCAGAGCTCGGTCGTCAGGTCGGAGAGGGGCGCGAGCACGCGGACGAGGCCGCCGTCGGCATCGCCGAGGTAGCAGGGCAGGAGGGCTAAGCCCAAGCCTGCCTTGGCCGCCATGAACTGGTTGACGAGGCTCCCCGTGCGGTAGCCGGCCGGCGCGTCCGGCAGGTGCTTCGCAAGCCACGCGGCGGCCTTGGTCGGCTGCGTTGCCTCGGCCCAGCGGATGACGGCGTGGCGTGCCAGATCGCGGCGGCTTTTCGGGACATCGGTGCCGCTGGTGCCATAGAAGCACCAGCGCACGTCGGCAAGCTTGCGGCCGAACAGGTCGCCTTGCGAGGGCCGCGTTGCGCGGAGCGCGATGTCGGCTTCCCGGCGCGACAGGTCGAGCACGCGGTTGTCGACCAGCAGTTCGACGGCGATCCCCGGATGCCGATCGCGGAAGCGGGCGATCTCTCCCGTCAGCATGCCGAAGGCCAGGGTCTCGGAGGCGGTGACGCGCAGCATGCCCGTCAGCCGCGTGTCCCGGCCGGTCAGTTCGCGGTCGAGCGCCAGCGTCTCGGTTTCGATGCGCTCGGCGGCTTCGATGAGGCGCAGGCCGGCCTCGGTCGGCCGGTAGCCGGCGGCCAGACGCTCGAACAGCTTGGCGCCGAGCGCGGCCTCGGCGGCGTTGAGCCGCCGGAACATGGTCGAGTGGTTGACGCCGAGCGCGGCCGCGGCGGCGCGCAAATTGCCGCTGCGGGCAACGGCCAGAACGAAGCGCAGGTCGTCCCAGGCGAGCATTTGCATCCTTGCAAATACGATTGGCGAACACGCTTATCGCATTGCACCTGTGCAGCGTCTAGGTCTCTCGCATCGACGCGCCGTTTTGGGCGCGTTCCAACGAATTCTCAGGAGAGACCGATGAACGCCAATAGCAACGAGATCGCCGGGCTGACCCTAAGGCTTGCCCTCGGCACGATGTATGTGAGCCACGCGCTGTGGAAGATCCTCACCCTCGGCCTGCCGACGACGGTGCAGTTCTTCGCGTCCCAGGGCTTCCCCGGCTGGACCGCCTATGCCGTGGTCGCCGCCGAGCTCGGCGGCGGCGTGCTGCTCATTCTCGGGGTGCAGGTGCGCGCCGTGGCGCTGCTGCTCATCCCGGTGCTGCTCGGCGCGCTCAAGGTGCACCTGCCGAACGGCTTCGTGTTTTCCTATCCGAACGGCGGCTGGGAGTACCCTGCCTTCCTCATCGTCGTCTCGGGCGTGCAGGCGTTGATCGGCGAGGGCGCCTATGCCCTCGGCCGCTTCACCGCGCGGCCGCGCCTCGCGCACGCCTGATACGAAGTCGCAACGAGAGCCCGCCGCGACCGCCGCGGCGGGTTTTGCATACGTGCGCGCGTCAGGATCGCGCGGCGCGCATGATAGCGCCGTCGAGCTTCGTCGCCGCGGCGATTGTGTTCGAGACCGTGCCGAACTTCCGGACATTGGTGTGCATCAGCTCCAGCCGGCGATCGTTCTCGTCGGTGTCGACCACCAGCTCATAGGTGATCGACGCCATGAAGGGCGGGCTGTCCTGACGGACGCCGTGCAGCCGAACCTCTACGCCGCGATACCGGAAGTCGATCATCGGCGCGACGCGTTCGATGCCCTTGATCATGCAGGCGGCCACCGCAGCCAGGAGCAACTCGGCCGGATTGAAGGCGTCGGCGCGTCCATTGACGTCGGTATCGAGAATGATCGCCGCGTTCTTGCAATGCGCCGAACTGCCATGCGCATCGATTCGTGTGGCGCTCACATCGTATTCGAGCATAGCTACAGACCCCATCGTGCCGACGATGCGGGATGATGGCAGCCGCCGTGACGAAGCCATTTGTGCTGGATCAATAGAAGCGTTCCGCGCCGCTCAGCGCGCCGCCTTGAGGGTCTTGCCGGTCGTCGGATCATAGCGCCCGCCGCCGAGATGCTCGTGGCCCCAGTTCATGATCTGGAGCAGCACCGGCTCGAGCGACTTTCCCGCCTCGGTCAAGTGATAGGCATAGCGGACGGGATGCTTCTGGTACGCCTCGCGCCGCACCAGTCGCCATTTTACGAGCCGCTTGAGCCGTTCGGAAAGGATGTTGGTCGGCACGCCTTCGGCGCTCGCCTCGAGCGCCTGAAAGGTCTGCTTGCCGTGCCACATCAGGTCACGGACGATGAGCAGCGTCCACTTGTCGCCGACGATCTCGAGAGTGCGGGCGATCGAGCAGCCCGATCGAAAGTCATGTCCGGCCATCGCGCGACCTTAGCACAGTCACTTGCGAAATTAAAGTCACAAGGCTAAGGTCACTTGTTTTTTGCAAGTGGCGGGCCGGGGCATACTCGTCCGTGGCCGGGGAGGGCGCGTCGATGAACAGGACCGCCGTGGCCCATGCGGCGGCGCTGACGGCGGCCTTGAGCGCCGGAACGGCGGTCGTCGCGACCCGCTTCGTCATCGGCGAAACCGATCCGCTGGCGCTCGTCTTCTACCGCTACGTCATCTCGATCTTTTGCTTCGCGCCGGTCATGCCCATGCTGTGGCCGAAGGAGCGGCTCGCCGCCGCCGAGTACGCCAAGATCGCGGCGTTCGGCATCCTGTTCTTCGTGCTGTTCCCGTGGGGCTTCAATGCGGCGCTGCATTACAATCCGGCGGCGCGCGGCGCGGTCGGGCTCGCGACCATTCCGATTCAGACTTTGATCGTTGCCGTCGCCTTCGGCCGCGAACGATTGACCACAGCCACGGCCGCCGGCGTCGCGCTGGCGTTCTTCGGTATTCTCGTCGCCTTCGGCACGGCGGCTTTCGGCCAGGGCGACGGCGGCTCGCTCAAGGGTGACGGCCTGATGCTGCTCGGCGTCTTCTGCGCCGCGATCTATTCGGTATTCGGCCGCGCCACGCTGATGAAGCATGGTGCGCTGTTCGTCACGGCTCTCGGCATGATGTTCGCGGTCGTGGCGCTCCTGCCTGTGATCGCGATCGAGCAGCGCGGCCTTTCGCTGCCGTTGTTCACCACCAAAGGATGGATCGCGGTGATCTTCCTCGGCTCCATTGCCGGCGCCGGGCAGTTCTCGCTGTTCATGTGGGCGCTGCGCTGGCTGCCGCCGACCACCACGGTACTCTATCTGACGCTCAACCCGATCGCCGCGATGGTGCTCGGCATTCTCGTCCTCGGTGAGCACCTGACGGTGGAGCTCGTCGCCGGGATGGCGCTGGTGCTCGCGGGTATCCTGATCGGCAGCGGCGTCTACGCCAATTTGCGAAAACCCGGCCTGAAGCCGTCCTGATGCGCGCCGTCGCCCGCTCCGGAGAGGAGGGGCGACGGGGCGTTTGCGGTGCCGCTCAGCCCGGCAGCATCACGGTGTCGATCACGTGGATGACGCCGTTCGACTGCATGACGTTGCGGATCGTCACCTGCGCGGTGTCGCCCTTGGCGTCGATGACCCAGAGCTTGCCGTCTTTCATCTCGAAGGTCAGGTCGGCGCCCTCGACGGTCTTGAGCATCGCCTTGCCGTGTCCCGCCTCGACCTTGGCCATCAGGTCCTTCGCAGTCAGACGGCCGGGGACGACGTGATAGGTCAGCACGTTGGTCAGCGTCTTCTTGTTCTCCGGCTTGAGCAGCGTTTCGACCGTGCCGGCCGGCAGCTTCTTGAATGCCTCGTTGGTCGGCGCGAACACCGTGAACGGTCCCTTCGATTCGAGCGTCGGCACAAGGCCGGCGGCCTTCACCGCGGCGACGAGCGTCGTGTGGTCCTTCGAGTTGACGGCGTTCTGCACGATGTTCTTCGAGGGATACATCGGCGCGCCGCCGACGGTGACGGTTTTCTCGGCGGCGAAACCGGGTGCGGTGGCCGCGCCAAAGGCGAGCGCCATCGTGGCCGCGAGCGCGGCGGCATGGATCCGTGACATGGGAATTCCTCCGAAAGCTCTGTTGTCGTCTCTCGATGCGGAGACAACCAAGCTACGGAGGGCCGCGCCGGATGGATGGATCGCGCTCGGTCACGCCTGCGTGAGGCTATTGCCGCTTCCAGACTTCAGGCCCGACCTGCCGGCCGCCTGCGTAGGTCCAGATGCCCGTCCAGTTGCCGCCGTCGGAGCCGTACAGCGCAAGACCGGTGTCGTTGCCGGAGCGATAGGAGACGGCGATGAAATCCTTGTTGCCGATGCCGGTGCCGATGTAGCGGGTCGAGCCCACGACCCAGACGACGCGATAGGTCTCGCCGGTCTTCTCGACCGTCACGGTGCCATGATATTTGTCGCCGCCACCGGGATTGGCGCCCTCGACGTCGTATTTGCCGACAGGGTCGGCAGCCAATGCCGCTGTTGCCCAGAGCAGCGCCGCGGCGCCGCTCGCAATAATGCTCTTCATGGTGATGTCCCCCCGAAACCGGTGCGCCGCTCGCGCGCCGGTGCTGGAAGACTAGGCCGCGCTCCGCGGGCGGACAATCTCGGACATGGACGCATCCTGCGTGAGCGGATGCGTGCCGCCGCAACCGGGACAGCGAACCGAGGCATTCGGCGCCGACGCCTCGGCGAGCGCGGCCGGGTCGGTGAGCAGGACGTAGCTGCCCGTTGACGGGCAACGGTAACGCAGCGCGCCGCGCGCGCGGCGCTGGGCCGCGACTGGCAGCGGGAAAGCGGGCTGGCGAATGCCCGGCAAATCTATACCATTGAAAGGAAACGTCATTTCCGCCTCTTGTTCTTATTGCATTGCGGCATTAACCCGCTCGGCGGGGAGACGTTCCCGGCGGCTGCAATGCGCGCCGCTCAAGGCTCGAGAGGCGGGAACACGTGGATGCCACCGGTCCCGAGCGGCAACGGTTCCACGCTGTAAACGTCCGCGACCTTGAGGGGCGCATAGAGGTGCGGGAACAGAGCGCCGCCGCGCGAAGCCTCCCATTTCAAGGCATCGCCCAATTTTTCGGCGTGCACGCGAACGAGAAGAAGGCCGTCCTGGCCGGCGAAATGCTTCGCCGCCGTTTCGACCACCTGTCCGGCGGTCGAGAAATGGATGAAACCGTCGGCGACATCGATCGGTGCGCCGGCGAACACGCCGGTGCGCTCGGCGGCGCGCCACAGGTTGTCCGGGCAGATTTTGTAAATGACGGTCAAGCGCATGGCTCCATTGTGAAAGCCCAATGATACACAAGTTGAGAGCGGGCAACCTTGACGGGCGGCGGTGCGAACGCCTAAGCGCCGTTCAAATCCGTGACGGAGCGTCAATGTCTGATACCGAGCAATACCTGATCGAGACCGCCGACAAATGCGCGAGGCTTGCTCGCCTCGGGCGCGAGATCGCCGCCGATCTTGAAGCCATGAGCAACGATCTTCTGGCCAAGGCGGTGACCATCGACACCGCGCGCGACCGCGAACAGACGACCAAGAAGTCGTCGCGCTCCTGAAGCCGTTCGTCGAATTGAAACTCGAAAAGCCCGGCCCTCAGGCCGGGCTTTTTTTGCCCGCTTACGCCGCGCCGCGCAGCGCCTCGCCGCCGTTCGGCGGCGGGATCGGCGAGCCGTCGGCGGCGTATTCGTTGAGCTTGTTGCGCAGCGTGCGAATGGAGATGCCGAGGATGTTGGCCGCGTGCGTGCGGTTTCCGAGGCAATGCCGAAGCGTCTCGAGGATGAGGTCGCGCTCGACTTCGGCGACGGTGCGGCCGACGAGGCCACGCGTCACCTGCTCGGCGGCGAAGGCGGCGTTCGCCGCGATGTCGTTGCCGCGCGCCTCGCCGAGCCGCGCGCCGTCCGGCGACAGGATGCCGTCTATGCCGATTTCCGGCCCGGTCGAGAGCAGCACGGCGCGATGCAGCGTGTTCTCGAGTTCGCGCACATTGCCCGGCCAGCGATGCGTGCTCAGCGCGCGGCGCGCGTCCGCCGACAGCGCACGCGCCGGAATGCCGTTGGCCGCCGAATACTTCTTGATGAAGTGCTGCGCCAATTCGGTAATGTCGCCCGGGCGCTCGCGCAGCGCCGGAATCTTCAGGTTCACGACGTTGAGGCGGAACAGCAGGTCCTCGCGGAAGGTGCCGGCGCGCACCGCTTCGGTCAGGTTGCGGTTCGACGTCGCGATGATGCGGATGTCGACCGCGACCGGCCGGCTGCCGCCGACGCGGTCGATGACGCGTTCCTGGATTGCGCGCAGGAGCTTGGCCTGAAGGCGCACGTCCATTTCCGAGATTTCGTCGAGCAGCAGCGTGCCGCCGTTGGCTTCCTCGAATTTGCCGATGCGGCGGGCGAGCGCGCCGGTGAAGGCGCCCTTCTCGTGGCCGAACAGTTCGGATTCCAGAAGGTTCTCCGGAATGGCGGCGCAGTTGACCGAGATGAACGGCTTCTTCGCCCGCAGCGAGCGCGAGTGCACGAAGCGCGCCAGCACCTCCTTGCCGGTGCCGCTCTCGCCGGTGATGAGCACGGAGGCTTCCGAGGCGGCGATCTGTTGCGCCAGCTTGACGACGCGCGCCATCGAATCGTCGCGGTAGATCATGTCGCGCACGTCGTCGGCGACCGCGGCGAGCACAGCCGCGATCAGCTCCGGATCGGGCGGCAGCGGGATGTACTCCTTGGCGCCGGCGTGAATGGCGCGCACGGCGGCGCGCGCATCGTTGGTGACGCCGCAGGCGACGATCGGAACGTGGATGCGCTCGGCGTCGAGCCGGGTCACCAGGTCGCGAATGTCGAGGCTGACATCGACGAAGAGGAGGTCGGCGCCGCGGCCGGAGCGCAGCACGGCGAGCGCCTGTTCGTTGCCGTCCGCGTGCGTGACGCTCGCGCCCTTGTCCATCGCGATCTTGGTCGCGGCGGTGAGCTGGCCTCCGAGCGTGCCGACGATGAGGAGCCGCATGGCCGTGTTCCTTTACCGATCCGCCTTGATGATTTCGGTCATGGTCACGCCCAGCTTGTCCTCGACGAGGACGACTTCGCCGCGCGCCACCAGGCGGTTGTTGACGTAGATATCGATCGCTTCGCCGACCCTGCGGTCGAGTTCGAGCACGGTGCCCGGGCCCATGCGCAAGAGTTCGCCGACTTCCATGCGGGCGCGGCCGAGCACGGCCGAGACCTGCACCGGCACATCGAACACCGCTTCGAGATCGGCGGCGCCGCGCGGCACAGGCTCGTTGTCGGGCACCAGCCCGCCGGCGTCGGCCACCATCTGGCCGCCGTTCTCGAGATCCGGGAGCGGTACCTTGGTCTCGTCACTCATGCTCGCGTCTCCTCAAAATCTCAGTGCGCGTCGGCGTTGCGCGCGGCGATGTAGCGGGCGACCACGTCGCTGATCGTCGCAAGCGTCGCGCCGCGGTCGCGCGTCACGCCGCCCTCGCTCCATTCGATGCGGCAGTCGCCGGCGGCGAGCGTGCCGTCGGCCTCGACCATCAGGCGGCCCTCGAAGCCGCGCGCGCGCGCGATCTCATCGAGCCTCTCCTTGGCCGTGGCAAAGATGTCCGGTCCGATGCGCACGGCGATGTGCGGCGTCTTGACCAGTTGGCGGAAGCAGTCCGTCGCCAGCGCCTCGATCTCGGCGAAAGGTTCGCGCGCGATCAATTCCGGCGCGAGCTTGCCGGCGACCGCGACCGCGACCTCGACGGCTTCGGTCTCGAACCGCGCCTCGATGCCGGCGAGCGCGCGGTCGATGCGCGACAGGCCGTCGGCGATGAGCGCCAGCGCGTTGGCGGCGTGCTGCGCCGTCTCGGCCTGCGCCTGCGCCTGTCCGGCGGCAAAGCCGTTGCGATAGGCGATGCCCTCGGCGTCGGCGCGGCGGCGTTCGGCCTCGACCAGAGTGATGGTCGGCTTCTCGCCACCGGCGAAGTCCTCGTCGAACAGATATTTCGCCGTCGCCTTCATTTAATACACCAGCTCGTCGTCGCCGCGGCTCTTCGAGATCAGGATCTCGCCGCGCGCGGCCATGTCCTTGGCCTTGTTGACCAGCAGCGATTGCGCCTCGTCGACGTCGCGCAGCCGTACCGGCCCCAGCGCCTGCATGTCGTCGACCAGCATCTTGGCCGCGCGGGTCGACATGGCGCCGAAGAAGAATTGTCGCACCGGCTCGGACGCGCCCTTGAGCGCCAGCGCCAGCTTGTCCTTGTCGATGTTGCGCAGCAGCGTCTGCGCCGAGGCGGCGTCGAGCTTGACCAGATCGTCGAAGGTGAACATCAGCGCCTTGATGCGCTCTGCCGCGTCGCGGTTCGCCGATTCGAGCGCCTGGAGGAAGCGCGTCTCGGTGTGGCGGTCGAAATTGTTGAAGATCTCCGCCATCACCTCGTGGGCGTCGCGGCGGCGCTTCTGCGACAGATTGTACATGAATTCGGTGCGCAGCGTCTGCTCGACGCGCTCGATCACGTCCTTCTGCACCGACTCCATGCGCAGCATGCGCGTGACGACGTCGAGCGAGAGGTCCTCGGGCAGGATCGAGAGCACGCGCGCGGCGTGTTCGGCGCGCAGCTTCGAGAGCACGACCGCGACCGTCTGCGGATATTCGTTCTTGAGATAGTTCGCCAGCACCTCTTCCTGGACGTTGGCGAGCTTCTCCCACATGTTGCGGCCGGCGGGGCCGCGAATGTCGTCCATGATGCCGTGCACGCGGTCGGACGGCAGATACTGCTGTAACAGCCGCTCGGTGGCGTCGTAGTTGCCGAGCAGGGCGCCCGAGGCCGACATGTGGCCGACGAATTCCAGAAGCAGCGCCTCGACCGTCTCGGCCTCGATCGTTCCGAGCGAGGACATCACGACCGAGATCTCGCGCAGCTCGTCGTCGTCGAGAAGCGCGAAGACCTTGGTGCCGAGGCGCTGGCCGAGCGCCAGCATCAGCACCGCGGCGCGCTCGGGGCCGGTGAGCTTGCGCGAAGCGGTCTTGACCTGCGGCCGGCTCGCGAGTTCGGCCATCAGGCCGCCGATATCCTGGCGGACGTCGCCGTCGATCTTGTCGCTCTTGGCTGTGGCGTAGGCGGACGGCATGGCTTAAGCGGCTTCCTCGTGCAGCCAGTTGCGGATGATGGAGACGGCCTCGTGCGGGTTCTTCTCCGCGAGCTCGCCCACCTTCTCGATCGACTGCGCGTGCACCTGGCCCTGCACCTTGGCGACATCGATCATCGCCGAGGTGCGGTTGGAGATGGAGACCTGCTCGTTCGCGCCGACGATCGAGACGTTCGGGCCGGCGCCGGTGATGATGCTGCCGCCGCCGTCGCCGGTAACGATCATGCCGCCGGCGGGAATGATCGGATTGCCCTTGGCGTCGACGATGGGCTGGCCGCGCGCATCGATCAGGATGCCGCCGGGCCCGATCTTGGCGCCGCTCCCGCCGCCGCTGCGGCTGGCTTCGGCGCCTTCCGGCGTCACGACGCGCCGCACCAGCGGCCGCACCACCATCAGCACGACGATAAATCCGAGCAGCAACATCACGCCGGTTTCGGCGCCGCGCATGATGTCGTCCTTGGTGAATTGCAGGTAGCTCATCCAGCCGGTCGGCTGGCTGATCGGCTGCGGCGTCGGCTCGGCAAAGCGCAGGTTGACGACCTCGAGCTGGTCGCCGCGCTTGGCGTCGAAGCCGATCGCGGTTCGCACGAGCGCGGCGATCCGGTCGATCTCTTCCTTGCTGCGCGGCGCGTAGACCATCTCGCCCTTGTCGTTGCGCGTGTAGATACCGTCGACAAGGACCGCGGCGGAGATGCGGTTGATGCGCCCGGCTTCCGTCACCTCTGTCTTCGTCGTGCGCGAGATTTCGTAATTGACGATTTCTTCGGTCTTGCGGCTGTTGTCGCTCTTGCCGGCGTTGTTCTCGTTGCCGTTCGCGGCGCCGCCGGCGCCGGGCAGGTTGTTGCCGACCGAGACCGGCCCGCCTGCGGAGTCGGAGGAGCCCGACTGCTCCTCGCGCGTCTGGCTCGAGCGCACCACGCGGCTGTCAGGGTCGTATTTGTCCGAGGTCTGGGTGATCCGGTTGAGGTCGAAATCGGCGGTGATCTGGACGCGCGAATGGCCCGGTCCGACGACCGAATTGACGATGGTTTCGACCTCTCGGCGCAGCCTGTTCTCGAAGGCGAGCTTGCGCTCGTCGGCACCGCCGCCGGCTCCGAACGGATTGTCGGAGGAGGCACCGTCGGCGAGCAGGCGGCCGGTTTCGTCGACCACCGAGATTCGGTCGGGCTTCAGGCCGTTGACGGCGCTGGCGACGAGGTGGCGGATGGCGCGGACTTGCTGCTGCTCGAGTTCCCCGCGCACCTTGAGCACGATGGAGGCGGAGGCCTCGACCTTGTCGCGCGAGAACAGCGGCCGGTCGGGCAGGACGAGGTGGACGCGCGCGGCTTCGACCCGGTCGAGCGAGCGGATCGTGCGCGACAGCTCGCCCTCGAGGGCGCGCAGCTTGTTGACGTTCTGGATGAAGGTGGTGGCGCCGAGCGCGTCGGACTTGTCGAAGATCTCGTAGCCGACGCCGCCGCCCTTTGGCAGGCCGCTCTCGGCGAGCTTCATGCGCAGGCGGCCGACCTTTTCCTTCGGCACCAGGATCGAACTGCCATCACCCTTGATCTCATAGGTGATCGCCTGGCGGTCGAGGTCCTTCACGATTGCCGCGGAGTCGTCGAGCGACAGGTCCGTGAACAACGGCACCATTTGCGGCGTCGTCATCCGGACCATCAGGAACGAGAAGAAGCCGATGAGCGACAGCGTCACCGCCGCCATGGCGGCAAGACGAGCGGCGCCCAGCGACTTCACGAAATCGAAAAAGCCTTGCACTGGCGGTTCTTCCCACGGAGCAGCGCGACGTGCTTCGCGCCTCACCCGGCAAGATTTGCCCAGTTCATGGTTAGCGTTCGGTTAACGGCGCGATCGGCAAGCGGCTATCGTTGCGCTCGCCATGCGCCGGGCGGTATCCCCATCAGCCGGCGGAAGCGCCGATTGAAGGTCGACAGGTCGTTGAAGCCGCAATCATAGGCGATTGTCGTGACCGCCTCGGCGCTGCGCCTGAGCCGCAGCGCCGCCCGGTTGAGCCGCATGCGCAGCACGAACTGGTGCGGCGTGAGGCCCGTGACGTGCCGGAACGTCCGCAGGAAGTGGAAGGGGCTCAATCGAGCCTCGCGCGCGAGCGACGCGAGGCTGTGCTGGGTGTGCGGCGCCGCCTCGATGCGCCGCAGCGCCGCGGTGATGCGTTCCTCGTCGCGTACGGCCGGAGCGCGACGGCTGCCGCGCCGGCCGCGCTGCAAGGTCGTAACCGCGCCAATGAAGCGCAACGCCAGTTCCTCGAGCGCGCCGGCATCGCGGTCTTCGCGCGCGGCTTCCGCCTCCGCCACGAGCGGGGCCAGCGCCGGCAATGCGGGGAGGCCTGCATGTGCGAAGCGCGCATTGCGCGCGCCGGGGACCTCGGCGACGGCGGCCTCGAAGAATCCGGACTCGTAATGAAAGGCGAGGCAGCGGTCGCCGCGCGCATGCGTGTGGCCGCACTCGAAACAGGCGCCGGCATTGCCGAGCAGCAGGCTGCCGGGCGCCAGCGTCGCGTGGCCCTGCCGCGTCCGATACTGGAAGCTTCCGGCCGTGACCACCGCGATTGAGACGTCGGCGTGGCGCTCCTCGAAGGCGGGATCGCCCGGTCCGGCGTCGCAGACGACGTCGCGGACGCTCCAGCCGGTTCCCGCGGCGAGCACATGTGCTGCGATCGACATGGGCGAATTCTACCGCGTTGCGCGCGCCCGGTCATGCCCGGAAGGAGCGCAATTTTTCCCAAGCCGGCGTGGGCGCGGCCGCGTTAGCAGGGCAGCCGAAAGGATACGGCCATGCACGACGCCTCCGGTTTCCTCCGCACGCTCGTCAGCGACGGCCCCGCCGCCGATCGCGCGGCGAAGATGGACCTCTATGGCTGGCT
>Ga0134125_10007408_pt1 | contig 12378 bp, 10 predicted proteins | sample KB31751_FD_96464 | JGI IMG/M metagenome (GOLD analysis project Ga0134125, IMG submission 96464) | Terrestrial soil microbial communities with excess Nitrogen fertilizer from Kellogg Biological Station, Michigan, USA - KB3-175-1 | ecosystem: Environmental > Terrestrial > Soil > Unclassified ... | reverse complement strand
GTACGAGTCCCGCTGCAAACCCTTCGGGCAGCAGCACGCGTGGCTGGTCCTGGCGATACAGATCGTAGACGCCCATGTCGCGCAGGTAGTCGACATACGCGCGAAGCTGCTGCGGTGAAACACTCATTGTCCGTCGTGCCCACCCGGCGGCTCCGGCTTCTTCGCCGACACGCTGAACGTCACCTTGCCTGCGCGAACTTCGTCCTCGGCTACGCGACAAGCCTTCAGCGAAGTCGAAACACCCAGCGACGGCGCGCCCGATTGCAGTTGACGCGCGCGACGTGCAGCGCCCTTCACAAGGCTGTACTTGTTTTCAAGGCTATTGATCTCGTCCATGGCCCATGACCTCCGAGAGCGTGCAGGTAAAGCATTTTCCCTGTGGGTGTAGCTCAACGCCGCGACCGTTATGGGCGTTTTTCGTAAAGAAAACGCCGCTGCATAACTGTCGCGGGAACCCCAGCAACAGGGAAAATGCTCTAGTACGCAAATTCTATGCTCAAATCTGCTCCGGATGCACGCCGAAGCTCGCCAGCGCTGCCTTCAACCGCGGCGAAAGATTGTGCGTCAGGCAAGATTCCGCAACCTCGGCGTTACCTTCATGCTCACCGCGCGTTTCCAGTACGATAGCGCGCAACTCCTGTACGGCATGCTCCAGGACGTCGTTCACGATAGCAAACTTGTAGTCGCCGATCTTCTCCAGTTCGAGCCGCGCGTTGTTCAACCGGGTGTCTATTTCCGCCTCATCCGTTTTACCTTCGGCCTGGCTTCGGCTCCGCAGCCGCATCTCCAGCACTTCGTGGCTAGGCGGCAGGATAAAGATTGAAACCGCCTCTGGCAGCCGGTCCATCACCTGCAATGCGCCCTGGACATCGATGTCGAGAATCAGGTCTTTTTGATTTTCACGCGCGTGTTCAAGAGCTTTTCTCGCCGTCCCGTAGTAGTGCTTATGAAACACCTGCGCCCACTCGAGAAACTCATCGGCGGCGATCATCGTTTCAAACTTTTCCGGCGTGATGAAGTGGTATTCAACCCCATCCTCTTCTGAGCCGCGAGCGGAACGCGTCGTGTACGAGATCGAAAACTCGAGCCCTTCCACCAGCCGCCGCACCTCGCTCACGAGCGTCGATTTGCCCGAGCCGGAGGGCGCCGAAATAATAAAAAGAATGCCTGCCATAGTGTCGTGTGTGCAGCCTTAGTGTATCGCGGCCCGTTTACGCGATGCCTTCCACAGCAGCGACCAGCACAACACCGTCCGCGTCCGGCGCCATATCGGCATCGCCAAACTGCAGGTTATAGAGCCGCTGATACGTCCCGCTATTGGCCATCAACTCATCGTGCGAACCCAGTTCCGTAATCGCGCCATGCTCCATCACCGCAATGCGATCGGCCCGGCGCACCGTCGACAGCCGATGCGCAATCACCAGCACGGTGCGTCCCTGCATCAGGTTCGCGAGCGCTGCCTGCACAGCCGCCTCGCTCTCCGTATCGAGCGCGGACGTCGCTTCATCCAGCACCAGGATCGGCGCATCCTTCAGCAGCGCGCGAGCGATCGCCAGGCGCTGCCGCTCACCACCGGAAAGTCTTGTGCCGCGCTCGCCAATCATCGTGTCGTAGCCTTCCGGCATATTCAGGATGAAGTCATGCGCCAGCGCCGCCTTCGCCGCCGCCTCAATGCGCTCCATCGGAACATCCGGCTGCCCGTACGCAATATTGTTGCGCACAGTGTCGTTGAACAGCACAGTCTCCTGTGTCACTTTGCCAATCTGTTCGCGCAGTGAGGCCAGCGTCAAATCGCGCACATCGTGGCCATCGAGAAAAATCGCTCCACCCGTCACATCGAAGAAGCGCGGCAACAGGTTCATCATGGTCGACTTGCCCGCTCCGCTCGGCCCCACCAGTGCAACAACTTCGCCACGCGCGACCGTCAGAGAAACGCCGTGCAGCACTTCCTTCGATTCACCCTCACTCTCATAGCTGAAATGAACATCACGGAACTCGATGTTGCCGTTGAAGCTCTTGAGTGCAACAGCATTCTTGCGCTGGCGCACTTCGTCCTGCGCATCCATGAATTTGAAAATCTCTTCGCTTGCACCCAGCGCCTGCTGAAAGCTGTTGTAGTACACCGGCATCTTGCGCACCGGGTCGTAGAGCATGATCACCGATGCGAGGAACGTAACGAACGTCCCACGGGTCATACCATGCAGAATTTGCTGCCGCCCCAGAAACAAGAGGATGGCAATCGCGACAGCGCCCAGAGCATCCATCAGAGGCGACGAAATGGACTGTACGGCGACGGACCGCATATTCGCCGTCAGCAATCTCTGCGCCGCCCGGCGAAACCGCTTCATCTCCCAGAGCTCCATGCCGAACGCTTTGACGATGCTGTTGCCGGTGATGGTCTCGTGGACGATGTTCTGGATCTCCGCCAGCTTGTCTTGTCCACGCCGTGTTCTCCGTCGTACGCTGCCGCCAATCCGCCGAGCCGAAGATACGATCACCGGGACAAACAACAGCAGCACCCAGGCCATCTTGCCGCCTTCGGAAATCACCACCGCGATCATGAACAACAGCGTGAAAAGCTGCTGCAGGAAATCGCTCAATACAGTGGCCATTGCGTTCTGTACGCGGTCCACATCGTTGATGAGCGTTGAGGTCAGCATGCCGGTCGCGTGACGTTGAAAAAATGCCGTCGACCGCCGCAGGATCGCATCGTAAAGATCGTTGCGCAGGTCGGTAATCATCCCAAAGCCCGCAGTATTCGCCAGCAGCGTGCCGGCGTAATCGCACACCGACTTGATGATCGCCGAGCCGATCAGCGCCACCGCGACGACGGTCCACGCATTGTGGAAATGGTGCGGAATCAGGAACTGAAGATTCAGCGTCCGCTGCGAATGCGGTAGATGGAGGACCAGCACCTGATCCGGTGACGTTTCCGGACTCAGCACGTTGTCGATGATCGGCGCAATGAGTATCACGCGGAACGCCGCCATCGCCGCGTATACCGCCATCAGCAGCACCGACAATATCCAATGCAGCGTATAAGGCCGCATATAAAGCAGCAACCGCCATACACGTTTCATGCGGTGCCCCTTCTGCGCGCTGCGGCTGTGGTCATCTAGACATTTTACCCGGCAGGAGCATCTGTTCCGCCTATCGCGGTATGTCCCGATGTTCCGTCTTCACACGATACCCAGCCGCGCCGAGCCGCTTCTTCAACTCCTCGGCAATCATCACAGACCGGTGCTGGCCGCCCGTGCATCCGACGCCCACCGTCAGATAGCTCTTGCCTTCCTTGATGTAGTGCGGCAGCAGGAACGTCAGCATATCTGTGGCCTTATCGAGAAACTCTTTCGTCTGCGGGAAACTCGCCACATACTTCGCAACCTTCGCATTTTTCCCGGTGAACTTGCGCAGCTCCGGAACGAAGTGCGGGTTGGGCAAGAATCTAACGTCGAACACAATGTCGGAGTCGGTGGGCGTGCCGTTCTTGAACCCGAAACTCGTCACCGAGATGGTCAGGTTGCGGTCTTTCTTACTGGACGCACCGCGCTCAAACTGGGCAATCATGTGCGCACGCAAATCATGTACGTTGAAGCGCGTCGTATCCAGCACGATATCCGCTACATGGCGCACCGGATCCAAACGTTTACTCTCGGCGCGAATAGAGGACAATACCGTTTCATTGCGTCCCAGCGGATGGGGCCGCCGCGTCTCTGAGAAGCGCCGCACAATCGCATCTTCACTGGCTTCAAGAAACACCACACGCGTCGGCAACACGTCACGTACTTTTTTCAGGATGGCTGGAAATCGGTCAAGCCGTATACCTTCGCGGACATCGATGACCAGCGCCGCCCGTGAAATCTCCGCCGACCCCGCCACCAGGTCGGCAAACCGTTCCACCAGTTCCAGCGGCAAATTGTCGACAGAGTAGTAGCCGAGATCTTCAAACGTCTTCAGCGCCGAAAGCTTGCCCGACCCCGACATTCCGGTCAGGATCACGAGTTCACGAGCAGCATGCTCAGGAGCGGTTATGCCGGTTGGGATGTTCGCGCGCTTCCGGGGCATGGCTGCAATCCTAGCAGTTTCAGCGTTGCACGCGCATCCCACAATAGAACGAGTTCCCTGTTACCTGAATCTGCTCAAGCCGGATGTGGCTGGGCTTATCGGCACACTATCGCCTGCCCAGCCAACATCGCGAGAAAACATGTCGCTATGCTGCCTCCACCACTTGCGGCTTCGCATGACGTGTAATCGTGTCGAAGCGGTCTTTGTTTTTGATTGCCTGCTGCTCCACCTTTTGCAGCGCATCGTGCAGGGCCGTTTCCATCTCGGTCGACTCGCACGTCGCCACCCACTCACCGTGACGACACTTTACCGTTACTTCCGCGATCTTTCGATACTTGTCCTCGGTGAGGATCACGTGGGCCGCAGCCGATTGATCGCAAACCTTCATAATGCGGGCCAATCCCGCCTCTGCCTGTGCCTTTAGTTTCGCTGTGATTTGTGTTTGACGTCCGGTGTATTCAACATTCATACGCTTCACCTCGAACTGCATGTTGTGTGATGCCGTCATCGCACCCGGCGTTGATGGGTGCTGGGAATGTGCATGTCCTCACGGTATTTCGCGACCGTGCGGCGCGTTACCTGAATGCCTTGCCGTTGCAGCTCGGCCGCCAGATATTCGTCTGTCCATGGCTTGCGCGGGTCTTCTTCTTCAATGAGTTTCTTCACCCGCCGCTTTAATAGCGGCAATGGAAGATCGCCGCCCTCAGGCCCATTCACCCCCTCGGAAAAGAAGTAACGAAGCTCATACACACCCTGGGTCGTGTACACATATTTGTTTGAGACCGCGCGGCTTACCGTCGACGGATGCACCCCGATCTCTTCGGCCACCTCCTTGATCATCATCGGCCGCAGCGCATCCACACCACGCTCGAGAAAGTCCGTTTGCCTCCTGACGATCACTTCGCACGTGCGGATAATCGTGTTCTTCCGTTGCTCGATATTGCGCAGCAACTGGATTGCAGATTTATACCGCTCTTTCACGTACTCGCGCACGTCGCGCTCCGTTTTTTTCTCGCGGAGCATCTTTCGATAACCCTGGTTCAGCCGCAGCGCAGGCAAATCCTCTTCATTCATCACGACGACATAGTCATCGCCACGCTTCACAAACGCGACGTCCGGCTCGATCAGCCGCGTCTCCGTCTGGTCGTAGCGCTGACCTGGCCGTGGGTCGAGCCGGCGAATGAACTCCACCGCTTCCTGCACCTGCTCCGCGGTCCGGCGGCAAATCCGCGTCAGCTCGCGCATATCTTTTTTCTGCAACAGCGGCAGGCATTCCTGCGCGATAAACGCCGCGGTGTCGTAGACATCGAACGTTGCGGCCACGGCATCCGGCGCTGCTTCCGCCACATCTGCATCGCCGTCATCGTCAGCCGCTTCCGCGGCCAGCCGCCGGCGCAGCATCAGTACATGCTCGCGGCGTTGCGATTCAACCTGCAGCAGCAGGCATTCACGCAGATCGCGCGCGCCCACACCAATCGGATCGAGTTGAGTCACCACTGTGCGCGCCTCGGCAATCAGGGCCTGCGCTTCCCCGACCGTCATCGGACTATCCCCACCCGCGAACTCGTTCAGCAGCGAGCCGGCCAGCTCTTCATCGCTCGCCGTCAGATACCCGTCTTCATTCAGGTTGCCGACTACCAGTTCCGCCGCCACCCGCAGCGCTTCACCCAGGGCCAGCGCGCCAAGCTGCCAGTGCAGATGGTCGCTCAGCGTGCTGGGCTTCGATAGAAAGTGCTCGAACGAAGGCTTGTCCAGCTCTTCAAAGTTCGATCCGGTGCGAAAACCGGGGTCCAGATAATCCTGAAAGTAGCTGCCAAAATCGATTTCGTCGAAGGGGTCTTTTTCGGCGCGCTCGCCTTCGGCGGTCACCTCTTCGACGCTGCGCTCGCGGTCGCCTTCCTTGCCCGCGCGCTCCTCCATGGTCTCGGAAGACTCTTCAATCTCCTCGAGCACGGGGTTCTCGATCATCTCCCCGTTGATCATCTCCTTCAACTCAAGCTTGTTGAGCGCAAGGACGCTGACCATCTGCACCAGCCCCGGCGTCAGCATCTGTCGCTGGGAGACTTTGACGTTCAGTCTAGGCTGCAATAACAAACTCGGGACCCTCGATTCCGCCGTTTCGTCCAACCTGCCGGCGACGCCGCATTACCTTTCACATCCCCCGCATGGGAACGCATGGCCAAGTCTACTCCAGCGCTAACTAACCTGTAGATCCCGCTTCGCTTACCCGGCTGTAACACTAAAGTGAAAAGTTATCTCCCAGGTAAAGCCGCTTCACCTCCGGATCGCGGCCCAGTTCGCCGGGCGTTCCTGTGGCAAAAATCCTGCCTTCGCTGATGATGTATGCGCGATCGGTAACACTCAGCGTTTCGCGCACACTGTGATCGGTAATCAACACGCCGATGCCGCTGGCCTTCAGGTCGAAAATAATCGTCTGCAGGTCCAGAACCGCGATCGGGTCGATACCCGAAAACGGCTCGTCCAGCAAGATAAACGCCGGACTGATCGCAAGGCAACGTGCAATCTCCACACGCCTGCGTTCGCCGCCGCTCAGCGAATGGCCGCGGTTCTTGCGCACATGCCCCAGGTGGAGCTGCGCCATCAGGTCTTCGGCCCGTTTGCGGCGGGCGGCCCAGGTAATGTGCAGCGTCTCCAGCACGGCGAGAATGTTTTCTTCCACCGTCAGTTTGCGAAAGATCGAGGGCTCCTGCGGCAGATAGCTGATCCCAAAATCCCGCGCCCGCTGGTACATCGGCGTGCGCGTGATGTCCTTGTCGTCCACCAGGATGCGTCCCGAATCCGGCCGGATCAGGCCCACAATCATGTAAAAACTCGTCGTTTTGCCCGCGCCATTGGGCCCCAGCAGGCCAACCACCTCGCCCTGCCTGATGTTGAGGCTCACGCCCCGGACCACCTGCCGTCCACCGTAGGCCTTGCCGATCTCTTCGGTCGTCAGGGTCTTCATTCTGTCTTCTGCCTCACCCGAGTCTCAATCCGGACCCGCTGCGGCTTCTCTTGTTCCGCCGGTGCGCCCGTAACCACGATGGTACTATCTCCTTTGTCTCCAGCGCGAAACAGCAGCGATGCACCCGTCACTGTGCCCTGCTGCGCGTCCACAATACGGGGCATTACGGTCGGCGTCCCGGTCAGCACGAAGCTACTATCCGCGGCCTTGTACACCAGTTGATCGCCCGTTCCATGTTTGCCCTGCTCGTCGATAGTGACAGCGCCTGCCACGACTACCCGGTCCAGTGCCCCACCCATTGCTCCCATCCCGCTGCTCGCGCTCCGGGCTGCGTCCTTCACCGCCGGGATAAAGTAAACGATCGTCTTCTGTCCCCGTACCTCGCCAATCGACCCGTCGATCTTCACTGGCCCGGTAAACACAGCGTTGTGCTGGGCATCGCTGTACTCCAACAACCGGCTCTCCAGCCGCAGGATGCTGGGGTTCTTGCTCGCCGCGGGCTTTGCCGCAGCACCCGGCTTCGGCTCCGCCGCGAATACCGAATGCACCGTTCCACCGGCCGTCGCGGGACGCGCCACCAGCGTATTGTTCTGGCGGTCGACGAGGATGGTTGCCGCCTCCACCTGCGAAGCGCCTTGCCACAGCCGAGCCTGCTTCGCCGGGCTACCTTCAAAGACCGCCAGTTGCGTGGCTTTATGCAGGGTCGCCTGCTGCGCAGTGACATGGGTCGGCTCGGTCGAGCCACTGCCTGCGAGCGTCGCCGCCACGTTGCCCTGTGCCAGCGCATCCTCGGTCTTCTGATCCACCACAACCGAGTCCGCCGCAATCGCTGTTCCCGCATCCACCAGATGCACCCCGCCGCGCAACGAAAGCTTCTCGCTGGTACCGTCATACACCGCGCGGTCCGCGCTGCCCGACGAAACATCCTGCGCCTTCTTCGACCCCGGCTTTACCGCTGCGCGATTGTTGATCGTCACATGCCCCACCTGCGTCGCCGAAGCCAGACTCACCTGCCCTAGATCCGTCTGGGCCGCAGCAGCCCCGCCCGGTGCAAACACCACGTCCAGCGTGTCTCCCGTACTGGTATGCTCCTCGGCCAGCGGAGCCGTCTGCCGAAGCGTCGTGTGCCCTTGGCCGTGAAGCTTATCGATCCGTACTTTCTTCGGTCCGTCGGGAACGAAGTTCGCCAGCAGATCATCCGCCGCGATATTCGTCGTCTTCATCCCTCGCGGCTGCGTTCCCACAACCTTGGCCAGCGACTGCCCGCGCATCGAAGCCCCACCCGTCGCATGGACCGACTGCAACTGCGGCTTGCCTTTCTTGCCCTCCGTATGCAGTTCCGCGACGATCTGGTTGCCACGCATCTCGCGCTCCAGCCAGACACCGCCCGCACCGGCCTGCTTCGCCAGCAGATGCGCGCCGTTCACCGCCGTCATCTCCGCCGGATGCCCAGCCGCATCGAACCGCAGCCGCACCTCGCCTGCCTCGCCCTCGGCCGGCCGTTTCGCATCGGTATCCACCAGCTTCACCCCACCCGAAAGCTTTGCCGTCTGCGGCGTATTCTTCGCGTCCATCGTCGCGTCCAGCCGCGGCGCTGTTACATGCGCCGTCGCGGTGTCGAGCGCGACGTTGCCGCTTCCCTCCGCACGCTCCACTGAGCCATCACGGCGCAGGTGCAGCACCGCCGAGTCCGCACGGCCTTTGCGGTCGCCGGTTTCGAGCACTGGCTGCACAAACGACACCACATTGCTGTCGCGATCGAGGTCGGCCTTCACCGCATGCAGCACCACTGGCTGCTGGTGCATGACGCCATTGATCTGCACATCGGCCAGCAGGTGCAGCGCGCTTGGACTATTGTCGAACTCCGCACCCTTCGCCACGCAGGTCAAACCCTTATAGCTGAACTCAATGTGTTCCGTCGTCGCAGCGATACCCAGATTGCGCACGAACACCAGTCCGCTGGTACGCACATGAATATTTTCGGCGCCGCCCGCCGTCGCAGGACTGCCATGCCGTTGCGTCGCGACCACGCTGGACGGCAGTTGCAGGTCCATCTGCACTTCGCCGACAGCCCGCGCAATCCCCTGGTTCTCGTCCCACTCAAACTGGTTGCCGTAGATCCGGTCGACGCGGTTTTCGTGGCTCTCGTAGACCTCGATCACGACATCGTGCAGCGTCCACGTCCCGTTATCGTGCTGAAACGTCTTGGCCGCATGCAGCGTAAACGACGTGTTCGGCCCGAGCGTATGCGAAAAAGTGTAGCCATCGGTCTCGCGCGCCACACTGGACTGCAGCAGCTTCTTTCCGCGATCGATCCACGCTTTCCCGGCCCGATAGCGCGCGTAGCCATACGTGCCCGCGAGCACCGCCAGCAGCAGCACGCTTCCCGCGACCAACCCCACCCGAATTCTTTCGACCCGCCGGCTCATCCGTAACCCAGCTCTATCTTCTCACTCGCACGCGTATAACCATTCAGACGCGCCACGGACAAATTCGCCGCAATTTATCTGTTCTCTCTTCCCTCACCCAAAGCCCGTCATGCTGAGCGACGGCTCGCGCTTTTGCGAGCCAAAGCCGAAGCACCTGCCAAAGTGCGAAGGGCCGAGTTACTGTGCTCATCATGCTCTAGACGGGATACGCACCCACGCGCTTGAGCCACACCGTCAACGCCCGGAACATAGCCGGTCCCGTTCAACCAAAAACTCCTTCGCGAAACTTCGCTCCCTTCGCGCCCTTTGCGTTAAAGTTTTTCCTGCGCAGAGCCACTACCCTAGAATGGAGCGATGGCAGACCAGCTTTACCTCAGTCTCTGGTACCCCAACTTTCGCTTCGAATCCCTGCCTGCGGCGCTGACGGGCGTGCTGCGCCAGTTCGCTCTTATCGCCACGGATGGCAAGCCGTCGAGCCCTTTTAGCCGCGTCCATGTTGCCAGTGCTTATCCCATCAACTGGACGGAGAGCCCCACCTACCAGCGCATCTACGTGAACGACGACCGCGCTGCCGAAACACCCGACACCGCCGGTTCCATCATTGAAGCCGCGGTAGCCGAAGCCACCGAACAGCTCCACGAAGACGCGGCGTACGAGTTCGAAATGCGCTGGGCGCTATGGACTCCCGACACCCCACTCGACTCCGCCGAGCAGGACATTCAACTCGATCGCGTCTGGAAACTTGAGCCCACCAAGGTACGCATCATCGGCTTCGGCCCGGACTTCGACAGCGGCGCCTTTGAACAGAACGGCCAGATCCGCGTCGACTTTGGCCTGGACACACCGTGGGTGCTGGAGGACGAGGAACTCGACGAAGATGCCACCAAAAAGATCCGGCAGAATGTTGAGAAGCTGCTGGCTTTCACACTCTCTGTGGAGAAACACTGTGGCATCTCCAGCCGCTTGCTATGGACAGAGTCCGGCGAGCCGCTTGCGGAGAAGCTCATCGCAAGATTGCAGCGCCTCAATTAGTGGCCCAACTGCACCGCCGGCAAAATGCCCACAGGTAGAGTCGCCCACGCCGCCGGATACTCCCCTGCGTGGACATGCACACCGCCTGCATTGTGATGCGCGAAGGCCACACAACCGGGCAACCCGAACGGATGGCAGTGCCCGGAAACGGCATCTCCACCGTGATTGCCGAAATCCACTTCAGCAATACAGATAGCGGCGGCGTTGAAGATGTAGTTTTTCTGTCCAGCGCCGGCTGAGAGCACCGTATAAAGCTGGTTCGCCCGCGTCGGATCACCCAGGAGACCCGTCACCGGATTCAACGGAATGTTCGGTCCGGAGAGCGGCGGTAAGACGATACCACCGAACAGCAGAGCTTCCATGATGGCTGCCTGAGCGATGGTGTTCAGCAGATATCCGCCGCCGTTGATCACCACATGCGGGTAGATGTCGGCGATGCGTCCTCGCGTAATGGCGCTGAGTCCGGCAAGCGTGATCATTGCGTTGTCCCGCAAAAGCGCGGGCACTGCCATGTACATATTGAAGAGCTTGTCGCCGTAATAATCGGCAACCAATGTCGCAAAGGCTGCCGCACCGATGCGCCGGGTAAACGCCAGCAGCTTCGTCGTATCGCCCCAGGCTGTGATGTATCCGTTCAGCCGTCCGAGCAGGGGCGCAGGCAACATAGCCTGCAATAAAAGCGTTTCCTGGGCCGTCGTTAGCATTGGACGCTCCTTAGTTAGGCAGGAGCGTATCACGCTGTCGAGGCGGCGATAAAGAATTTATTGTCGATCCTTCGTGAAAACCGGCGCGAACATCAGCGTTGGCCGAAAACCGGGTGGCTCATCCTTCGCGCACTTGCGAAGGGTGGGGTATCGCGCGAAAGCGCGACCGCTTTCTCCGACACCCCACACTGTCATCTCGACCAAAGGCGGCGCGCTTTGCCGCCGCAGCGGAGAGATCGCAGCATTGGCCTTCTTTCATGCCGGTATATATCGAACTCGGACTACCCTGCCGTGACGATCAGCGAGAAGTCCCCGATCGCCGAAAACGTTCCTACGATCTGTTCAAGCAAGGCCAATCTCCCCGCGCGCACATCGGTATCCGGGTCCATTACCATCACCTCGTTGAAGAACATATCCACCTGCGGACGCAGTGCAGCGATAGCTCCCAGGGCAGCCTCGTACCGACGTGCCGCCGCGAAGTTCGCGAAGTGTTCGCTTGCCAACGCCGCAGCTTCGCGCAGTGTCTTCTGTGCGGGGTGTTCGTTCTCTCCAGCCGGTCCGTTGGCTAACAGAGCCTGGCCTTCGGCTTGCGCCAAAATATTCTTCATTCGCTTAAACGCCGCACTTACAGCCACAAAATCTTCGCCACCACGCGCGGCACTCACAGCTTCCGCCCTCGCGATGACATCGCGAACATCATCAGCACCGGCAGCCATCACCGCAGCCACCACGTCGTATGCCTGGCCACGTACTTCGCGCAGGTAGAAGTCCAACCGCTCACGGAAGAATGCCGTCATCTTCGCGGCTGTCGTCTCGTCCTTAGCGGACAGTTGAACGACAGCAGACAGCGTCAACGGCAACTCAGTCTCCGCCAGAATCTTCACAATCCCATTGGCCGCACGGCGCAACGCGAACGGGTCCTTCGATCCTGTCGGCTCCATGCCAAGGCCAAACATCCCGGCAATCGTGTCCGCACGGTCTGCAATGCCCAGCAGCGCGCCTTCAACTGAGCGCGGCACACCATCATCCATGCTCGCTGGTGTGTACTGGTCGTAGATCGCATCGCACGCAATCTGCGAAACGCCCTGCGCCTTCGCGTACAGCCCGCCAATCACACCCTGCAACTCCGTAAACTCTTTGACCAGCTCAGTCGTCAGGTCAGTCTTCGCCAACCGCGCGGCTT
>Ga0134125_10007406_pt1 | contig 12380 bp, 13 predicted proteins | sample KB31751_FD_96464 | JGI IMG/M metagenome (GOLD analysis project Ga0134125, IMG submission 96464) | Terrestrial soil microbial communities with excess Nitrogen fertilizer from Kellogg Biological Station, Michigan, USA - KB3-175-1 | ecosystem: Environmental > Terrestrial > Soil > Unclassified ... | reverse complement strand
GGGCGCCCGGGCGAGCTCGACATCTCGACCAACGCCGGCGACTTCGACGGCAAGGATCTGGAGAAGTGGCGCGAGGGGCACATCGCCGCGCTCGAGGAGGCGCGCCAGCTCTGCGCCCAGCGCGGAGTGCGCGAGTCGCAGATCGACTACCTGTTCGCCGACGAAGCCGACCACGAAGGCGGCGCGCAGGCGCTCGCCGACGAGGCGGCGGCCGGCGCGTACGACATGGTGGTCCTGTCGCACGGCTACTTCGACGACGAGGTGAACGAGGAGGAGTCGACGCCGCAAGAGGTGGCGGCGGCGATTCAGGAGATCGGCGACGTCTCGCTACTGGTTTGTTAGCGCCTCGAGATCGCCCACTTCCTTGGGGATCGAGACGGTGAGGTTCTCGTGCCCGTCGGCGGTCACGAGCACGTCGTCCTCGACGCGGATGCCGATGCCGCGATACTCGGCGGCGACGTCGCTGGCGTCCTCGGCGATGTAGAGGCCCGGCTCGACGGTGAGCACCATGCCGGGCACGAGCGGGCGCGACTTGCCTTCGGGCGCGTAGATGCCGACGTCGTGCACGTCCATGCCGAGCCAGTGCGACGTGCGGTGCATGTAGAAGCGCTTGTAGGCGGCCTTCTCGATGAGCGTGCCGACGTCGCCTTGCAGAAGGCCGAGATCGATCATGCCGCGCGTGAGCATGTCGACCGCCTGCTCGTGGATGCCGTCGATGCTGTTGCCCGGGCGCACCGCGGCCACGCACGCCTTCTCGACGGCGAGCACGAGCTCGTAGCAGCGCCGTTGCGCCGGCGAGAAGCGCGCGCCGATCGGATAGGTGCGCGTGACGTCGGCGGTGAAGCCGTCGATCTCGCAGCCGGCGTCGATGAGCAGGAGCTCGCCGCCCTTGAGCGGCTGATCGTTGTCGACGTAGTGCAGGATGGTCGCGTTGACGCCGCCACCGACGATGGTCCCGTAGCCGGGATGGCCGTTGTGCTTGCGGAACGTGTAGTCGATGAGCGCTTCGATCTCGTATTCCTTGACGCCGTCGCGCGCGGCCTTCATCGCCGCGGTGTGCGCCTGGCGCGTGACCTCGACGGCGCGGCGCATCTTGCCGAGACCGTCGGCGTCCTTGATGAGGCGCAGCTCGTGCAGCGTCCAGCGCAGATCGCCGATGCGCTTGGGCGCGCGCATGCCGCGCCGCTCGGCCTGGCGCAGGTGCGCCATCGTCGACATCACGAGATGATCGAGGTCGCCGTCTTCGCCGGGCACGTAGAGGATCTCTTCGGCGCCGTCGAGGAGCTTGGGCAGCTCGGCGGCCAGGCTCTCGACGGGGAAGGCGGCGTCGGCGCCGAACCTGGCCTTGGCGCCGTCGAGGCCGGCGCGGCGGCCGGTCCAGGTCTCGCGCTCGGGATCGCGCGGGCGCACGAAGAGCGTGAGCTTCTCGCTGCGGCCGGGCGCGATCACCGCCAGCGCCTCCGGCTCGGTGAAGCCGGTGAGGTACCAGAGATCGCTCGTCTGACGGAAGCGATGCTCGACGTCGGAGTTGCGCACCGACAGCCGCTTGCCGCCGATGATGGCGACGGCGCGCGGTCCGATGCGCTCCATCAGCTGCTGACGCCGCGCGGCGTAGACGTTCACGCGTCCTCCTTGCGTTTGATGTTGTACACCGCCTTGCCCGTGGCAACCGTGCGCGTCGGTGCGGACGGCTGCCAGCAGCGGACGTCGACGACGCCGACGCGGTTGCCGACGCGGACGATGTTGGCGTCGGCGACCAGCGCCTCGGCCGCGCCGGGCGCCAGGTAGTCGACGCGCAGGTCGATCGTCGACACCCGATCCTCGATGCCGGCCAGCTGCGTCCACACGGCGAAGCCGCCGGCGGTGTCGATGAGCGTCGAGATGACGCCGCCGTGCAGCGCCGGACGCGAGGCGTCGCCGATGAGCTCGGGCCGATAGGGAATGGCGAGGCGCACGTATCCTTCGCGCGCCTCTTCGACGGTGATACCGAGGAACTTGTTGAAGGGAATGACCTGCTCGAGCAGGCTGAGGAACTCTTTGGGCGGTACCGGCATTTGTCAGACCGAGCGTAGCATGCCGTCGGCGCCGAGCGCGTCGACGCATTCGATCGCGCTCTGGCAGGCGAGCTCGGTGCCGATGCCGCGGCCGCCGGCGCCGTCGCCGCAGACGTAGAGGCCGGGCAGCGGCGTGCGCACGCTCGGGCGGTCGCGGCCCACCTGCGACGGCGTCTGGCCCGTCGAGACCGCGGGCCCGCCCGATTTTCCGATCCACGCGGCGAGCGCCTCGGTCGACATGGTGTCGATGAACAGCGCCTCCTCGACGGCGCCGGGCACGAGCGCCTTGATCGCGCCGAGCAGCCCATCGATGAACGCACGGTCCGAGCGCGCATCGGACCGCGTGTCCTCGGGCCGCTTGACGTCGGTGCACGGCGCGACGGCGCACGCCGTCAAGAGCTGCGCGCCCGGCGGCCCCAGCGATGGATCGAAGTTCGTCGGGATCGGGCAGTAGACGGGCACCACCTTGGGCACGCGCCCGGCGTCGAGGTCGTCGAAGGTCTTGCGATAGTCGTCGAGCGTGATGTTCCACGGATCGACCGATGGGTCGCGCGCCCAGCCGCCGACGATGCAGCCGGCGCGCTCGCGCTTCCTCGGCAGGGCGATTTTGGCCTGCACCGCCACGTAGCTCTTCTTCAAACGCTGCACACGCGCGGCGTAGTCCGTCGGAAAATGTTGCACACCGACGAGGCGCTCGACGACGTCGCGCAAGCCCGTGGTCGCCACCACCGCGCGCGCCTCGAGCTCCTCGCCGTCCTTCAGGGTCACGCGCCAGCGCCCGGTCGTGGCGTTGCGTTCTAGCGAAACGACCGGCGCTCGGGTACGCAGCTCGCCGCCGTAGCGCTCGACCGCCTCGCAGAAGGCGCGCGGGATCGCCGAGGCGCCGCCGCGCGGATAGGAAAGGCGGTTGTCGCGCACCATCGCCTGGAAGCAGTGGATCGCCTCGCCGGCCGACACCTCCCACGGCGGCAGGATGAAGTAGAGCCCGAGGAGGAAGCCGAACAGGCCGTAGAGGCGCGGATGGTCGGTGTAGCGCTCGACGAACTGCTGGATGCTGCGCCGATCCCACTCGGCGATCTGCTCGGGCGGCATATGCGTCAGGTCCCAGAACATGCGCACCACGCGCGGCAGCTCGCGCGCCGGGATGCGCAGCTGCCGGACGGCGTCGACGCAGAACTTGGGCAGCCGCCACGCCTCCGCCGGCACGACGAGCTTGAGGCCCGGGCCGCGCACCTCCGCCAGATCCGAGATGCGCAGAAACGGCACACGGTCGGCGGCGCCGATGCGCCGCAGCGTCACGCCGAGCGGCCCGCGATCGCCGCGCGTGAACATGTGCGTGCCGTAGTCGACGTGGAAGCCGCGCTTGTCGTACCAGCTGCACGAGCCGCCGACGCGCGGGTTCTTCTCGACGACGAGCGGGCGCGCCCCGGCCTTGGCGGCGAGCGCCGCGCAGGCGGAGCCGCCGATGCCCGAGCCAATCACCACGAGCGCGCGGGTGCGCACTCGCGGATGATACGTGAATCAGGCGGCGATGACGCGACTGGTGAGCTTGCGCAGGAGCGACGCGAGGCGCTTGGGATGGAACGGCTTCGGCAAGAATGCGTCAAACCGTTTCCCTATCTCTTTGGAATCGTAGCTCGACATGCCGACGAACTTGGAGGCCGCGAGCGCAGGGATGGCGCGCATGCGATCGACGAGCTCGGGGCCGGAGCCGTCGGGCAGCTCGACGTCGAGCACGACGGCATCGAAGGGCTCGGTCACGGCGAGGGTCATCGCTTCGCCGGCCGTCGCTGCGCCAACCACTTCGATGCCCCGCGCGCGCAGCGCCAGGTCGTAGAGCTCGATCAATCCGGGATAATCATCGACGATCAACACGCGCATCGTGTCCGCCGTAGCTGCAAGTGGAAGGCCAACGCCTCTGGCGTTCGCTGGAGGGCGAGCGGGAAGTTTTTGATCATGCCCGTCGGCACGAGGTTTGTAATCAATACTCGCATGCTCTATGCGCTCTGGGTCGTGGCAGGTGTGCTGCTGCTGATTTGGATGTGCGGCGTCGCGGGCGCGTACGCGGTGGGAAGTGGAATTCATCTTCTCTTGCTTGTGGCGATCCTGGCGATCTGCGCCAGCCTGTTCACGCGGCCGCGCACGATCTGACGCGCCGCCTGACCTGACGGCGCCGCCTGACGGCTGACGGCGCCGCCTGACGGCGCCGCGCACGCCGCCGCACGGAACGACGCGCTCAGTTGCCTTCGGCGATGAGCTCGGCCGGCGGCGGCTCTTCCTGCAATTCGCCCTCGTCGCCCTCGCCGTCGGCGAACGGCAGATCTTCGGGCACCAGGCAGCGGCGCGGCCGCGGATCGGCGGCGCCGCGCACCACGATCTCCGCCTGGTAGAGCTTGGGATCGAGCATGGGGCCGCGGCAGACCAGCGGCTCGTAGTCGTCGGTGGTGACCTCGTCGGCGAACTTGCCGAGGAGGCGCGCGATCAGATCCTTCGGCAGAAGGTGGCGCTCCGACGGGAAGACGTAAAGGAAGTGCATGAGCTGCCACAAGAGCACCTGCCAGTGCTCGCCCATGAGCCGCTCGATGCGATCCCAGTGGAGCTTGGTGGCGGTGCCGCGTAGGAGCCACGAGATGTCGGCGCCGTCGAAGCGATCGCGCGCGGCGACGAACGACTTCGACACGATGATCTCCTCGGGGCCGACGATCTTGACCGGCATGCCGAGCACGACCGCGCGGCGCGCGTTGTCGAACCAGCCTTTGTCGACGGGGAACAGCCCGTTGTACGAGCAGAAGATGATGTCGATGCAGGCGTCGGCCTTGCGCGCCTTGGCCAGCCACGCTACGTCGGTGATCTCGCAGACGAAGCCGGCGCGCATGAGGATGTGCAGCACCGAGTGCAGATCGTCCGGCTGGATGAAGACGTCGACGTCCTTGGTCGTGCGCCAGCGGCCGAGGTAGCCATAGAGAGCGAAGCCGCCGCCGACGAGAAACGGGGCCTTCGCCTCGACGAGGGCACGCAAGCCCTCGGCGTAGATGGCCTGTTTCTCCTGGTCCCTGCGCTCGCGTTCACGTGCTTCCACGTCCGCCTCCCGCGCGTCCCCCATTTTGTCAGGTGCGTGCACGGGTCGTGCCCGCGTGGCAGTTGTGTTACGTAGGGATGGCATGTCCTCGACGGGAAACGTGGTGACGGTCAGCGCACGCGGTGCGGCGCGGCTGCGTGGCGGCCACCCGTGGGTGTACGCGGAGGACGTGGCGCGCCAGGATGCGCGCGGCGACGTGGTGCGCGTCGTCGACGGGCGCGGGGCGACGCTGGGGACTGCGCTGTGGGCGCCGGGCGCTCGCTTGCCGCTGCGGCTCTTCGCGCGCGACGAGGTGACGCTCGATGCCGCGCTCGTCGAGAAGCGGGTGCGCGCGGCCGACGAGCTGCGGCGGCGCATGATGCCGGGCGCGGACGCCTATCGCGTGGTGCACGCGGAGGCCGACGGGCTGCCGGGCCTGGTGGTCGATCGCTACGCGGACGTGTGCGTGCTGCAGACCACCGCGCGGGCGATGGATGCGCGCGAGGCCGAGATCGCCGACGTGGTGGCGCGCGTGTGCGATGCGCGCCTGGTGGTGGCGCGCGATGACTCGTCGGCGCGCGACTTCGAAGGGCTGCCGCGGCGGCGCGGCGTCGTGCGCGGCGAGGGCACGACGCGCGTGCAGTATCACGACGCCGGCAGCGTCTTCGAGGTCGACGTGCTCGCCGACGGCAAGACCGGCGGCTTTCTCGATCAGGCCGAGAACCACGCGCGCGCGGCGACCTACGTGCCGGCGGGCGCCGAGGCGCTCGACGCCTTCACGTATCACGGCGGGTTCGCGCTGGCGCTGGCGCGCGGCGGCGCGGCCTCGGTGCTGGCGCTCGACGAGGCGGCGCTGGCGGCCGAGCGCGCGCGCGAAAATGCGGCGCGCAACGGCCTTTCGCAGGTGAAGGTCGAGCAGGCCAACGCGTTCGATCGGCTGCGCGCGCTCGAGGGCGACGGGCGCTCGTTCGACGTGGTGGTGATCGATCCGCCGGCGCTGGCCAAGCGCAAGAGCGCGTTCGGCGCCGCGGATCGCGCGTACAAGGAGCTCAACCTGCGCGCGCTCCGCCTGACGCGGCCGGGCGGCATCGTGGTGACGTGCAGCTGCTCGGGCAAGCTGTCGCCCGAAGGATTCGGCGCCATCGTCGCCGAGGCGGCGCGCGACGCGGGCAAGACCGTGCAACTCATCGAGCGGCGCGGCGCGGGGCGCGATCATCCGCCGCTTCTCGGCGTGCTCGAAACCGAGTATTTGAAGTGTTGGATTCTGCGAGTGCTGGCATGAGCGCGCGAGAGCGGTTCGAAGTGTTGTGGGATACGTTGACGTCGGAGCAGCAGATCTTGCTGGCGCGCGAGTACGCCGCGCGCGCGCGCGCCGACGGCGCCTTCGTGGTGCTGGCCGACGCGCGCCAGATCCCGATTCCGCCCATCCTGACGCCGACGGCGATCGAGCGGACGCGCATGCGCGAGGTATCGGCGCAGGCGCATCTCATCACGCGCGCGCTCACCAAGCTGACCGTCGATCTGATGGAGGATCCGACGCGGGCGCCGCTGAAGCAGCGCCTCTTCGGCGCGTTCACGCCGCTCGAAGCGGAGGCGCTCGGCTCGACCTGGCGCAAGTCGGAGCAGCTGGTCACGGTGCGCGTCGATTTTCTCGTCGACACGGCGGGGCGGGCGCGCGCGCTCGAGGTCAACAGCACGATCCCGGCGATGCAGGGTTACTCCGACGCCATCGCCGCCGCGTTCATCCGCGCGGTGGCGGCGGCGCGCGCGCGGCCCGACGCCTTCGCCGACGCGCTCGTCGACGACAACGGGCGCAACAGCGACGATCTGCTCGCCTCGCTCGTGGCGCATCACGAGCGGCTCGGCGGCCGCGCCAACGGCGCCTTGTCGATCGCCATCGTCGCGCGCTCGGGCGACGCGCAGTACGGCGAGCTGCGCCACTACGTGCGCCGCTGGGAAGCGCTCGGCCATCGCGCGTTCATCGCCACGCCCGAGGTGGTGCGCATCGAGGATGGACGCGCGGTCGTCGACGGCATCCTCCCCGATCTGATCTATCGCCACATCTTCGCGCGGCGGCTCGACCCGGCGAGCGACTTCGCGCGCATGTGTCTGCAGCCCGAGCACTTCCACGTGTTCAACCCGATCTCGAGCCACCTCGAGGTCAAGGGGATGCTCGGCCTGTTGTCGGCGGCGGCCGTCGACGACGCCGACGCCGGGCGCATCGGGCTCGACGCCGAGGAGCGGGTGGCGGTGACGCAGGCGGTGCCGTGGACGCGCGTCCTGCAGCCCGGCCCGACGATCGGGCCGGGCGCCGAGCACATCGACGAGCTCGCCGCGTGGGTGCGCACGCACGGCCGGTCGCTCGTGCTCAAGCGCAGCTGGGACTACGGCGGCAAGGGCGTCTTTCTCGGCAACGAGCTGGCCGAAGGCGCGGCGTCGACGGCGCGGCTGCGCACGCTGCTCGGGCGCGAGGCGACGGAGGTGGTCGGCTGGGACGCGCTCGTCGACTTCGCGCTCGCCGATCGCGACGCGTGGGTGGTGCAGGAGCTGGTGCCGGCGCTGCCCGAGCGCATGCTGCGCGTCGACGACAACGGCGCCGAGGCGCGCGACCTCTACGTCGATCTGTCGGCCTTCACCAACCTCGGCGACGCGCCCCGGCCGGCGGGCGGCGCGGTGCGGGCGTCGGAGAGCCGCATCGTCAACATCCTCGGCGGCGGCGGTTTGTCGCCGCTGGTGCGCGAGGATGTCCTGCAGCGCCTCCTCGACTAGGGGCTGTCCGGACAGCCCCTAGCGAGACGACGCGCCGCTAACGAGACGACGCGGCCGACTTCTTCTTGGGGATCTTCGGCCCGAACAGCGCGCGCGCGATGCCGCCCGCGGCCCAACCGCCGATGCCGCCGACGATGAGCGCGAAGAAGAGCGCGCTCACCGCCGTCTTCACCAGGCGCGACGGCGTCGCATCGCGCCAGTAATACATCGAGAACGAGAAGGCGATCGCCATCGCCGCCGTCAGGTAGGCCTTCTGCTTGCCCTTCTGATCGACGAGCCGCGTGTCGAGCACGAGCCCGATCAGGATGGCGAGCGCGCCGAGCACGATGAACACGACCGGATCGAGCCCGCCCGCGCGCAGCGCCACCGTCAGCCCGCTCTCGAGCTGCTCGTCGACGCCGTCGGCGGTGATCGTCACCTGCGGCCCGAGGATCTTGCCGAGCCGATGCTTCTCTTCGTTCTGCTCCTGCACCGACGACGACGAGCCGCCCTTGCGGCTGTGGATGGTCACGAGCTTGCGCGCGATCTCGCCGTTGACCTCTTCGCTGCCGCCGCCGTTGTCGCTGACCTTGAGGGTGTAGGTGGCCTCGGCGTCCTGGCGTCCGGCGTCCTTGAAGTGGCCCGAGACGAGCAGCTCGTAGGGCCCGGAGGCGCCCGTGGTCATCGTCGCCGTCGGCTTGTCGTTGGTGAGCGTGGCTTCGACGTACTGCCGGCCCGGCACTGCCGCGCGCACCGACGGATAGACCATGCCGGCGAGCGCGGCCGCGACCATGGTCGCCAGGAGCGCGCGCTGCCACGGCTTCGTCGCCAGGGGCAGCGCCGGCAGCGCGCCGACGACGATGGCGCCGACGACGATGGCGAGCACCGCGGTGATGCCCGTGGTGCGCTCGCCGACGATGTCGAACTTGTAGAGCAGGTAGCCGATGGCGAGCAGCAGGATGAGCCCGAGCGGGCGGATCCAGCCCTCCCAGGCGTCCTCGAACCAGAGCTGGAGCTGCGTCGCGTTCTTCTTGTCCTTGGCCATCTTCTGGTCGCGCAGCCTAGCACAGGTTTCGTGGCGCTAGCGACGGCGGGCGCGACGCGGGGCGACGATGCGCGAGCGGATCGGCGGCGGCGTGGCGGTGCGGTCGCGCCAGGCGTCGTAGAGCGCCGCCTCGTCGGCAGGGAAGAAGGCGCGCGGTGGCACCTCGGCGTGATAGCGCGCGAAGCTGTCGGCGAAGGCGGCCGGATCGCGATCGAACGACGCCTCCGCCTCGGGCGAGCCGCGCAACAGCCGCTCGAAGCGCAGCCGCGCCACGATCAGCGCCGTCATGCGCACGCCGTCGGCGTCGACGTTGGGGTAGATGGCGCGCATCGCCGCCACCGGATCGCGCGCGCGCATCGCCGCGGCTACGCGCCGCTCGTACTCGGCGAGCTTCACGCGGGCACCAACGCTCGCTCCGCTCGCAGCCCCGACCTTCGGGCGGGGGCCCAGCGCGTGCGCTGCACGATCGCGCGCAGCCGCTCGAATTCGCCGGCGAGCGCGAGCTCGTCGCCGTCGCCGACGGTGCCCTCCATGCGCTCGAGGGTCACGCCGCGCAGGTTCGGGCAGCGCGGCGCCACCGCCTCGAGCATGCGCCACACGAGCTCGGGCACCGCGCCGTCGTGGCTGTCGAGCCGCAGCACGCGTCCCGACGGCAGCCACGCCGGCGACGACTCGCCGCCGCCCGAGACGTGGATCTCGATGACCTTGGCGAGATCGAGCCGGCGCAGGTAGTCGGCCGGATCGAAGCCGAAGTTCGTCGCCATCGTGTAGACGTTGTGCAGATCGAGCAGCAGATGGCAGCCGCGCGCGCGCACGCAGTCCATGAGGAAGCGCGGCTCGTCGAGCGGATCGCCGACGACGAAGTAGGCGACGTTGTTCTCGACGCCCACGTCGCCGACCACGCGCTGCATCTGCGCGAGACGACGGCGCACCGCGCGCGACGCCTCGACGGTCATCGGCAGCGGCAGTGGCAGCGTCATCGCCATGCCGTCGACCGACGACGCGCCCAGGTGATCGGTGTACCAGCGAAACCCGAAGGTCTCGTGATCGGCGCGCACCCGCGTCAGCCAGGTGCGGCGACGGCGCGCATCGCCGGCGTCGACGGTGCCGAGCGACAAGCCGACGCCGTGCGCGACGAAGAAATGGCCGCGCCGCGCCATGCGCAGAAAGCCGCGGTGAAAGCCGTTGGGCTCGAGCCGCCCGTCGCCGCGGCGGCGCCACAGCGTCTCGGGCGCGACCTCCCAGTAGTTGGCGCGCCGGATGATGCGCTCGCAGCGCTCGAGGAACTCGGGATCGGGCTGCAGCGTGAAGCCGACCGGGATCATGAGCGCTTCACGTAGAAATCGAGGAACCGCCGCGACGCCTCGGGCGCGCGCGCCATGCCGCAGTCGGGCATCTCCGGCTGTGGTCCTTCCTCGTAGGTCACGCCGCACACTCCGGTGTTGCCCCAACGCGAGCCGCGCGGCGCATGCTTGATCACGTAACGTGCGCGTGCCGCCGCGGCAAGCTCGGCGACGGAAGTGCCCGTCGGCAGTGGGATCATTTGGCGCAGCTCCTTGGCCGAACCGAGCCGGTGCACCGTACTGCCGACGACGTAGAGCATGAGCGGCTCGTCGGCCAGGCCGTAGGCGGACGCCGGCGCGCACACGACGTCGACGAGCGCCAGCGGCGCCAGCTCGCGATCGCTGCCGTGGTTGAGCAGCTCGCCGAATTGCACGCCGCGACTCCAGCGCGCGCTCTCGTCGCGCGGCACGACCAACACGAGCGTCGGCCGCGTCGTCGCGCTCGCGCCGTCGCCATGGCCGGCGGCGATCTTGCCGACGCCGCCGACCGACGCGTCGCCGAACGCGCGGCGCACGAACCACGGCGCCGCCGCCATGGTCGCGAGGAACGCGCGGCGCTTCACCGTTCCGCCTTCTTCGACTTCAGCGCCTTGGCCTTCGCTTCCTGCTCACGCATGGCGTCGCGCTCCATCTGCTGTGGCGTCTTGGCGAAGAAGTACAAAAAGCGCGACGACTTCGCCGGCACGTGGCCCATGCCGCAGCCGTAGCCGACGACCTCGCCGTCGTCCTCCTTCATGTTCTCGACGGTGGCGGGCCCGCAGCCCGACGCGTTCGCCCAGTGGCTGCCCGCCGGCGGCGTCTCGCGCACGGCGCGGATCACGCGCGCCGCCGCCGCGCGCACCTCGCCCGACGGCACCGGCGGCAGCGCGCCGGCGACCATCTTCGACATGACGGCGATGCGCTTGTCGACGATGGCGTCGTCGTTCTTGGGGTCGAAGCGGCGCCCCACGTTGTACTCGGGCAGCGTGGCGTCGAGCACGCGCACGCCGCCGCCCTGCGAGAACAGGATCGCGAGCGGCTCGCCCTTGACGTCCTCGGCGAGCGCGCCGAGCTCGGCCATCGTCGCGCAGCTGACGTCGACGTGCGCGAGCGGCGCGAGCTGCGACGGCTCGCCGTGGTTGAGATACTCGCCCCACATCTCGCCGCGGCGGTACTTCTGTCCGTCGTCGGCGGGGATGACGATGACCAGCTGCGGCCGCTTCGACGGATCGATGTGTTTGGCGTTCGTCGACAGGCCGGGCGCGGTCTTCTTGGCGCCGGGCGCGTCGAAGCTGGCGTCGGCGAACGCGCGCCGGATTAGCGACGGCCACAAAGCCGCGGCCGCCGTCGATGCTCCGATGGTGGCGAGAAACGCTCGGCGCTTCATCGTAGTCCTCCCCATGACCCTTTGATACGGATCCAACGCGCGCCGCCTGCCCACGATCTGCCGCCTCGACGTCCGCCCGCGACGTCGAGCCCAGGGGCGCGGCCTTCGCGTGGATTCAACGACGGTGTGTGTGCGGAGGACGGCGCGTGTCGGACAGAGCTCCGTTGCGCATGACGAGCCTCCTTCACCGCTTGATACGCACCGCGGCGTGATTTCGATCGAGGGGTTGCGAAGATTTTCCGGAATTCCGGATGTTCCGGAGGGTCTATTTCGCGCCGAGCTCGTCGCGCAGCAGGTCGAGGCTGGCCGTGGCGGCGAGCGCGCGCTCGAAGCGCGGCGGCATGGCGGCCCGATGGTGTACGCCGGCATACACCTGTCGGAGCGCGGCCTTCACGTCGTCGCGGGCGACGGCGGTGCGGCCCGCATGCGCGGCGCAGGCGCGCGCCACCCGCGCCACCGCGGCGGCGGTGAGCGTGAGCAGATCGAGTCCGCCGGCGATCGAGAGCTCGAAGCCGGCCGCGCCGAAGAAGGTGAGCCCGTGGATCTCCGCGTCGAGCCAGCGCGCGAGCAGCGCCTCGGCGTCGGCGGGCAAGCCGCGCGCGACGGAATCGACCGCCGCCTGCGCGACGTCGCCGGCCGCGATGCGAATGCGCCCGCCGCCGGTGCCGATCGAGGTGATCGCGCCCCAGATTCGCGAGCCCGAGCCGCGCGCGCCCGGCGCCGTCGACTCGACGATGGTGCGCAAGAGCGCGCGTGACAGCCGATC
>Ga0134125_10007405_pt1 | contig 12380 bp, 7 predicted proteins | sample KB31751_FD_96464 | JGI IMG/M metagenome (GOLD analysis project Ga0134125, IMG submission 96464) | Terrestrial soil microbial communities with excess Nitrogen fertilizer from Kellogg Biological Station, Michigan, USA - KB3-175-1 | ecosystem: Environmental > Terrestrial > Soil > Unclassified ... | reverse complement strand
GGGTGAGAATCGAACTCACGTATAAAGGTTTTGCAGACCTCTCCCTTACCACTTGGGTACCGCGCCCTGAGACTTAAGGTAGCGTTCCGGGCGAAAAATGTCCATTCATCGGAGCTAACCGGAAAGCGGAAGGCCAATGTTGGTTTTTGCCGTCAGGACCGGGAACGCAAACTTAAGGATAACAAGTTTGCTGGGTCTCCTCAACTTCGCGCATCTCGGTTGATATTCTTGTCGCTGAAGAACAATGTGGAAGAAAATCCAGTCCGCGAAACAGTGTAATGTTCGCGGACTGGCAGAAGACTATTTGTAGGTACCTTCGGACAGGTTCAGATAGTCGCGGTGCGCGCTTGAACCTACCATGGAATCGAATGCGGGTCCCAACAGCGGGTTGGATTTGGTCGTCTCCCGTATCGCGGCGAGTACTTTATCTTGACCTTCCGCAGTCGGCGTGACGAAGACAATCCAGAACATGCCGGGATCTTCGGTGTGGACCGCTTCCGTATCAATTTCATACTCGAGCACAGTGCCGTCGGCGAGCAGTTTTTCGAGCAGCGGCGCAATCAGGTTTTTGCTGAGAATCTCCACTGCGTCGTCGGGCGCGTCTGCCTTTAGTTTGTAGGCTTCCACGCGTGAATAAGCGCCTTTGTAGGCTCCGGAATGCCAGTTGTAGTGATGGCTGACGTAGATGCCGTCCCAATGTTTCGTGGCGCTGGAAAGGACGGAAGAAGTTACAGTTCCGGACTGATAAAACTGGTTCAGCACGTTCAGGACTCCCGCCATCGACGTAGCCGACCACCAACCGTCGTGAGTTGCGCCGTCCGGTGAGTGGACCAAATTCTCGTCGCTGCCATATCCCACGATCGTCCCGTTGCTGAGGGCTTTGTCCAGAACTTTCGCGTCGTCGGCATTGCTCTTGGCCATGTCTGCCCACTGTGCCCGGGGAAGGGTCCAGTTCGCCACGTAGGTGTACAGTGCCGGTTTTTCTTTCATGTCTGACTTCTGCGCGCTTGCTGGTGCCGCACAAACTGCCAGCATTGCGATCGCAAAGAATGCCGCGAAAACTCTACACAATTTTCCGCTGCTCATTGTTTGTTCTCCTGATTTAGCCAGGGTGCTGATTTGGCCAGATTTTATTGGGTAGCAAATAGCCGCCCGATCATACACGGATCGTCATTCTTGGGTGAGAAAAAATGTCGTGCGAGAGATATGACTCGAACGCAGGGATTCCGGGAACGGGACTGCAAATTTACGGCCCGCTAGCTGCAATACTGGCTTCCGGTTGTCGTAAGGTCCCTCCTGCCTTCGCTTCGCTCGGGCGTCGGGATGGCATAAATTTTAGAGAAGGATCTTTTAAGAACGGATGGCACTTACTTTTCAGCCCGGTCCACGCATCCGGCGCGGAATGAGCGGTCATCGAGGCGGTGCAATCGTTTGGACATGCCGGGGCGAAGAAGATTGAAGTGCCGGATGGTGAATAGGTATTCGGCGACGAACCATAGCGGCTTCTCGGTGGTCATCCATTCGAGATGGTCGAAACGCGACAGGGTTACCGGGCGTGAAAAAGTGCGCAGCGAACGCTCGCGGCGGAGGTTGAAGTACACCTCAAAATAACTAAGAGCCAACTCGCGCAAGGTGCGATAGACCGGCTCGCGGTAGCGGCATCCGGTGTAGTTCGATTTTGCGATCGCGCCCCAATGGCCGTGTTGCCGATAAACGGCAACTACGTGGTCCGTGTCGTGCTCTGCCTCAAGGTCAATTACCAGCGGGGGATAGCCATTCGCCCGCAAGGCCGCCGCCGCGAACATGGCACCTTCAAAGCAGTGGGAAGTATTTTCGCGCAGTACCACGCGCGGCGACCAGCCTGTATCGGCGAGGTGATAAGGCATGGCATCGAGAAACTTTTGAATTCCGTGCGGATTTTTCAGGCTGCGAAGTTTGCGAAGTTCTTTGGGCGTAAGGCCGAAGTGGTCAGAGTTCATGTGAAGTTGAGAAGGAGTTTACCTTATTGGCGCGCTCTCGAAGTGGTAAACAATTGTCCGAGTTCGGCGGGCGTATCCAGGATTACATCCGGCGCGGCGGACTCGAGCGTCTGGGGTGCGAAGCCGTAAGTTACGCCGCAGGTCCACATGCCTGCATTGCGTCCGGTTGCGACATCAATGGAAGAGTCGCCCACGAATAAAGTTTCATCTGCTGTGACTCCCGCCTCACGAAGGATTGACTTTGCGCCTTCAGGGTCGGGCTTCTTGGTCGCAAAACTATTTCCTCCGTAAACATGGACAAAAAACTTGCCGAGGCCTAAAGCATCAATGATTGCCCGGCAGGGATTCACGGGCTTGTTGGAAAGTACCGCCATCGTTCGTGAAATGCCATTCGCGGAATTATGAATAGTCATTAGCGCTTGGCGAATGCCGTCGTAAACGCGAGTATGGTCGAGTTTGTGCTCACGATAATAAGCAAGAAAATAGTCGAGGCACTGCTGAAAAAGTTCGTCCTTCTGGTCTCCCAGGCAACGACCGACGAGCATAGCCACGCCGTCGCCCACATGGCCGGCAATCACGTCTCCCAGCAATTCAGGCCGTTGCGCGTGACGCAACATGGCATTGACCGATTGAATGAGGTCCTCGCGAGAATCAATCAGAGTGCCGTCCAAGTCGAAGATGATGAGCTTGATTTGTTGGGGATCGAAGCGGCGATGGAATCGGATCACTGGCTAGGATAAGGCAAGCGGCATTGGTTTTGCCAGTTCGCGGGGAACAACTGTCATTTGGCTGGTGTCAAAGTGCATGTGAGGTGTGCATGCGGTCCTTCAGGATAGTGTTGGCTTGTCTGTTGGTTTCTACATCAGGCAGGGCGCAAAGCGATAAAGTTCATTCCATCGCTAATAACATCGTTATTACACATGTCACTGTCATCAATCCGCAACGCGCTAGCGATCTCCATGATCAAACTGTGGTCATAGAGGGCGACAAGATTTTGCAGATGGGCGCCAGCAGCCGAGTAAAAATTCCAGACTCAGCTCAGGTAGTTGATGGCCGGAACAAATTTCTAATCCCGGGGCTTTGGGACATGCATGTCCATGTAGATGATCCGCGACGCGATTTCCTGATGTTTATCGCCAATGGCGTGCTTGGGATCAGGAACATGGGTGGCGTAGAACAAAATGTATTTCAATGGCGCGCGCAGACTGCAAGCAGAGAAGTCCTTGGGCCAAAAATAGTTGCCTGTGGGCCCCTTCTCGATGGACCTTTCCCATCTCATCCGGAACATGCCATCTCTATTCATGATGCTCAGGAAGGCCGCGCTGCGGTAGATAAGCTGCATGCTGATGGCGCAGACTTCATCAAGATTTACGACGGCCTCTCTCGCGAATCTTATTTCGCCATTGTGAAGGAAGCAAAAAAGGACGGAATGCCTTTTGTCGGGCACGTACCGTTATCAGTCCGGGCTAGCGAAGCTTCCATTGCCGGCCAGAAAAGCATTGAACATTTAACGGGTGTCCTTCAGGGCGACGCCACGAATGAAGATGAAATATTGAAGGAGACTGCCGACAACAGCGTTTTCGCTGAGGCGATGAAGACGCACAACTATTCGTTGATTCCGGAACATATTGCGCGCGTCTGGAATTCGGTATTGGACCATTACAGCGAAAGAAAAGCGCGAGCGCTTTACCAGTTGTTTATAAAGAACGGGACTTGGCAGGTCCCGACTCTGGTCATTGAGCGTTCGATTACCTTCGTCGATCAAATCAGCAAAGAAGATGATCCTCGCCTGAAATATATGCCTGAGAATCTTCGCGAGAGCTGGAAACCAGAAAATGGCATGCTGACGAAATATCGAACGCCAGCTTACATTGCTTACCGAAAGCGTGAGTATCTGGCAAGAATTCGTGAGATCCGCTTAATACACTCGATGGGTGTGCCCATCATGGCGGGAACCGACACCAACGGAGCGTATTTGTATCCGGGGTTTAGTTTGCACGATGAACTCAGACTTTTTGTGCAAGCCGGGTTTACGCCGCGAGAGGCATTGGCCTCGGCAACTGTGAAGCCAGCCGAATTCTTTGGAACTTTGGGTGACGAAGGTACGATTGAAAAAGGAAAAGTGGCAAGCCTTGTATTGCTGGATGCAGATCCTACAGCAGATATTAATAATATCGATAAGATCTCTACTGTTATTTATCGCGGCAAAATCTATGACCGTGCTGCTTTGGATGCAATGTTGAAACACGTCGAGGAATTGGCGACGGAGGGTAAATGAAATACCTGATTGATCCGTAATGGTGCGTAAGTGCCCGAGTTTTTGCGAGCCATACAACGCTTGGTTCCATGCTGCCGAAAGGTTTACAATGCGTTTGCGGTCGTAAAGAGTTAGTCAACCAAATGGCACAGGAGCGGCAATTGGATGGCGACGACAAAAACGGATCCCAAACTGGCCGCAAGTGTCGGCAGCTCGCATAAGCCCGCGGGAAATTACGAAGGGCTTAGCCGCGAACAGCTAATCGAATTCTATCGCTTCATGTATATGTCCCGGCGTGTGGATGACCGGGAGATTTCCCTCAAGCGTCAGCAGAAAATCTTTTTCCAGATTTCAGGCGCCGGTCACGAAGCCATCGGCGTGGCAGCGGCCTTTACATTGAAGGCCGGCTACGACTGGTTCTTTCCTTATTATCGCGATCGCGCGCTGTGCCTCGCGCTCGGAGCGACTCCTTACGAGATGTTGTTGCAAGGGGTGGGCGCGGCGGCGGACCCCAGTTCCGGTGGCCGTCAGATGCCCTCGCACTGGAGCTACCCCAAGCTGAATATTGTGACGCAATCTTCCTGCACGGGAACGCAAATCCTGCATGCAGTGGGCTGCGCGGAGGTTGCTCGTTACGCGAAAGCGCATCCGCAGGCCATGCAAAAAGCCGCAGGCGACTACCGAGAGTTTAAGGAAGTTGCTTCTCACGAGGACGAAGTCACCTACGTTTCGCTCGGCGACGGAACCACCAGCGAAGGTGAATTCTGGGAATCACTTAATATCGCTTCCATACGCAAGCTCCCGGTTGTTTTTTGCGTGCAGGACAATGAGTACGCAATTTCCGTCCCCGTTGAAGTCCAGACGGCCGGCGGAAACATCTCGCGGCTGGTAAAAGACTTTCCGAACTTTCATTTTGAGGAAGTGGATGGCACCGATCCGGTGGCCAGCTACGCGGCTTTCCGCCGCGCGGTTTCGCATTGCCGCGCCGGGGATGGACCTGCGTTCGTGCATGCGCATGTAATTCGCCAGTATTCCCACTCGTTTTCCGACGACGAGAAGTTATACCGTCCAGAAGCGGAGCGTCAGCGCGACACCGACCATGATCCTGTGCACCGCACGCAGATGTTTTTGATCCGCGAAGGAATTCTTGATGCCAACGGCGTGAATCGCCTTGAGAAGCAAGTGGATGACGATCTTCAGATTGCCGTTGACCAAGCGCTCAATGCAGAGCCTCCCCGGCCGGAGTCGGTGACGCAGTTTGTGTATTCGCCCGACCTTGATCCGGCGTCCTCTGCGTTCGAATCAGAGCCCGCGCCGGTTAATCCAGAGCATGCGCACAACGGAAAGAAGGGATCAGCGCCAAAAACCACGGCAGACATGATTAACACCGTGCTGCACGATGAAATGAAGCGCGATGAGCGCATCGTGATGTTTGGGGAAGATATCGCGGACTGTAGTCGTGAAGAATACCTGGAGAAGCGTTTGGTAAAGGGCAAGGGCGGGGTTTTCAAACTGACGTTTGGTTTGCAATGTGAGTTTGGCTCTGACCGTGTATTCAACTCACCCATCGCGGAAGCCAGCATCGTAGGGCGGGCTACCGGAATGGCGATGCGAGGACTGAAGCCGGTCGTGGAGATCCAGTTCTTCGACTACATCTGGCCGGCAATGATGCAGATGCGCAATGAGCTGTCGGTCATACGCTGGCGTTCCAACAACGGTTTTTCCGCGCCTTGCGTAATTCGCGTGCCCATCGGCGGATATTTAACGGGTGGAGCGATTTATCACTCGCAATGCGGGGAGAGCATCTTCACGCATATTCCGGGGCTTAGAGTGGTATTTCCATCGAATGCGCTGGACGCTGCCGGATTATTGCGCACCGCCATTCGCTGTGACGATCCCGTTCTCTTTTTGGAGCACAAGCGTCTTTACCGCGAGAGCTATGGCCGCGCGCCTTATCTGGGGCCGGATTACACCGTGCCGTTCGGGAAAGCGAAAATTGTGCAGGCGGGATCGGATGTTTCAGTCATTACCTACGGCGCGGTGGTTCCGCGCGCTTTGCAGGCGGCACAGAAGCTGGAGCGTGAGCACGGAATTAAAATCGAGTTGATCGACTTGCGCACGCTGAATCCGTTTGATTGGGAAACGATCGCCGCGTCCGTGCAGAAAACCAGCCGTGCCCTTGTCGCTTACGAGGATTCTTTAAGCTGGGGATATGGAGCCGAGATCGCCGCTCGCATTGGCAGCGAATTGTTCGAACACCTCGATGCTCCGGTAAAACGCGTCGCCGCTACCGACACTTTCGTTGCCTACCAGCCCATTCTTGAGGACACGATTCTGCCGCAGACGGCGGACTTGTATCGCGCGATGAAAGAGTTGGCGGAATTCTAAAAGGACTAATCTCCTGCAGCGACGGCTTCTACCTCGCCGTCCCGGTACACGATTCGTACACAAAAATGGCCGGTTACCTATGTTTCAATAGATGAACTTGGGCCCCGTTGTCCTGTGAGGAAACATGAGAGCCCTCATCATTGAAGATTCGGCTGTGGACCGCCGCATCGTCACGAAAAACCTGAAAGAGTGGGGTTACAAATTTTCCGTCACCACGAACGGGAAAGATGGCTGGTCCGCGCTCCAGGCGGAGAACGCGCCCAAACTCGTCATCATGGACTGGATGCTGCCCGACACCGAGGGCGTGGATCTGTGCCGCAAAATCCGTAAAATCCAGGGCAAGCCCTATACCTACATCATGCTGGTAACCGCGCGAAACCAGAAGCGCGACATGTTGCGTGCGATGGAAGCGGGCGCCGACGACTATCTGGTGAAGCCTTTCAATAAGCTGGAACTCAAGGCGCGTTTGATCGCCGCGAAGCGCATCCTGGATTTGCAGGAAAAATTAATTGAGTTGGGCGAATCGCTTCGCTTCGCCGCCACTCATGACAACCTTTCGGGCCTGTGGAACCGAGGGCAGATTCTTGATTTTCTGGCCCGAGAACTGGTGCGCGCAAACCGCGATGACAAACCATTGGGAATTGTTCTAGCTGACCTCGACCACTTTAAAAAAGTAAACGACACATACGGGCACTTGGCGGGAGATGCGGTGCTGCAGGAAGTTTCCAAGCGAATGCAGGGGAATATTCGCGCCTATGACGGCGTAGGCCGTTACGGTGGAGAAGAATTTCTGGTTGTATTTCCCGGCTGCGAATACAAAATCGCGATGCGCCGCGCTGAAGACCTGCGGCGACTTGTCGGGGAAAAGTCCATCGTGGCGCTGGGAGAGAAAGTAAATGTGACTGCGAGTCTGGGCGTGGCCATCGTGGAAGCCGGCTCTGACACCAGCGTGGAATCATTGCTTCAGAAGGCGGACCAGGCCATGTACGCGGCGAAAAGAAAGGGCCGCAACCGCGTGGAAGGAACCGGGAAACCTTGAATCGGGCTGCGGTGTCTATTGCGGAGTGAATTGTGTGTACACGACGCTGCCGCGAGCAACGGCAAAATTTTCTCGCAAGCGAAAATGGTTTTTGCGTTCCTGTTGTGCTCACTTGAGGAGGCGCAATGCTGCGATGTGCAATTGTTTTCTCTTTAGTTCTTTGCTGTTTTTCCCCGGCTGTCAGTCAAGCTCAGGCCAATTCCAATTCCAATGACGATTCGGCAGGCAGGTTCCCGGTAAAGCGCGTGGTGCTTTACAAGAATGGCGTGGGATATTTCGAGCATATAGCTCACGTCCACGGAACGCAGGATTTGAGTATTGACTTCACGACGTCGCAACTTAACGATGTGCTGAAATCGCTGACCGCCGTGGACCTTGGTGGCGGCAGTGTTTCTTCAGTGCGATATAACTCCATCGCGCCGCTTGACGAACGGCTCAAATCTTTACGTTTGCCTTTTGGCCAGCAGATCACGAGCAATGAGTTCCTGAATGCCATGCGCGGCTCGCGCGTGGAGGCGCATAACGCTTCCAGCACGGCCACCGGGCGCTTGTTGAGTGTGGAACAAGTCCAGAAGCAGGTGCATGAAAACGAATTTATTAACGTCACGCAATTCAGCGTGCTTACCGACGCGGGCGAGTTGCAAACATTTGAAATGGGGCCGGGAACTTCCGTGCGGCTTGCCGACCACGAGGTAATGGATGAAGTTGGGCATTACCTCAATTTGATCAGTTCGTCACGCGCGAAGGACGTGCGGCGCATGTCGCTCACCGCTTCCGGTAATGGCGACCGCGATGTGTTTGTCAGTTACATCAGCGAAGTGCCGGTGTGGAAGAGCACGTACCGGATTTTGATTTCCGACAAGCCCGGCGAAAAGCCGCTCCTGCAAGGCTGGGCGATTGTGGACAACACCATCGGCGAAGACTGGAAAAATGTGCAACTTTCTTTGATCGCCGGATCACCGCAGTCATTCGTGCAGGACATTTCGCAACCGCTCTACGCCCGGCGTCCGGTGGTTCCGCTGCCGCAGTCGGTGATGCTGACACCGCAGGCGCAGGAAGCGACGCTGGAAAGCAATAGAAACGATGAAGTGACGGAGGCATCGCAGCTGAACGCGCCTCCTCCACCACCACCACCCATGCCGACGAGAGCCTCAGGCGGAATTGGCGGCGGGAATGGTTATGGTATGGCGGCGCAGTCAATATCCGTCGAAGCGCGCCAAGAAAAAGATGCACTCCTCCCGATGGCGTGGCTGAAGAAAAATGCTTCCCAAGCTGAGGGAAAACCTATCGGCGACTATTTCGAATACGACATCAAACAAAAAATCACAATTGATAAAAATCAATCCGCGCTGGTTCCGATTCTGCAATCTCCAATCGAGGCACAAAAAGTTACGCTCTGGAATGCGGATTCGCAACCATTGCGGGCGCTGTGGATCAAAAATACCAGCGGTCAGATTCTCGACGATGGCACGTTTAACGTTCTCGATGCGGATACATTCGCGGGAGAAGGCATCATGGAGAGCATTCATCCTGACGAGCGGCGCTTGCTCTCGTACGCTGCCGATCCCGCCGTGCATGTGAAACAGGAAACGCTGCGTAGCGACAAGCCGTACAGCCACGTCCGCATGTACAAGGGAATGATGATGCTGACCCAGGAGCAGCGGGAGAAGACGAAATACACAATCCATGACGCGGATACGGTTTCGCGGCAGGTTGTGATTGAATATCCCGCGCGCGGGGGATGGGAGTTGACCAAAGATTCTCCCAAGCCCGAAGAGACGACCGAATCGTATCTTCGATTTATGGTTCCGGTGGATGGCAGCAAAACTGCGGAACTCAATATTGAATCCTTCCATCCGGAAGTTACCCAGTTTCTGCTTACCAACTTGAACTCAGACCAGGTCGCTTACTTCTCGCAGCAGAACCGGGTAACGCCGGAAATGCGGCAGATCTTCCAGCGCGTCATGGCGCAGAAGAGCAAAATCAGCGGGCTCGACCAGCAGATCAACCAGCGCAAGCAGGAAAGCGACCAGATTTCTTCCGATCAGGCGCGCATCCGCGAAAACATGAAGGCATTGCGCGGGGGCGCGGAAGAGCACGCGCTGCTGCAGCGCTATACGGCGGAATTGAACTCGCAAGAAGATAAGCTGGCTGCATTGCGCAAAGAAATCGCCGACCTGCAAACCCAACGCAATCAGGCCAATTCCGAGCTCGAATCCATGGTTATGAACATTAACCTGGACGAAAATATGTAGATATTTGCTGCTGTATCACGGCGAGCCGGGGGCAGTGTTCGGCGTTCAGGCGAATAGAATTCCAGTACACTGTCCCCAGATGCCCATACCCGTCGCCCGGCTACGAACCTGGTTCGTCATCGCAATTGTTTTCATGGTTGCGATTGTGGCGGGAGCGTATTTCTACGCCAAGTGGCGAGTGGAAAACGCGCTGAAAGAAGTCCCGGGCAAGATGGGATTCGAGATCAAGCAGAGCGCGGATGGTTTCACTATTTCCAAATCCGACGGCTCGCGCACTCTTTTTAAGATTCAGGCAAGCAAGGCGATCGAATACAAAAAGGGGCTCATCGCCGAGTTGCACAATGTCAACATCACCGTGTACGGCGCGGACTCCAGCCGCTTCGACCAGATCTACGGAGATGATTTCGCGTACGATCCACAAACTGGCAACGTGACCGCGCGCGGCGAAGTGCAGATTGATCTGGAAGCGAACCCGGCGGGAATTGCGAGCCCTGATCAGTCTATTCCGCAGGAACTAAAAAATCCTATCCACTTGAAAACCAGCGGCCTGGTATTCAATCAAAAAACAGGCGATGGGTACACGACGCAGAAGGTGGAGTTTCAAATTCCTCAGGCCAGCGGTTCAGCTGTGGGTGCCGACTATGCCGCCAAAACCGGCGCGCTCACTCTGCATTCGCAAATTCTGGTTACAACAACCAACGGAGAGCAGGCGGGGCAAATCACTGCGTCGAAAGCCGTGATCGCCAAGACCTCGCGCACGGTCACCCTGGACGAAGTGCATGCAGCGAGCAGCGATAGAAATATAGATGCGGACAAGATGGTGCTGTTCCTGTCCGCGAACAACAAAGTGGAGAGAGTGCTCGCGAGCGGCAATGTTCACCTGGCGGAGAAGGCCAAGCAAGCCACCGAGGTGCATGCCAGACAATTAGAGTTACAGCTCAGCGGGAAGGGAGGCGGGCTGCGCCAGGCAGTCCTTTCGGGAGGCGTGGAGCTGCAAAGCGGCCCCGCGAAGGAACAGGCCGCAGCGGCGCAAAAGGCAGAAGCACAAAAGCCGGCTCTACGAAACGCCACGCTTCAAAAGTCAGTCCCGCAAAAGCCTGCAATCCAAATGACTGCAGGACGCGCGCTGTTGCAGTTCGAGGGAAAGAATACTCTGGCGAGCGTTCGTGCGGAAGAAAATGTTCGACTACTGCAGCATCAGAAACCAGCGTCTGAAAAATCCGCAGCGCAGGACATCGAACTCACCGCCCCCGCCATGAATTTCACGGTCGCCAATGGGCAGTTCTTGAAGTACGCGGAAACTTCCGGCGCGCCGCAAATTGCGATTCGTGAAATCGAGCCCAAGATTGCCGTTAAGCCAACTGACGACAAACCGCGTGACCAGCAAACATTGGTTACAGCCGGCAAGTTCACGGCGCAATTTAATGATCAGGGACAAATCACCGAGCTTCATGGCTCGCCCGCTGTGCGAATTGCAGTAAGCAGCACGGGACGTCCGGATCGCGTCAGCACCAGCGATGCGCTGGATGTGGATTTCCATCCCGGGAATGGTGTGGAATCGTTCACCCAGGAGGGGAACCTCTTCTACACAGACAAAGACCAGAAGGCATGGGCAGACAAAGGCCATTACACTGCCGCCGATCAGATACTGGTGTTAACCGGCTTGCCGCGGATTGCCAGCACAGCGATGAGTGTGAGTGCACAGACGATCGAGCTGAATCGCGCCACCGGAGACGCGGTGGCTGAAGGCGACGTTAAAGCTACCTATAGCGATATGAAGCTGCAGCCAAACGGGGCATTGCTGGCCTCATCCTCGCCGATTCATGTAACCGCGCAAAAAATGACAGCTCACAAAACTCCTTCGGTGGTGTTGTTTAACGGAGGAGCGCGTTTGTGGCAGGACGCCAATGTGGTGCAGGCTTCTTCCATCCAGTTCGATCGCGACCGCCGTTTCGTGCAGGCATCCGGTTCGGATTCGTCCGAAGTGTCCACCGTTCTGATGCAAACGGACAAGAGCGGAAAAATTACTCCGGTCACGATCACTTCGAGCAAGCTGCAATATACCGACCATGAGCGGCAAATTCATTTTGATGGTGGCGTGTTGGCCAAGGGGTCGGACCTGACGCTCACCGCCAATCGCATGGATGTCTTCCTGGAAGCGCAGGTCCCAAAGGTGGCGGCACAAAATCCAAAGCCAGCTGGGCAAAATCCCGCGAAAGATGTTGCTTTGCCGGGAAAAATTGAGCGGATTGTTGCCAGCGGAGACGTTTCAGTCGTCCAGCCGGGCCGCCAAGCCAAGGGTGGGGAACTTACTTACATTGCTGCAGAGGACAAATTCGTCCTGAGCGGAAATTCCCCTAGCATTTTTGATGCCGAACATGGCAAGATTACCGGGGTTTCATTGACTTTTTTTAGACACGATGATAGGGTGCTGATTGAAGGCAGTTCACAGTTCCCCGCTG
>Ga0134125_10007404_pt1 | contig 12381 bp, 6 predicted proteins | sample KB31751_FD_96464 | JGI IMG/M metagenome (GOLD analysis project Ga0134125, IMG submission 96464) | Terrestrial soil microbial communities with excess Nitrogen fertilizer from Kellogg Biological Station, Michigan, USA - KB3-175-1 | ecosystem: Environmental > Terrestrial > Soil > Unclassified ... | reverse complement strand
GACAACTCGGCATTAGACGCACAACCGTTCTCCCTTACCGGCCAGAACACACCCAAGCCGGCCTACAATCGCCTGACGGGCATGGCGGTATTGGGTGGTCCGCTGAAAATTCCGCATTTGATGCCGAACGGCCCGAACTTCTTCGTGGGCTACCAATGGACTCGCAACCAGAACGTAACTACCACGCCGGGCCTGATGCCTACGCTCGCCGAACGCAATGGCGACTTGTCTCAACTCGCCACACCGGTCATCGACCCCACCACCGGAGCCGCGTTCCCCGGCAACGTGATTCCGCAAAATCGCATCAGCCCGCAGGCAAGCGCTTTGCTGAATCTTTATCCGCTGCCGAACTTCGGCGGCAGCACGCGCTACAACTATCAGGTTCCTGTCATTAGCCCCACGCATCAGGATGCGCTCGAATCGCGTTTTAATAAAGCCATCAACTTCAAAGACCAGATCTACGGCGGCTTCGCGTTTCAAAGCACGCGCATGGATAACCCGAATCTGTTCCATTTCGTTGACACCACCGATCTGCTGGGCATCAACACAAACGTGAACTGGTCGCATCGCATCCGGCCGCGGCTGATTATGAATCTCGGATACGAATTCAGCCGGTTGAGCACTCATGTGGTTCCGTACTTTGAAAACCGCGAAAACGTTTCGGGTAACGCGGGAATCTCGGGCAACAGTCAAGACCCGGTAAATTGGGGTCCGCCTGGCTTAACATTCTCTAGCGGCATCTCCGCGCTCAGCGACGGCTTGCCATCCTCGAACCACAATCAGACGGGCGCTGTTTCCTATGCGATGCTGTGGAGTCACAACGGTCACAACATCACTTTCGGAGGAGGTTATCGCCGCCAGCAGTTCAACTATCTCTCGCAGCAGAACCCGCGCGGTGGATTTACATTTACGGGTGCGGCAGCGGGCTCCGATTTTGGCGGCTTCCTGTTGGGCATTCCCGATACAAGCGCCATCGCCTTCGGCAACGCCGACAAGTATTTCCGCGATTCGCTTTATGATGCCTATGTCGCCGACGATTGGCGAATTAGTCCGGAATTCACGCTGAACGTGGGAATGCGCTGGGAATATGGCTCGCCCATTACGGAACTGTATGGGCGGCTAGTAAACCTCGACGTTATTCCCGGCTTTTCCGCGATCGCGCCGGTAGTTGCAAGCGATCCCACCGGGCCGTTAACCGGCCGGCAATATCCGTCTTCCCTCATTCACCCGAATAAGACCGCGTTCGAGCCGCGCGTGGGAATCGCGTGGCGTCCGCTCTCCGGCTCTTCGATGGTAGTGCGCGCCGGATACGGTGTCTACTACGACACCTCTGTATATCAAACCATTGCCACGCAGATGGCGCAGCAGCCGCCGTTATCGAAAACTCTGAACGTCGCCAATAGCGCTGCCAACCCTCTGACGCTCGCGAATGGATTTAACGTGTCCCCGGATATCACGCCGAACACATTTGCGATCGATCCAAACTTTCGTATTGGCTATGCGCAGGAATGGCAGCTTTCGGTACAGCGCGACATCCCCGGTTCGCTGCAAATGACGGCCACCTATCTGGGCATCAAAGGTACGCGCGGTGCGCAGGAGTTTCTGCCGAACACGTATCCGATGGGCGCGGCGAATCCCTGCCCGGCATGTCCTACCGGATTTGCGTACATGACGTCAAACGGCAACTCCACGCGCCAGGCAGCCGAGATTCAATTGCGAAGGCGTCTTCATAACGGACTCACCGCGACGGTTCAATATACGTTTTCAAAATCCATCGATAACGTTGCGGTGCTGGGTGGCCAGGGCGCTTATGGCGCTTCACAGAACGCTACTCCTTTTTCCGTCGTGACGAGTTCGCCGGGTTCCGGCGGCCCAAACGCAAGAGGCACAACCGGCTCGAATTCCGTAGCAGCCGCATCAAACCAGCCAACGCTTGCCATCGCGCAAAACTGGCTCAATCTGAGCGCCGAGCGAAGTCTTTCGAACTTCGACCAGCGCCATCTCGTCAGCGGGCAACTGCAGTACACGACGGGAATGGGCATGCGCGGAGGAACGCTGCTGAGCGGGTGGAAAGGAGCGCTGCTCAAAGAGTGGACGTTCGCCACGGATATCACGGTGGGAACCGGCTTGCCGCTGACGCCGATTTATCCCGCGGCGATTATCGGCACCGGCGTAACGAATGCGACCCGGCCCGACTACACCGGCGCGCCTCTTTATGCCGCGCCTTCGGGATTGTTCTTGAACCCGGCAGCATACGTTGCGCCATTGTCGGGCGAGTGGGGAAATGCCGGAAGAAATTCCATCACTGGGCCGGCTCAATTTTCATTCAATGCGTCACTCGGTCGCACGTTCCGAGTAAGCGACCGCTTCAATCTCGATCTACGTGCGGATTCAACCAATCTTCTGAATCGCGTCACCTATACAAGCTGGAACACTATCATCACTAGCACGCAATTTGGGTTACCGGTGGCGGCGAACGGGATGCGTAACACGCAGATGACATTGCGGTTGAGGTTTTGATGGTGCGAACGAGCATTGTGTTCCTTTTATCGGCGGTTGCGCTGACAGCGCAGCAGATCGGCCAGAACGCGAAGCCCGGCGAGAACCTGGGTGCTACCTTCACCGCCAATTCGCAGTTGGTAGTTGAGACCGTCACCGTCACTAGCAAAGGCGGCCAGCCTGTAGAAGGCTTGACCGCAAAAGACTTCACGATCACAGAAAACGGGCAGCCGCAGACTATTCGCTTTTTTGAAAAGCAAACATTGCCGCAGACTCCCGCCGTAGCGCCCGCGACAGCATTCACGCCGCAAAATGTGAAAATCTACGACCGCCTGACGCGAACCCAGATCACGCCGGAATCGCCCGGCCATCCACGCTACAAAGATCGCCGATTGTTGGTGCTCTACTGCGACATGACGGCGATGCCGCCGGCAGACCAGTTGCGCGCGCTCGACGCGGCGAAGAAGTTCATAAAAACGCAAATGACGCCGGCGGATCTGCTGGCGATCATGCGATTCGAGGGCGGATCGGTGGATGTGCTGCAGGATTTTACGGCCGATCGCGACCGCCTGTTGAGTATTCTCGAAACACTGATTGTCGGCGAAGGACAAGGCTTCGACGAAAGCGGGAGCGATTCCAGCACTCCCGATGTGGGCGCGGCATTCGGCCAGGATGATAGCGAATTCAACATCTTCAATACCGATCGTCAATTGTCCGCGCTACAGACGGCGGCAAAGATTTTAGGCCAGCTTTCGGAGAAAAAATCGCTTGTTTACTTTGCGAGCGGTTTGCGGTTGAATGGCCTGGATAATCAGGCGCAACTGCACGCGACCATCAACGAAGCCATCCGCGCGGGCGTTTCCTTCTGGCCGATTGACGCGCGCGGATTAACCGCCGAAGCGCCGCTGGGAGATGCCACCAAGGGTTCCCCCGGCGGAATAGGAATGTACACCGGCGCTTCCGCGATGGCCATGACGACGAGCTTTCAGCGGTCGCAAGACACGCTTTACGCGCTGGCCGGAGATACTGGCGGGAAAACACTGCTCGATTACAACGATCTCGCCAAAGGCATTGTGGAAGCCGCGCGAGCCGTTTCGAGTTACTACATCATCGGCTACTATTCGTCGAATACAGCATTGGACGGCAAGTTCCGGCGCATCAAAATCTCATTGAATGGCGATCTATCCGCCAAATTGGATTATCGCCAGGGTTACTACGCCGGCAAGGAATTCCGTAAGTTCACCGCCGCCGATAAAGAACGGCAACTGGAAGATGCGCTGATGCTGCCCGATCCCATCACCGAACTCACCATCGCCATGGAACTGGATTATTTCCAACTGAATCGCGCCGAATATTTTGTGCCTCTCATTGTGAAGATTCCAGGAGGCGAACTCGCCCTGGCCAAACGCCGTGGCGCGGAGCACACGCTGATCGACTTCATGGGAGAGATTAAAGACGACTACGGCAGCACTATCACGAATGTTCGCGATAAGGTCGATATCAAGCTGAGTGACGAGACCGCGCAGCAGCTCTCAAAACGCCCCATCGAATACGACACCGGCTTCACGCTGTTGCCCGGCAATTACGTGATTAAATTTCTGGCCCGCGATAACGAGACCGGCAGAATCGGCACGTTCCAAACGAAATTCACGATTCCGAATCTCAACAAAGAAGTAAAGCGGATTCCCACTAGCTCTGTCGTATTGAGCAGCCAGCGAGTGAATCTGAAAGACGCTTTGTTTAATGCGGTTAAAGACAAGGAAAAAGCGGAAGCGGCGAATCCATTGGTTGAGAACGGAGAGAAGCTGATTCCGAGCGTTACCCGCGTGTTTCGCAAGAGCGGAGCGATGTTCGTCTATCTGCAGGCGTATCAGCAGGACGGCGAAACGCATCGCCCACTCGTCGCCTACGTCAGTTTGTACCGCGATCAAACCAAGGCATTTCAAACGCCGCCGGTAAAAATCGCCGATGGCTGGCCGAACCGGCTGAAGACAACGCCTGTCGATTTCAGTATCGCCCTTAGCCGCCTCGCGCCCGGCCGGTACGATTGTCAGGTGACGGTCTTAGATCCAACGGGGAAAAAAGCCGCGTTCTGGCAAGCGCCGGTAGTGGTTGTTCCGTAAAGCGAACCTACTTCGCCGCCTGCCCCGAAATCTTCACGTTCTTAAACTCCGCTGTCTCATCGAAGGAACCCAGGCCAATCTTGCCGGTCGTCAGGCTCAAATCAACTGCGTGTAGAGCCGGAATGGCTTTGCCATCTACAAAAACATCGACGCTGCCGGTCTTCTCACGGTGTACCAGCTTTACGTGATACCAATGCTTGGTCTGTGGAAAGGCCGCCGGGCCATCCGGCGAGCTGATGCGGACCCGTTCGCCCTCGTACACATGGAAAATCCCATTGTGATGCGACTGCTTCTTGGCTGTATCAATCGACAAATGCGCATAGTCGAAGTGCGAAGCATCCTGATACGAGAACACGATCATCAGTGAGCGCTGTAAAGGCTGTACATCCGCCTCAACGGTCACATCTCCAAAGTTTTCCGTTTCCGCGATGGCGAACTGGATAGGCCGCCGCGGTCCGGGCAGGGGATTGCGCGGTGTCACAAGGCGCAAAACCGGAGTGCCGTGATCTTGCGTGATACTCCAATCGACCGGATTGTATACGGTCCAGCTATGACCAAAGACTTGCAGAGTGCCGGAGGCAAGCAGCGCGAGCGGCGCAATGAGAAAGGCGATACCCCATTTCATGTTGCTATGCTACCGGATCGGCAATTTGGAGCCATCAACGCGGATACGGATGGCCGCGCAACGTCGTAAACGCGCGATAAATTTGTTCGGCGAGCATGGCGCGCGCCAGTTCATGCGGAAACGTCATCGCCGAAAGCGAGAGCAGCAAATCAGCCTTCGCTCTCCAAGCTGGCGGTAAACCGTCATGGCCGCCGATCAGAAAAACAAAGTCGCGCCCGGTTTGCTCGGCGGAAGCGATTAGCGAAACGAACCCGGCGGAGTCCATCGATTTACCCGCCGGATCGAGAAACACTTTCTGAGCCGAAGGATGTTTCGCAAACAGATCGAATCGCGCCGGTGAAATCTCTCGCATCTCGCAGCTTGCGTATCGCGACGAGCGCTTCAAAAATTCGGCCGCAATGGCATTGGCGTGCAGGTCGCGCGGCTTGCCAATGTAATAGACGACAATTTTCACCGGAACACGCTATTCCGCAAAATCGAGATCGGCAGCGGGCAGCACATCTCCCTCGCTCGCCATCCAAGTATAAAGCGTGGGTAGAACGAAGATGCTCATCACCAATGTCGCGCTGAGGCCGCCCACGATGACAATCGCGAAAGGCTTTTGCGAATCGGAACCGATGCCGGTGGACATCGCCGCCGGAAGCAGGCCGAGTGTCGCTACCAGCATCGTCATCATAATGGGCCGCAATCGCAGCACGGCTCCCTCAACTGCCGCATCCTCAATGGAGTGACCACGCGCGCGAAGCTGGTTAATGTATTCGATCATGATGACGCCCGTCTGCACGGAAACGCCGAACAGCGCCAGGGCGCCAATGCCCGACGAAACGCTGAAATGCGTTCGCGTGAAATAGAGGGCCAGCAGAGCGCCGATGGGCGCAATGGCCACCGTGGTCATCACCAGCCCCGCCCACTTGAACGAGCTGAACATCGAATACAGCAGGAAGAAGATAACAACAACGGTAATAGGAATGATCAGTGCAAGGCGCTTGTTAGCGCGCTGGGCGCTTTCGTATTCGCCCGCCCATTCCAGATGGTAGCCAGACGGCAGTTTCACTTTCTCGTTCACCTGGCGCATGGCATCTTCGACCGTGCTGCCCAAGTCGCGGCCGCGAGCGCTGTATTTAATTGCCACGTAGCGGGAATTGTTTTCGCGGTAGATCATGGATGCGCCGTCCTTCACACAGATTTTGCTCAGTTGCGCCAGCGATACGCGCTCGCCGGAAGGCGCGAGTATACGAATATTTTCGATTGCCTGCTGCGTGTTGCGATAGGGCTGCTCATAGCGCACTACCAGATCGTATCGAGCTTCGCCGCGGAGTACCTGGGTAACCGCCGTGCCGCCCACCGCCGTTTGAATCGCGTCCTGAACGTCGGAAACATTGATGCCCCACCGGTCGGCGGCTTGGCGATCGACGGTGACATTCAGATTCGGCTGGCCGATCACACGAAACAAACCCAAATCCTGGACGCCGCGAATGTGGCCCATGACGTTTACAATCTCGTCGCCCTTGGCCTCAAGCGTTTTCAGATCGGGTCCGAAAATCTTAATGGCCAGCTCGCCCTTCACTCCACTGACCGCTTCTTCCATGTTGTCCGCGATGGGCTGTGAAAAATTCCAGAGGACGCCGGGTATTTTCCCCACCTCGCGATCCATCGCGCGAATAAGCTCTTCCTTATTCTCGTGGAACACCGGACGCCACTGCTCCTTCGGCTTTAAGTCGACGAAATATTCGGTGTTGGCGAACAATGATGGATCGGTACCATCGTCGGGACGCCCCACTTGGCTTACCACTTTAGTTACTTCCGGAAAGCTGGCGAACAGGACCCGCGCCTTTCGCATGATGCGTTCGCCGTCGCTCGGCCCGGTGCTTGGGGCCAGAGTGCCGCGAGCCCAGATGGCGCCTTCATCCAAATGAGGAAGAAATTCGGAACCGATGCGGCCGCTGATGGCAAGCCATAGCGAAACAGAAAGCAATACGGCGACGCTGCCAAGCACCAGCGCGCGCATGTGAATGGCGCGGCGGAGAAACCGCCGATAGGTGGAATTCAGAAATTCCAGCACCGGATTATGCCATTCTGTCGCGTTCCGGCGGAACAACACGGTGGAAAGCACCGGCGCAAGCAGCATCGAAAAAATCAGCGCGCCGAGCAATGCAAATGCGACGGTAAGCGCCATGGGCCGGAACAAGCGCCCCTCTACTCGCTGCAGAGTGAAAATCGGCAAGTACGCAGTGATGATGATGGCGATGGCATAAAAAACAGGCCGCTGCACCTCGCGCGCGGCTTCGCGGATACGCTCCATGGGCGATTTTTCGGCACCTTCACGCCGGCCCAGATGGCGCATGATGTTTTCCACCATCACCACCGCTCCATCCACCACCATCCCGAAATCGAGCGCGCCAAGTGAGAGCAGGTTCGCGGGAATCTTATTCAAGTCGAGGCAAATGGATGCAAACAGAAGCGAGAACGGTATCGTGAGCGCCACAATGAGCGCGCCCCGAACGTTGCCGAGGAATAAGAATAAAACAATCGCCACCAGGATGATGCCTTCTGTAAGGTTGTGCATCACCGTGTGCGTCGTGAGGTGAACAAGGTCGCTGCGATCGAGAAACGGAACTATTTTCACGCCCGGCGGAAGAACGTGATCGTTCAACTCCTTAACCTTTGCGTGAACGCCTTCGAGCATCTCCTCGGTATCGCCGCCCTTCCGCAGTAAAACAATGCCCTCGACCACGTCGGGGTTGTCAACAATCGTTCCATCCTTCCGGTGCACAGCCTTTCCGATCTGGCCGAGGCGGATCTTGGGGCCCTCAGCGATAACTGCGATATCTTTCACGCGCACCGGCACGCCGTTTTTGGCAATCAGAACGGTTTGGCCGATCTGATCGGTATCTTCGAACAGGCCAAGCGTGCGGACATTCACTTGCTGCTGACCCTCCTCAATAAAGCTGCCGCCGCCGTTCAGGTTGTTGTTGGCCAGCGCTTGCTCCACCTGCCCGATGCTTAAGCCATAGGCAACTAATTTGTTAGGATCGACACGCACCTGGTACTCGCGCGTGAGGCCGCCGAAACTCGAAACGTCGATCACCTCCGGCACCGACTTAAATTGCTTCTCAAGCTGCCAGTCCTGAATGGATTTCAACTCCATCAGGTCGTAGCTCGGATTCGTGCTCTGGAGCGTATACCAGAACACTTGGCCTACAGGGCTGTAATCGGGACCGATCGTCGGCTGCAATCCGGCTGGCATCGTCACCATGGAAAGCCGTTCGAGAACTTTTTGACGATTCACGTTGTCCACCGAGCCATCGTCGAAAACCATTGTGACCACCGAGAGGCCGAACTCTGAGATGGACCGGAGGCTGGTCATTTGTGGGATACCGCTCACCGCCACTTCGAGCGGTATGGTGACTTGTTGTTCCACCTCTTCCGCCGCTCTTCCAGGCCACTGCGTAATCACCTGGACATAGTTGTTGGCGACATCGGGATAGGCCTCGACGGGAAGATTCTTAAACGAAATGGCGCCCCAGGCGAGCAAAAGAATCCCAAGCGCCAATATCAGCAGGCGGTTTCGAAGCGCATAATCGACAACGGCGCGAATCACGGCATTGTACTCACTGTTGCGCGTCCATGCTGAAACGGAGCCCGGAGCGTGAGCGACCCCCGTTCAGAACCCTGAGCGAAAGCGAGGGGCGACGCCTTCACGCGAGGGACTGTACTCACTGTTGCGCTTCCGTTGTCAACTGCAATGCGTCTCTCACAACCTGTTGACCGGGTTTAAGGCCCATCGCTACAATCTGCATACCACCTGGTTCCGTGTTGCCCGACGTCACCGGCGTTCGCCGAAATTTGCCGCCCGGATCCGGAAGATACACCCAATCGCGGTCGTGCAAATGGAGGATCGCAGTGGCTGGCACGAGCGCGACCGCTTCGCCGCGCCTCCCGTAAAACGTCGCAGTGACAAACATTCCGGCCTTCATGATTCCCGGATTCACAAGATCGAGACGGACTTTGGCCGTGCGGGTGTTTGGATCGAGCACTTGGCCGATATTGGAAACACGAGCATGGAAAACCTTATCCGGATAAGCATTCAACCGGATATCGGCGATATCGCCAAGGTGAACCGCGCTCAAATCGTTTTCATAAACATCGCACAGCACCCAAACGCGCGACAGGTCGGCAATCGTAAATAAGTTTGGTGAATTATCGAGCGTCTTCACACCCGAAGCATCCGTGACGTTTTGTTCGGTAATTACGCCCGACGCCGGCGCATAGATGCTCACGATCGGCGTCGGTTCGTCGAGGCTCGCGCCAATAGTTCGTAAGTGCTCCCGAGCCGTATTGAGAACGACAGTTGCCTTCGTTTCCGCGTCTTCGGCTACTTCCAGATCTTTGCGCGCTGTTGCTCCCTTGTCATACAAAGTCTTCGACCGGTCAAGTTGCGCCTTGGCGAGTTGTTCGTCAGCCACCGCGTTCTGGTAATCGTTGAAGGCACTGGCAACGTCGTTGCTTTGTATGCGCAGCAGCAGTTGTCCTTTGTGAACCTGGTCGCCGAGATGGGCGCACAACTCAATCACGCGGCCGGAGACAAGCGAAACCACCGGCACGGTTCTCGATACATCTGCTGCAATCGAACCGTTGACATTCAGCGCGGGTGTTTCGTGAAACTCCGCCGCCGTGGCCAGCGAAAACCGCTCCGGGTTGCCAACTTGAAGTACGTTCGCATCCTGCTGCTCAATCACCTTTGCCGGCGGCGGGACTTCCGCCGCGGGGCTTGCATTGCCTTTCTCACCGCAACCGCTCAAAACCAGTACAGCGGCGGCGGCAATCGACAGAAACACAACTTTGAACGTCATGGAAGCACTTCGCGACCCGCCGCCAGGTCTATCTGGCCAGCGGCGTTATGGTCAATTTGGCGAAAGATCGTTCATAAAGATCGTACGGACCCGCTCGCCACTGCGCCTTCTCTTACGGAAATAACGAGGCAGATAACAGCAAAAGGGACTCACAATCGTTATGGGACGCCTAAACTATAACAAGCAATATTGTTGTTTCCGCCCTATCTTTTGGGTAGGTTCCGGTTATCTTTTAGAGTGTTCCCACCGCCGCGTCTAGCGAATTTCTACAATCAGACTAGGAACAACTACTGTGTCCTGGCGCATGGATAAAGCAAAAGCCGCGGTGATGGTAAAGGCCGTTCTGCTGGTTGTCTGCATTGCGCTGATCGACTGGCGTGTCGATCTCAACCTGTCTTTCGGATTTCTTTACCTCTTCCCCATTCTGTTGCTCGGAACGGTGTTGCCTGTGTGGCAGATTCTTTTGGCCGTTCTTCTTTGTACGGTGCTGGCCGATCTATTCGATCCGTTTCCGATGTCGCTGGTAGTGCTTCCGCAGGATGTGCTTGTGTTCGCCGCTTTGCTTGGGGCCGGGTTGGTATCGCATCAGGTTTCACGCCGCCGCCGCGCGGAGAACCGAATGCTTCGGCAGGTGGAAAGAGAATCGTCGGCAAGGCAAGAGGCCGAGCAGCAACTGGAGTTTTTGATCGACAATAGTCCTGCCGCCATCGTAACGATGAATGCCACAGGAGAAATCCTTTTGGCAAATCCAGCGGCACGGCGCTTGTTCGGGGTCGCGGACCAGGAATTAGCAGGCAGACACATTCGCGCCTTTGTTCCCGCGCTTGCCGGCGCCACCTCCGTAGGAGGCGAGATAAAGAAGTTTCGCACCGAAATGCAATGCCGGGGCCGCAAGATGAGCGGCGAGATGTTTCTGGCGAACGTCTTCTTTTCCACTTATCACACGCAAACCGGCCCGCGACTTGCCGCTTTAATTGTGGACGCGTCGGAAGAACTGCGTGAGCGCGAAGAGTCGAGCTTGCAGCAAGTGCTGGCTGGCTCGCGGATCTTAGCGGCTGCGGTTTCGCACGAAATCCGGAACGTCTGCGGAGCCATTTCAGTAATTCACGAAAACCTGACTCGTCATGGCGCCCTGAACGGAAATAAGGATTTTGAAGCGCTCGGTTCGCTGGTAGAAGCGCTCAGCCGTATCGCTTCGCTCGAATTGCGCCAGAGCGGCAGCATCTCTGAGGGCGGCGCGGTCGATCTTCGAGAAGTTCTGGACGACCTCAGAATCGTTCTGGAATCGTATTGTGACGATGCGGGCATTCGCTTGTCATGGCACATTCCCGACGAGTTGCCTCTCGTATGGGCCGATCGCCATCGTTTACTGCAGGTGCTCTTGAATTTGACCAAGAACAGCGAACGAGCGCTTTCCGGTTCGCCTCTGAAAAAAATTTCGTTTCGTGTCAATGTATCGGCCGCTTTGGTTAACGTGCAAGTTGCAGATACCGGCCCGGGCCTCCCGGTAATGGACAATTTGTTTCAACCTTTCCAGAGAGGAGCGAATGCGACCGGCCTCGGCTTGTATCTTTCGCGGGAACTGATGCGATCGTTGCATGGCGACCTCCGCCATGAGCCTGGAAATGCGGGCTGCTCCTTTATCATCGACTTGCTGCGGGCAGATTCGTACGATGCGACATCAAGCGCCACACTGGAGGAAGATGCCGCGCATTCGCCTTCTGTTGCTTGACGACCATGCGTTGTTTCGCGACAGCCTCAGCCGTCTGCTCGAATCGGAAGCGGATTTTGAGGTCGCAGCGCGGTGCGGTTCCATCAGCGAAGCAATCGAGACGCTCGCCGGCAATGCCGTCGACGTGGTGCTACTCGATTTCGATTTGGGCGACGATCATGGAAATTTGTTTCTCATGGAAGCGCGGCGCGCGGGTTTTGCGGGCAAAGTTCTCATTGTTACCGCGGGAATGAGCGAGAGCGATGCATCGCTTGCCTTACAGCGCGGAGCCTCGGGAATTTTTTTAAAACACGATTCGCCGGTCACATTAGCGCAAGCAATCCGGCTGGTAGTCAACGGGGGGACTTGGCTCGATTCCAAGCTGGTCCAAAGCTTGGCTTCGAGGGCCGGAAGACGCGACGAATCCGGTTCTCGTAAATCGCTAACCGCGCGTGAACGGCAGGTGCTCGAAGGCATTTTCGAAGGGCTTACAAACAAAGAAATCGCCGGCCAGGTTGGCGTGTCGGAAAGTGCGATTAAGGCAACGCTGCAGCAGCTTTTTGAAAAGCT
>Ga0134125_10007400_pt1 | contig 12385 bp, 8 predicted proteins | sample KB31751_FD_96464 | JGI IMG/M metagenome (GOLD analysis project Ga0134125, IMG submission 96464) | Terrestrial soil microbial communities with excess Nitrogen fertilizer from Kellogg Biological Station, Michigan, USA - KB3-175-1 | ecosystem: Environmental > Terrestrial > Soil > Unclassified ... | reverse complement strand
GCACGAGCATGGCGGCCGGCGTCACGAGCGGCGTCGTCGCCCTGATGCTCCAGGCGCACAACCAGGCGCCGTTCAGGAAGCAGACGCTGTTGACGCCGAACCTCGTCAAGGCGCTGCTGCAGTATTCGGCGATTCCGCTCACGGGCTACGACCGCCTGACGCAGGGCGCCGGGGAAATCAACGCGGCGGGCGCGATCGCGCTGTCGCGGAGCATCGACAACGCGCAGCCGGTCGGCTCGTGGTGGCTCGGCCTCGGCGTGACGCCGTACACGACGATTGGCGGCGCCGCGCTGCCGTGGTCGCAGCAGGTGATCTACGGCGACAAGGTGCTCGGCGGCACGGTCGTCTACTCGAACAACATCATCTGGGGCACGAACATCATCTGGGGCACGGCGAACAACAACATCGTCTGGGGCACCAGCTACATCGCCGACGACAACATCATCTGGGGCACCGACATCATCTGGGGCACCAACATCGTGTGGGGCACGCGCGTGATCGGCCAGCGCGTCGGCGGCACGAACATCATCTGGGGCACCAACATCATCTGGGGCACGAACATCATCTGGGGCACGATGTCGGAGGACAACATCGTGTGGGGCACGATGGCCGACGACAACATCATCTGGGGCACGTCGTTCGACGACAACATCATCTGGGGAACGACGACCAGCGGCGGCGACAACATCATCTGGGGCACGAGCGCCGACGACAACATCATCTGGGGAACCTCAGACGACAACATCATCTGGGGCACGTCGGCGCCGGTCTTCTAAACGACGACCATGGAGCGGATGCCTTACCAACCGGAGCGGGACGACGCGGTGGCGATTGCGCTGCCGCAGCCGAATCCGCTGCACGACCCGAACGACTGGCGGGCGGGTCTGCCGACGCTGACGGGCGCGCTCGTCACGCTGCGCGAGCTGCGCAGGAGCGACGCCGCGTCCCTGTTCGCGTCGCTGACGACCGAAGAAGTAGCGCGGTTCATCTCGCCGCCGCCGACGAGCGTCGAAGGCTTCGAGAAGTTCATCGCCTGGACGCATCGCCAGCGCGCGGCCGGCCAGTACGTGTGCTTCGCGATTGTGCCGCGCGGATCCGATGCGGCCGCCGGACTGATTCAGGTTCGCAGTCTGTCGCCGCTCGATTTTCAGGCGGCTGAATGGGGTTTCGCACTCGCGTCAGGGTGCTGGGGGACGGGCATGTTTGTCGAAAGCGCCGAGCTCACTCAGAACTTCGTGTTCGATACCGTCGGGGTCCGCCGGCTCGAGGCGCGCGCCGCGCTCGCGAACGGGCGCGGCAACGGCGCGCTCCGCAAGCTCGGCGCGGTGCAGGAAGGCGTGCTGCGCCAGTCGTTCGTCCGCAACGGCGTCTGGTACGACCAGGCGCTGTGGACGATTCTCGAGAGCGAATGGCGTCAGGCTAAGGCGGTGTGGACGTCCTAGCTTTCTTCCGCTCCGCCGTCGTCGAGTAGCCTCGATCGCGATCGATATCCTGCACGTGCACCGTCACTGACGCCAGTCCCGGAAGCTCACCGACAAATCGATCGATTTCGTGTCCGAGCGTCTGCGCCGCGCGGACGCGTACGTCCGCCGTGCGCCCCGGCGTGTCGTTCCCCGCTGCCAATGTGACGTGCAGAAAACGCTGCGTGTCGTCGCCGCCGACATGCGCGTCGGTCAGCGGAACGATCGCGTGTTTCAGGTTGTGCAGGTTGATCATGGGCACTTCCGCAGGAATGTTTTCCCCCGGGCCCCTGGGATTCGGCATTTTGAAGTTCGCGACGACCTGCACCAGATGATCCAGTAAACGTCTGGCGTTAAAGCCAGTTGTGCGCTCGAACTCCTCGCCGAGCCATTCCTGCGGAACGTACAACCTGAGATGCGGCATGGCGTGATCCTACCCTTAACCCCTTTCCCCTGTGCCGTTTGCCCTTCGCTCCAGGTCTTTCGCTTATACCGTCAGTGCAACACCCCCCTATTTCATCTGGTATTGGACGCAACCTACCGCTCCTGCTAGGTTTGCCCGCGATCGACCGGCTTTCCGGCGGTCTGCTATATCAGGAGCGAAACCAAGGAGACATCGATGCGTGTACTCGGGAGGTTTATCGCTGCTCTCGCCCTCACCCTGATCGTGCCTGCGGTGGCATTTGCGCAGGCGTCGATCTCTGGCACCGTGAAGGACGCGTCCGGCGCCGTGTTGCCGGGCGTGACCATCGAAGCGGCCAGCGACGTGCTGATTGAGAAAGTCCGCAGCGCGACAACCGACGGCAACGGTCGTTTTCAGATCGTCGACCTGCGGCCGGGCCAATACACGGTGACGTTCACGCTGACGGGCTTCAGCACGATCAAGCGTGAAGGCATCCAGCTGTCCGGCACGGCGCAGACCGTCGTCGACGCCGATCTGAAAGTCGGCGCCGTGGCGGAAACGATTACGGTGACCGGCGAGACGCCGCTTGTCGACGTCACGAGCACGAAGCGCGAATCGGTGCTCGATCACGACACCGTGCAGAACCTGCCGAGCTCGAGACAGTACTTCACGCTCGCGCGCATGATTCCCGGCACGACCGGCGGCGGCACGGACGTCGGCGGCAGCGGCAACGCGGGCGCCAGCGGCATCGCGGACGTCGGCCAGAGCCTCACGGTGCACGGCAGCAAGAACGTCGACCAGCGCATCATGCTGAACGGCGTCTCGATCATGACGCTGCAGGCCGGCGGCAACATCGGCGGCCAGCAGCCGGACGTGGGCTCGGCGGCGGAAATCGCCGTCGACACGTCGTCGCTGTCGGCCGAAGGCGCCACGGGCGGCCTCCGCATCAATTTCATTCCGAAGGACGGCGGCAACACGTTCGGGAACTCGACGTTCTTCACCTTCGCGAACAAGTCGATGCAGGGCAACAACTACACCGACGCGCTGAAGGCCGCGGGCCTCGCGACGCCGACGCAGATCGACTTTGTCTACGACCTCAACGAGTCGCTCGGCGGGCCGATCAAGAAGGATCGCATCTGGTTCTGGTTCTCGACGCGCTACAACAACTCGGCGAACTTCGCGGGCATCTTCCAGAACGCCAACGCGTGGAAGCCGAACCTCTGGTCGTACGTGCCCGACACGAGCGCGCCGGCGGAGAACCGCGGCAACGTCTATCAGAACAACCTGCGCCTGACCTTCCAGGCGACGTCGAAGATCAAGATCGCGGCCGAGCAGAAGGTCGACAAGTGGTGCAACTGTCCGAACAACATCAGCGCCACCGTGGCGCCTGAAGCCGGACGCGATCGCCGCTTCCCGCGGCTGCGCCAGGAGCATCTCGAGTTCACATCGCCTGTGACGAGCAAGCTGCTCATCGAAGGCGTCGGCATGCACCTCTTCGAGCGCTGGGGCAACATGGACCTCCGCGGCACGGACAACGGCGGATCGCTCAGCGACCCGACGCAGGTCGCCGCGCAGCCGAACATGATCTCCGTCCTCGAGCAGTCCAGCAACCTGACGTACCGCAACGGCACGACGTACAACAACACCGTGGTGCCGAATTACACGTACCGCGTCGCCGCGACGTACGTCACCGGCACCCACGCGATCAAGGCCGGCTGGAACGACACGTTCGGCTTCCTGAACGCGCTGAACTACGGATTCAATCCCGTCAGCTTCACGTTCCTGAACGGTGCGCCGACGTCTCTGACGGAATACATCGTTCCGTACACGACGAAGCAGGAAGAGAACCACGACTTCGGCATGTTCGTGCAGGACAACTGGAAGTTGAACCGCATGAGCATCACCGGCGCGATCCGGTACGACTGGTTCAAGAGCAGCTTCCCCGAACAGCCGCTCGGCGCGGGCGGAGCGCTCGTCGGACTCGCCAATCGCAATATCGACTTCGCGGCGACCGACGACTTGAACTGGAAGGACGTCACCTATCGCAGCGGCTTCGTCTACGACGTCCGCGGCGACGGCAAAACCGCGATCCGTCTTGCCGCCAACAAGTACCTGCTCGGGCAGACGCTGAACGGCCTCGGGACCAACCCGAATCCGATTCTCACGCTGCAGACGACCACCACGCGCTCGTGGAACGACGCAAACAAGAACTTCAACCCGGACTGCGATCTCACGAACAAGGCGGCCAACGGCGAGTGCGGCGGCGTCGCGCAGAACTCGTTCGGCTCGACGAACGCAGCCATCCAGTACGATCCGGACGTCCTGACCGGCTGGGGCCACCGTCCGGCGAACTGGGAGTTCTCGGGCGGCGTTCAGCAGCAGCTGCCGTACCGGATGTCGATCGACGTCACGTACTTCCGCCGCATCTGGGAGAACTTCGAAATCGTCGACAACACGCAGGTCGCGGCGAGCGACTTCACGCCGTTCAACATGACCGTGCCGACCGACTCCCGTCTGCCGACGAGCGGCCAGCAGCTGACCTACTACAACGTCGTGCCGGCCAAATTCGGCCAGCAGACGCTCTACCACACGCTGTCCGACAAGGTCGGCAACGAGTACGAGCACTGGAACGGCGTCGACATCGTCCTGAACGGACGCCTGAACAACGGCATGCGCTTCCAGGCGGGCCTGAGCACCGGCCATTCGACGGCCGACAACTGCGCGATCGTCGCGCAGCTGCCCGAGGCGCTGACGTTCGGATCGGTCAACGCGGCCGGCCCGGCGAACGCGCCGGGCACACAGCTCGCCCAGCAGTTCTGTCATGAAGCCGAGCCGTGGCTGACGACGTTCAAGGCGTTCGAGTCGTACACGATTCCGAAGATAGACGTGCAGGTGGCGGCGACGTTCCGCAGCCTGCCGGGCCTCTCGGGCGGCGGCAACAGCATCGCGTCCGGCCTCGCGGCGAACTTCGTCGCGACCAACGCGTATCTGGCCGCCAACTCGAACCTCGGCCGTCTCCTCGCCGGCACGACGACGGCCACGCAGAGCACGTCGCTCAACGTCGTCGATCCGGCGTCGGTGTATCTCGATCGCGACAACGAGCTCGACCTCCGGTTCGGCAAGGTCGTGAAGTACCGGGGCATGCGCGCGACGATCAACCTCGACCTGTTCAACGCGCTCAACAAGAGCACGATCCTCACGGCGAACGCCGCCTACGCGCTCACGAACAACGTGTGGCAGTCGCCGACGACGATTACCAATCCGCGGATGCTGAAGGTGAGTTTCACGCTGGATCTTCGGTAGTTCGGGGTTCACGGTTCACCGTTCACGGTGACCACGCACGGGGCTGGAGGTAGACTCTAGCCCCGTGCTTTTTTTTCTCTTCTTCCTTTCGGGACTCTCAGGGCTCGTCTATCAGACCGCCTGGGTCCGGCAGTTCGGCGTCGCGTTCGGCGCCACCATCCACACCACGTCGCTCGTCGTCGCCATCTTCATGCTCGGTCTCGGCGCCGGCAGCTATGTCGTCGGCCTGTGGGCTGATCGTCGCTACGAGCGTGCGCCCGAGTCACTGCTGCGCATCTACGGCATCGTCGAGCTGTGGATTGCGGCGTTCGGCCTGGCGGTGTCGCTGCTGCTCCCACGGCTCGGCGCGATGACGGCGGCAACATCTTCGTATGTCAGGGACGCGGACGGCTGGTTCGTCCTGTCGACGGGCACGTACATCGCGCAGGCCGCCATCGCGTTCGCCATCCTCGCGCCCATCACCCTGCTCATGGGCGGCACGCTGACGCTGCTGATCCGCCACCTGGTGCGGCAGGACGTCGACGTGGCCAGCGGACCGAAAATCGGCGCGCTCTACGCCGTCAACACGCTCGGCGCGGCCGCCGGCGCGTTCCTCACGGATTTCACGCTCGTGCCGGCTATCGGATTGCGGGAGACGGAATTCCTGGCGGTCGCGCTGAATATGATCGCCGGCATTGGAGCAATCGCCCTCGCCGTCGTCGCACGTCGGGCTGAAGCCGGACGCTACGAACGTAAGCGCGCCTCTGCGAACTCCACATCACCAGGCCACCAAATCATCCAGTCGCCAAATCACGAGGTCGTCGTGTGGATCGCCGCCGCGCTCGCTCTCTCCGGCTTCGCGGCGATGGGTCTGGAAATCGTGTGGCTTCGCCACTTCAACGTGCTGCTCGGCGGATTCCGCGCGGTGTTCGCGCTCGTGCTGTCGGTCATGCTCGCCGGCCTCGCCGCAGGATCCCTCGCCGGAGGCCGCGTCGCGCGGACCGTGGCGTCGCCTGCCCGGGCGCTGATGATCGTGATGACGCTGCTCGTGATGGCCGCGCTCTACGGCCTGTCCGCCGGCAGCGCGGAGGCGATTGCCGCCGCGCGCGCAGGCTCCGTCTCGGAGCTGTGGTTCAACATCCGTCCGATGCTGCTCGAGATCGCCGTGCCCGCGATCCTGATGGGCGCGACGTTCCCGCTCGGCAACGCCGCCGTGCAGCACGCCGAACGTCTGGTGGGACGCCGGGCGGGCGCGTTGTATCTGGCGAATACAGTGGGCGCCGTCATCGGATCGCTCGCGGCCGGCTACGTGCTGCTCCCCCGCTTCGGCATGCAGGGATCCGCGACCGTGCTGGCCCTCGCGGCCGGCATCAGCATCGCTCCGCTCTATCTGATGGCGGCATCCTCGGTCGAGACCCGCCCCGGTGCGATGCGCGTCGCCCTCGTCTCGCTGGTCGTCGTCGCGGCGTCGCTCGACTTGTGGCTGCGGCTGCCCGCGAGCTACCTCGTCGCGCGCGCCCTGCCGGCGGTCACAGCGCCCGAAAAGATCACGGCGGTCCGCGAAGGCATCACCGAGCTCGTGGCGATCAGCGAACGCCCCGGACGCGGACGCGCCCTGCTGACCAACGGCCACGCGATGTCCTCCACCGCATTGCTGGATCAGCGGTACATGCGGGCGCTGGCCCACATTCCCCTTCTGTCGATGGATTCCCCGAAGAACGTGCTGGTCATCGGTTTTGGCGTAGGGAATTCGACGCACGCCGCGACCCTTCATCCGTCGGTCGAGCGCGTCGAGGTCGCCGATCTCTCGCGCCAGATCCTCGATCTCGCCTCGTCGTTCCGCGACGCCAACCAGAACGTGCTGCGCGATCCCAAAGTCGCGGTGTTCGTGAACGACGGACGCCAGCATCTGCAGATGCAGCCTGCCGGCAGCTACGACCTCATCACGCTCGAGCCGCCGCCGATTGCGCACGCCGGCGTCGGCGCGCTCTACTCGCGCGAGTTCTACGAACTGGCGCGCACGCGGCTGAAGTCCGGCGGCTATATGAGCCAGTGGCTGCCGGCGTATCAGGTCCCGCCGGATACCGCGCTCGCGATGGTTCGCGCGTTCGTCGACGTATTTCCGCACAGCGTGCTGTTGTCGGGCACGCAGGCGGAGTTGCTGCTGATCGGAACGACCGCGGATCACATCGAGGTCGATCCGGAGCGGCTGGCGCGCGCGCTCGAGAACGAGCCGAACGTGCTCGCCGACCTCAAGCGCGTCGACCTCGGGAGCGTGAAGGAAATCGTCGGCGCCTTCCTCGGATCGTCCGACACGCTCGCGAAAGCGACGCAGTCGACGCCGGCCGTCACCGACGATCGGCCGCTGCAGGAGTACAGCGTGCGGTCCGTCCTGGCGACGGACAGGACCGGCGTGCCGGCTGCCCTCGTCGATCTGCCGTCGGCGGCGAAGTGGTGCCCGAAGTGTTTCAGCGGCGAGGAAGCGACCGTCGACGGGCTTGATGCCTATCTCGCCCTGCTGGATGAGGCGTACCACGCGACATCGTCCGCCCGGCTCAACCCGGACGCTGCGAACGTAGCTGTAAACGTCGCCACGAACGTCGGCAGCAGGTACCTGCAGGCGGTCCTGCCGGACACGGCGAACGTGCACAACATCATCGGCGTGACGCTGCTGCAGGAGAAACGCTACAGCGAGGCCGCGGACGAATTCCGCACGGCGCTCAAGCGGCAGGAAGACTCACCGGACGCCAATAGAAACCTGGGAACGGCGCTGGCGGCGATGGGGAATGTCGAGGAAGCGATTACCTACTTGTCGCGGGCGGTGCAGCTAGCGCCGAACAACGAGTTCGCCAGGAAAGAACTCGAGGATGTTCGGCGCCGCCGGTAACGCCCGACCCTCAGGCCGGGCCTGCGATTTACTTCGCCTTCGCCGGAACCGGCATCGTCTTCAGCTTGGCCGCGAACTCCGGCAGCGCCGTGTCCGCTCCGCCCGCCGCAGCCGCGACCGGCATGTTGTACTTCGCCGCGTACTCCTCAATCGCCTTGTTCGTGCCCGGCAGATGGCTCGGCACGGCGCCCTTCGCGCGCACGACTTCCGTCACCGACTCGCAGGGATACGGATCGAGGCGATTGGCCAGCCCGAGCCGGAAGCCGTTGGTCTTGACGACCGGCTCCGACGTATAGAACGGGTCGTAGACCATCGAGATGTGCGTCATCAGATCGCCGTGGCGGATGAACCGATCTTCCATCCCGGCCTTGTCCGACAGCGGCAGGCCGTTGCGGCGAATCCAGCCGGCCTTCAGGTGATCGGTCTGGACGACGAGGACGTCGCCTTCCCAGTGGCCGGTCGAGAAGCCCTGCCACGTGTGGGCGGCGTACTCCGGCGGATGCGGACGGCCGTCCATCCAGATCTTCCGGCGCTGCTCCATCCACTGAATCTGCGTGTTGATCGACATCACCTGCTGCGTCTGCGGATCCTGGTCGACCCAGATGCGCAGGTTGCCGACGCCGCGGAACCCGTACGTGGACGGGTGCGGCTGGCACTGATGCTCCGGCATCGTCAGCAGCGACGCGTCCCACGTCAGGCCGCGTGAACGGGCGGCATCGGTGATCGGCAGACCGGCATAGTCGCCGATCTCCGGGCCGGGCGCGCGCTCGGCCTGATCCTCGTGCATGATCGGCGCCCAGATGCCCGACAGGTCAATCTGCGCCGACGCCGGCCGCGCGGCCAGCCCGATCACTGCCACTGCGAATAATGCTCTTTTAGCTATTTGCATGACGATGGGCTCCATTTAGATCCATCCGCTTCCTTCTTGAAGTGCGAGCTCGTCACGAAATCCTGCGCGAGGTATTTCGGATCGCTGACGACCGTTGTGACCACGAACCACTCGTCGCCGTTCGGCGACTTGAACCGATCCCAGTTCTCCGTGACGACGGCATCCTGACTGTAGGGCACGCCGTTCTTGCGCAGCCAGCCGCCGTTCAGGTTCGTCGTCACGGCGTGCAGCGTGCCGAACTTCGGCAGCGGCGCCGGACCGCCACGTCCGCCGCGGCCGCCACCACCGCCGCCGCCCTGGCCGAACGCGAGAGCGCCGCCACGGCCGGCGAATTCCCAGCTCGCGGCCGTATAGCCCTGCAACGACCGCGGAGCGCCCGCCGGCGGCTCTACCGGCGCCGATCCCACGGGCGCAATGTGGAGCAGCCGTGTCTGCGTGCCGGCGTCGGTTTCGACTTTCAGCGTGTGGTCGTCCTGCCACGAGATGCGCACGCGCGTCGGCATGCGCATCAGCGCGCCGGCGCCGTACGCCTGGCAGCTCCCGTCCTGCGCCTCGGTCCACTTGTCGGCCTCGGCGCGTCCGGCGTTGTTGAGCGGCACGCTGGTGTAGTCGCCTTTCGGCGGCGTCATCATGCGCCAGCGCCAGTCTTCGTTGACGATGGACACCCAGTTGCCGGTGAGATCGATCGGCGCGGCGGCGCGCGGCGTCGGCGGCGCCGGCGCGGGAGCCTGCTGCTGCGCCGCGAGCGTCGCGGTCGTGAGGATGGCTGCGTAGAGCGACCCTTTCAGGGTCGCGGAAGTAAGCCGCTTCACTTCTTTCCTCCCGCCGCAGGCTTCGCGGGCGTCTTGGCAGCAGGAGCCTTCGGAGGCTCGGGTTTCAGGCTGGCGTAGACCGCTTCGACGAACTTGTCGGTCGTCCAGAAGCCGGTGTCCGACGCCCAGCGGCCGTAGTCCTGCACCAGCCTGGCGTTCTTCACCTGCTCGAGCGTCATGCCTTTCTTGATCGCGTCGGCGAACCGGTCGTGAATCACCGTCGCCATGTCGCGATAGTCGACGACATCGGCTTCGTCGGCCAGCCGTCCGTGTCCGGGGACGATCCACGTGCCGCCTTCTTCTTTATCGCGCGGGATCGCGATGTCGATCATGCGGTTGAGCGCGGCGACGCTGCCTTTGTAGTTGCCGCCTTCCGCGATCGACACGATCGGGAACGTGTTGTTGACGTAGAGGTCGCCGGCCGCGATGACATCCGACTTGCGGAAGTAGACCATCACGTCGCCGTCGGTGTGCGCCGCGGGGATGTGAATCAGCTGGATGCCTTCGCCGTTGAAGAAGATGTCCTTCTCCTCGTCGAAGAACGTGTCGCTCGGCCACGCGGCGGTCGCGCGCGACGCCTGCTTGCCGGTCGGCGCGCTCATCCGGTTCAGCACGTTCTCGTGCGCGATGATCGTCGCCGGCGAATCGGCCGCGACCTGGCCGGCAAAGTTGCCCGCGACGATCGTGCGGCCCGCGCCCGCGACCTTCTCGTTGCCGCCGGTATGGTCGAGATGGACGTGCGTATTGATCAGGTAGCGGATGATTCTGTTCGGACCTGCGAGCCGCTTGATCTCCGCGACCATCGCGTCCGCCTGCTGCTCCATCATCGCGTCCACGACGAGCACGCCGTCGTCGCCGATCTGGATCACGGCATTGGACACGGGACCGACGAGCATCCACACGTTGCCCTGGACGTGCAGCGATTTGATTTCTGTAGAGGCGGACTGCGCCCCTAAACCGGCAGCGCTCAAGGCGATGAGGCCGGTGACAACCGCAAACTTCCGCAAGGGGACCTCCTCGGATTCGCATGTCCGCCGCAGCGCGCAGCGCGGAGGCGGAAACCGCCGGAATCATAGCACCGGAGGCGCGGGGGCACTGCCATACCAGTACTGGCGCAGGCCGATACAGCGCGGGTAATCGATCGGCGGGCCCCGACTGACGTTAGAATGCCGTCCTCATCACCCCATGGGAGACACCCGATGACAGCGCCATACACCGGCAAACAGTACCTGGAGAGCCTGCGCGACGGCCGCGAGATCTGGATCTACGGCGAGCGCGTCAAGGACGTGACGACGCACCCGGCGTTCCGCAACACGGTGCGCATGATCGCGCGGCTGTATGACGCGCTGCACGATCCCAAGCACAAGGACATCCTGACGACGCCGACCGACACCGGCGGCGGCACGTACACGCACAAGTTCTACAAGGCGACGAAGACGGCGGAAGAACTCGTCGGCGCGCGCGACGCGATCGCCGAGTGGGCGCGCCTCACCTACGGCTGGATCGGCCGCAGCCCCGACTACAAGGCCGCGTTCCTCGCGACGCTCGGCGCCAACGACAAGTACTACGCGCCGTACGACGAGAACGCGCGCAAGTGGTACAAGAAGGTCAACGAGGAAGTCAGCTTCGTCAACCACGCCATCGTCAACCCGCCGGTCGACCGCGACAAGCCGCTCGATGAAGTGCAGGACGTCTACATGCACGTCACGAAGGAAACCGACGCGGGCCTGATCGTCAGCGGCGCGAAGGTCGTGGCGACGACCTCGAGCCTGACGCACTTCAACTTCATCGCGAACAACGGCGCGCTGCCGATCAAGACCAAGCCGTTCGCGTTCGTCTGCATGGTGCCCACCGACGCGCCGGGCGTGAAGCTGCTCTGCCGCCCGTCGTACGAGTACATGTCGGCGGTCGCGGGCACGCCGTTCGACTACCCGCTCTCGTCGCGCATGGACGAGAACGACTCGATCCTGATCTTCAAGGACGTGTTCGTGCCGTACTAGTTCGTGTTCGCGTACGGCGACATCGAGAAGGTCAACAACTTCTTCCCGCGGTCCGGCTTCCTGCCGCGCTTCATGTTCCAGGGCTGCACGCGTCTCGCGGTGAAGCTCGACTTCCTCGCCGGCCTGCTGCTCAAGGCCGTGGAAGCGACGGGCGCCAAGGAATTCCGCGGCGTGCAGGCGGCCGTCGGCGAAGTGCTCGCCTGGCGCAACTGCTTCTGGGGCCTCACCGACGCGATGGCGCGGACGACGACGCCGTGGACGCCGGGGTACGTGCTGCCGAATCTCGATTACGGCCTGGCGTACCGCGTGATGGCGTCGATCGCGTATCCGAAGATCAAGGAGATCATCGAGAACACGCTCGCCAGCGCGCTGATCTACCTGCCCTCGAGCGCGCTCGACTTCAAGGTGCCCGAGATCCGTCCGCTCATCGACCAGTACGTGCGCGGCAGCAACGGCTACGACGCGATCGAACGCGTGAAGCTCATGAAGCTGATGTGGGACGCCATGGGCAGCGAGTTCGGCGGCCGCCACGAGCTCTACGAGCGCAACTACTTCGGCAACCACGAGAGCATCCGCTTCGAGACGCTGATGGTGGCGGACCTCACCGGCGCGTCGAAGCGCTACAAAGGATTCGCCGAGCAGTGCATGGCCG
>Ga0134125_10007398_pt1 | contig 12386 bp, 15 predicted proteins | sample KB31751_FD_96464 | JGI IMG/M metagenome (GOLD analysis project Ga0134125, IMG submission 96464) | Terrestrial soil microbial communities with excess Nitrogen fertilizer from Kellogg Biological Station, Michigan, USA - KB3-175-1 | ecosystem: Environmental > Terrestrial > Soil > Unclassified ... | reverse complement strand
TGTTCGGCCGGGACACGCAGCAGGTCCGAGTTCACCGCCAGCGCCTGCCACTTCTCCAACCCGCCCTCTTTCTTCACGATGCTCCGCGCCCGCTTCACCACCCCGGCCACCGCCACCAAATCCGGTGCGGCCGCCAAGGCGGCGGCGCGGTGGTAGGCATCGAGCGGCTCATCGGCGCCCGCCGCCAGCACAGCCGCCACTTTGGCCGGCTCAAAGCCTCCGCTCTCACGCAGATAAAAGCTCAAGCGCTCCTTGAAGAATTCAGCCGTACTCTCGGGCAGCGCTCCCAAGCCGAGGGAGGCGAACTGGGACAGGGCAAAGCCCAGAGCGGCGGTCAGCGACAGCTTCAGCCGGCGCTCAATCAAGGTGCGGATGATGCCATTCCCTTGCCGCCGCAACCCAAAAGGATCGGCCGACCCGGTCGGAACTTCACCGATGGCAAACATGCCGGCGATGGTGTCGAACTTGTCCGCCAGCGAGACGGCCGCCCCCACATCGCTGCGCGGCGCAGTGTCGAAGCTGTACTGGTCCGCGATGGCCTGCGCCACCGGCTCCGCCAAGCCTTCGGCACGCGCGTAGTGCCCGCCCATGATCCCTTGCAGCTCTGGAAACTCCTTGACCAGGTCGGTGGTAAGGTCGCACTTCGCCAACTCCGCCGCCTGTTCGGCGTCGGCCCGGGCGTTGGCAGTGAGGTTCCATTGTCCCGCCAGCCAGGCGGCGATGGCGCGCATCCGCACGCTCTTGGCGCGATAGCTGCCCAGACGGGCCTGGAAGGTCACTTGTTCCAGCATCGGCAGCCGCTCAGCCAGCCGAATCTTGCGATCGGTCGAGAAGAAGAATTGAGCGTCCGAAAAGCGGGCCCGCAGCACCCGCTCGTTACCGTGCCGGATCAGCCCCTGGGGATCGCCCTTCTGATTCAGCACCGCCAGAAAATGCGGCGCCAGCTTTCCGGCCCCGTCCTCCACCGCCAGGTACTTCTGGTGATCCCGCATGACCGTCACCAGCACTTCTTCCGGCAGCGAGGAGAGATAGGCGGCAGCAAAGCTGCCCAGGATGGCGTCCGGGTATTCGGTCAGGTTAACCAGCGTTTCTTCCAGTACGGCGTCTTCCCGCAGCTTCAAGTTTTGCTGCAACTGTCGTCCCGCCGCGGCCCGTATCTGTTGGCGCCGCTCCTGGGGCGAAGTCACCACCGCGTTCGCCGCCCACGGCCCGGGAAAGTCATCGGCCGAGGCCACGGTAAAGCCTGCCCCCAGCGTTCGGTGGCCGCGGCTGTGCCGATCGGCGGTCAGCGCCCCCAAGCGGAAAGGCACGACCTCGCTGCCGTGGAGCGCCAACAACCAGCGCAGTGGCCGCACGAAGCGCAGATCCCCATCCCACTTCATCGAGCGCGGCAGAGCCAGCGCGAAAAAGGCTTCGGGGATCATCTTCAGCAGCAGCCCCCCTGCCTCGGCCCCGCCCGTCTTGCGCCGCAGGGCGAGGTATTCCCCCTTGGGGTTGGTCACCTTGTAGGCATCCGCCGCCTGCCCATGGTTCTTGGTTACGAAGCCCAACCCCTGGGGCGTCAGCGAGCCATCAGCCGCGAAGGCCAGGCGCGCCGGCGGGCCGACGACCTCTTCCTCCCGCTGCGGCTGCTGCCGTGCCACTGCCGCCACACGCACCAGCAGGCGCCTCGGCGTCCAGGCAACTTGGGGTACGGCGCCGGCCCCGGCCAGCCCCGCCCCCTGCAACCGCTGCATGAGGTTTTCGGCGAAGCCCCGCGCCAGCGACTCCACCATGCGCGCCGGCAGCTCTTCACACCCCAACTCGATCAGCAGAGCGTCGCCGCTAGGCATGGGCGGCCTCCGGCTGCTGCTGTTCCAGCCAGGCGGCGGCGATGCCCACCGCCAGCGCCCGCACGCGCTGGATCATCTCCACCCGTTGGGTCACCGATATCGCCCCGCGCGCGTCCAGCAGGTTGAACAAGTGCGAGCAGCGCAGGCACAGTTCGTAGGCCGACAGCAGCGGGAAACGCGCCCGCGCCGTCTCCGGCAAATCCTTAAACTGCCGCAGCAGGGTTCGACACTCGTTCTCATTCCCCTTGAACGCCTCCCAGAGGCGATCCACGTCCGCCTTTTCGAAGTTGTACACCGAGCTGTGCAGCTCATCGGCAAACCGCACCTGCCGGTAGCTGTACTGCTCATTCCAGCGGATGTCGTAGATCGAGTCCACGTCCTGCAGAAAAGCCCCAATCCGTTCCAGCCCATAGGTCAGCTCCACCGGAATCGGGTTGAGGTCCTGCCCTCCACATTGTTGAAAATATGTGAATTGTGTGATTTCCAGCCCATCCAGCATCACCTGCCAGCCCAGTCCCCAGGCTCCCAGCGTCGGTGCTTCCCAGTTGTCCTCTTCGAACTTGATGTCATGCGCTTGGAGATCTATCCCCAACGCCGTCAGGCTTTGCAGGTACAGATCCTGCACATCATCAGGTGCTGGTTTAAGGATTACCTGCATCTGCAGGTGTTTGTACAACCGATTCGGGTTGTCACCGTAGCGGCCATCGGCCGGCCTGCGGCTCGGCTGGGGATAGGCCACCCGGTACGGCGTGGGGCCCAGAACCCGCAGAAAGGTCTCCGGCGCCATCGTCCCCGCCCCTACTTCCATGTCGAAGGGGAGCTGCAGCACGCAGCCCTGGGCGGCCCAGAATTCCTGCAAGCGCAGGATGAGGTCCTGGAAGGTCACAGCGCCGCCTCCAGGCTGGCCAACATGCTCCATGATTTCAACGGGGACTCCAGGTGATCCTCCAGGCAACGCTTCAGCTGTTGCCGCACTTCCCGCCCGGCCGCCCCACCCGCCGGAGCGGTCCAATCCGCCAGCGCCGTCAAGGGGTGCCGGGCGATGGCTGCGGTAAGCCCTTGGGCCTCCGGACTGAGCTCGAGTTGGGGCAAGAATCCTCCCAGACGGACCATCCAGAACAGGTAGTAGGTGAGCGGCAGCCAGGCCGCATCTCCCGGCGAGGTCCTCAAATGCGCGCTGGCAGCCGCCAGCAGCCGGAAGACCGCGTCGTTGACCTCGTGGTCGGGAAGCAGCCTTTCCGCCACCTCGACCATCACTGACGCCGACACTGAATTTAGCAGATCGGGAACACCCGTGGCCAGAGGAGAGGCAATCAGCTCGCAGTGGTCAATGTTGCCCAGCTCCCGCCCTTCGCGTTCAAAGTACTGCACCCGCACCTGGGTGAGGGGCTCCAGCGCCGCTCCGAACTTGGATTTAGGCCGCCTCGCTCCCCGCGCCACGCCCCGTCGTTTGCCCCCGCTGCGGGTAAAAAAACTGACGATCCGGTCGCTCTCCTTGAGCGCGTAGGTGCGCAAAACAAAGGCTTCATCGTTGAATAGCGGCATACTCCGTCACGTCTGATAACGTCGTCCGTCCACATCCGACCCCGGCACCTGTGCATATCCAGTTGACATAACTCTATTGAGATCCGCGCGCACCGATTGCCAGTCGCTTTCCCGGCAATTGACCGATTTGGCTACGCCTGTCCGTCGATCATTTCCACCGCCAACAGCACCGTCTGCCCCACCACGGTCAAGCTGTGCTCGGAGACCTTGTCCATGGTGTCCTGGTTGGTGTGGTGGTACTTCCCCATCGAATCGTACCCGGCGCCCATGGGGCCGTACTGCGCGTCCACGACATCCACCACGGGAATACCGACGTTGGCAAACGACTGTTGGTCGTCAATGATATCGGTCGAGTACTGGAAGAAGTATTGGCTGTAGTGCAGCTTCTTGGCGGCAGCGGCAATGAAGTCCTGCAGCCACGACGTGGAGGATGATTCCCTGTCCACATTGAGGTTCTTGTCGCCGATCATATCCAGCAGGAAGAACCCGCGGATGCGCGGAACCAAGCCCTCTGCGGCCAGCTTGCGGGCCAGATGCCGGCTGCCATAGAGGCCATCGTCGCCCTTGAATTCCTTAATGGCTTCCTCGAGGTCTGTCCACACCAGCCAGATCTGCATCCTGGTCGGCTGGGCGGCATGCAGGGCCTCGGCAAAGGCCAACAGGATGCCGGTGCTGGATCCGCCGTCGTTGGCGCCGACGAAGCCGTTCTTGAACAAGGTGTCATAGTGACCGGCGAGGATGAAGATGGGCTGGTGCGGATCTTCGGAGACGTTGAACTTGCCGATCAGGTTATGGACCGGCACCTTGCCCCGCGGCGTATCCGCGGTGAAGTCGTCGGTGGAAAATTCTCCTCCGTTGCCGGTGACTACCTTCCGCACCAAGTCCTCAGTCTTCTGATGCCCCACCGAACCCGGCATTCGCATGCCAAAACCCGTCACTTGTGCCGTAAAAGCGTAGGCTTTTTGCCCGCTATAGGCATCGTGGAGCTTGGGTTTGGCAGGCGCTACCCAGGAGGAGACGGCCATCGCGGCGGCCAGCAAAGTGGCGGCAAGTGCCATGCCCTCAGTGTACGCCAGGCCCTCCGGGCTACTGTGCCGGGGCCTAGCTCAGGGCCACAATTTCCAGCTTGCCGCCGCCCAGAAAAGCCAGCAGGCTGTGCTCGAGGCAGGCGGCCATGCTATGGAAGGAGAGCGCCACCTGGGCTTCCCCGACCAGCCTTAGATCGCTGGTGCGCCAGATACGCACCAGGTTGAAGTTGGCCTCGGCATCTTCCTTCATGCACAGGAAGTACTCCGAACCCGCCCCGAAGGCCAGCACCGGTAGGGTATTGGCCTCGAGCGGCAGCAGGTTGGCCTCGACTCCCGTCTCCACGTCCACCAGCGACACATGGCGTTCGTTGTTCTTGAAGTCCACCATCTCCACTGCCAACAGCCTGCCGTCGGGCGACAGTGCGTGCACCCCGGCGCCGATGCCCAAGTCTATGTCTTTGCTCACCTTGCCGCCGGTGTCGAGGCTCAGCAGGCGAAACTTGCGGAAGATCAGGTCGGCGCCCTCCACCTGCTGCACCGCCCCCTCCGCCTCGCGCCCAAAGCAGACAAAGCCGGAGCGGGTGGCCGCCAGGCCTCGGATGTGCAGTTGCGGCAAAGGCAGCGCGGCCAGCGGCGCATGGGGATCGCACACCGCGCCCGCCACGGCGCCGGAACCGTTCCAGTGAAGCTCAGGCCGTTGGGCGCTGAAGGCGCAGGTTTCCACCGGCTGCGCGGCCGCGGCGTGCCACAGCGCCTGTCCGGTGGCGGCATCGAACAGTTCCAGCCGCCCGCGCGTGGCGGGATGATTGTCTCCCACGTTGGCGGCAGCCACAAAGCGGCCATCGGGGCTGTAGCGCAGTTGCGCCAGAAACTCCGGAAAGGCGAACTCGCGCCGGGGCTCGCCCGTTTCCGCGTCGTAGGTGCGGAAATGCTTGTGTCCCATGGCGATCTCGGAACCATCGGGCGAAAACGCCAGGCGCGACAGCAGGTACTCTTCCACCGCGAAGGATTGCACCGGTTCCAGGCGAATCATGACGTTCTCCGAGCCACCGCCACGCCGTCGCGCAGCGGCACGATCACGGGCTCCAGCCTGACATCGGCGTACAGTTTCCGGTTGAACTCCACCATCGCCTGCGCCGGCCCGGCGGGTGGGTTTGCGAGCGCCGCTTCTCCGCGCCACAAAACATTGTCGGCCACCAGCAACCCGCCCCGGCGCAGCCGCGGTACGGCGGCAGCGAGCGCGCTTACGTACTGTTCCTTGTTGAGGTCCAGAAACACGATGTCAAATTCCCCCTCGGTGGCGGCAAACTGTGCCAGAGCTTCGCCCGTCAGGATGTGAATCCGCTGCGCGCACCCGGCGCGCTGAAAGTAGTGCGCCGCCTCGGCGGCATTGGCGGGACTGTTGTCGGTGTAAAACACCTCGCCCGCCGGACCCACCGCCTCCGCCCACCACAGGGTTGAGTAGCCGATCGCCGATCCCAGCTCAAACACCCGCCGCGCTCCCGAAACCTGCGCCAGCAGACGAAACAATCGAGCCACCACGGGGCCGACGATGGGGATGTTGCGCTTTTTCGCCTGGGCCTCCATCTCCTCGAGCACCGTACCGCTGGCCGGCAGCAGTCGCTCGAGGTAAGCGTCGACCTCAGGGGTGACGATCAAAGGGTTTGCCCCACCTGCATCTCCCATACCTCGCATGGAACTCCCAACTGACGCAGATGCTGCCGCAGTTCCTCCGGCGTGCCGTTGAGCACCGGCCAGGTGCCGTAGTGGTTGGGCACCACATGGCTGACACCCAGCAGGCGGCAGGCATGGGCGGCTTCCAGCGGATCCATGGTGAAGTGTCCGCCGATGGGGAGAAATGCCACGTCAGGCCGGTAGATTTCGCCGATCAGTTTCATGTCGCCGAACACCGCCGTGTCGCCGGCAAAGTAGGCGCGCAACCCTTCCGCAAATTCGATGACGAAGCCCGCCGGCTCGCCCAGGTACAGCGCCAGGCCGTCCTGTTCGATCGAGCTGGAGTGGTCGGCATGCACCATCGTCACCCTGGCGCCGCCCGCGGTCACCGTCCCCCCTTTGTTGAACTGGACGACATTCGCGGCAGCAACGCCACTTTTGATCAGCCACATCCCCAGCTCGATCATGCACAGCACCTGCGCGTTGCTGGCCTTGGCCAGCGAAATGGCATCGCTGGTGTGATCCGCGTGACCGTGGGTGAGCAGGATAAAATCCGCCTGCTTGGGATGCTTCTCCTTCTCCGGACACAACGGATTCGGCGTCAGGAAGGGATCGAGATAAAACGTCTTGCCGGCCGAGCGAATGCGATAGGCGGACTGGCCCAGCCAGGTGATCTGCACGCCGTGAGTATCAAACATGGATCTCCATCTCCCTTATGCCAAATATAGCCCACCGTTTACCGACAGTGTCTCGCCGGTGATGTAGGACGCCGCCTCGCTCGCCAGGAAGCGCACCGCCGCCGCCACTTCCGCCTCACTCCCGATTCGTCCCAGCGGAATACGGTCCAGCAGCTTCGTTTGCGCCGCTTCCGGCAACGCCGCCGTCATCGCTGTGGCGATGAACCCCGGCGCGACGGCGTTGACCGTGATGTTCCGGGATGCCACTTCGAGCGCCAGTGACTTGGTCAACCCGATCAGCCCCGCCTTGCTGGCCACGTAGTTGGCCTGCCCGGGATTGCCCGAAAGTCCGACCACGCTGGCAATGTTCACCATCCGCCCCCAGCGTCCCCGGATCATGCCCGGGAGCACCGCTTGCGACAATAGGAAGGCCGCCGTCAGGTTGGTCTGGATCACCACATCCCAATCGGCCCGGCTCATGCGCATCGCCAGTTGATCGCGGGTCAGGCCGGCGTTGTTGACCAGAATGTCGAGCTTGCCGAACTGCGCCAGCACCTGCTTGACTCCGCTCTTGATGGACTCCTCGCTGGTCATGTCCATCTCCAGCGCCAGCGCGCGTCCGCCGGCCGCGGTGATCTCCGCCGCCACCGCCTGGAGTTTCTCCCGATTGCGCGCCGCGCACACCACGATCGCGCCGTCCTGGGCGAGCGCCAGGGCGATGGCCCGGCCAATGCCCTGCGACGCGCCGGTTACCAGGGCCACATGAGGCGTAACCGTTTCAGGCATTCTGCAGCACCTCCAACGTCTTTTGCAGTGAGGCCGCGTCTTCCACGTTGAGCGCCACGGCGGACCGATCCACGCGCTTCAGCAGACCGGCCAGTACGCGCCCCGGCCCCACCTCGACGAAGTGGGTCACCCCCTTGGCCAGCAATTCCCGCATGGAACGCTCCCACTGAACCGGCGCCGTCACCTGGCGAATCAAAGAATCGCGCGCTTCCTCGGCGCCCTCGATCAGCTCCGCGTCCACGTTGGTCATGAGCGGAATCTCCAGCTCACTAAAGAACGTGTTCCACAAATCCCACTGCAGGGTCTCCTGCGCCGGCTGCATCAGCGCGCAATGGAAGGGGGCGCTGACCGGCAGCGGTATGGCTTTCGCTCCGCGTTCCCCGGCCAGGCCACAGGCCCGTTCCACCGCCTCCTTGTGTCCGGCGATCACTATCTGTCCGGGGGCGTTGAAGTTCGCCGGTGAGCAGACCTGCCCCTGAGCCGCGTCGGTACAAAGCTGCTTCACCGCCACCGGCTCCATGCCCAGGATGGCGGCCATGGCCCCCACGCCCGCCGGCACCGCCTCCTGCATCAGTTCGCCCCGGCGCCGCACCACCTTGACCGCGTCTTTAAAATCCATTCCGGAGGCGCACACCAGCGCCGAGTACTCCCCCAGGCTGTGCCCCGCCACAAAATCGGCCTTGATATCGTGCGCGGCCAGCACGCGAGCCGCCGCGATCGAAACCGTCAGGATGGCGGGCTGGGTGTTGGCGGTGAGCTTGAGCTGCTCCTCCGGCCCGGCGAAGCAAAGCTGGGAGATGGGCTCGCCCAAAGCCTGATCGGCGGCGGCGAACACGGCAGCGGCGGACGGGAACTGGTCGTGTAACTCGCGGCCCATGCCCGCGTACTGCGAACCCTGGCCGGGAAAGAGGAAGGCAATGGTGGGCATGGCGGGTCAGGATTGAGCGGCGGGCTGCGGCTGCAGCGGGTGGATGCGTCCGATCTGGGTTTCGATCTCGAGGTTGATGTTGTGGGTCACCGACTCGGCGGCCACCCGGATGGCGTTTTTGATGGCTTTGGCGTTGCTTCGCCCGTGGCAAATGATCACCGTGCCGCGCACTCCCAGCAGGGGCGCGCCGCCGTACTCGCTGTAATCCAGACGCTTCTTGAACTCCGCGAAGGCGCGGCGCGACAACAGATACCCGACCCGGCTGGAGAGCGACGATCCCAGCAGCTCCCGCAGCAGGCCCCGCACCGTCTCCACCAGTCCCTCGCTGATCTTGAGCGCCACATTGCCCACGAACCCGTCGCACACCACAACGTCCACTTCGCCGCGGTAGATATCGCGCCCTTCGACGTTGCCGACAAAATTAAAGGGCAGCTGCTTCAGCAGGCCAAACGCCTCCAGCGTGAGCTCGTTGCCCTTGATCTCCTCTTCGCCGATGGAGAGCAGCCCCACGCGCGGCCCCGGCACCGCGTCCTGGCGGTTGTTGCCCAGCACCAGCCGGCAGTAGATTTCGCCCATGATGGCGAACTGCTCCAGGTGCTCGGCGCGGCAATCCACGTTAGCGCCCACGTCAATCAGAATCGCGCCCCGTCCGCCCGCGGTGGGCACCACGGTGGCGAGCGCCGGCCGCTGCACCCCCGCCAGGCTCCCCAGCATCAGCTTGCTGGTGGCCATCACGGCCCCGGTGTTGCCGGCGCTCACCAGCCCCGAAGCTTCGCCGCTCTTGACCAGCCGCGCGCACACATGTACGGAGGAGTCGCGCTTGGTGCGCACCGCCCGCAGCGCCTTGTCCTCCATGGTGATCACCTCGCTGGCCGGCACCACGCGGATGTTCTGCCGGTCGGCGGGCTTGTACGCCCCCAGCGCCTGCTGCAGACGCGACTCGATCCCGACCAGCAGGATATTCACGCCGTATTCGCGCGCCGCGGCAATGGCGCCGGCGACTTCCGGCACCGGCGCATGGTCGCTGCCCATGGCGTCGAGCGCAATCGTCGGTCGGCCTGGGCTGGGCGGGGTGGTCACGGGCAAAGGGGTGGGGACTACTTCTCCTTGACCTCGAAGACCTCGCGGTCCTTGTAAACTCCGCAACGCGGACAAGCGCGGTGCGGCAGCTTCTTCTCGTGGCAGTTGGGGCACTCCGCCAGCGATCCGGCGCTGAGATGATCGTGCGCCCGGCGGGTGCTGGTGCGTTGCTTGGAGTGACGTCGTTTGGGATTCGGCATGGCTACTCTCCTAAATCTTGGGGCCCGGCTGGCGCAGCGTCTTCAGCGCGCTCCAGCGATCGTCGCCCACCGGCGGGCAGGCGCACGCGCCTGCATTCAAATTCGCCCCGCAACGGGGGCACAAGCCGCGGCAGTCGGGGCGGCACAGCGGCTGCATGGGCAGCGCCAGCAACACCTGCTCCCGCGCCACCTCCTCAATGTCCACTCCGGGGCCGGCGAAAAATCCAACCTCGGCGTCGGCCGCGTGGATCTCCACCTCGGCGCTCTCGCCGAGCACCGACTCCGGCTGGTACAGCAGGTCAAAATCGCGATCCACGTCCATGGTGATCGGCTCCAGGCAGCGCGCGCAGGCCGGGGCAATGTCGGCGTGCAGATGCCCCTGCAGCCTCATCCCTTCCCCCGCCAGCCGAGCCGTGCCCTGAAACCGCAGCTCGCCGGTCACCTCCGGCACCCCCGCCAGCGCGGACGTGTCCTTCCCGGCCGTCCAGTGGAGGTCAAAGGGCAGCGGATGCAACCGCAGGTCCTGGACTTCGATCAATTTCACCGTCTTGGAAATGGTGGGCGCCATAGGACTCGAACCTATGACCTCCGCCGTGTGAAGGCGGCGCTCTAACCAACTGAGCTAGGCGCCCGCAAACTCATCTAGTCTAGCAAATGCGGGCGCGGAACCTTCCGGCTCCGCGCCCACCCTGGCTTTTAGAAGCCGGCGAAGACGATCACCAGCGTGTACAGTGCCAGCGACTCGATCAGCACCAGACCAAAAATGAAGATGAACCGCACATGGCTGGCGGCCCCGGGGTTGCGCGCCACACCTTCGGCCGCCCCCTTGGTGGCGAGGCCCTGGCCGATGCCGCAGATGCCCGAGGCAATGCCCATGCCGATCGCGCCCAGCTTCAGGGCGGGAGCGGAGGCGCCGCCCTGCGCCAGCAGCGGCGAGGCGAACAACAGCGCGCTCAGGGTGGTGAACAGATACATCAACTTAAGACGCATGAGAGCTCCTTCGATTCACACATGATGGCCCGTTGGCGGTGGTTCCCGTATGCGCTGGGGCGTTACGGTCTCACACAACGGGGTACAGCATGACCGCGGATCAGTGCTCCTCGGCGGTCGCGCCGGAGAGATAAACCATGGTCAAAACCAGGAAGATGTAGGCCTGCAGGAAGGCCACGAACACGTGCAGTCCCATGAAGACGATGCCCAACACCGGCAGCAGGGCCATAAAAATGGTGACCAGCAGCTCGCCGGCGAACATGTTGGCGTACAGTCGCACGCTGAGCGAGAGAATGCGCGCGAAGTGGCTGATGATCTCGATCACCACCACCAGCGGCGCCATCCACCAGATGGGTCCCAGGAAAGTCTTGGCGTACTTCCCCACCCCCATCTTCTTCAGTCCGACCGCGTGGTAGTAAATGAAGGTTGCCACTGCCAGCCCAATGGTGGTTTCGATGCCCGCGGTGGGCGACTCCAGGCTGGGAATCAGCCCGATGAGATTGCCGATCAGAATAAAAATCGCCAGTGTGAAGAGGTAGGGGAGAAAGCGCGAACCGCCGTGGCCGATGACTTCCTCGCTGTGGTCGCTGATGCCGTTCCAGCTCAGTTCCAGAATGTGCTGCCATCCGCGCGGCTGGTCCACCGATAGCCGGGTCCGCTGCCAGGCGGCGTACAGCATCAGGATCAGCGCCACCAGCACCTCCATGGCGAAGGTGTTGGTGATCGGCGCCGCCGCGTCCTGCACCGGGACGTGCAGCAGGTGGAAAAGTCCCGTCACCGGGACGGCGAAGATGGCGTTGAGGATGTGGGTGAACCAGAGTTGTTCCATAGCAGCCGCAGGCCCTCCCCCAGGGCGGCGGCAGGCACGGCAAACAGCCCGCCCAGCACCGGCCCCAAAGGCAGTAAACGACTGATAATTATAGCGAATACACAGCCCGCCAGCAAGGCAAAGCGGAGGAAAAAGCCGGCCAGACCCCAGCGCATGGGCGCCGACACCGTCTGTCCGGCGGCGGCCCGGATCAGCGCCGATGCGCCGGCATACAGGCCGGCAAAATTGATCAGACTGAGCAGCCCGCCCGCCGCCACCCCCACGCCGGCGGCTGGGCCGCGCCATCCGGCCACGACAACCGCCGCCGCCAGCGTCAGGACGCCCGCCAGATAGAAGACTCTCGTCTCGGGCGCCCTTGCCATGCTCATGCGCTCTTGTCGCGGCCCACGGTGCGCACAATCTCCACCATGCCCGCCGCGCAGCCCAGGAGCACGAAGATCACCGTGAAGGTGTGGCCGCCGCCCATGTGTCCGTCAATCTCGTAGCCGATGACGAAGCCGATCAGCGCTGCCGCCGGCACGGTCATCGCCAGACCCAGGTAGATTCCCACCTGGCGCCAGACACTGCCCCAATTGTCGCCGGCGGGGCTCACGGCTGCAGCAGGTGCTTGATCTTCGGCAGCGGACGGCACTCGCCGCACTGTTGGCCACCCGGTTTCCCGCCGAGCGACGATTGAGCGCTCGACGCCAGCACGGGGAACCTGGCCTCGTGGTCCACCAGCAGCCGGAGTTGATCTTCGGGAATCGCGCCCGGAATCAGCCGCCCGTTTATGAATAGTGTCGGCGTGCTCACCACCCCCAACTTCTTGCCATTGGCG
>Ga0134125_10007396_pt1 | contig 12391 bp, 11 predicted proteins | sample KB31751_FD_96464 | JGI IMG/M metagenome (GOLD analysis project Ga0134125, IMG submission 96464) | Terrestrial soil microbial communities with excess Nitrogen fertilizer from Kellogg Biological Station, Michigan, USA - KB3-175-1 | ecosystem: Environmental > Terrestrial > Soil > Unclassified ... | reverse complement strand
TGATCGCCACCCGCTTGTCGCCGAGCTTGGTCAGGCCGCCGGTGGTGTCGCCGCCGGTATAGTCGTAGTCCCAGCGGTTGGTGTGGAACGAGTGGCCCTCGAACTCCTCGATGCCGGGAATGCCGGGCAGCTTGGCGCGGCTCGCCGGCCCCAGCGCCATGATCACGAAGCGGGCGCGGATGTCGTCGCCGCGATTCGTCGAGATGCGCCAGCGCTTGATCGTCTCGTCCCACCTCAGGCCGTTGACGCGGGTCTGGAACAGCGCCCTGTCATAGAGCTTGTAGGCGTGGCCGATGCGCTGCGAGTGCTCGAAGATCTCCGTGACGTAAGAGTACTTCTCCTTGGGTATGTACTTCAGCTCTTCGAGCAGCGGCAGGTAGCAGTAGCTCTCGATGTCGCACTGCGCCCCGGGATAGCGGTTCCAGTACCAGGTGCCGCCGAAGTCGCCGCCCGCCTCGATGATGCGGAAGTCGTCGAGCCCCGCCTCGCGCAGCCGCGCGCCGGCCAGCAGGCCCGAAAAGCCGCCGCCGATCACCGCGATCTCCAGGTCCTCGGCGATCGGCTCGCGGCTGAAGTTCGGATCGGCGTAGGGATCGTCCTCGGCGTAGTGCGCGAACTTGCCCGCCACCTCGATGTACTGCGCCTCGCCGTCGGCCCTGAGGCGCTTGGCGCGCTCCTCCGCGTACTTGGCGCGCAGCGCGTCCGGGTCGAAGTCGATCACAAACTCGTCGGGTGGCGCTGAGCCGTCCATTGGGTTCCTCAGGTCGATTGGCGATGCGCATTGGAGCGCCGCTCAAATTTGGAACACGCACTAATTTTGATGTCAACTCGCGTCGCGGCGGCGGGCAGGCGATTGCGGCGTTTTGCGCGAGGGGCATTGCTGCGGCGCCTTTCGTCTGTCTCAGTGCCGGCCGGGCCGGGGAAGGGGAGTGCGGCGTGGCGCAAGGCGTGCTGAGCGAGAGGGGCGCGACGGCCGACGGGGCGGCGCAGGCGCGAACCCGGCTGGCGCGCCGGTCGGTGGCGGCCGCCACCATCGGCAACGCGCTCGAGTTCTACGACTTCATCACCTACGCCTTCTTCGCGATCCAGATCGGGCACGCGTTCTTCCCGTCGCACTCGGCCTACGTGAGCCTGATGGCCTCGCTGGGGACGTTCCTGGCCGGCTTCGTCACCCGACCGCTCGGCGGCATCGTCATCGGCATCTACGCCGACCACTTCGGCCGCCGTCCCGCGATGATCTTCAGCTTCACCTTGATGGGCGCCTCGATCGTGGCGCTGGCGCTGGTGCCGACCTACGCCCAGATCGGCGTCGCCGCGCCGGTGCTGGCCATCGTCGCGCGGATGGCGCAGGGCTTCTCGCTGGGCGGCGAGGTGGGGCCTACGACCGCGTACCTGCTCGAGGCCGCGCCCACCCGCAGCCGCGGCCTGGCGGTCTCGTGGCAGGGCGCCAGCCAGGGCATATCGGCGACCCTCGCGACTGGCGTCGGCTTCGCCCTCTCGATCCTGCTGTCGGCCGACGCGCTCGATTCCTACGGCTGGCGGATCGCCTTCCTGCTGGGCGCGGTGACGCTGCCGTTCGGGCTGTGGCTTCGCCGCGGCCTGCCCGAGACGCTGCACGAGCCGGAAGAAACCGCCCCTTCGCCGCAGGCCCCCGCGGCGCCCGCCGCGCCCGAGCCGCCGCGCCTGCAGCTTGTTCGCGACAGCCGGCGGATCATCGTCCTGGCCGCCCTGGTGCTGATGGCCGGCACCATCAGCACCTACGTGCTCAACTACATGACCACCTTCGCGCAGAACACGCTGCACATGTCGCCGGCGGAGGCGTTCGGGGCGAACGCGGTCGGCAACGTCGTGGGCGTCGCCGGATCGCTCTACGGCGGCTGGCTCTCCGACCGGGTCGGCCGACGCCCGGTGATGATCTGGCCCGGGCTGGCCTACGTGCTGCTGGTCGTGCCGGTCTTCCTGTGGATCACCGGCAGCCGCACCGTGCTGGCGCTGGCGCTGGGGACCGCGGTCATCTCGGCGGTCGGCACGATCAGCGGCGGCGCCTTCTATGCGGCGGTGGCCGAGAGCCTGCCCAAGCGCATCCGCGGCAGCGCCTTCGCCACGGTCTACGCCCTGACGATCGCTACTTTCGGCGGCACCACGCAGCTCGTCATCACCTGGCTCATCCACGTGACCGGCAGCGCCATGGCCCCGGCCTGGTACCTGTTCGGCGCCTCGGTGATCGGCCTCGCCGCCCGCTGGCTGATCGTGGAAAGCGCGCCAGTAAAAACCCTGTCCCCGTAAGCGCTCATCTGCCGCGGGAAGTAGATCGCCTCTCGGGTGTTCGCGTTCGACGCCGTTATCCGCGCCGCATTAAAGCATCGCCGTTGCGGTCATGGGGCCGGCGGGGTGCTGACGTTCTCTATCATTCTACACCGGCAGGACTGCCCGCCGGACCTGCACGAAGTCGACGCCTGCGACATGGATATGGCCAGGGCGATCGCGCTCGACCTGCTGGACGGCCGCGCCGACCACGTCGGCGTCGAGATCTGGTTCGGCAAGCGGCGGCTGTTCGTTCGCGGCGCAGCGCTCGACCGCAGGCGCGAGCGCGACGCACGCGTGCCATGGCCGATCGGCGTCTAGCACGCCGCCGCGCGCGCCGCCTTGCGCGAACGGGCAAGCTCCCCGCTCATTCGGAAGAACTCGCGCAGGTCGTACGACTGCTGGCGGCCGCTCCCCGGATCCCACATGCTGCGGTGCGCCGCGAGCAGGTCGCCGCCGTAGACGTGCAGGCCGAAGGTCTGCGCCGAAAGCGGATTCTCGATGGCGTGGATCACCTCCTCGCCCAGCAGGATCGCCTCGCCGGCATGGACGGTGCGGCGATTGGATTCCTCGAGCCCATCCGCGCCGCAGCGATAGAACGTATTGGCCTCCTCGCCCTCGTAGATGCCGATCACCGCCCACATGCCGTGGTCGTGCGGGATGGTGACGAGGCCGGGCCGCAGCGTCGCGTTGAGGATGGTCAGCTCGCTCGACCGGAAGAGCGGGGCGTCGAGCGCGTTGGCGCCCCCCTCGAGCGGCGTCACCGCCCTGGCGACCGCGGCGCCGTCGGCGACCGTTTCCCGCATCAGCTCCAGCGCCAGCTTCGGCGCATGCGGCTCGCGCACCAGGCGCTGGCAGGTCTCGATGAACGTTTCGAGGTCGAACATCGGCGCCTCCGCTGAAAAGCAACGCGGCGACATAGTAGTCACGGCGGGGCTCGGCGGCCTAGAGAGATCGCAGGCGACGGAGGCGCGAATGGCGGGCATGAACCGATACTGGACCTTGGCCGACGGGCCGGTCCCCAGCTGGCCGCAGCCGGACACCTTCGTGCTGAACGAGGGCGAGATCCCCAGGCCCGGCCCCGGCCAGGCGCTCAGCCGAACGATCTACGTCTCCCTCGATCCCTACCAGTGGGGCTACAAGAAACGGCGCACCGAGCCCGCCGGCGCGCCCTGCCACGCGCGCACCGTCGCGCAGGTGGTCGAAAGCAACATGCCGGCGTTCGCGCCCGGCGACCTCGTCTTCAACACCAATGGCTGGGCCGAGCACGCGCTGATGGGCGAGGGGGTCTGGCGGCCGGCCTACATGGTCCCGCGCAAGCTCGACCCGGCGCTCGGGCGCATCTCGCAGGCGGTGGGCGTGCTCGGCATGCTGGGGCTCACTGCCTACGCCGGCATGGACCTGATGGCGGCCCCCAAGCCCGGCGAGACGGTGGTCGTCTCGGCCGCCTCCGGCGGCGTCGGCCAGATCGCCGGCCAGCTGGCCAAGCAGCGCGGCGCGCGGGTGGTGGGGATCGCCGGACGGGAGGCCAAATGCCGGTTCGTGGTGGACGAGCTCGGCTACGACGCCTGCGTCTCGCACCTGTCGCCCAGCCTGCCGGCCGACCTGGCGGGCGCCTGCCCGCGCGGCGTCGACGTCTATTTCGAGAACGTCGGCGGGGCGGTCTTCGAGGCAGTGCTGCCGCTCTTCAACCCCGGCGCCCGCATGACAATCTGCGGCCTCATCGCCCACTATGGCGACGACGAGGGGAACGATAGCCGCGCGGCGCTGATGGCGCGCGCCGCGTCGATCATCGAGCAGCGCGGCGTCGTGGTGAAGAACCTCTTCGTCGGCGACTTCGCCGCGGACCACCACGACGAGATGCTGGCCTACGTCGCGCCGCTCGTGAAGGCCGGAAAGATCAAGTACCGCGAGGACATACGCCAGGGCCTCGAGACGATCCCGACCGCCTTCGCCGAAATGCTGCGCGGCGACAACTTCGGCAAGATGCTGGTCCAGGTCGGCGAGGATCCGACCGCCCAATCAACCCCATAGGCGGAGGATTGCCGGCCTACGCGCTGACCAGGCACCCTTCGTAGCCGGCCGCCGCCACCTCGTTGCACTTGTCGCGGTAGACCGGGAAGCCGCCGATGTAGGGCATGAAGACGCGCGGCTTGCCGGGCACGTTGGCGCCCAGGTACCAGCTGTTGGCGAGGGGGAAGATGGTGGCGTCGGCGACCTCGTTGACGTGCGCGACCCAGGCGTCCTGCGCGGCCGTCGTCGCCTCGATCGCGCCGGCCTGCCGGGCGCTCATCCAGGCGATGCAGTCGGATATCCACTCGACGTGCTGCTCGATGGCCACCGCCATGTTGCAGAGCACCGAGGGGCTGCCGGGGCCGGTCACCAGGAAGAGGTTGGGGAAGCCCGCCACCATCAGCCCGAGGTAGGTCCCGGGCCCCGCCGCCCAGGCGTCCTTCAGCCGCGCGCCGTCCTTGCCGCGGATGTCGATCTTGTCGAGCGCGCCGGTCATCGCGTCGAAGCCGATCGCGTAGACGATGGCGTCGACCGCGTACTCGCGCGCCGCGGTCTTCACGCCGGCCGGCGTGATGGTCTCGATCGGCTCCTCGGTGAGGTCGACCAGGCTGACGTTGTCGCGGTTGAAGGTGGCGTAGTAGCCGGTGTCGACGCAGATGCGCTTGGCGCCGATCGGGTAGGTCTTGGGGCTGAGCTTCTCGGCGACCTTCGGGTCCTTGACGATCTCGCGGATCTTGCCGCGCACGAACTCGGCGGCGGTGGCGTTGGCAGCCGGGTCGAGCACCAGGTCGTTGTAGGCGCCCAGCAGGGCGAAGCCGCCGTAGCGCCAACGCTCCTCGTAGGCGGCCTTGCGCGCCTGGGCGCTCGCCGCCAGCGCCGGCTCGTCGCGCATGGCGATGTAGCGGATGCCGAAGCCGGTCTCGCGCGCCTCCTTCTGGTACTGGGCGCGGTGCTGGGTCCAGTCGGCGACGACCGCCTGGTCGACCGGCCCGTTGTGCGCCGGCACGCTGAAGTTGGGCGTCCGCTGGAAGACGGTGACCTGGCTGGCCTGCGCGGCGATCTGCGGGATCGCCTGGATCGCCGACGAGCCGGTGCCGATCACCGCCACAGTCTTGCCGGTGAAGTCGACGCCCTGCTCGGGCCAGCGGCCGGTATGCCAGCTCGGGCCCTTGAAGCTGTCGGCGCCCGGCAGCTCGGCGTCGTCCTTCGGGATCGACAGGCAGCCGGTGGCCATCACCAGGTGCCGCGCGCTCACCTCGTCGCCGCGGTCGGTCGTCACCGACCAGCGCCGGGCGTCCTCGTCCCACACCGCGGCGGTGACCCGGGTCTCGAGCTGGATGTCGCGCCGCAGCTCGAAGCGGTCGGCGACGTGGTTCAGGTAGGCGAGCAGCTCCGGCTGGGCGGCGTAACGCTCGCTCCACTTCCACTCGGCGTCGAGCTCGGGCGAGAACGAGTAGGCGTACTCCTGGCTCTCGATGTCGACGCGCGCGCCAGGATAGCGGTTCCAGAACCAGGTGCCGCCGACGCTGGCGCCGGCCTCGTAGACCCGCACGCGCTCGCCCGCCTGCCTGAGGCGATGCAGCATGTAGAGCCCGGAGAACCCGGCTCCGACCACGACCACGTCGTACGATTGGCTCTGCGCCACGGCCGACCTCCCTCGCTGGCTGCCTGGCAACGATACGCCAAGTGCGGACGATGGCGAGAGCCTAGCGTTCCGCGCCGGCGCGCCCGCCTCACATCTCGAACGATGGCCCGGCGAACGAGCGCTGGGCGCGCGGACGCTCCTGGCCGGCCCGCGGCGCGCCGGCGATCGCGCCGGCCGTCGCGCCGCCGTCGACCACGAGGCAGTGGCCGGTCACGAACCGCGCCGCCTCGCTGGCCAGGAAGAGCGCGGCCTGCGCGATGTCCTCCGGCTGCCCGGCGAGCGGCAGCGGCTGGGCGTTGACCAGCGCCGCGTCGGTCGCCGCCTTGTTGTAGTTCGAGCCGCCGCCGAGGATCGGGGTGGAGACGCCGCCCGGCGCGATGCAGTTGACGCGTATCCTGTCGGCCGCCAGCTCGATCGAGGTCGAGCGCGTCAGGTTCACGACGCCGGCCTTGGCCGCGCAATAGGCATGCAGGTTCGGATAGCCGTCGATGCCGGCGATCGACGCCGTCGAGACGATGGCGCCGCCGCCCTGCGCGCGCATCGGCGCCACCGAATGCTTGATGCCGAGGAAGACGCCGCGCAGGCAGACCGCCAGCGTGCGGTCCCAGTCCCCGACGTCGATGTCGGCGATCGAGCCCAGCGCGCCGCCGATGCCGGCGTTGTTGAAGGTGATGTCGAGGCGGCCGAACTCCCTCAGCGCCCGCTGCACCAGCGCCGCTACGTCCGGCTCGGACGACACGTCGGTGCGCTGGAAGACGCAACGCTGGCCCGCCGCGCTCGCCTCCGCCGCGGTGGCCTCGCCGCCGGGCCCGTTGAGGTCGGCCAGCACCACGTGCGCGCCTTCCCTGGCGAAGAGCAGCGCCGCCGCCTTGCCCATGCCGCTCGCTGCGCCGGTGATCACCGCCACCTTGCCGTCCAGCTGGCCCATCGACTTTCCTCCCGTCTCTCGTTGATCGAGGCGATCTGCGCACGGGGTCGCCGCGTCAACGCAAGGCGCGGTCGACATTCCTCGCTAGGCGCGCGGAACGCCGAGCGGCTATCACGGCGCCGACGCCGCTCAGGCGCCTGGTCAGGGTGTCCTTTCACGATGCAGGCGGAACACGCGATCGGCGCGCTCATACAGCTCCACAAGGGCGAGCGTTCGCGCGTCGGCCCCGACCGCATCCAGCTGCTCGAGCTGATCGGCGCGAACGGCTCGATCAGCGGCGCGGCGAAGGCGGCGGGGCTGAGCTACAAGGGCGCCTGGGACGCGGTCCGCGCCATGAACAACCTCTTCGAGCAGCCGCTGGTCGCCGCCCAGCCGGGCGGGCGGGCAGGGGGCGCCGCCAGGCTCACGCCGAGCGGCGAGGCGGTCGTCGTCGCCTATCGCAAGGTCGAGGCCGAACTCGCCGAGGTGATCGCCCAGCTCGAGGCGCGCCTCGGCGACAGCGCCAGCCCCATCGAAAGCATCGTCAGGAGCCTCAGCATGAAGACCAGCGCCCGCAATGCGCTGCGCGGCCGGATCGAGCGGATCGCCGACGGCGCGGTCAACGCCGAGGTCGTCCTCAGTATCTCGCCGAGCACCGATATCGTCTCGGTCATCACCCGCGACAGCGTCCGCGACCTCGGGCTGGCGCCGGGCCGCGCGGCGATCGCCATCATCAAGTCGAGCTTCGTGATCCTCGCCAAGGGCGAGGCGCCGCTCGCCGTCTCGGCGCGCAACCGGCTGGCCGGCGCAGTGCTGCGCCACGAGGTCGGCGCCGTCAATGACGAGGTCGTCGTCGACCTGGGCGACGGCAAGACCATCACCGCCACCATCACCCGCGAAAGCGGCGAGCAACTGGTCTTCGCGCCCGGCGAGCGCGTGCAGGCGCTCGTCAAGGCCTCCCACGTGATCCTGGCGGTGGATTAGCCGCGCGGCCCTAGTCCGGGCGCAGGCCGGCCTTCAGCGCCGCCAGCGCCAGCCGGCGCACCTCTTCGGTCGACAGCGCGTCGAGGGCGGCGGCGTCCCGGGGCGGCTGCGGCGGCGGCTCGGCGGAGCGGACCTGGCCGGCCGCCATGGTCAGCACGCGATCGGCCAGGCGGGTCACCTCGGCGCGGTCGTGGCTGACGTAGATCATCGGGGCCTGCAGCGCCGCCGTCACCTTCTCGAGCCGCGCCAGCACCTCGGCCTTGCCGTCCGGATCGAGGCTGGAGACCGGCTCGTCCATCACGAGCAGCCGCGGCTGGGTGGCGATCGCGCGAGCGATGGCGACGCGCTGGCGCTCGCCGCCCGACAGCTGGGCGACCCCGCGACCCAGCAGCGGCGCCAGCCCGAGCAGCTCGACCAGCTCGTCCAGCCCGTGCGACGGCGGGCCCGCCGCCGGGTCGGCGCGCTTCAGCGCGAAGGCGAGGTTGCCCCGCACCGACAGATGCGGAAAGAGGCTAGCCTCCTGGAACACGTAGCCGATCGGCCGGCGGTGCGGCGGGACGAACCGCGCCTCGTCCTGCCAGACCTCGCCCCTGAAGGCCACGCGCCCGGCGAGGCGCCGGAACCCGGCGATGCAGCGCAGCAGGCTGGTCTTGCCGCAGCCCGAGGGCCCGATCAGCGCCGTCACCCCTCGCGCGGGGATGTCGATCGCGGCGGCGAGAGCGAGTGACCCGACCCGGCCCTCGAGGCTCACCTCGAGCCCGTCGCCGGTCATGGCTGCAGCCGCCCCAGTCCGCGCCCCACGAGCAGCATCGCCAGCACCACGACGAAGGCGAAGACCAGCATCCCGGCCGCGATCAGGTGGGCGCTGGCATACTGCGACGCGTCGACGAACTCGTAGATCTTGATGGACAGCACCTCGGTCTGCTTCGGGATCGCGCCGCCGATCATCAGCACCACCCCGAACTCGCCGACCGTGTGGGCGAAAACCAGGATCGCCGCGGTGAAGAATCCGCGCTGGGCGAGCGGCAGCTCGACGCTCAGGAACGCATCGAGCGGCGAGGCGCGCAGGCTGGCGGCGACCTCCAGCGGCCGCGCGCCAACCGCCTCGAACGCGGCCCGCAGCGGCTGCACGGCGAACGGCAGCGAATAGATCACCGAGCCGATCACCAGGCCCCAGAAGGTGAAGGCGAGCGTGCGCACGCCGAACGGGTGTAGCGGCGCCATCAGCGGGCTCTGCGGCCCGAGCGCCACCAGCAGATAGAAGCCGAGCACCGTCGGCGGCAGCACGATCGGCATCGCCGCGATGGCGGCGACCACCTCCCTCAACCACGAGCCCTTGCGCGACAGCCACCAGGCCAGCGGCGTGGCGAGGACGATCAGGATCGCGGTCGTGACGGAGGCGAGCTTCGCCGTCAGCCAGACCGCGTCCCACACCGCTCAACGCGCCTCGTAGCCGTAGCGGCGGATGATAGCGCGCGCCTCTGGGCTCTTCAGGAACGCCAGGAACGCGCGCGCGGCGGGCCTCTTCTGGCCGGGGGCGAGCAGGATCGCCTGCTGCTCGATCGGCGCGTGCAGCGCCGGCGGCACGACCCATCGCGAGCCGCCGCGCTGGCCCACCACCTGCGAGAGCGCCACGAAGCCCAGCTCGGCGGCGCCGCTTTGCACGAACTGGAACGCCTGGGTGATCGACGAGCCCTTCACGATCTTCGCCGCCAGCTTCGGATAGACGCCCATCCGCGTCATCGCCTGGATAGCCGCGACCCCATAGGGCGCCGTGGCCGGGTCGGCGATGGCGAGCTTCGCGAAGGCGCCCCGCCTCAGCGCCGCGCCGCCGTCGTCCGCCAGGCCCGGCGTCCTCGAATAGAGCACCAGCTGCCCCACCGCGTAGGTGAAGCGCGTGCCGGGCACGCCCAGCCCCTCGCGCTCGAGCCGCTGCGGCCGCTCGGCGTCGGCCGACAGGAACACCTGGAACGGCGCCCCCTGGGTGATCTGGGTGTAGAACTGCCCGGACGAGCCGAAGCTCAGCACCAGGTGGTGGCCGGTGCGCGCCTGGAACGCCGCGGCGATCTGCTTGACCGGCTCGGTGAAGTTGGCGGCGACGGCCACCGGCACGTCGTCCGCCAGCACGGGCGCGGCCACGCCGAGGGCCACGAGGGCGCCGGCGAGAACGGCGATCAGTCGCTTGCGGGCAGCGGCGAACATCGGAGGGCGGCTCATGCGGATGCCTCAGAACGCGAACTGCGAGCGCAGCGCGATCGCATCGTAGGTCTGGCCGATCTGCGCGCCGGTCGGGGTCTGGTAGACGACGGCGTTCGGCGACAGCCGCGCGATGTCCACGTGCTCGTAGTCGAGCATGAACTTGACGACCGTGTTCGGGAACCAGTTGAGGTCGACGCTGACGTTGCGCTCGTCGCCGCCGCGGATGCCGGTGAGCGGCTGCGGCGCGCCCGCGAGGCCCTCGTGATAGTCGAGGTCGGCGTCTGCGTAGCGCACGCCGAGCTCGAATGCCCCCCAGGCGCCGTCGCCCCAGCTGAACGGGTGGGCAGGGATCGGCGCATCGAACGCGGCGGTGGCGCGGTTGTAGACGCGCGGCTCGCCGGTCAGGGTCCAGAGCCCCTCGACGTACCAGCCGCCGAAGCTCGGGTGCGAGGCCACGTCCGCCCGGCTGACGCCGAGCCGCTCGTATTCGCTCTGCAGCAGGAACGGGCCCTTCTGCGCGGCGAACTCCAGCCCCGCGGTGTAGCCGTTGCGGGCGGGAATGGCGCCCGTGTTGATCAGCTTGGTCCCGTCGACGCGCAGCTGCTGGGTGCTGCTGAAAGCGAGCGCGCGGGCCGAGAGCGGCGTCGACCCGTCCGCCGCGGCGCCGGCGGTGTTCGGCGGGCGGGCCACGTAGCTGCCGTGGACGCCGAAATGCACCATCCAGTCGTCGCCGTAGAACGGCGAGACGGCGACGCGGCCGACCACGCCCATCTGATCGCCGAAGCTCTGCGGGACAGCCGCCGCGGTCCCCGTGTTGATCACCCCGATCGTCCGCCCGGTCACCGCGCCGGAGACCAGCCAGTGGTCCTTGAACGCATAGGCCTGCGCGGCGACTCGGGTGTCGCCGGCGGCAAAGCCGCGCGCCATGTCCTCGATCGCCGAGCGCTCGATGAATGGCATGCCGCTGGTCGAGGCCGAATCCTCCAGCCCGATGCTCGGCGGGAACGCCCCGACCCTGAGGCGCAGTGGCCGAAAGCCGGAATACTGGATCCAGGTCTCGTAAAGCTGGCCGGTGTTCTCCACGCCGCTGCCGCCGAAATCGAGCAGCAGCCGGTAGTCCCAGTCGCCATATGCCGTGCCGTCGATGCCGACCCGCGCCCGCCTGAACACCGTGCCATCCTTCAGGTCGCGCGCGTGCGCGAGGTCGACGTTGCTGGCGCTGGCGCCGAGCGCAGGGCCGCTGCGGCGAAGATCGGTGGCGATCGGCCCCGCCGCGCCCTGGAAGTAGGCGGCCGAGTCGAGCTGCATCACCGCGTGCAGCGTCAGCGTGAAGCGCCCGTCGGCGCTCGTGAACACCGGCCGGCCGGCCAGCATGGCGTCGATCATCGAGGGCGGGGCCGGCGCCTTCGCTTCGACCGTCCGCACGCGCCGATCCTCGCTGTTCAGCGCCGCGGTCTGGCTCGCCTGGTCCTGCTTCAGCGCATCGACCTCGCCCTGCAGCCGGTCGGCGCGCGCCCGCACCGCCTCGCTTTCGGCGTGCAGTCGCCGGTTGTCGGCCTGCAGCGCCTGGATCTGCGCCTCCAGCTGCTGCAGGCGCGTATCCTCGTCGTCGCGTTTGGGCGTCGCGAGCGCGGCCGAGGCGGCGCCTGCCAGCAGCACGCCGATCAGTGAAGCGCCGCCGATGATCCGAAGGTCGCGATTGAGCTTCACCGGTTTTATCCCCACCGCGATCGATATGCAGTTGAATTACATAACCATGGAGGTGAGTCGACCCTGGCCAGGCTTGTTGGCGCGCTCGCCCGCGGTTCCGATCCGGTCGATTAACCCGGCGTGACGGTTGCGGAACGGGCGTCCTGGTCGCAACAATCGCGTCCGGGAGAACGCCAAAGATGAGCGAAGACGGAAAGGGCGGGCGTCCGCTCGCCGGAGTGCGCGTCGCCGAGTTCGGGACCGGCCGCGCGCTCGCCTATTGCGGCAAGCTGTTCGCCGATTTCGGCGCCGACGTGGTGAAGGTCGAGCCGCCGGGCGGCGATCCGGACCGGGCGACGCCGCCGCTGCTGGATGTCGGCGGCGGCGCGCAGGAAAGCGCGCTCTTCGCGTGGCTGAATACCAACAAGGCGAGCGTGACGGTGGCTGACGACGACGCGGCGCGGCTGGCCGAGATCGCCGCCGGCGTCGACGTGCTGGTCGACGCGCGCAAGGGGGCCTGGGACGACGCAGGGACGACCGGCCACGCGGCGCTGCGGGCCGCCAATCCGGGGCTCTCGATCGTCTCGATCAGCTGGTTCGGCGAGAGCGGTCCCTACAAGGACTACGCGGGCGCCGCCGCGGTGGCGCGG
>Ga0134125_10007394_pt1 | contig 12393 bp, 10 predicted proteins | sample KB31751_FD_96464 | JGI IMG/M metagenome (GOLD analysis project Ga0134125, IMG submission 96464) | Terrestrial soil microbial communities with excess Nitrogen fertilizer from Kellogg Biological Station, Michigan, USA - KB3-175-1 | ecosystem: Environmental > Terrestrial > Soil > Unclassified ... | reverse complement strand
CCGACCCGGATGCCACAGCCCAGCAGGTGCGTGAACTCTGGGAAGCAGGCTCCGAGATCGTGCGCGTCACGGTGAACACGCCGGATGCCGCGGCGCAGGTCGCGCCCTTGCGCGAGCGGCTGGACCGAATGAACGTCCCCGTGCCGCTGGTGGGAGATTTCCATTACAACGGCCACAAGCTGCTCAGTCAGTTTCCGGAGTGTGCCCGGGCCCTGTCGAAATATCGCATCAACCCGGGCAACATGGGGGCCGGCAAGCATCGTGACGACAATTTCGCGCAGATGATCGAGGTCGCCTGCGCCAACGACAAACCGGTGCGCATCGGCGTCAACTGGGGCAGCCTGGACCAGATCCTGCTGGCTCAGATGATGGACGAGAACGCCAAACGCGCGCAGCCGCTGGGCGCCAACGCGGTGATGCGCGAGGCGCTGGTGGTGTCGGCCATCAGCAATGCGCAGCGCGCCGAGGAGCTCGGCCTGCCGGGCAACGCCATCGTGCTGTCCTGCAAGGTCAGCCATGTCCAGGACCTGATCGCGGTCTATCAGGACCTGTCGCGGCGCTGCGATTATCCGCTGCATCTGGGCCTGACCGAAGCCGGCATGGGATCCAAGGGAATCGTGGCGTCGACTGCTGCGCTGGCGATCCTTTTGCAGCAGGGCATCGGTGACACGATCCGGATTTCCCTGACGCCCGAACCAGGCGGCGATCGGGCCCGCGAGGTCGTGGTGGCCCAGGAAATTCTGCAGACCATGGGATTGCGGGCTTTTACTCCCATGGTCGTCTCTTGCCCGGGCTGCGGGCGCACCAGCAGCACCGTCTTCCAGGAACTGGCGGCCGACATCCAGGCCTTTCTGCGCACCCAGATGCCGATCTGGAAGACCCGATATCCCGGCGTGGAGACCATGAACGTCGCTGTGATGGGTTGCGTGGTCAACGGGCCGGGCGAAAGCCGGCACGCCGATATCGGCATCAGCCTGCCAGGGACGGGAGAGGTCCCGGCCGCACCCGTCTATGTGGATGGCAAGCGTACCGTGACCCTGAAGGGCGACCATATCGCGCACGAATTCCAGGCCATCGTCGAAAATTATGTGGCGCGGCGCTACGGCCATGAGCCGGTGCCGGACCTGGCTGTCGAGCCGGCACCGCGCCATCCGGGCGTTGTCGCCCGACCAGCGGGTTGAACCATGACTGCATTCAAGAAAGTCGCCGGCTTGACCGGCATGAAGGACGCTTTGCCGCCCGAAAGCGGGCGTTGGGAACAGCTCGAAGCCATCGTGCGGGAATGGCTCGCGGGCTATGGCTACCAGAACGTGCGCACGCCGGTGCTGGAATACACGCGGCTGTTTACGCGCGGCATCGGCGAGGTCACCGATATCGTCGAAAAGGAGATGTACTCCTTCGTCGATCCGTTGAACGAGGATCACCTCACCATGCGTCCCGAATTCACGGCGGGCGTCGTGCGTTCGGCCATCGAGCACAATTTCCTGTATGATCGGCCGCGCCGCGTCTACGCCATGGGACCGGTATTCCGGCACGAGCGTCCGCAGCGCGGTCGCTATCGCCAGTTTCACCAGATTGACGTCGAGGCGCTGGGCTTTGCCGGGCCGGACGTGGATGCCGAACTGATCCTGATGCTGGCGCGGCTCTGGCGCCTGCTGGGCTTGCGCGACATGCGGCTGGAATTGAATTCGCTGGGCCAGGCGGCGGAGCGTGCGGAGCATCGGGCGGCACTCGTGGCCCACCTGGAAAAGCATGCCGATGTGCTCGACGAGGAAGCCCGCCGGCGCATGCATACCAATCCACTGCGGGTGCTGGACACCAAGAACCCGGCCATGCAGGATATGGCCAACAGCGCTCCGCGCCTGTTTGATTTCCTGGGCGAGGAATCCCTGGCCCATTACCGCGGCTTGTGCGCGCGCCTGGATGATGCCGGAATTGCCCATGTCCTCAATCCGCGTCTGGTGCGCGGGCTGGACTATTACAATCTGACTGTTTTCGAATGGGTCACCGACCGGCTGGGGGCACAGGGTACGGTCTGCGGCGGCGGTCGCTACGACGGCCTGATCGAGCTGCTGGGCGGCAAGCCCGCGCCCGCGGTGGGGTTCGCCATCGGCATGGAACGGCTGCTGGATTTGTGGCAACAGGACTCGGAGGCGCCGGCGCCCGCCGAATGCCAGGTGTACATGGTGCACCAGGGGGACGACGGTCAGCGTCAGGCGGCGCGCCTGGCCGAGACCCTGCGCGATGGCGGCCTTCGGGTACTTGTCCACGCCGGCTCGACTGGGTTTAAATCACAGTTTCGCCGGGCCGATGCCAGTGGCGCCGTGGCGGCGGTCATCATCGGCGGCGACGAACTCTCTCAGCGTGCCGCCACCGTGAAGTGGCTGCGCGCCGAGGCAGCCGGTGAAAACCAGCAGGAATCGATTGCGTTCGACGACCTGGCGGCACAACTGCAACAAAGGATCTGATTCTGGCATGGCATACGATCTCGAAGAACAGGAAAAACTCGACGCCTTGAAGGCGTGGTGGGAACGCTATGGCACGGCCAGCATGGCGTTGCTGCTGGCGATCGTGGTGGCGTTTGCGGGCTGGCGCGCCTGGCAGTGGTACCAGTCGCACCAGGCCGGGCAGGCCATGGGCTATTACGAGGCGCTGGAATCGGCGGCGGGCCAGCAGGGCGATGACGCGGTGGTGCGTATCAAAGCCGCCAGCATGGCGCTGCGCGACGACTACGCTCGTTCCGGCTATACCGCGCGCGGCGTGCTGGTCGCGGCCTGGGCCCTGCAACAGCGCAAGGACCTGGATGGTGCGCGCGAGCAGCTCCAGTGGCTGGTGAGCGACAAGGCGGATCCCGCCTTCCAGGCGGTGGCGCGCCTGCGCCTGGCCGGCGTGCTGCTGGCCCAGAAACAGTACCAGCCGGCGCTGGACCAACTGAAGGGCGCGGCGCCTGACGGCTTTGCCGCCCTGTATGCCGACCGGCGCGGGGACATCCTGGCCGCTCAGGGCCAGAAGCCCCAGGCCAAGCAAGCCTGGGAAGACGCACTGAAGGCATTGGGCACCGATCCGGCCGCCCAGATCATTCAGCTCAAAATCGACGCCCTGGGGGCTTGATATCTCATGCGAACCACGACTCGTCTGTTGCGCGCGGCCATCCTGTGTCTGGCGACGGCCAGCCTGGCCGGTTGCGGCCTGTTCACCCAGAAGGACGCCCGGTTCGATCCGGCGCCGCTGACCGAGTACACGCCTTCGCTGGCGGTGGCGGTGCGCTGGACCGCGGCCATCGGCAGTGGCGGCGGCTATGGCTTCGCGCCACAGGTCGTTGGCGACAGCGTCTATGCGGCTGCGCCATCGGGGTCCGTGGTGGCGCTGGACCTGGCGTCCGGCGCCGTCCGCTGGCAGGCCGCCACCAAGCCTTTGTCCGCCGGTGCGGGAAGCGATGGTCATGTGACGGCCGTGGTGACCCAGGAAGGTCTGGTGATCGCCTATGACGCCCGAGGCAAGCAGCTATGGGCGGCGCAGGCGGCCAGCGCGGTGAATGTTCCGCCGGCCGTGGGGAACGGAATCGTGGCCGTGCGGACCACGGACTATCGTGTGCAGGCTTTCGATGCCGCCACTGGCAAGCTGCGCTGGAATGTGCAGCGCCCGGGGCCGGCCCTGGCCCTGCGCACCAGCATGCGCCTGGCGATGCAGCCGAACCTGTTGATCGCGGGCATGCCCAACGGCCGGCTGATGGTACTGGACCCGGCCAGCGGGGCGGTTCGCTGGGAAGGCACGGTGTCGGCTTCGCGCGGCGCGTCGGACCTGGAGCGTATCAGCGACATCGTGGGCGAACCCCAGGTCATCGGTCCGATGCTGTGCGGGGTGGGCTACCAGGGACATACGACGTGCTTTGATATCTCCCAGGGCGGTCGCGCCATCTGGACGCAGGACGTTTCCTCCGCGACGGGCCTGACGACCGACGGACAGCACCTTTATCTGGCCGATCAGCGCGATGTGGTACATGCGCTGGACCTGAAGGACGGCCATTCCCTGTGGCAACAGTCGGCGCTTCTCAACCGCCGCCTGTCCACGCCCGCCGTGGTCGGCCCCGCGCTGGCTGTCGGCGACTACCAGGGATATGTGCATTTCCTGTCGCGCGCGGACGGCAAGCTGATGGCGCGCCTGCAGGCGGGCAGCGACCCGATCCAGTCGGCGCTCGTCGCCAGCCCGCAGGGCGTGCTGGTGCAGACGGGGGACGGGAAGCTCCTGCTGGTGGGCGTTCGTGGCTGATCTCCGCTTCAAGCCTGTGGTTGCCCTGGTGGGGCGGACCAACGTCGGCAAGTCCACACTCTTCAACCGCCTGACCCGGTCGCGGGCCGCACTGGTGGCCAATATTTCGGGCCTGACGCGCGATCGCCATTATGGCGAGGGGCGGGTGGGCGATCATCCGTTCATCGTGGTCGATACCGGCGGTTTCGAGCCGGTGGCCACGCGCGGCATTCTGGTCGAGATGGCGCGCCAGACCGAGCAGGCAATCGCCGAATCCGATGTGGTGGTGTTCCTCGTGGATGGCCGCGACGGCATCAACGCCCACGATCACGAGATCGCCCGGCTGCTGCGCAAGTCCGGTCAGCGCGTGATGCTGGCGGTCAACAAGACCGAAGGCATGCGCGATCACGCGGCTCTGGCGCAGTTCCACGAACTGGGCCTGGGTGAGCCGCATCCGATTTCGGCGGCGCACGGCGATGGCATCTCCGATCTGGTCGACGAAGCGCTCGCGCCGTTGCTGCCCGATGCGGACAGCGTCCCGGATGGGGCTCAGGCGGCCGACGAACCCTCAGGGCATCGGATCAAGCTCGCTATCGCGGGCCGCCCCAACGTGGGCAAGTCCACCCTGATCAACACGCTGGTGGGCGAGGAGCGCGTGATCGCGTATGACCTGCCCGGTACCACGCGGGATGCCATCGAGATCGAGTTCGAGCGCGGCGAGCGCCGTTACACGCTGATCGACACGGCGGGCCTGCGCCGGCGCGGCAAGGTCTTCGAGACTGTCGAAAAATTTTCGGTGATCAAGACGCTCCAGGCTATCGAGGCGGCCAATGTGGTGCTGCTTCTCATTGATGCCGAATCCGGCATCTCCGACCAGGATGCCCATATCGCCGGCTTTGCCCTGGAGGCCGGTCGCGCCCTGGTGGTGGGGTTGAACAAATGGGACGCCATTGACCGCGAGAAGCGCGAATGGGTGGAACGCGAATACGCCCGCAAGCTGCGCTTTTTGTCTTTTGCGCGGATGCTGACCCTGTCGGCCCTGAAGGGGCAGGGCGTGGGTCCGGTGCTCAAGGCCGTGGATGCCGCCCATGCGGCTGCCTTCGCAAAATTGTCCACGCCCAAGCTGACCCGCACGCTGCAGGCCGCGGTCGAGCAGCAGCCGCCACCGCGCAAGGGCATCTTCAGACCCAAGATGCGCTATGCCCACCAGGGTGGCCAGAATCCGCCGCGCATCATCATCCACGGCAACGCCCTCGATGCGGTGCCTGATTCCTACCGGCGCTATCTGGAAGGCCAGTTCCGCGAGGCCTTCAATCTCGCCGGCACGCCGTTGAGCGTCGAGTTCAAATCCTCGCGCAATCCCTATCTGAAGGACGAGACGTCTTGAGCACGCTTTGGAGTGACCACGTTGCGGGTCTGGACCCTTATGTTCCGGGCGAACAGGCTCGCATTCCGAACCTGCTGAAGCTCAACACCAACGAGAATCCCTACGGACCGTCGCCCCGCGCCATCGAGGCCATGCGGGCGGCCGTGTCGGACGACCTTCGGCTTTACCCCGATCCGCGCGGCCAGGATTTGCGCCAGGCGATTGCCCGGCGCTACCGGATCGCGCCCGATCAGGTGTTTCTGGGCAATGGCTCGGATGAAATCCTGGCGCATGTCTTCAATGCGCTGTTCTTGCGTGGCGGTCGCCAGCTCTGGCTGCCGGATGTGACCTACAGCTTCTACCGAACCTGGTGCCGCCTCTACAACGTTCCCCATCGACTGATTGCCCTGGCCGATGATTTCACGCTGCGTGTCGCCGATTACACCGGGGCGGTGGAACAGGAGCCCAGCGGGATCATCTTTGCCAATCCCAATGCACCGACCGGCTGCGCGCTGAGCCTGGACGACGTCGCCGCCATTGCACAGGCGCGCCCCGACAGTGCCGTGGTGGTGGACGAGGCTTATGTCGATTTTGGTTCCGAGAGCGCCGTCCCGCTCATCAGCCGCTTCGAGAACCTGGTCGTGATCCAGACGCTGTCCAAGTCGCGCTCGCTGGCGGGGCTGCGCGTGGGGTACGCGATGGCTCGCCCGGAAGTCATCCAGGGCCTGACGCGCGTGAAAGACAGCTTCAACTCGTATCCGCTGGATCGCGTGGCGCTGGCTGGCGCGCAGGCAGCCATCGAGGACGACGTCTGGTTCGATCGCACCCGCCAGGCCGTCATCGAATCGCGCACCCGGCTGTCGGCGGGATTGAAGGAACTGGGTTTCGACGTACTGCCGTCGCGAACCAATTTCGTCTTTGCCCGTCATCGCCGCGAGGAAGCCGCCATCATTGCGCGCGCGCTGCGCGAGCAAGGCATCCTGGTGCGTCACTTTCAGGCGCCGCGCATCGGGCAGTACCTTCGCATCACCGTGGGTACCGACGAACAGTGCGCGCGCCTGTGCGATACTCTGAAGATGATTCTGGCGACGTAAATAGCCGGACCGCCTCGTTTGGGCGGGTCGAATCGCATTAAAATAACGCCTTATAACTTTTATAAACGGAGTCTCGTCCATGAGCAACAAAGGGCAAATTCTTCAAGACCCCTTCCTGAACGCCTTGCGCAAGGATCATGTGCCTGTCTCGATCTATCTGGTCAATGGAATCAAACTCCAGGGACAAGTGGAATCTTTCGATCAATATGTGGTGCTGCTGCGCAATACGGTCACGCAAATGGTGTACAAGCACGCCATTTCCACGGTCGTGCCAGCGCGTCCGGTCGTCTTTCAGGTGGACGATTCTGCTGAATAACGCCGACTCCGGGTTGCATCCGATTCCGCCCGCCGCGCGGCCCGCGCAGGCGGGCGTTCCTTTTTTGGGCGGCGCATGAAGGCCCTGGTCATCAGCGTGGATCTGGGCGAGCCCGACTTCGAGGCCCACGCGGAAGAATTCGTCATGCTGGCCGCCGGCGCGGGTGCCGAGATCCAGCAGGTTCTGACGGTGCGGCGCTTGCGCCCGGACGCGGCCGGGTTCATCGGCTCGGGCAAGATCGAAGAAGCGGCCGCCCTGGTCGAGGCGACGGGGTCCGAGGTCGTGCTGTTCGACCGGCCGCTTTCGCCCGCGCAGCAGCGCAATCTGGAGAGGCATTTCGAGGTTCGCGTCGTGGACCGGGTGGCGTTGATCCTGGATATCTTCGCCCTGCGGGCCAAGAGTCACGAGGGCAAGCTGCAGGTCGAACTCGCTCAGCTCCAGCACCTTGCTACGCGGCTGACGCGCCTGTGGACCCACCTGGAGCGCCAGAAGGGCGGGATCGGCTTGCGCGGGCCCGGCGAATCGCAGCTAGAAACCGATCGGCGGCTGATCGGCGCGCGCGTCAAGGCGTTGCGCGAGCGGCTCGCGCGGGTGCAGCGCCAGCGCACCACGCAGCGCCGGGCCCGTGCCCGCGGCCAGACGCTGTCGATATCGCTGGTGGGCTACACGAATGCCGGCAAGTCCACGTTGTTCAATTCGTTGACGCGCGCCGGTGCCTATGCCGCCAATCAGCTGTTCGCGACCCTGGACACTACCACGCGTCGCATCTGGTTCGAAGGCGCCGGCCAGGTGGTCCTGTCCGATACGGTGGGTTTCATCCGTGCACTGCCGCCCACGCTGATTGCGGCCTTTCGCGCCACGCTCGAGGAAACCATCCACGCCGACTTGCTGCTGCACGTGATCGATGCGGCCAACCCGCAACGCGAGGAGCAGGCGGCCGAGGTCAACAAGGTCCTGGCCGACATCCAGGCCGAGGAAATCCCCCAGATCCAGGTCTATAACAAAATCGACCTGGCCGGTTACGAACCCCGGGTCGAGCGAAATGAACATGGTACGATTGCGCGAGTCTTTGTCAGCGCGCAGGAGCGCAGCGGGCTGGACGGCTTGCGGCAAGCCATTGTCGAATTTGGGGGGCACACGGGAAGCAATGCGATTCATGAATCTGTTCAACCTGAATGATCCGGGCTGGGGCCGCAATGGCCAGAACCCGGAAGACGATTCGCACCACAAGCCCGGCCCGGCTGGCGGACCGCCCGATCTCGATCAGGTCTGGCGCGATTTCAACAAGCGGCTGACGGGGCTGTTCGGGCGCCGGGGCGGCGGCGGACGCGGGCCTCGCCCTTCGGGAGGCCTGCCGCAATTGCCCGGACCGTCGCCGCGTTTCCTGGTGCTGGTCGTCGTCATTGCCGCGCTGTTGTGGCTGGCCAGCGGCTTCATGATCGTCCAGGAAGGCCAGGTCGCCGTCGTGACGCGCTTTGGCCGCTATACGCATACGCTGACGCCGGGCCTGCAGTGGCGCATGCCCTATCCCATCGAAGATTCCCAGACGGTGAATATCTCGCAGTTGCGGACCTTCGAGGTCGGCTTCCGGGGTTCGTCGCGCAACAAGGTCCTGTCTGAATCGCTGATGCTGACCAATGACGAGAACATCGTCGACGTGCAATTCGTGGTGCAGTATCGCCTGCGTCCGGACGGCGCACCGGCGTATCTGTTCAATACCAGCCAGCCAGACGAGTCCGTGCGCCAGGCGGCCGAGACCGCGATGCGTGAAATCGTGGGCCGCAAGCCCATGGACTTCGTGCTGTATTCGGGCCGTACCGAGGTCGCCACCGAAGTCCAGAGCCTGGCTCAGAACATCCTGGATCGTTACAAGACCGGAATCGAGATTTCCACCGTGGCCATCCAGAACGTCCAGCCGCCCGAACAGGTGCAGGCGGCGTTCGACGATGCGGTGAAGGCGGGCCAGGATCGCGAGCGGCAAATCAACGAGGGCAATGCCTACGCCAGCCAGGTGCTGCCCGAGGCGGAAGGCCAGGCTGCCCGCATGATCCAGGAGGCCGAGGGCTACAGCGCGAAGGTCATCGGTCAGGCCCACGGGGACACTTCCCGGTTTGACAGTATCGTGACGGAATACACCAAGGCGCCGGACATCACGCGCGAGCGCCTCTACCTGGAGACCATGCAGGACATCCTCGGCGAATCGGCAAAGGTCATGCTGGACGCTCCGGTAGGCAACAACATGCTGTATCTGCCACTGGACAAGATCATGGGCCAGGCGGCCAAGGACGCCGGCCGTGCTGTGTCGTCAGCGGAATCGGGCGGTAGCTCTTCGGCGGCCCAGGCGGCTTCGGGGGCAGCGGCTGCCCAGGCCCCAAAATCCGCCGCCGGATCGCGCGGCGGTCCCGCGCGGCGAGGCGTGCCGTCGAGCCTGGATTCGCTGATGACCAACCCGTACTCGAACTAGGAGCCCATGATGCAACGCTTATTTCCAGCTCTGGTCGGTCTGGTCGTGGTCGCGGCACTGCTGTCTTCGTGCATGTTCATCGTGCGCGAACGGGATTCGGCCCTGCTGTTCGCGCTGGGCGAGGTCAAGGAAACCATCACCAAGCCGGGGCTGTATTTCAAGTATCCGCCGCCCTTTGAAAACGTGGTCTACCTGGACAAGCGCCTGCAGACCATCGAGACGCGCGACCCCGAACGGATCCAGACGGCTGAAAAGAAAAACCTTCTGATCGATTCGTTCGTGAAGTGGCGCATCGCCGATCCCAGGCAGTTCTATGTGACCTTCGGTGCCAACAGTAGCGCGGCTGTCGAGCGTCTGCAGGCGCAGATCCGCGACGCCCTGAACGCCGCCGTGAACGTGCGGACGGTCAAACAGGTCGTATCGACGGACCGCGACACCATCATGAAAGAAATCCAGTCCTCGGTGGCGACACGCGCCAAGCCGCTGGGCGTGGACGTGGTGGACGTGCGGTTGCGCCGCATCGACTTTGCTCCCGAGATCTCTGAATCCGTGTATCGGCGTATGGAGGCCGAGCGCAAGCAGGAAGCGAACCGCCTGCGCGCGACCGGGGCGGCCGACAGCGAACGCATTCGCGCCGAGGCCGACCGCAAGCGTCAGGAGGTCCTGGCCAAGGCCTATGCCGAGGCTCAGGCCAAGCGCGGCGAGGGCGACGCCACGGCGACCGCCATCTATGCCAAGTCCTATGGCCGCGATCCTGAGTTCTACAGCTTCTACAAGAGCCTGGAAGCCTACCGCGAGTCCTTCGCCAAGCCCGGCAGCGCGCTGGTGCTGAGCCCCGACTCGAACTTCTTCCGCTATTGGGATCAGCCCAAGGGCGACAAGCCGGCCGGCGCCGCTGCGAAGTAAACTTGCCTCGACTCGCCTGGTGCAGCCGCACCAGGCGAGTCGTTTTTTCTGGAACACTGAACATGAAGTCGAACTGGCTGCTGCCGGAGAACCTGTCGGACATCCTGCCGGCCGAGGCACGCCGCATCGAGGAACTGCGCCGCGACCTGTTGGACCTGTATCGCACGTATGGCTTCGAGCTCGTCGCACCGCCCATGGTGGAATACCTGGATTCCCTGATGCTGGCCGATGATGAGGCGCTGCGGCTGCGCACCTGCAAGCTGGTCGATCAGCTCTCCGGACTGACCATGGGCGTGCGGGCCGACATCACGGTGCAGGTGTCGCGCATCGACGCCCATCTGCTCAATCGCCCCGGCGTGACGCGCCTGTGTTACTGCGGTCCGGTGGTGCATGCGCGACCGGCCGATCTCCTCTCGGATCGCGAGTTGCTGCAGATCGGGGCGGAGATATTCGGCCACGCTGGCGTACAGGCGGATATCGAGGCCATTCGCCTGGCGCTGGAATCCGTGCGCCGTGCCGGCGTGGTGGCGCCCCGGCTGGACCTGAATCACCCCGGGGTGGGGCGCGCGCTGGTGGACGCCGATCCGGCGCTCGCCGATGCCGGTGACAGGGTGTTCGACCTGTTGAGCGTCAAGGATGTCCCGGGGCTGGAAGCCCTGTGCCGGCAGTCCGGTGCGCAGACCGAGACGCTGGCCGCGCTGCGCGCGTTGACGGGCCTGTATGGCGACCTGTCGGTGGTGGATCGGGCGCGCACGCGCCTGCCAGCCTTGCCGGCCGTGCAGGCGGCCCTCGATGCCCTGGCGGCGCTGTGTGGAGCGCTGCCGGATGCCCCTATTGCCATCGACCTCGCGGACATGGGCGGCAGCTACGGTTATCACTCGGGCGTGGTGTTCTCCATTTACGCCGAGGGGTGGCATGATGCGCTGGTGCGGGGCGGCCGCTACGACGGCATCGGCCGAAAGTTCGGCCGGGCGCGGCCGGCGACCGGTTTCAGCCTGGATTTGCGCAAGCTTTCCGCCGGCCTGCCGGAGGCTCAACCCTCACAAGCCGTCCGGGCGCCCTGGTCCGATGATCCGGCGCTGGTGCGCGCCGTTCGGGAACTGCGCAGCCAGGGTCACATCGTCATCCAGGTGCTTCCGGGCGAGCCCCAGCGCCCTGATGAATTCCATGTGGACCGGGAACTGGTGTCCACCCCGGAAGGCTGGGCGGTTCGGCCGGTGGCTCCCTGAGGCTGCGGACGGGGCCCACAAAGCGGGATGGTATAAACTAATACGTTTCCCAGGCGGCAAACTGCCGCCGCATGCGCAAAGCTTATGAGCAAGAACATCGTCGTGATCGGCACCCAATGGGGTGATGAGGGCAAGGGCAAGATCGTGGACTGGCTGGCCGAGTCAGCCCAGGGCGTCGTGCGCTTCCAGGGTGGGCACAATGCCGGCCACACCTTGTGGATCAATGGCCGCAAGACTGTTCTGCGGCTGATCCCGTCGGGGATCATGCACCCGAACGTCACCTGCTATATCGGTAATGGCGTGGTGCTTGCGCCCGAGGCGCTGCTGGGCGAAATCGCCGAGCTCGAAGCGGCCGGGCTGGACGTCCGCTCGCGCCTGCAGATTTCCATGGCCTGCCCGCTGATCCTGCCGTATCACGTGGCGCTGGACCAGGCGCGCGAAGCGCGCAAGGGCGAAGGCAAGATCGGCACCACCGGGCGCGGCATCGGGCCTGCCTACGAGGACAAGGTCGCGCGCCGGGCGCTGCGCGTCCAGGATCTGTACGATCCCACGGTGTTCGATGAAAAGCTGGACGAGGTCCTGGATTATCACAATTTCGTGCTGACGCAGTATCTCGGAGCGAAGGCCGTCGATGCGGCCGAGGTGCGCGACCATGTCATGGCGCTGGCGCCCCAGATCGAGCCCATGGTGGCCGACGTGTCCAGCAACCTGCATGTGGCCCGCCGTGCCGGCCACAACCTGCTGTTCGAGGGGGCCCAGGGCACCTTGCT
>Ga0134125_10007392_pt1 | contig 12396 bp, 9 predicted proteins | sample KB31751_FD_96464 | JGI IMG/M metagenome (GOLD analysis project Ga0134125, IMG submission 96464) | Terrestrial soil microbial communities with excess Nitrogen fertilizer from Kellogg Biological Station, Michigan, USA - KB3-175-1 | ecosystem: Environmental > Terrestrial > Soil > Unclassified ... | reverse complement strand
TGCGCGCAACACGGCGGCGGAGATCGCCACCGTGCCGCAGCTCACGGATGAGCTGCGCCGCAGCGGCATCGAGTGCGAAGTCATCTTCCTGACCGCCACGGATGAAGAGCTGCTGCGCCGGTTCGCGGAGACGCGCCGCAAGCATCCGATGAGCCGCCACGACGTCGACCTGCTCGCGGCGATCGCGATGGAGCGTCAGCTCCTGGAGCCCATCATCTATGCGGCCGATCTCGTCATCGACACGTCCCGGCTCGGGGTGCACGCGCTGCGAGACCTCATCAAGCAACGGCTCGGGGAGCCGCACGCGGGCCGGCTCTCCTTGACCTTTGAGTCATTCGGCTTCAAGCACGGCATCCCCGGGGACGCGGACTTCGTGTTCGATGCGCGGTCGCTCCCGAACCCGTATTGGGAGCCGGCGCTGCGCGGTCTGACGGGACGCGATGCCGAGGTCATCCGCTTCCTCGAGGGACAGACAGACGTGGCGGCGCTCATCGCGGATATCGCGCAGTTCATCCGCGCGCGCATTCCCGAGTACGTCGCGAGCAACCGCGGATATCTCACCGTGGCGGTCGGATGCACCGGCGGACAACATCGTTCCGTCTACATCGTCGACAAGCTGGTGGCGCAGTTCGCCGCGGACTTTCCCACGGCGAGCGCGCGTCACACGAGTTTGAACCGTTAGGTCGCCTGGGCCACGCCGGCGACGGTCATCAGGGGCGGCAGCCGCTCGCCGCTCATGAAGGCGACCAGCGCCGCCCTCGCCTCCATGGCATCCCGATAGCCGAGCTCGATCAACGCCCGGGTATATCCCGCCTCGAACATGAGATAGCTGGCGAGCTGGTATCCCGACACATCCCGTCCGCCGATGACGCGCAGCAGAGCCCGCAGGCTCCGAGGCATGTCAGCCGTGTATCGCCCCGCGATCTCGCGCGGATCGATGCTCGGAGCCAGCATCAGCGTGTCGACGTGCCTGAGACCGCGAGCGGCGAACGGCGCCTCTTGCACCAGCTGATTGATGCGCTCGATCTGCTCCAGATCGCCATAGACCTGGTCCGTGAAAAGCGTATCGATCATGTAGCCGAGCACCTCACCCGGAGTCGGCATGGTGCGGCTGGTGCCGCTGCCGGCACCCACGCCGGCCGCCTGGCGCGCCCGTACGCCGATGATCAGCAGCCGGTCGGCGCCCAGATGGATGGCGGGACTCAGGGGATTCAACTGCCGCATGGCGCCGTCGCCGAAGTACTCCCGGCCGATGCACATCGGCGGGAAGAGCAGCGGAATCGCGGCGCTCGCCATCAGGTGATCGAGCGCCAGCTCCGTGCGCCGGCCGATCCGCTGTGAACGTGTCCACTCGGGAATCGAGTCCCGCCCGTCGAAGAACGCGACCGACTGCCCGCTGGCATAACTGGTCGCGCAGAGCGCGAAGCCCAGCAGATGTCCGCGCGTGATGCTGCGATGAATGCTCGCACAATCCACGTGGGTCGCCAGGAGCTGCCGCAGCGGACTGTTGTCGAGCAGCGCCTTGGGGGGCGAGAGCACGAGCCCGCCGGAAAGCAGCGCGAGCAGCCAATGGGTGCCCGAGCGCAGCATGTGCACGGGGTCCACGTGGAAGACCTGGCCGGTGCGGAAATTTGCCCAGACGCGCTCCAGGCCGGCCACGGCGCGGCGCCAGCGATGCGCCTCCGCCGCGAGCACGCAGGCCGCCACCGCGCCTGCCGAAGTACCGACGATGACCGGGAAGGGGTTACGGGCGCGCGGCAGGAGCTCGGCCAGGGCGAGCAGCACGCCGACCTGATAGGCCGAGCGGGCGCCGCCGCCGGTCAGCACCAGTCCGACGCTCGGCCGCGCCTTTGGTTTTCTCACGACTTCGACGGGCCCGTCCATCCGGTCTAGATTACAAGCCCCGCCACCGCCTGGGCCAGCTCTCGTCCGTTGGCGCAAATCGCTCCAGGCTCGCCCATTGGCGCAAATCGCTCCCGGCGATTTGCGCGGCCAGCCCTCTGGCTCGAATCCCAGCCGCGGCCCAGGGCGGCCTGGGCCGCTCACTGATTTGCTTTCGCACGCCGCCAATGGCCGGAGTGCTAGGCCACCTGCAGGATCTGCATGGAGTTCGTGCCACCCTGCACGCCCGACAGCTCACCCTTGGTGAGGATCACCAGATCCTTGCGCTTGACCAGGTCGAGCTCGAGCAGACGCGAGAAGAGAGCGCCGTAAAGCGCCCCGGTCGAGGTGGAGGAGGTCACATCGAAGATGACCGGGTAGACGCCGCGATAGATCGTGACCCGGCGGCGCGTGGGCTCGTGCCGCGTGAAGGCATAGATGGGGATATCGGAACGGATTCGCGACATCCACAGGGGTGTGGCCCCCGACTCCGTCAGGGCTACGATGGCACGTACCTTCAGGTGATTGGCCGTGTACATGACGGCCATGGCAATCGCTTCCTCCGACCCTCTGAACTGACCCTCCGTGCGGTGGCGGGTCCGGCTGTGGGTGAGCTGGTATTTTTCCGCGCCCTCGATGACCTGCGCCATCGCCTCCACGGCCTTCACGGGATAACGGCCCGCTGCGGTCTCCGCCGACAGCATCACGGCATCCGTGCCGTCCATGACTGCGTTGGCCACATCGCTGACTTCGGCACGCGTCGGCACCGGATTCTGGATCATCGACTCCATCATCTGGGTGGCGGTGATCACCACCCGGTTCTTGCTGCGGGTCTGATGGATGATGGTTTTCTGCAAACCCGTCAGCTCGGCGTAACCCATCTCGACGCCGAGATCACCGCGAGCCACCATGACGACATCCGTCGCTTCGATGATGCCCGGCAGGTTGCTGACGGCTTCATGCCGCTCCACTTTGGCCACGATACGGGCGTCGCCGCCTGCCTGGCGGACCAGCGTACGGGCCTGCTCGATATCGGCGGCATCGCGCGCGAACGAGACGGCCAAGTAATCGACCTGCTCCTCGGCCGCGAAGCGGATGTCCTCCCGGTCCTTCTCCGAGATCGCCGGTGCGGAAATGCCGCCGCCCTGGCGGTTCAGGCCCTTGCGATCCGACAGCTCGCCGCCGACGCGCACGCGCGTCTCGATTCTCGTCCCGCTGACGCGCTCGACGCCCAGCACGATCTGTCCATCACCGAGCAACAGGGTGTCGCCCGCGCTGACATCTTTCGGGAGGTCCTTGTAAGCGCAGCCCACCTCTTCGGCGGTGCCCGCCTTGGGATCGAGCGCCGTGTCGAGTGCGAAGGCCTGTCCTTCCTGCAACACGACTTTCCTGTCGCGGAAGCTCTCGATGCGGATTTTCGGCCCGCCAAGGTCCAGAAGCACTCCGACACATTTGTTGGCCCGTTGGGCAGCTTCGCGCACCAGTGCCAACCGCCGCCGGCGATCCTCCACCGTGCCGTGGGAGGCGTTCAGCCGCACGACATCCAGGCCGGCCCGCATCATGTCCGTCAACACAGTGATGTCGTCGGTCGACGGACCGACGGTCGCTACGATTTTCGTTCGTCTCAGCATGGGTCAGCCGCTTGCGCGCTCCTCGAGGGCGGCGACGGCGGGCAGGGTCTTGCCTTCCACGAATTCGAGGAAGGCGCCGCCGCCCGTGGAGATGTAGGAAATCCCATCCTCGACCCCGTACTTCTCGATGGCCGCCAGCGTGTCGCCACCGCCGGCCAAGGAGAAGGCCTTGCTGCGCGCGATCGCCTGGGCGATGGCGCGCGTGCCCTCGCCGAACTGCTCGAACTCGAACACTCCGACCGGGCCGTTCCAGATGATGGTGCCCGCCGATTGCAGCATGCCGCTCAGCCGGTCAGCGGTGTCCGGGCCAATATCGAGAATCCTCTCCTCCGGGCGTACCTCGTGGATCGGACGCACATCGGCATGCGCGGTGGCCGCGAGCTCCTTGGCGACCACGACGTCCGTCGGCAGCGGAATCTCCGCGCCGCGCGCGCGCGCCTGCTCCATGAGGCGGCGAGCGACGTCGAGGAGGTCCGCCTCGTAGAGGGATTTACCCACGGCAACTCCGGTAGCCGCCAGGAACGTGTTGGCGATGCCGCCGCCCACGATCAGCTTGTCGACTTTGGCGAGCAACGACTCGAGCACCGTGAGCTTGGTCGACACCTTGGAGCCGGCGACGATCGCAACGAGCGGCCGCGCGGGCTTCTCGAGCGCGCGCTCGAGCGCCTCGAGCTCGCCCACAAGCAGCGGTCCCGCGCACGCGCTCCTGGCGAATTTCACGACGCCATGCGTGCTGGCCTCGGCCCGATGCGCGGTGCCGAAGGCGTCCATGACGAAGACTTCGCAAAGGTCGGCCATCCTGCGCGCGAGCGTCGGATCGTCCTTCTTCTCACCCTTGTTGAAACGCACGTTCTCGCAGAGGACCGCCGTCCCGACCTCGCAATCGACTGCGTCCAGCCAGTCGCGCCGCAGTGGCACGGCCTTGCCGAGCAGCTCCGAGAGCCGCCCCGCGACGGGTTTCAGCGACAGTGCCTCATCGAACTTGCCCTCCTCGGGGCGGCCGAGATGCGAGAGGATGAAGACCTTGGCGCCCTGATCGAGCGCGTAGCGGATCGTCGGCAGCGATGCGCGGATCCGCGCATCGCTGGTGACGATGCCATCCTGGACCGGGACGTTGAGATCCTCCCGGATCAGGACCCGCTTGCCGCGCAGGTCCATGTCCGTCATGCGCAGGACCTTCATGATGCCTTGGCCCAGGCGAGCGTCGTGTCGATCATGCGGTTGGAGAAGCCCCACTCATTGTCGTACCAGGCGAACACCTTGACCAGAGTGCCGTCAATGATCTTCGTCAGCGTCGCGTCGAAGATCGATGAATGCGGGTCGTGGTTGAAGTCGCTCGAGACCAGCGGCGCGTCATTGTAGGCGAGCACGCCCTTGAGCGGGCCGGAGGCCGCCGCCTCGCGCATCAGCTTGTTCACTTCCTCCACCGTGGTGGGGCGCTTGGCCGTGAAGGTGAGATCGACCAGCGACACGTTGATGGTCGGCACGCGGATGGAGTAGCCATCGAGCTTGCCCTTCAACTCCGGAAGCACCAGGCCAACGGCAGCGGCGGCACCCGTCTTGGTCGGGATCTGCGACATCGTCGCGGAGCGCGCACGGCGCAGGTCAGAGTGGTAAACGTCAGTCAGCACCTGGTCGTTCGTGTACGAATGGATCGTGGTCATGATGCCGTTGACCATGCCAATCTTGTCGTGCAACACCTTGACCACCGGAACCAGGCAGTTCGTGGTGCAGGAGGCGTTTGAAATGACGGTGAAATCGCTGCGCAGGACATTGTGGTTGACGCCGTAGACGATCGTGGCGTCCACATCCTCGCCACCCGGCGCCGAAATGATGACGCGCTTCGCCCCACCCTTCAGGTGGGCACTGGCCTTGGCCTTGCTGGTGAAGAGGCCCGTGCTCTCGAAAACGTACTCCACACCGAGGTCGCCCCACGGAAGCTTCGCCGGATCGCGCTCGGCGAGGACCTTGATCCGGTCGCCATTCACGACCATCGCGTCCCCGTCGACTTTCACCTCGCCGTCGAATTTGCCGTGCACGGTGTCATAGCGCGTCAGGTGCGCATTGGTTTTGGCGTCGCCGAGATCGTTCAGGGCGACGATTTGCACTTCCCCGGTGCGGCGGCCCTCGTAGAGCGCGCGCAGGACGTTGCGGCCGATGCGGCCGTAGCCGTTGATTCCCACCTTGATTGGCATGGACAACCCTCGATTGATAAAACCCCTACTATGGCACGGACTCGAGCAGAGCGCTCACTCCGCGGCTCACGTGCTCGGCGGTGAAGCCGAAGTGCGCCAGCAATTCGCCGCCCTTGCCCGAGGCCCCGAAGCGATCGATGCCGATCACCCGACCCTCGTTGCCGACGTAGCGCCACCAAGATAGCGTGGCGCCGGCCTCCACCGCCAGCCTGCGGCCGACCGCACGGGGCAGCACGCTCTGCCGGTAAGCCTCATCCTGAGCCTCGAACACTTCGGTCGAGGGCATGGACACCAGCCGGATTCGCCGGCCACCGGCGTTCAGCCCATTCACTGCCTGAGCGGCAATGGCGACCTCCGAACCCGTCGCGATCACCAGGCACTCGGGGGTGCCCTCGCAATCGATCAGGATGTATCCACCGCGACGAACGTTCGCCTGCTGCTGCGCCGTGCGCGGCTGCTGGGGCAGCGCCTGGCGGGTGAGCACCAGGGCGGTGGGCCCGGAGCGCTCGACGGCCGCCGTCCACGCCACCGCTGTCTCGAAGGCATCGCATGGCCGCCAGAGGCACATGTTCGGCATGGCCCGCAGGCTGGTCAGATGCTCGACCGGCTGGTGCGTGGGTCCATCTTCCCCGAGACCGATCGAATCGTGGGTGTACACCAGCACCACATGCGTGCTCATGAGCGCGGCGAGGCGCACCGCGTTGCGGGCGTAATCGGAGAAGACGAGGAATGTGCCGCCGTAGGGCAGGAAGCCGCCGTGCAGGGCGATGCCGTTCATCACCGCGGTCATGCCGAACTCGCGCACGCCGTAATGCAGGTAATTGCCGCTGGCTTCCTTCGCGTCGAACTCACGCGCGGCCTTGAACTTGGTGTTGTTGGAGCCGGTGAGATCGGCGGAGCCGCCGACGATCTCTGCGACCATCGGCGCGATCACGTTGAGAATGGCCTGCGAGGACTGGCGCGTCGCCTGCGGTGCCGTCTGCGCGAGCCCGGCGGCCAACGCCTGCGATACCGTCTCCCGCCAGTTGCCGGGCAGCTCGCCCCGCGTGCGCCGCTCGAACTCGCGCGCGAGCTCCGGGTGCGCGGCGCGGTAGCGCGTCAGCAGCTCCTGCCAGGCCGACTCCGCGGCGGCGCCGCGGCCGCGATGGTCCCACGCCGTGCGCAGCTCATCGGGAATGACGAACGGCTCGTGGGGCCAGGCGATTGCCTTGCGGGTGGCCGCCACTTCGTCCGCGCCCAGTGCCTCGCCGTGCGACTCGTGAGTCCCCTGCTTGTGCGGCGCGCCCCAGCCGATGATGGTCCGGCAACAGATCATCGAGGGTCGAGTAGTCTCCATGCGGGCGGCGCGAATCGCGGCGGCTATCGCTTCGGCGTCATGCCCGTCGACATTCGGCACGACATGCCAACCATAGGCCTCGAAACGCTTCGCCGTATCGTCGGTGAACCAACCCTCCACCTTGCCGTCGATCGAGATCCCGTTGTCGTCGTAGAACGCGATGAGCTTGCCGAGACCGAGGGTGCCGGCCAGGGAGCAGGCCTCGTGCGAGATGCCTTCCATCAGACATCCATCGCCGCAGAACACGTACGTGTAGTGATCGACGAGCGGGAAGCCCTGGCGGTTGAACTGCGCCGCCAACATGCGCTCCGCCAGCGCGATGCCGACCGCGTTGGCGAGCCCCTGGCCCAGCGGGCCCGTGGTCGTCTCGATGCCGAGCGCCGGCTCATGCTCCGGATGGCCCGCCGTGTGGCTGCCGAGCTGACGGAATTTCCTGATCTCCTCCAGCGGCAGCGGATAGCCGGTGAGGTGCAGGAGCGAATAGAGCAGCATCGAGCCGTGGCCGTTCGAGAGCACGAAGCGGTCACGGTCGGCCCACCGCGGATTGCCGGGGTTGTGCTTGAGGAAGTCACACCAGAGCACCTGGGCGATGTCGGCCATGCCCATGGGCATCCCGGGGTGCCCGGAATTGGCGCGCTGCACGGCGTCCATCGAGAGAGCGCGGATGCAGTTGGCGAGCTCACGGCGTGTGGTCATACGGCCCTTTGTGCGGCCCGACGGCCGCGCGCGGCGAGAGCGCGATCCCTCACTGCTGTGAGATCCGCCCCGCGGGTAACGAAATGCACTGGGAACGACTCATTGTCCATCAGACGCCGCCGAGGCTCAATCGCGTCGTGCGCTGCGGCGCCTGTGCCGCCCCGGCTCTGCGCCGGCCGCGAGGCAGACCTGCCTTGCGGTGGCGCAGCGCGTCCCAGCATGTGGACAACCGTTTCATCTCTGGGTCATGCATGCCATGCGTCGCACACACCCGACAGTGACTTATGTTCGGTTGGCCGCCATCACAGTTTGCGGGCTTTTTCGGACTCTCGCGCCGGCGCAGGGCCCTCGCCCCCGAGACGCGCGACTCAGTTCACTGCAGCCGAGCGGCTCTCTGCTACCCTTCCCCAATGGCAATGAGCGTCGTGCGTCTGACCCACCTCACGGACCCGCATCTCTATGGCAGCGAGGGCGAGCTGCTGCGTGGCATTGCGACACTGCCCTCGCTCGAGGCAACGCTCGCCAACGCGCGGCAGCGCGATTGGCCGCCGGATGCGGTGCTGGTCACGGGCGATCTGGTCCAGGATGACCCCGCGGGCTACGCCCATTTCCGGCGCATTTTCGCCGAGCTGCGCCTGCCCGTGCTCTGCCTGCCCGGCAATCATGACGAGCCGGAGGCGATGCGTCGTGAGCTCGACTGCGCGCCATTCGTCGTCGGCGGGACCGTCGATCTCGGGATGTGGCGAATCGTGCTCCTCGACAGCACCATTCGCGGCTCCGCCGCCGGACGTCTCAGCGCCGACAGCTTGTCGGCACTGCATTCGGCGCTCGCCAGCGCGCCGCAACGGCATGCGCTGGTGTGCTTGCATCACCATCCGGTGCCGATGGACAGCCGTTGGCTCGACCGTGTCGGCCTGCAGAATGCAGAGGAATTTCTCGGCGTCATCGATCGGCATCCCAACGTTCGCGGCATCGTCTGGGGCCACGTGCATCAGAGCTATGACGCGTTACGCAAGGGTGTGCGGCTGCTCGCGACGCCATCCACCTGCGCGCAATTCCTGCCCCACGCGGAGCAATTCGCACTGGACAGGCGCCCGCCGGGCTACCGCACACTCGAGCTGAAGGCCGACGGGTCCATCCTCACCGACCTCGTGTGGATCGAGACCGGCGCCGGCGGCGGCTCGAAATCCGCTTGGGCCGCCGCCTGAGAGGCGGCATCAGTCAGGCTGCACCAAGCCTCGAATACGGTCGCGACGGAAATCTGCTCCGCGCGCTCGAGCCGCGGGGGTCCGCCCACCGCCACCACAGGCGAGCCGGTCGCGCTGCGAGGCAACCAGACCTTCGACGATTGCGTGCCGTAAAGGACGACGAGCGGCACCCCGAGCGCGGCCGCGGAATGCGCCGGACCGGAATCCGCGGAGATCATGCTGTGGGCGACCTCGCACAGCGCAAAAAGAGGTCGCAACGCGGTACTGGCCGAGGTGACGCACGATAGCGCCGCAGCGGTCCGGATGGATTCGAGGAGCGGCATCTCCGCCGCGGCGCCCCGAAGCACGAGCATGGCCTCCGGCATGCGCCCATGGAGCGCGTGCAGCAGTTGCACCCAACGGTCGACGGGCCAGATCTTATCGTCGCGGCCGCGCCATTTTCGCAGCCGCCGCCGTCCCATCGTGCGGTGGTTGCCGGGCTGCACGAGAATGAGCGGCTCGCCCCGATAGCCTTGCGAGCGCAGCCACTCGTCGCGCCCGGCCCTCTCCGCCTCCAAAACCCGCAGCCGGGGCGACCACACGCGTCGAGCCGTCGGCTGCGGATAGTCGGCGGCACTGAGCGCGGGTGGCGTGCGGCGCGCGAAGCGCAGCAGCGCATCGAGCCACGGGACCTCCGTACCCGGCTCCTCATCGATGAAGAGACACCGGCCCATATCGATGCCGCTCAGGCGCAGCAGACGGCGGATTCTGCGCACCTGTCCCGGATGATGCTCGAAGACATAAACCGGACCGGGAGCGCTTTCGCGCAAGGCACGCAGCACGTGCGGCCACGCGAGACCGAAAAAAGTGGGCGCCTTGCGCGGCAGCGGCCGGCACTCCGCCACTTCAGCCAGGCCGAGGAAGATATCAGGCGACCAACTGTCCGCTCCCACGACATAACACGGTCGGCCGTAACGCTCATGCAACAGCCGAAGCGCGGCCGTCAGCATGATCATATCGCCTATACGGCCGAGCTTGATGACGATGGGACGCAGAGGTCGGGCGACCATGCGGCTATGGTACTTGGAAAATCACCTCAGCACCTCTTGCCAGTGCAGTCGTACGGCCGAGATACGGAAGCGCGGGTCGGGCCCAGTCACCGGTCGCGCTCCCGCGCGCCAGGCCCGGATACGCTCCACGTAGATGTCGAAGAGGCCCAGCCCGCCCGCCATGCGCGCGGGCCAGCGGCGCCAGCCGCTCGAGCAGCCGCTCAGCAGTGCTTCATACGCGCGCTTTGCAGCCGTGACCGGCAACACCTGCGCGGGATCTGCGAGAACCTCACGCGCGGCGCCGCAGTCGTGTGTGAGGACCGGCGTCCCGAGCGCCCGCGACTCGGCGAACACGAGGCCGAAAGTCTCGGGGATGACGAAGTTGGGAAAGAAAGTGCAGAGCGCCGTGCGCACCTCCGCATGGATGCGCTGCTGCGGCTGCGGGCCGAGGTGCTCGACACCGTCCTGCCGCGCGGCATCCCCCGCCTTGTAGCCCGGATTGCCCACGACGAGCCGCATGTCGGGCAGCGCGCGGCGAATGGCGCGAAACGCATCCAGAGTGAATTTCAACCCTTTGTTGGGAGACGACAGGAACACGAGCTTGCGCTCATCGATCGGCGAGCCGTCGGGCTGCAATCCATCGTCCACCGGATTGTAGATGGTGCAGGCCGAGACTCGGTCGTCCACCCCCATCCAACTCAGCGCCGCTTCGACTGCCTGGCGGTGCGTATCCGAAACGCAGATCACCTTCACGGACAGCTCGCGCATGGTGTTGGAATCCGCTGCGAGCCGCCTGGCCCGCGTCGAGCGTGGCCTCACCCGATCGTGCAGCCAGAGGTGCACGCGCGCATTGGGGTAGAGCTCCCGCACAGTCGTCAACGCGCGCGCGTCCCGGTTGACGACCACCCGGGTGACCTGGGGATCGCGCCGTGGCGGCAGATAGCGCCCGCTCGCGCTCGTGCGGTTGTGTTGCACGACGAGCGCTTCCAGCGCATCGGCAACTCGCACCACGGTCGCCTCCGTGCCGCCCATCGCCTCGCGCCGCAACGTCTCGGTGTCGTAGGGGCGATCGCACACGGGATCGTAGAAGAGAACCGCGCTCATGGCCGCCATCATTGCGCATAGGGTATAACGCAGGCAATGAGACTGCTGTTCGCCGAATCCAGCATCCGCGGCTACGGAACCGAGCAGCACATCGCCGCCCTGGCGACCGCGATGGCGCGGCGGGGACACGACGTTCGCTGTCTGGTGATCGCCGGCAGCCCGGTCGCCGCCCTGCTGCATGAGGCGTGTGTGCCAACGATGCCGATCAGTCCCGGGCGATCCCGGGGGTTGCGCATCGCCGCGGCATTGCTGCGCCTCGCGATTACCCAGCGGCCCGACTGGATGATCTCCAACGACCCGCGGTTCTACCGGATGCTGCTCGCCGTGCGCCGCCTGACCGGCGCCCGCGTGGCGATCTTCCGTCATTGGCACGATGCCCCGGCCCGGCGTCGTTCGCGCGACCTGCTCTCCCGACGCACCGACCGCTTCATCCTGGTATCGCAATTCCACCGACGCGACTACCAGCGGCAGGGAATGAGCGTGGAGCGCGCCTCCGTTCTATACAACCCGATCGACACCGGGCGCTTTCGAGCGTCGGCGGCCGCGAGGGCGAGCGCCAGAGACCGTCTCGGCTTCGGCGACTCGGACGTCGTCGTCGGTTATGTTGGAAGGATGATCGAGGCGAAGGGGATCTTCACGCTGCTCGACGCCGCCGGGCGGTTTCTGGCGGCAGACGCTGCCGCGCGGATGTTGTGGGTCGGGGATGGCGAAGACGCTGAGGCCCTGCGAGCGCGGATCACCCGCTCTCCGGACGGAAGCCGGCATCATTTCCTCGGTTGGCAGGCCGACATGGCGGCCCTTTATCCGGCGCTCGACATTCTCGCGGTGCCCTCGCTTTACCCGGAGCCGTTCGGACGCGTCTCGGTCGAAGCACAGGCGGCCGCCGTCCCCGTCGCCTCGAGCCTCGCGGGGGGTCTGCCGGAGACATTCGTAAATGGCAGCACGGGCATCGGGGTTGCACCGGGCGATGCCGCGGGACTCGGCGACGCGATACTCGCGCTCGCTCGAGATCCGGAACGGCGGCGGCGAATGGGCGCGGCCGGGCGCGAATGGGCCTGCGCGCGATTCTCGCTCGAGCGCATTGCCGCGGATTTCGAGCGCCTGCTCGCCAGCGGCTAGGGCAGACGCTCGAGCAGCCCGCACCAGGCGTCGAACACAACGTGCTCCGGGATCTGATCCAGGCGGGTTGCCATTGGCGGCCCGCCGACGCCGATCACCGGCGATCCCACGGCGCTGCGCGGCTTCCAGACCTGCGGCGGATCGGCGCCGAAGATCACGACCAGAGGCAATCCAATCGCCGCCGCGGCGTGCGCCGGA
>Ga0134125_10007391_pt1 | contig 12397 bp, 8 predicted proteins | sample KB31751_FD_96464 | JGI IMG/M metagenome (GOLD analysis project Ga0134125, IMG submission 96464) | Terrestrial soil microbial communities with excess Nitrogen fertilizer from Kellogg Biological Station, Michigan, USA - KB3-175-1 | ecosystem: Environmental > Terrestrial > Soil > Unclassified ... | reverse complement strand
TCCGCCAGCTGCAGGCGGACGTGTTTGGTTTGCCTGTCAAGACCGTGAATCGCGAAGAAGGAGGGGCCTACGGCGCGGCTCTACTCGCGGCGGTTGGGGCCGGCGCGTTTCGCGATCTCAGGACCGCGGTGCAAGGCACACTGACGCGGGGACCGCTGACGCACCCGCGGCAGGAGACGCGGAGCGCTTACGAGCACGCATACAAGAGATTCGGAAAGCTCGCCTACACCAGCCTCCAGTAAATCGCGTAACGCTCGTCGAAGATCGTGTGGAACGGGACGAGCGTCATATTGCCCGCCCGGAATTCGAGCTCGGCGCCTCGCCGGATATCCTGTGCATGGATCTCGAGCGCGGGCCGCGGCTCACCCTTGTACTCGGGGACCGTGCGCGGCTTCGTCGGCTCGGCGCGCAGCACCTCCGGCGTCAATCCCTCTGTTCCCAAGCGTCCCGCCAACACGAGCGGTCCATACATGACTGCGGCCAGCGTTGGGTCGTCAGGCATGGGGTGCAGGTGGATGCTCATCGGCAGCTTGACCGCCACGCTGTCGCCGTTGCGCCAGGTGCGGTCGAGCACAAAGTAGCCGCCGGGACTCGCGAACCCGTCGAGGACACGTCCATTGAGTGCCGCACTGCCGCCCTGCGCCCAGTACGGCACACGGACGCGCAGCGCAAAGCGCACCGGTTTCTGCGCGTGGATTCGCAGCGTGGTGCCCGCCTCGTCGGGGAACCGCGTGTCCTGCACGAGCTGCACGCCCCGCTCCGGCCAATTCAGCTCCGAGGCGATGAACAGATTGACCCAGACGCCGGCGTCGTCGTGGAAGTAAATCGAATCGCCCAATTCGGAGAACGACTCACTCATCGTTCCCGTGCAGCACCAATAGTCCTGCGTCGGCGTCCCAAACAACTTCCACAGGCCGGTGGCCAGATTGACGTAATACAGCTTCTCGCCGTCGCGTGGATGCTGGCTGCCAAGAATACCGTTGAGGAGCGCGCGCTCGTAGTAATCGGCGCACGCAGGGTCCGCCGTCCACTCGAAAATGTGACGGGTCAGCTTCAGCATGTTGTAGGTCGTGCAGTCTTCCTGCGTGTACCCCGACAACTGGGTGGAAAGCACTCCGGGCTCTTCCTCCCATCCCTCGCCGTTTGACGTACCGCCGGTGCAATACGCGCGCTGCGTCGTGACCTGGCGCCAGAAATACTCCGCGATTCGGCGATAGCGTTGCTCTCCCGTCAGCTCGTAGCGGCGCGCGGCGCCGATCACTTTCGGGATGTTGGTGTTCGCGTGGAGACCCTTCAGCTCGTCGCGGCCCTGGGCCAGCGGCGCAAAGAACCGCTGTGGTCGAAGCGATGGGCCAGGTCGCGATAGGTGTCTCGACCCGTCACGGCCGCGAGGTTGTACAGCATCTCGTTCATCCCGCCGTATTCGCGCTCGAGCACACGCGCCATGTGCTCGTCCCCGAGCGGCTGCGCCCAGCGACCGGTCCAACGCGCCATCCCCTGGACTACCTCCAGCGCCTGCGCGTTGCCCGCGAGCGTGTGCATGTCGAGCAAGCCGGCCATGATTTTGTGAAGAGTGTAAAAAGGCGCCCACACCGATTTGCCGTCGCGCAGCCGGTCGAAGAACTCTTCGGGAAACGCGCTCAAGTAGCCGTTGCCGATGCGCTGCTGACACTCGGCCAACACAGTCACCATGCGGTTGCCCCGAGTCTTGAGCTCGGAGTCGCCGAGACTCTGCGACATCTTCGCGAGCGCCGAGAGGTAGTGCCCGAGGTAGTGGCCGCGCAGCTCGTTCACCGGCGCCTCCCATCCGCCGAGTGGCTCGGCGGTGGACGGGATGCCGGCGGTGAGCCGGAACATGTGCAGCAGCCGGTCTTCGTCCTGCGCGAGCAGGAAGCGGCGGTTCACTTCGAGGGCATCCACGAACGGACCGGGGTGCAGTCGCACGCGATCGAGCGCGAACGGGCGCGCGAGCATGGCGGGTGTCGAATCCGGAATCGGCAGCCGCAGCCCAGCCAATCCTGCTGCCGCCGCAACGGACGAAACAAACTCCCGGCGCTTCATGGCGCCTCCCAGGCTTTCGCCTGTGCGATGATGCCGCTCATCTGATCGCGGTACTTCGTGAACGTGTCGTCCACGACGTTCAATGTGGGAATCAAGCCGGGACGCTTGGAGAGCGACAGCGTCGCTGGATCCCATCTCCCAAATCCCGATTCGTGCACACCCGAGGAGCCGCGTCCGGGCGCGGGATGCGAGAGGTGCGAGAAGAAGCGGGCGTAGGGGACGTAGTGGGTCGAATAGGACGCGTGATATAAAGGAATGAATTCGAGCAGCGCGTCGTACAGAAACTCGCCGCAACACAGCACCCGCGGATAGCGGCTGCGGAGCTCGGCAATCATCGTCCGCGCGCCCTCGTGCATATCGGCCTTCGTGTTGTTCATCCAGCCGCCGATGATGTCGAGGAAATAGGCGTCAACGCCGTACCGGTCGATCACGTCGGCGATGCGCGCCGTCAGCCAGCGCCGCCACGAAGCAACGCCGAGATTCATGTAGACGCCGAAGCCTTCCTGGTGGCGGTCGTTGTCCCAGTCCACCCAGCTCAAGTTGAACGGGTCGCCGTCGACGCGCTCGGTCGCTGCGTCGGCGAAGTTCGCGAAATTGGGGAGCTTTCGGTTCGAGGCGTTCGCGCCGAACATCGGCATGATTTTGAACCCGAGCTGCTGGCCTTCCTTGACGAGCCGCCGGAAGCCTGCTTCGCCGCCCATCCGGGGCGCTGCCTGATACGTGGGATAATCCCAGTAGTAGCGCCCGTCCCACGCTGAAATGAACGCGAGCACCCGGCTCGCGGGGATCTGCGTCCCAATCCAGCGCAGGATCTCGAGCATCCGCGCGTAGTCGTTGAAGATGTAGCCGGTGAAATGCATCCCGTGCAGCGTGACGACGAGCTGGATCTGCCGCAGCCAGTCGGGCGCATCAGTCCGCGTTTCCCAGCGCGGAAAGTGATACGCGCGCTCGATGTGCGCGTAATGGGGCGCGACCGCCGCCTCGAGCGACGCGGCGCGCCGCACACTCCACGTCGGCACTTGAACGGTCTTCCGATCGAGCCAGCCTTCGACTTCGTGCACCAGCTCGACGCGGTAGCCTTGCTCCCCGGGCTGGAAGTAGAACCGCTTGGCGCGCACGCGATCGTCGAGCGACGAGAGCGCGACGCAGGTGCCGTCGCTGCCTTGCACCACCGTGACTGGTGTGCCGAGTCCCCACGCCGTGTTGTCGCCCCAGAGATCACCGGCCCCGAACGGGTATCCCCACAGCACTTCGTCGTCCTTGGGATCGAACGGCTCGCCGCCGCCGGCCGAGAGCTTGCCGCGGGGAATGCCGCGGACGACCACGGTCACGGCTTTGATCGGCTGATCCGTCTGTGCCGTGACGTCGCACAGCACGGCGTCACCGTCTTTGCGGAGCCGGGCCTCGACGCGTCCCGCGGCCCGCATCTGCCCGCCGGCCCAGGTCAGCCCCGTTGCCGTGATGGCAAGCGCGTCGGCGCTTGCTTCGGCGCTGATCGTGCTGGCGTCCAGCGCGTACGCGTTCTCGCGCGTGAACACGAGAAAACCAAAGCGCAATCCCGCGAACTCGACCGACGGTTCGGGGAAGTCGAAGCTGAACTTCATGAATGCGCGCCCGCGCGGCGGGACGAAGACCTCGCTCGTCGAGGTGAGTGGAAGAATCGGAGGGACGGGGGAAGGGGGACGGGGGAAGGGGGAAGGGAGCACTGATCCCGCCCCCACGGCGCCCATAGCCATCAACCAATCTCGACGTGAAATTGAGTCGCTCATATGGCCGGCCTCGATTGGGTCATCATCATTTTGTACTTCGCCCTGTTGCTGGGGGTCGCGTGGTGGGTCGCTCGCAAGAACCGCGACACCGCTGACGATTATTTCCTCGCGGGCCGCAATCTCGGCTGGTTCCTCGTCGGTGCTTCCGTTTTCGCCTCCAACATCGGATCCGAGCACGTCGTCGGATTGGCGGGCGCGGGCGCGACGAGCGGCGTCGCACTCGCCCATTACGAGCTCCATGCGTGGTGCCTGCTCGTATTGGGCTGGGTCTTCGTCCCATTCTATTCCCGCGCGCTGGTCTACACCATGCCCGAGTTCCTCGGCCGGCGTTTTTCACCGACGGCGCGCTGGGTGCTGTCGCTCATTACGCTGGTGGCGCACGTGTTCACGAAATTCGCCGTCTCGATCTTCGCCGGCGGCGTCGTGTTCGCCACGCTGCTCCCGGAAGTCTCGTTGCGTCTGGGTGCGACGACGTTCAACAGTTTCTGGATCGGCTCGATCGTCGTCCTGCTGCTGACCGGCCTTTATACCGTCCTCGGCGGCATGCGCGCCGTCGCCTATACGGACGCCGTGCAGACGTTCATCCTGGTGATCGGATCGGGCCTGCTCACGCTGTTCGGCCTCGCGAAGCTCGGCGGCTGGCACGAGCTGCGTCGCGTGCTCGATCCGGATCTGTTCAATCTGTGGAAGCCGCTCGCGCCCCACGGCATGCAAGGCACGTGGGAGCCGGTCAAAGAGAGCGGGCGCATCGCCTGGTACTTCAACGACAACTATCCGTGGCTGGGTATGCTGTTCTGCGCGCCGATCATCGGATTGTGGTACTGGTGCACCGATCAATACATCGTGCAGCGCGTGCTCGGAGCGAAGGACGAGCGCACCGCGCGCCGTGGCAGCATCTTCGCGTCGTTCCTGAAGCTCTCGCCCGTTTTTCTGTTCATCATCCCGGGGCTGATCGCGCTCGCGCTCGCCAAGACCGGCAAGGTACCGGAGCTCGGCGTCATGGTGGATGCGCAGGGGCGCGCCATCCCGCAGGCGGCGCAGGCGGCATTTCCGTTGATGGTGAAGGACCTGCTCCCCGCCGGTCTCCGCGGAATCGTCGTCGCCGGGCTCCTCGCCGCGCTGATGAGCTCGATGGCCGGCGCGTTCAACGCCTCGTCGACGCTCTTCACGATGGACCTCTACACCAAGTTCAGACCGAACGCGTCGCAGCATCAGCTCGTCTGGGTCGGCCGGCTCGCGACCGTCGCGATGGTGCTGATCAGCTTCGTGTGGATTCCGGTGATTCAAGGCGCGCGCGGACTGTACGACTATCTGCAAGGGGTGCAGGGGTATCTCGCCCCGCCGATCTTCACCGTGTTCGTGTTCGGCATCTTCAATCGGCGCCTGAACTCGAAAGGCTGTCTCACCGCATTGCTCGTCGGATTCGCGCTCGGCGTCTTCCGGCTGCTCGTCGACACGCCCGTCAGTTTGCATCTCGGGGGTCTCGCCGGCGGATACACTCCCGGCTCATTCTTGTGGTTCGTCAACAACATCTATTTCCAGTACTACAGCGTCTTCATCTTCATCGTCTCGGTCGTGGTCATGTTCGTCGTGAGCTACCTGACGGAGCCACCGCGCCTCGAGCAGCTGACGGGGCTGACCTACGCGACAATCACGCCGGAAGCGCGGGTCGCATCCCGCGCCAGCTGGGGCACCCGCGAAGTCGTCACATCGGCGGTCGTGCTGGTTTTGATTCTCGCCGCGTACTTGTACTTCAGGGGCTAGGCGATGCTCGCGCTCGTGCTCGTTCTGCTGGCTCAGCGCCAAACCACAAACTTTGATCGCCATTGGCGCTTTCACCTGGGCGATGTACCCAAAGCCCAGGATCCCGCGTTCGTCGACACCACCTGGCGCGCGCTGGACGTGCCGCACGATTGGAGCATCGAAGGATCGTTCAGCGCGCAAAACCCCGCGGGCGTCGGAGGTGGGGCGCTTCCCGGCGGGATCGGATGGTATCGCAAGACATTCACGCTGCCAGCCGGCGACACCGCCACAGTCGCGTTCATCGAATTCGATGGCGTGTATCGCAACAGCGAGGTCTGGATCAACGGCCATTATCTCGGCAAGCGGCCGTACGGCTACAGCTCGTTCCATTACCAGCTGACGCCGCATCTCCACTATGGGGCGCAACGCAATGTGATCGCGGTGCGCGTCGACAATTCCCAGCAGCCGAATTCGCGCTGGTACTCGGGATCGGGCATCTACCGGCACGTGCGACTCGTCAAGACCAATCCCGTCCACGTCGATCACTGGGGGACGTACGTCACGACGCCGGGCGCGAGCGCGGACTCGAGCCGCGTCACGGTGCGGATCAGCGTGCGCAACGAGCGACGTGCCGCGCAACGGGTGGTGTTACGCACCGCCGTTCTCGACTCCGCCGGTAAAGAAGTCTCGGCCGTATCCAGCGAGGCCATGGTCTCAGGTGATTCGGCTGTCGAGATCGCTCAAGACCTGGCGATTCCACGCGTCGTCCTGTGGACGCTCGAACGCCCGTATCTGTATCGCGCCGTCTCGCAAGTGGTGTGCGGTGGTGGCCCGTGCGACAATTCCGTCACTCCGTTCGGTGTCCGATCCTTCGCATTCAGAGCCGACTCCGGGTTCTATCTCAACGGCAAGCCCGTAAAGATTCGCGGCGTGTGTCTCCACCACGATCTCGGCGCACTCGGCGCGGCGGTGAACACGCGCGCGATCGAGCGGCAGCTCGAAATCATGAAAGCGATGGGCGCCAACGCGCTCCGCACCTCCCACAATCCGCCGGCGCCCGAGCTGCTCGACCTCACCGACCGCATGGGCTTCATCGTGATGGACGAAGCCTTCGACATGTGGAAGAAGAAGAAGACCGACTTCGACTACCACCTCGACTGGGATGAGTGGCACGCGCGCGACCTGTCGGACATGGTGCGGCGCGACCGCAATCACCCCAGCGTCTTCATCTGGAGTATCGGCAACGAGGTGATGGAGCAGTGGGCCGACGGCGACAGCACGGCCGCGCCGCTCGCGCGCGAGCTGGCCGGCATCGTGCGCGCGCTCGATCCCACGCGCCCCGTGACGCAGGCAGCGAACAACGGCAGTCCCAAAAACCCGGTCTTTCATGCCGGCGCGCTCGACCTGCTGGGCCACAACTATCACCACGAAGTGTGGAAGGATTTCCCGGCACAGTATCCGGGCGAGAAACTCATCATCACCGAATCGATGTCGGACCTGAATTCCCGCGGCGTCTATCCGCAGCCGTCCGACAGCGTGGCCAACTATTACTGGCCATACGAGAAAGACAAAGGCCCGACGCCGCCCAAGGACGGCCGCCTGTCGTCGTACGACAACAGTCACGCGTTCTGGGGCTCGCTCCACGAGGAGTCGCTGCGGCTGTTCGAGCGCTATCCATTCCTGTCCGGGATGTTCATCTGGCAGGGCATCGACTATCTCGGCGAGCCCACGCCGTACGAGTGGCCGGCGCGCAGCTCCTATTTCGGCGTCGTCGATCTCGCGGGATTTCCCAAGGACCCGTTTTATCTCTATCAGAGCGCTTGGACCGCAAAGCCGATGGTCCATTTGCTCCCGCATTGGAATTGGGCGCCGGGCGATACCGTCGATGTCTGGGCCTACACGAACGCCGAGCAGGTGGAGTTGTACCTGAACGGCGCCTCGCAGGGTGCCAGGAGCAAGGATGGCCGAGTTGGCCATGTGATGTGGCGCGTGGCCTATCAGCCCGGAACGCTGCGAGCCGTCGCGCGCAGCGCCGGAGTCGAGACGGCGAGCGCGGAAGTCCAAACCGCCGGGCCGCCCACGCGGATTGCGCTCGTTGCGGACCGCGCCCGCATTCGCGCGGATGGAGAGGATCTCTCATTCGTGACCGTCACGGTCCAGGATCAACAGGGTCGGGCGGTGCCGACCGCGGAGCCGCTGATCCAGTTTCGCATCACTGGTGGCGCGCGGATCGTCGGCGTGGACAACGGTGATGCGATCAGTCACACGTCGTTCCAGGCGAAACAGATCCAGCTGTTCAACGGCAGGGCGCTCGTGATCGTGCGCGCGGGCAGAAGCGCAGGGATCGTCACGCTCACGGCGGAGGGGACAGGGCTCGCCCCAGCCACCGCGCGCATTACGCTGAAGTAGTTGACACAGCTCTGACGCGTCGCAACCCGCACCGTCGGCATCACCAGCACGGGAGGGTCCATGCACCCATTGCTCGTCGCGTTGGTTCTCGTGCAGGCGGACGCCGGCACTCCACTCGAAATCGGCCGCACCATCCAGATCCAATCCCGTGCACTCGCTGAGCAGCGCACGATCGATGTCTCGCTGCCCGCGGGGTATGCAACCGACACGACACAGCGCTATCCCGTGCTCATCGTGTTGGACGGCGAATTCGAGCATCAGACGGCGGCTTCCACCGCGCGCTTCTACGCCGGCACCGGCCAGATACCGGCGCTGATCGTTGTGGGGATTCGGAACGTCAATCGCATGCGCGATATGACCACCAGTCCCGCTGCCGGCTTCGATACCCCACCCGAGGCGCTCAATGCCGGTGCCGGCGGCGCAGACAAATTCCTGCATTTCATCGGCGACGAGCTGCTTCCGTATCTCGACGACCATTACCGCACGGCGCCGATGCGAGTGATCATCGGCCATTCACTGGGCGGATTGCTGTCGATCTACGCGCTGGGCAGTCGCCCTGGTTTGTTCAGCGGCTACGTCCTGCTCGAGCCCTCCGCCTGGTGGAACGGCGGCAAGGAAGTCAAAGCGGCGCAGGCCGTTCTACGGCAGCCCGCCGGCAAGCACGCGCGTGTGATGCTCGTGAACACCGAGTCGTGGGAGCTCGACACCACGAGCTGGGGCAGCACCAAGCCGATGATCCGGGAAATCAGCGTCACGGGCGAGACGCATGCCAGCATGGCGGTCATCGGGATGGCGCAGGGTTTGCGCACCCTATTCGCTGACTTCAAGCCGCGACCGTGGCAGCCCGGCCACCGCCCGATCGCGATGCTCGAGCAATACGATTCGCTCGCTGCCAGGGTCGGATACCCGGTCCCGATCCCGCTCGACGCGTACGCGACGGTGGCGCGGATGTCGCTCGACAGTCGCCACTTCGATGATGCCGAGCGGGTCGTGACCCGCATGGGCCAGGCGTATCCCGCATCCGCGGAGTACCGGGAGTACAAGGATCGGCTGAGTCGTGAGCGGAATTCACCCAAGCCCGCCGCGTTCATTCCGCTCGAGTTTCCGGCGCGCCGTCCCACGCCGGGCGATGCCCGTGCTTTTCTGGGCCGGTGGGAAACCATGAGCCAGGCTGATACGCATCAGGTTGCGATCCGTGCCTCGGGCGACACCATCGTCGTCCATGATCGGGTTCAAATGCCCGGGATCGACTGGTTCGAGGCGGATGATCCGGTCATTCAGGTGAGGCCGGACGGCACCCTCGAATGGGGGCTGCCATTTTTTCGCGGCATTGCCGCTTTGGTAGTGCTCGAGGGGCGGATCCAAACCGACGGGACGATGGTGGTCACACGGGAGGTGCGGGGATGGGTCCCACGCGGACCGGGGTCCGATCTCAATCGCACGGAGCGTTTTCGGCGAGTAGCTTCTCCGAATGAAAAAACGTCCCCTGGGCCCAACGGGCTACCAGATCAGTGAAATCGGTTTTGGCGGTTGGGGCATCGGCGGTGAGATGTGGCGCGGCGTCGACGACGCCGAAGGGCGCAAGGCGCTGCGCGAAGCGATCGATCAGGGCATCACCTTCTTCGATACCGCCCTCGCCTACGGCAACGGCCACAGCGAGAAGGTGATCGGCGAGACCCTCAAGGACGACATCCGCGCCGGGCGCGCGATCGTGGCCACGAAGATCCCGCCGCTGAACCGCCAGTGGCCCGGCAGAGCCGATTACAAACTCGGCGACGTCTTTCCCGCCAAATACATCCGGACCAGCACCGAGAATTCGCTCAAGAACCTGCGCCTGGACGCGCTGCACGTGCAGCAGCTCCACGTGTGGAATGACGTCTGGCTCAAGGATCCCGACTGGCCCGCCTCATTCGAGCAGATCAAGCGTCTGAAGCAGGAAGGGAAAGTTTTGCATTGGGGGATCTCGATCAACGATCACGCGCCCGAAACGGCGCTGAAGATCCTCACGGATCCCATCTTCGAGACCGCTCAAGTCATCTACAACATCTACGACCGCACGCCTGAGAAGGCGCTGTTCGAGCTTGCGCGGCAAAAGCCGCTCGGCATCATCGTGCGCGTGCCGTTCGACGAGGGGGCGCTCACCGGTCAGATCAAAGCCGACACCGTCTTCCCGCCGGGCGACTGGCGCGCCCAGTATTTCGCCGGCGACCGCAAGGCCGAGGCCGAGCGGCGGGGGAAGGCATTGGCCGGTGTGTTGGACGATCAGGTGCAGACGCTGCCCGAGCTGGCGCTGCGCTTCTGTCTGTCCGCGTCCGACGTATCGACCGTGATCCCGGGAATGCGGCGCCCGGCGCATGTGCGGCAGAATGCGCTGGCGTCGACCAAGGGCGCGCTGCCGCCCGGGATGATCGCGAAGCTGAAGCCGCACGCCTGGGACAAGAACTGGTACGACTAGCGCTGCGGCGCCGGCCGCGGGTGCAGCTCCCACAGCACGTTGACGATCACCCAGCGGCCGTTCCACTTGGCGAGGTGCAGGTAGTCGACCCAGCCTGACGCGTAGATCTTGGCGCTGGCCGCGTTCTGGTAGATGTCGAAGATCGTGACGTCTTTGCGCCGCTCGGCGACCGGCGTGTCCTTGCCGCCCCCCGCGCGCGTGCCCTCCACCAGCGTCATCGCGCTCATCTGGCCGAGCATGTAACGGCCTTGCTCGTTGACCCGCACGATCCGCTTCGCCAGCTCGGGATGGACCGCCCGCGCCATGCGCTCGGCGTTCCCCTCGTAGTAGCCCTCGATGTAGTCGAGTGCCGCCTGCCTGATGCCGCTCGAATCAGCAGCGGTCTGTGTGACTAGCAATAGTGCCAGCAGTACCATGACCCCATCCTGTAGATGATGGGGCACGCTAGACTGACAACCGACAACCGACAACTGATTTACCGCGACTCGGCCTCTACGAGGCGTCGATTATCCGGTGCAGGGCTTGGCTGTGAGCGGCACTCGACGTCAGCTTGGTGCCGTCCTTCAGAATCACGACGAACTCGCCGTGAAACCACGGCTCCAATTCCTTGATGCGATCGACATTCACGATCGCCGAGCGATGCACGCGCACAAACCCGTGTGACGCGAGCCGCTGCTCGAGGCGCGTCAGCGTATGCCGCACCACGTGCGTTTCGCGCCCCGCGTGCAATATGGCGTGCTTCCCGTCGGCCTCGATCCAATCGATCTCGCTCGGCTTGAGAAACGAGACCTTGCTCCTGGTCCGGATCACCAGCCGGTCGATCGGCCGTTCATCGAGCATCGCGATCAGATCGCGTTTCTGCACCCGCGCGAGCGCTTTGCGAAACCGCTCCGGCTCGATCGGCTTGAGCAAGTAATCGATGGCGTGCACGTCGAACGCCTTGATGGCGTATTCGTCATACGCCGTGACGAAGATGACTGCCGGCAGCCACTCCGACGCGACGGCTTCCAACACCTCGAAGCCGTCGAGGTCGGGCATCTGGACGTCGAGCAACACCAGGTCGGGCCGCTCGGCGAGGATCTTCTCCACGGCCTCGCGCCCGCCGCTGCACTCGGCGACGACGGTGATGCTGGAGGCACCCGCGAGCAGCGTGCGCACGCGCTCACGGGCCAGCGCTTCGTCGTCGACAATAACGGCGCGCGTCGGGGTCATGTCCGGAACGGGATCGAGATTCGCACCGTCAGACCACGGTCGGTGAGGAGGTCCACCGAGCCGGAGCTGCCGTACAGCCGCGCCACCCGTTCGCGGGTATTCGCGAGTCCGATGCCGTTGCCGTTCCCCGCCGGCGCCGTCAATCCGGGACCGTCGTCCGAAACCTCGAGCCAGAGCGCCGGGCCGTTCCGGCGCGCGCGCACGCTGACGTGTCCGACATCCGGCCGATCGGCCATGCCGTGCGTGATCGCATTCTCGACGATCGGCTGCAGCACGAGACTTGGCACGAGCGCATCGCGCACGTCGCCGGCGGCGTCCACCACGATGCGGAGCCGGTCTCCGAAACGGACGCGCATGATGTCGAGATAGCGATCGAGAAACCCCAGCTCGTCGCGCAGCGGCACTTCCTGGCTCGCGCTGCTGCGCAGCGACAGCCGCAGCAGCTCGGACAGGTCCGTCAGCATGCGGTCGGCCGCGGCGGCATCGCGGTGAATCAGCGTCGAAATCGATTGCAGCGTGTTGAACAGGAAATGCGGCTGGAGCTGCGCGCGCAGGTTCTCGAGCGCGAGGCGCGTCGCTTCCAGCTCGCGCTCCCGCGACTCGCGATAGTACTCGATCGCGTGAATCACTCCCACCGAAGCCCAGTACGCGAGCATGTCGGCGTAGAACCCGCCGAACAGGACCATCGACCAGGGTCGCGGCTCGGTCGGGTTGAGGGCGTTGAACAGCGGGTGATAGATCGACACCT
>Ga0134125_10007389_pt1 | contig 12397 bp, 9 predicted proteins | sample KB31751_FD_96464 | JGI IMG/M metagenome (GOLD analysis project Ga0134125, IMG submission 96464) | Terrestrial soil microbial communities with excess Nitrogen fertilizer from Kellogg Biological Station, Michigan, USA - KB3-175-1 | ecosystem: Environmental > Terrestrial > Soil > Unclassified ... | reverse complement strand
TTACCACCGAAGGACCACTGGCAGCCATGTACTATAGTGCCGAAAAATCCAAAAATATAGCGACATTAAGAAAATTAATTTAGTTCCTTTTTGACCGGAATGTCCGCCTACTGCGCTCATCTTTGTATCGGCCTTTAGTACATGTTAGTGATTGTTATTAGTACATGTACCTTACCCGTGCAGAAGTACAATAGTGCGGTTTAATCTTTTTCGCAAGAAAAATATCAGACTTGTTTTCAATAAGTTAAACGCTTATTGCTTACTTGGTTACGTGCCACATTAGAGAAAAAACCACTTTTTAATGTCGATTTAAGCTTCTTCTCATGAAACGGGGTGCAGAATCCATATTACAGCTACTCAAATAACCTGATCTGCTCGCTTGGGCATGCCGGTCCATTTTCAGATTGGGATGGCCACCTCGGTTGTGAGTGCAACCGGTGTTTCTCGCAGTATTTCCGCACCAATTTTGAAATTCTTCTTCCATACTCTGCTGGCAGAAACGCCCGCGAGGAATAACGTGCTCGATAGAGCGGAAGCAGATGTGGGAACTTCTGCTCTACAAAGGGCAGGAACACTTTCTCGGAGCATGATTTCAAGAACAAAGGATTGGTGAACACAAACGCGGCACCCGCTTGTGCAGCCAACGCCACGAGCGATTCCAAATCGGCCGGAGAATCAGTGATTCCCGGAAGAACCGGCGCACAATTGATTCCCACTCGAATACCGGCCTGCGTGAGCTGACGAACTACTTTCATGCGCAGATCCGGCCGTGGAGCGCGCGGCTCCAGGATTCGGGCGAGATCAGTATTCATTGTGGTTATCGTTACGCAGATGGAAACCGTGTTGGTTTGCGATAGAACTCTCAACAATTCCATGTCGCGAAGAATCAGCGTGCCTTTGGTTACAAGGCCGATTTCAAATCCTTTGTGTTGTGCCAGCTCCTCCAGGATCGAACGCGTAATGCCGAATTTGCGCTCCGCCGGCTGATACGGATCAGTGGCCGTACCTATCGCGATCGACTCCCCTGCACGAACGCCCTTTAGTTCCTGGCGCAGGAGCCACGCCGTGTGCTGCTTGACATAAATCTTCCGCTCAAAATCAAGGCTGTTGCGCAGCTCCATGAACTCATGAGTGTAGCGGGCATAGCAATATTTGCAGCCAAACTCACAGCCGCGGTATGGATTGATCATCCACCGGAAAGGTACTCGCCGCGAAACACAGCGCGTTAAAACGCTGCGATTCTGAAGTGTCAGATATTCGACGCCGTGGCCTTCGGCCATGGCTTCGCCTTGTGAAGCAAGCCTGGCAATGCCGATTAATTGCTGCTTGTTGTCGAATTGCGGAAACAGGGAAGCCACATCAAAGCGATTCGTCTTTTGTTCGCTTCACTTATTTTAGACAATAACGTGACCTTTTTGCAAATTGAGGATTTTAGGCCGCCTTTCCGGCCCCCTTCTTATATTTGCCCATGTACTCTGTCTGGCCAAGAGTATGGTTTTTGAGCGCTTTCTCCAGTTCCTCACGAGTCGCGCTCTGGTTCAGGTTGAGCGGGCCGTCGACGGCGTAAAGGTGGAAGTAATATCGATGAGTTCCGGAGGGTGGGCATGGACCTGTGTAGCCGGTACTCCCGCTGTCATTTTTACCCTGAGTTCCTCCGCCGGGAAAATTTGTCTGTTTCGCAACATTCTCAGCAACATGTGTTACTTCCGCAGGAATATTGAATACGACCCAATGCGTGTATCCCCCGGGATGAGGAGCGTCAGGGTCGTGCAGAACCAGCGCAAAACTCTTGGTACCCTGTGGGGCGCCGCTCCACGTGAGTTCCGGCGATATGTTTTCGCCTTCACAGCTATAGCGAGATGGAATGTAACCGTCAGGTTGAAAGGCGTTGCTCTTGAGTTGAAACATTGAATTCTCCTTCACCTGTGAAGAGTCATGATTCAGGGGCGGATGGGCAACACCCGCAATGATCACGGCTGCAAAGACCACGAATGCTGATAATTCACAAAGAAGAAAATGAAAGGTTCGCACGATTGCAACACTCCATAAAAATGTGGACGAAGCCGTCGGCGTCATTTTAGATGACGGCGCCCGGCCGCGGTCTGGATGCTATCTTTAGATCAGTCTTGCGGCCTGTTTCTCAACGAGCCACTGCAAACGGCCATTTCCCGGCTGGACCATTTGTATCGGATAGCTTACTGTTCCGGGGGAATGGACAATACGGCTGATCACCTGAGCCTTATTCTCGCCTGCAATGATAACCAGATCTTCGGCCGCAGCATTGAGCACCGGCAAAGTAAATGTGATGCGATCCGCGTTGAATTTCTTGACCCAATTTGCCACCACCAGGCGCGAGCTGTCCTCTAACGCGGCAGTTCCGGGGAATAAAGAAGCAGTATGACCGTCATCTCCCATGCCAAGCAGGATCAGGTCAAAGCGAGGCGTTTCGCTGTCTCTGAGGGCGAAGAACTTCCGCAACGCAGCTTCATAACGTTCAGCAGCGCTCCTGGCGTCGCGCTCGGCTTCAACCCGGTAAATATTTTGGGCGGGGATTGGAACGCGCGAGAGCAGAGACTCGTTTGCCATTCGATAGTTGCTGTCGGGATGGTCGGGCGGGACGTGACGCTCATCTCCGAAGAAGATGAATACGCTAGCCCAGGGAAGTGACGTTGCGTAATCAGAGGCGAGCAATGAGTACACCGCTCTGGGCGTGTTGCCACCGGATAAGGCAACAGAAAAGCGGCTCCCATCGCGAATGGCCGTCTGTGCACAGTTCACGAATTCTTTTGCGGCAGCGTGGTTCAGTGCATCGACATCTGGCAAGATCGTCAGCCAATCGGGCAAGTTCACAGAACCGTTCCTCCATCAGGCCACAGATCCGTTCCGTTCCTCATTTTGCAGCGGCAGTACGGGCCATTTGGTGCAGGGCATGACGGGCCGCACCAAGAACCCCCACCTGGTCATTGTTGATGACCCTGACAGGAATTTTTTCCATGAGGGGCTGCAAGCGGCCCTTGTTCACAAATGCCAGTAAAAATGCGGGACGCTGTAATCGCGGCAGGATTCGCGCAGCAATTCCACCGCTTAGAAATACACCGCCTGTCGCCAGGAACTTGAGGGCAAGATTACCCGCTTCCGCTCCGTACACGCTGATGAAAATGTCTAAAGCCCGTTCGCAGATCGCTGCCTTGCCATTCATTCCGACGTGGGAAATCGTAGCGCCCCCGTCGCTGGCGTGGGCGAGTTCGTCTCTGAGCCAGGCCGGCTCTTCTTCTATTCCGCTATCCCGCAGGAAGTCGTACACATTGCGCAGGCCTTTGCCGGAAACGATGCGCTCATAACTCACGCGGCCGAATTTCGTGCGGAGATAACGGAACATATCAACTTCAATGTCATTGCGGGGAGCAAAATCGGAATGACCTCCTTCGCTCGCGAAGGCGTAGCGGCGTGTCCCGTCCCAGTAAAGGCCGGCCTCTCCAAGGCCAGTACCTGCGGCGATCAGTGCGCCATTGCCTTCGCCTTGCGCCGTCGTATTCAGGTCAACAAAATCGGCGTCACACAATTCATCAATGCCGGATGCATGCGCCTGCAGGTCGTTGATCAATGACACTTCCTGAACCTGCAGCAGTCTGGTCAGCTGCAATGCATCTACGACCCACGCAAGGTTGGGAGTAGAAACATGGCCATTCACCACCGGGCCGGCAATACCGAAACAAGCGGCCGAAACGCTTGCCTGTTGCTCGCTCAAGAAGAGGCTGACAATTTCATCGAGGCCTTTATGATCGCGGCTGGGATAGACACGAGACTGGGTCTTGAGTAGTCGGCCCTCGTTTTCTTCAAAGAGAGCGAGTCTGGTATGAGTGCCCCCAATGTCGCCTGCGAGAATCATTCTGGAATCTTCCTCCAGTGGCGGTCGTCACGCGCCATGAGATCGTTTGCCTCCGGTGGCCCCCATGTGCCAGCCGGATAGTTTGGGAAATCCCGCGGCGGCAGGGCCTTCCAGACGTCGAGTATCGGGTCTACCACGGCCCATCCCGCTTCCACCATATCCGCGCGTTGAAAGAGCGTCTGGTCCCCCATAATCCCGTCATACAGGAGAATCTCGTACCCGGTATTGGGATTGGTGCCGAAGTAGTCTGTGTAGTTGAAGTCCATTTCCACCGATCCAATTTTCATCTGCGCGCCGGGAACTTTAGCGCCGAAACGCAGTGAAATTCCTTCGTCCGGCGCCATGTGCATGACCAACTGGTTGTGCTTCAACGTGTTGATGGGCGTGTCCCGGAATAGCACCAGAGGAGCACGTTTGAACTGGATTGCCACCTCGGTATGGCGCGCGCCCAGCCGTTTGCCGGTGCGAATATAGAAGGGAACGTCCGCCCATCGCCAGTTGTCGATTAGAACTTTTACCGCCACGAAGGTTTCCGTTCTTGAATCCGGCGGAACGCCTTGTTCCTGGCGATATCCCGGAAGAGACTCGCCGTTGATTTCGCCAGGGCCATATTGCCCTCGGACGGCGTATCGCAAGACATCCTCAGCGCTGAGAGGCTGAATCGCGTGCAGAATTTTCGATTGTTCGTCATGAACCGCATCCGAACTGAATGAGATCGGAGGCTCCATGGTTGTCAGGGACAGCAATTGAAAGAGGTGATTGGGCACCATATCGCGAAGCGTACCCGCCATATCGAAGTAGCCGCCGCGCTTTTCAACACCAACGGTTTCCGACACTGTGATCTGCACGTGATCAACGTAACGGCGGTTCCAGATCGGTTCAAAGATGCCGTTGCCGAAGCGGAATACCAGGATGTTCTGGACCGTCTCTTTACCGAGATAATGATCAATGCGATAGATCTGATTCTCCGTAAGAACTTTTCGGACCTGACGGTTCAGGGCTTTCGCGGAATCAAGATCATTTCCGAACGGCTTTTCAAAAACGATCCGCCGCCAATGGCCGTCCTTTTCACAAGCAAGCTGAGATGAGCCGAGTTGATCTACGATCTGTCCAAAGAAAACCGGGCTAGTGGCAAGGTAGAAGAAATAATTTCCGTGGGTATTGTGGTTTTTGTCGACTTCTTCGAGCGTTTGAGCGAGATTCTGGTAGAGCTTGGCGTCATCAAATTCGCCACCGACATAATAGATGCGGCGGAGCAGCCAGTCTTTTAAATCCTGGTCCACGCTGCTGGTAGCGAAGCTCTGCAGTTTTTCACTCATCAACTGTCGGAACTGATCGGTGGAAAAATCGTTGCGAGCTGCGCCGACGATGGCAAATTCGCGCGAAAGCATGTTGCTCTTGGCCAGATTGTAGAGAGCAGGCAACAGCTTTCGGGCGGTGAGGTCGCCCGTTGCCCCGAAGATCACCATGACGCAGGGGCCGGTGGGGCGAGGCGCTCCAGTCGGAGTCTGTTCCAGTGTAGGTAGTTCTCTCTCAATACTCTGTGTCATAAACCCTTTCTCCCACTACGCGCCAGACTTCTTCTGTTTCAGCTCAATATGCCCGCCGAACTTCTGACGCATTGCACTCAAAAGCTTGTCTGCAAATGTGTGCTCCTGCCGCGAACGGAAACGCGCATACAAGGCTGCCGAAAGCACTTCCGCAGGGACAGCCTCGTCGATGGCTGCGTTAATCGTCCAGCGGCCTTCACCTGAGTCCTGAACAAAACCGGTGTACTCGGATAGCGCTGGGTTTTCCGCCAGGGCCATAGCTGTAAGGTCAAGCAGCCAGGAGGAAACGACACTGCCGCGCCTCCAGACCTCGGCGATGTCAGCAACATTTAAGTCGTAACGATAGTCTTTGGCGAGTTGCTCGGAATTCGCATTACGGAAGATGTCAAAGCCTTCGGCGTAGGCCTGCATCAGTCCGTATTCAATGCCGTTGTGAACCATCTTTACGAAATGTCCCGCGCCGGAAGGGCCGCAGTAGAGATAGCCTTGTTCGGCGGTGCCTCCAAGTTTTTCGCGACCAGGAGTTTTTGGGATGTCGCCGATACCGGGCGCCAGCGTTTTGAAGATTGGATCAAGGCGGTCAAAAGCTTCTTTTGGCCCGCCGATCATCATGCAGTAGCCGCGTTCAAGGCCCCAGACACCGCCGCTGGTCCCAACATCAAGGTAGTGAATGCCGCGATCTCTTAATTTCTGGGAGCGTCGTACGTCGTCCTTAAAGTAAGAATTGCCGCCATCGATGATGGTGTCGCCGGGCTCGAACCGCTGGGCGAGGGACATGACGGTTTGTTCCGTTGGATCACCAGCAGGGACCATGACCCATGCCGCCCGAGGTTTGGTCAGCTTGGAAACAAAATCATCAAGAGACGCTGAGCCGGTGGCACCTTCTTTGGTGTACTCAGCGACAGTTTGCGGACTGAGGTCGGTTACGACACATTGATGACCACCCCGCAAAAGCCGTCGAACCATGTTGCCGCCCATGCGGCCCAGACCTACCATTCCTAATTGCATATTGACTCACATTTCGAGCGAAGCGAGAAATCACTCTCACAAGCGGATCGCTCGTTAAGATAGGCATTCCTCGTCTTCGGTTCGGGATTTCAGAAAATAGTCGTCGGTACTCCTAAAGCAGTGCCTCAGCCATTGCCGAGGCCAGTCTCTCCAATCCAGCGTTTACATCCGCGGGCAAGTGCACTCGCAAAGCTCTACGGCCGCGCTCCGCGAGAACCTGAAAATCGCCGCGGGCTTGTGCAGCCTTCACCACACCGAATGTGTATTTCTGGCCGGGAACAGGCACGTCATTGGCGTCATCACATGTGATCTGGAGAAAAACGCCGCTGTTCGGCCCGCCTTTATACGCCTGGCCGGTGGAGTGCAGAAAACGAGGTCCGAATCCGAGACATGTCGCTACACGCTTACGGTCGCGCACACTGTGCCGCATCGATTGCAGTTTGTCTTCATGGCCTGCATTCATTTCGATATACGCCAGCAACGCGAAATAATCTCCAGGACTCAGCTGGCTAAGATGCGCCTTCAACAATGCCGAGAGGTTTGCCCTGGTTCCGGCAATCTGGCGGAGCTTTTGAGCATTGCGATCATCGGTGAACACCTTGATCCCATCCTGCTCGAGGATGGGGCTCTCCGCCGGCAATTTTCCGTTCTTCTCATACTCCGTCGTAAGCTGGCGGGTAGCCACTTTGCTTGCTTCCACATCCGGCTGATCAAAGGCATTAATGCCGAGAATGGATCCTGCTACCGCGGTCGCGAACTCCCATCTGAAAAATTCCTGTCCGATGTCGTAGACATCAGCTACGTCGATGGTTATCACAGGCTGCCCGGCCTTTTTCAGGGCCTCCAATTTTTGTTCGTTCTTTTCGTTCTTGTCGCCGGCGAGCCGCAGGTAGACGAAGACGCGATCGTTCCCGTAAACCTCAGGCTCGCCGAGATTTTCACGATCCACAGGAATAAGTCCCTTGCCTTGTTTTCCTGTGCTCTCCGCCAACAACTGTTCCAGCCATGCGCCCAGATCGTGGATTTTGGGTGAAGTGGCGATCGTAATTTTGTTCCGGCCCAGGTTGGCGAGAGTCCCCAGTGCGCCGCCCAGTATCGCGCCGGGATTCTGGTCTGCCGGCACAGTGGCGGCGCATGCCTGTACCATCTCGTCTGTCCGATCAAGAAATCTGCGCAGATCCAGCCCCATCACCGCTGCGGGCACAAAGCCAAAATTCGACAGAGCTGAATATCGGCCGCCTATGCTGGGCACGCCAAAGAACCAGTCACGGAATTTGTCCGTCTCTGCAACTTGCTGCATCTTCGATCCGGGATCAGTGATCGCTACAAATTGATTCCCGGCATTTCCTTTTCCTGCAGTGTTCTCCGCCAGATCAAAGAAGTATTGCTTGAATATATTCGGTTCCAGCGTGCTGCCTGACTTGCTGGCCACAATGAAAAGAGTTTTCGCAACATCAATCTGCTTTTCAACAGCCTTGAGTTGCGCCGGATCGGTGGAATCGAGCACGTGGAGCTGTGGGAACCCTGTTTGTTTCCCGAAGGTGACAGTCAGAACTTCAGGGCAAAGACTTGAGCCGCCCATGCCCAAAAGAAGGGCGTGAGTGAACCCGGACTTTGCCACATCTTGAGCAAAGCTGCTCAGCGGCCCTAGTTCGTTGGCCTGTTCCTGCGCGATACGCAACCAGCCGAGCCATTTATCTTCACCATTTTTTGTCCAGAGGGAACTATCGCCCTTCCACAATCGGTTAACCTTATCGCCGGTCTTCCATTCGTTGATGGTGACGTCAACCTTCTGGCGGAGCGCCTGCGGTAAATCGAGCGTCTGGCAGTCGACTTTGGGCTTAGTCTTTACCGGTGAAGTTTTTTTTTCCTCCACTGCTGCCAGCAGTTTGGTGAAAGCTTCATCAAACAGCCGGATCGCATCTTCCAGAAGCTGATTCGTGATCTGTTTCATGGAAATGCCGGCTTTCTCCAGATCAGTCATTATCTTGTGAGCGGCGTCGAGACCAGCATCAATCGTACGAGCCACGTGTCCGTGTTCGCGGAAGGCATCCATGGTGGCCGGCGGGATGGTGTTAACCGTATCAGCCCCGATGAGTTCCTCAATGTAAATCACATCGCGATAAGCGGGATTTTTGGTGCTGGTGCTGGCCCAGAGCAGACGCTGTGTGTTAGCCCCTTTGGCAGCCAGGGTCTTCCAGCGGTCGCTGGTGATCATCTTTTGATATTTCTCATACGCTTCTTTAGCGTTGGCGATCGCCACTTTCCCCGTGAGAGAGTTCAAGAGTTGCTTCCTGGAGGCATCGCTCTCAGTCTTAAGTTTGCCTTGAATTGTCGAGTCCACCAGCGTATCAATGCGGCTGACAAAAAAGCTGGCGACGCTGGCCAGTTTGCTGATGTCCTGGCCCTGGCGCAGGCGATCTTCAAGGCCGGCCATGTATGCCTCAGCTACTTTCAGGTAGGCTTCCTGGGCAAAAAGCAGAGTGATGTTGATGTTGATGCCTTCGCTGGTCAGTTGCCGAACGGGAAGAACTCCTTCTTCCGTTCCCGGCACCTTGATCATGATGTTTTCCCGCCCAACGCTCTTCCAGAGGCGGCGCGCTTCTTCAATCGTGCCCTGCGTGTTGCGCGCAAGAGTTGGAGAAACTTCCAGGCTGACATAGCCATCACGGCGGTGAGTGGCATCGTAGACCGGGCGGAGCATGTCGGCGGCATCCTGAATATCACGAACGGCGATCCGCTCGAAAATGTCTCCTGCGCTCAGGTTCTGGGCGCGAAGCTTTTCCAGGATGTCGGCATAATCTGTGCTTCCCGCTATGGCCTTTTCAAAGATGGAAGGATTAGAAGTGATGCCGCAGAGCCCATCTTGATCGATCAAGCGCTTCAGTTCGCCGCTGGTAATCAGGTTGCGGCGAATGTAATCCAGCCATACGGATTGGCCGAGTTCCTTCAGTTCCAGTAACGGGTTCTTAACCGCTGTGCCGATCCGATTTTCCTTTTCAATCGTGGAAACGGGATTCATGAATGCTTCTCCTTGAGGGCTGGTTGTTGAGAATAGCGTTCTTCGATACTCACAATTTTACCGAGCCGGCGGCAGTGGCGCTCTTCGCCGGTGAAACGTGCCTTAAGAAAATTAAGGCATAAATCCTTGGCCAGTTCCTCGCCGATCACACGCGCGCCGAGAACGAGTACGTTCATATCGTCGTGCTCCACGCCCTGATGTGCTGAGTAAGCATCATGGCAAAGGCCGGCCCGAATGCCGGGAACCTTGTTGGCCGCGACGGAGGCACCCACGCCGCTCCCGCAGATAAGGATGCCGCGTTCCGAATCGCCGCGCAACACGCTCAGGCTCAAGGCCTCGGCGAAGTCCGGATAATCGACCGGAGCTGTGCTGTTGGTTCCCACATCAGTCACGGTATGACCGGATTGACGCAGAAAATCAGCGAGAAACTTTTTGAGTTCAAAGCCGGCATGATCAGAAGCAACAGTAATGCGCATTTGATTCCTGAGATGTGCTGCCGCGACTAGCTCTCAAGCAGTTTACGCGCCGCGGCAACCACCGCATCGGGTGTAAATCCGAATTTTTTCTGCAGTTCTTTCAGCGGAGCGGATGCCCCAAACGTTTTCATGCCGATGCTTTTGCCGGCATGGCCTACATATCGCGCCCATCCGAGAGTTGATGCCTGTTCTACAGAAATACGGGCGCTGATGTCCCTGGGCAGAACGCTATCGCGATACTCCAGCGGTTGTTTTTCAAACAGCTCCCATGATGGCATGCTTACCACACGAACCTTGCGTCCCTCAGCCGTTAACTGTTCGTAAGCCGAGAGGCAGAGCGAAACTTCGCTGCCAGTTGCCATGAGGATGACGTCGGGCTTGCCACCTTTCGCCTCAGCAATCACGTAAGCGCCTTTGGAGACGCCGGCGGCGGAAGCGTACTTGCTGCGATCGATCGTTGGCAGCGCCTGTCGAGTAAGGATCAACGCCACCGGCTCGTGACGGAGTTGCATGATGACCTTCCAGGCTTCCGTCACTTCGTTCGCATCAGCAGGACGCATGACCATGAATCCGGGAATAGCGCGCATGGAGGCAAGCTGTTCCACCGGCTGGTGTGTTGGGCCATCCTCGCCTACTCCGATGGAGTCATGGGTAAAGATGTAGATCACGGGGATCTCCATGATGGCAGCCAACCGCATGGGAGGTTTCGAATAATCGCTGAAAATGAGGAATCCGGAACCATAGGGCCGGATCTTGGAAAGCGACATGCCATTGAGGATGGAACACATTGCATGCTCGCGAATTCCGAAGTGGAAGTTGCGTCCGCTGTACTCTCCGGCCTCGAAGTCCACTGCTCCTGGAAAAGTCAGCAAAGTCTTGGTTGACGGAGCGAGGTCCGCTGAGCCGCCCATGAGCCAGGGAATATTCTGTGCCAGAAGGTTGAGTACTTTGCCTGAAGAATCTCGTGTCGCAAGCCCTTTGGCATCAGCAGGGAACACGGGCAGATTCTTGTCCCAATCATCAGGCAGGAGACGGTGCTGCATGCGGTAAAGCTGATCTGCAAGAACCGGGTGGTCTTTCTTGTATCGGTCGAGCAGTTGCTCCCAGGCGACGCGCAATTCGCGTCCGCGCTTCCCGATTCCGTTGGCGAAATTTTCGCGCACACCGTCAGGGACCAGGAACTTGGCATCCTCCGGCCAGCCGTATGCGCGTTTCGCCATGCGAATTTCTTCTTCACCCAGAGGTTCGCCGTGCGCCTCGCGGGTGTCTTGCTTGTTGGGAGCGCCATAACCAATATGGCTGTCAACAATGATAAAGGTCGGCCGGTCGTGCTGGTTCTCAAAGGACTCCAACGCCCGCATGAAAAGCCCTAGATCATTGGCATCGCCGACGCGCGTCACGTTCCAGCCATACCCCATGAAACGGCTGGCAATATCTTCACTGAAAGCCAGGTCCGTCTTGCCTTCGATCGTGATGTGGTTATTGTCGTAAATCCAGCAGAGATTGGAGAGCTTGAGGTGTCCGGCAAGGGATGCAGCTTCACTGGAGACGCCTTCCATCATGTCGCCGTCGCCACAAAACGCATAGATGTTGTAGTTAAAGAGCTCATAAGCGGGCTTATTGAAGTAGCTGGCGAGCCAGCGCTCAGAAATTGCCATGCCGACACTGTTGGCCACGCCTTGTCCCAGCGGCCCGGTGGTGGTTTCTACACCAGAAACCAGACGATATTCAGGATGGCCCGGTGTTCTGCTGTCGAGCTGGCGAAAATGTTTGATGTCATCGAGGCTGACGGAAAGCTCACCGACAATTTCGTAATTTGGATTTACACCCTTCACTCCTGCGAGGTGCAGCAGGGAATACAGCAGCATGGAGGCGTGACCATTGGAGAGTACAAAACGATCTCGATTTGGCCAGATGGGGTAATCGGGATCATAGCGGAGGACCCTCTGCCACAGCGCATACGCCACCGGAGCCAGAGCCATCGGCGTGCCAGGGTGGCCGGAGTTGGCCTTCTGCACTGCATCCATCGCGAGGGTTCGAATTGTGTTGATGGAGAGCTGATCGATGTTGCCGGCGTTCTTGATGTCCTTGCTCTGTTCCGCGACCTGGGGGATTGTAAGGGAACCGGCCATTGTCCTTAAACTCCTTGGCAAGAGTGGACAGTCAGGACAGCGCTGTCCCTGTAATTAGCCTAAACCAAAAGGCAGTTTACTGCTCCCTTTTAGTGATGCGGCAAATCTCCGACAGTTGCGGGGATTTCGAGCGGAGATGCTGGTTTTTTCCACAGTTGTGGTGGGAACCAATGAATGATGAATGGCCGGAAAAACTGAGGGTGCAGCCAGGTGAGCTGCACCCTCGGTCTCTGAAGAGGCTAAAGAATCAGGAATTCCAAAGCTGGCGGTGACACCCCCTTGGCAACCACCGCCAGCTCAGGTGCTTCTCCGTTCATCCT
>Ga0134125_10007388_pt1 | contig 12399 bp, 9 predicted proteins | sample KB31751_FD_96464 | JGI IMG/M metagenome (GOLD analysis project Ga0134125, IMG submission 96464) | Terrestrial soil microbial communities with excess Nitrogen fertilizer from Kellogg Biological Station, Michigan, USA - KB3-175-1 | ecosystem: Environmental > Terrestrial > Soil > Unclassified ... | reverse complement strand
GGGTCAAGGCGCGGAGCAACTGGACTTCGGCCCCGGGCCGGGGCAGGCTGGGGCCGCGGCCACGGCCCACACCCACCCCACCACGGAGGAGCACGATGACGGAGCCGACTCTCGATGGGCTGCACGGACGCCTGGAGCGCCTCGAGCGCGAGGTCACCTGGTGGCGCCGCGCGGGCATCGCGGCGCTCGCGTGCGCGGGATTGCTCGGCGCGGTGGAGGCCACCGTCAGCACGAACCCGGACGAGGTGAAGACGCGCCGGCTGGTGATCACGGACGGCGACGGGCGCGCCCGCGCCGTCTTCACGGTGGACGACAGCGATCGCACGCGCCTGTCGCTCACCGATCGCGACAACGGCACCACCGCCGATCTCACCGTCGTCCCGGGCCAGTCCGCCGCGCTCTCCCTCGCCCGCGCGGGGGCGCAGGCGCAGCTCGCCACCACCGGCGACAACGGCCAGCTCTCGGTCGGCACCCGCGGCCAGCGAGGGTGGCTGGTCGCGGCCCCGAGCGGGTCGAGCCTCGGGCTCGGCAACGAATCGGGCAAGCCGCAGATCTCGCTCGCCACCAGTCCCACGCTCGCGCCGAGTCTGCTGCTCGCGGACCGCGACGGCAACGCGGTGTGGAAGGCGCCCTAGCCGCTCCGCGGTAGACGAAAATCGTCGCTATTTTCGACAATTTGTAGGCACGACCCCCGCCCGGACGCGCGGGTCTTCTCGCGTGCCCACCCGGCCACCGTGAAATCGGGGGCTTAGATATCCGGCCCGGTGGCACTCCTCTTGCTCGATCGGTCACCCTTGGGAGCCCGCTGGATGCCCAAGGAACCCATCAACCGAGAGATCGCGTTTTCCGGCCTGCACGTGCGGCGCAAGGTCATCTTCGCCTTGTCCCTCTGCTCGCTCCTGCCCCTGCTCCTCCTCACCTACGCGTTCAATGCCCCGTTGCGCGAGTTCCTGGGGCCGCTCGCGGGTCTCGCGGATCTGGTGAGCGTGCCGGCCATCCTCCTCTTCACGGGCCTCCTCATGGCGGGCGGCGCGTTCGTGGTGTGGGACATCGCGACCGCGCTCTCGCGTGCCGCGCAGATCAGCAGCGACCAGCACCCCGAAGTGCCGGCGGAGCCCGGACGCAAGGACGAGATCGGCACCCTCATGAGCTCCTTCGCCCGCATGCTCGCGACCATCGAGCAGCAGTCGCAGGAGATCAACGAGTTCCCGCGGCGCCTCGACCAGCTCATCCGCGAGGCCTTCCGCGACGCGCTGACCGGGCTGCCGAACCGGGCCCTCTTCATGGACCGGCTCACCCACGCGCTCACCCGCGCAGAGCGCGCGGGCAGCAACATCGCGGTCCTCTTCCTCGACCTGGATCGCTTCAAGATCCTGAACGAGACGCTCGGCCACGAGGTCGGAGACCGACTCCTCGTGGAGGTGAGCCACCGGATCGCCTCGTGCCTGCGCCCGGAGGACACCGTGGCCCGGCTGGGCGGCGACGAGTTCGGCCTGCTGCTGGAGGACACCGCGGACCTGGCCGGGGCCACCGCGGTGGCGGAGCGCATATCGGTCGAGATCCAGCGCCCGTTCTCGCTCGACGGTCGCGACGTCCTGATCTCGGCCAGCATCGGCATCGCGCTCACCGCGGGTGGATCGATGCAGCCGGACGAGGTGCTGCACAACGCAGATCTCGCGATGTACCAGGCCAAGGCCGAGGGGCGCGGGCGATACGAGCTCTACCAGCCCGGGCTCAACATGTCGACGCGTGAGCGGCTCGACCTCCAGTCCGACCTGCGCACCGCGGGAGCTCGCCAGGAGCTCACGCTGCGCTACCAGCCGGTGGTGGCCCTCTCGACCCTCCGCGCGGTGGAAGTCGAGGCCCTCATCCGCTGGGACCACCGCCGCCGCGGCGCGCTCCTGCCCGCCGACTTCATCGCGCTGTCCGAGGAGAGCGGCCTGATGGTGCCGATGGGCCAGTGGGTCCTGCGCGAGGCCTGCCGCCAGGCGCGCGGCTGGCAGGGCGACGTGCCGGGGATGGGGCCTCTCGTGGTGGGAGTGAACCTCTCCGCGAGCCAGTTCGAGCGCGACGCGCTCCTCGACGAGATCGAGACCATCCTCCGCGAGACCGGCCTGCCCGCCGGCCGCCTGCAGCTCGAGGTCAGCGAGGCGGTGCTGATGCGCGACGACCCCCGCATGCTGGCGCGCCTGGAAGCTCTCAAGACCATCGGGGTACGCCTCGCCATCGACGACTTCGGTACCGGCTACGCCTCGCTCTCCTATCTCAAGCGCCTCCCGGTGGACTGCCTGAAGATCGACCGCTCGCTGATCAAGGGCGTGGGCAGCGACACCGAGGACACCGCGATCGTCCGCGCCCTGGTCACCCTCGCGCGCAGCCTCGGCATCGTCGTGACCGCGGAGGGCGTGGAGACCGCCGAGCAGCTCTTCCAGCTGCGGGCCCTCGGCTGTGATCAGGGCCAGGGATATTACTTCGCACGGCCGGTCTCGGCCGACCGGCTGCCCGAGCTCCTGACGAGCCTGGGCGCCGACGATCGACACGGGAGCCCGTCATGTCTTGGGTAGCGATTCGCGGGCTCGCCCGCACCATGGTCCTCCGCCTGCTCGGCATCGCCGTCTTCACGGGCGCCCTCGGTCTGGGCCTCGGCTGGCTCCTCGACGTCGTGGTCTCCGAGCCCGAGTGGACGGAGACCGCGGCCATCGCCCAGCGCGCGGTCGATCGGAGCGGCCTGCCCGAGCTGCTCGCGGGCCAGGGCTCGCGCAGCCCCAAGCGCTGGGCCGACGAGAGCGCGCGCTTCGTGCGCGAGCTGCCCGGCGTGGTGCAGATCAAGGTCTGGGACCCGCAGGGCAACGTGGTGTGGGCGGTGCAGCCGGGCGTGATCGGCCAGCACTCCGACGGCGCCGAGCTGCGGGACGCCCTCGCGGGCCGGGTGGGGGTGCGCTTCACCACCCCGGCGGCCCCGAGCGCCACCGGCCAGACCCTCGCCGCGCCCGGGGCGGGTGATCTCTACATGCCGGTCTACAGCCCGGGAGCGGCCCGGGTGGTGGGCGTGGTCGAGCTGTCGCAGGTCCCGCTGCGGATGGAGGGGTCGTTCGCGCGCTGGAGGAACTTCGCGTGGGTCGTGGCCCTCGCGGCGGGCGGCGTGCTCTGCCTGATCCTGCTTCCGGCGGCCTGGCGCAGCCACCGACGCGTCCGCGCCGAGGCCAGCTCCACCGCGCAGCGCTCGGCCCAGCGCACCCAGGAGCTGCAGCGCACCACCGAGCAGCTCCGCGAGGCCCTGAAGGCGGTGAAGCAGCGGGCGGAGGAGACCGACCGCATGCTCGAGGTGACGGAAGCCATCGGCTCCGCGCTCGAGCAGAAGGAGCTCTTCGAGGTGATCGCCCACGGGGCCGCGCGCGCGTGCCGGGTCGATCGCGGCTCGATCTTCCTGCGCGACAAGTCGGGCCAGCTCATGGTCCCGGTCAGCTCCCAGCTCGCGGATCAGCGGGCGGCGGGCGCGGCGGGGGACGGGGCCGAGTCGCTCCGCGCGCTGGGTCTCGAGGAGATGCCCACCTTCCTCCTGGAGGCGGTCCGCCGGCAGGAGCCGGTGGTGATCTCCGATCCGGGTAGCGACCCCCGGGTGCCGCAGGGCTGGGTCGGCCTCTTCCAGGCCAAGTCCGCGCTCGTGGTGCCGCTCATCCACCAGGGTCGCACCGCGGGCGTGCTGATCCTGGACCACCTCAAGACCCTGCACGTCTTCACCGACGAGGAGATCCGCCTCGCCACCACGCTGGCCGCCCAGGCCGCGGTCGCGCTGGAGAAGGCACGGCTCTACGACGAGATCCAGCAGCGCCTGCAGCAGACCGAGACCCTGCTCGCGGTCAGCCAGGCGATCGGCTCCGCTCCCGACCTCACCGAGGCCATCCGGCGGACGACTCGGGAAATGGTACGTATCCTGGGCGCCGACACCGGGGTGGCGTGGTGCGTGACCCGCGGCGGCGACCGCTTCATCCCCCTCGCCGGCTACCACCTGCCCCGCGACCTGCGCGAGCCGCTCTCCGGCCTGCCCCTGGCCCCGGACGAGCCGCTCATCGACCTCGTCAAGCGCCTGCGGACCGCGATGCAGTCGAGCAACAGCAAGACCGACCCGCGCTTCAACCAGCCCGCGCTGAACCTGCTGCCCCACACCTCGCTCCTGGTCCAGCCGGTGCAGGTCAGCGACGAGCTCCTCGGCATCTTCGCGATCGCGTGGGTGCGCGAAGCGCACGCCTTCTCGATGGACGACCTGCGCCTGGCCGACGGCATCGCCAAGCAGGCCGCGGTGGCCATCGAGCTGCACCGCACCCAGCGCACGATCATCGAGCAGGAGCGACTGAACGCGGTGGGCAAGATGGCGAGCGGCCTCGCGCACGACTTCAACAATGCGCTGGTGCCCATCTCCGGCTACGCGGAGATGCTCCTCGAGCACCCGGACATCCTCCAGGACCTCCCGAAGGCCGCCAAGTACCTCAAGCTGATCATGACCGGCGTGGAGGACGCGGCCAGCGTGGTGAGCCGCCTGCGCGAGTTCTACCGCAAGCGGGAGGAGGGCGAGACCTACCGGCCGCTCTCGCTGAACCAGATGGTCGAGCAGGCGGTGGCGCTGACCCGCCCCCGGTGGCGGGACGAGGCCCTCGGCAGCGGCCGCACCATCCTGGTCGAGGCCGACATGCGCCCGGTCCCCAAGGTCCTCGGCAGCGAGTCGGAGCTGCGCGAGCTCCTGACCAACCTGATCTTCAACGCGGTCGACGCGATGCCGGAGGGCGGCACCATCCGCCTCCGCACCGGGCTACGAGAAGCGCCGGTGGCCGACGGCGCCGCGGCCGGGGAGCCCCAGGTGTTCCTGGAAGTGAGCGACACCGGCACCGGCATGACCGACGAGGTGCGCCGCCGCTGCCTGGAGCCGTTCTTCTCCACCAAGGGCGAGCGCGGCACCGGCCTGGGCCTGCCGATGGTATTCGGCATCGTCAAGCGGCACCGGGGCACCCTGGACATCGACAGCACCGTGGGCAAGGGCACCACCTTCATCGTGCTGCTGCCGCCGGACACCACCCAGACCCGCGAGGTCCAGCAGCGCACCCAGGCCCCGAGCGGCCCCTTGAGCGTGCTGGTGGTCGACGACGAGCCGATCGCCCGCGACGTGCTCACCGAGTACCTCACCGGCGACGGCCACACCGTGCAGACCGCGGTCAACGGCCGCGACGGCATCGAGAAGTTCAAGGCGGGCCAGTTCGCGGTGGTCATCACCGACCGGGCGATGCCCGAGGTCGGCGGCGATCAGCTCGCGGCCATGGTCAAGGAAGCGTCGCCCGCCACCCCGGTCGTCCTCCTGACCGGCTTCGGCGACCTGATGAACGCGGCGGGCGAGAAGCCCGACGGAGTGGACCTCGTGGTCAAGAAGCCGATCCGCCTCGGCACCCTTCGCGAGGTCCTGGTAAAGATGACCGACCCGGGCGCCGCCACCGTGCCCGCGGGTCACTAGCCTCGCGGGCCTCTGGTCTGCCGGTCAACTAGCCCACCATCGACTCTGGCCGGACCTCCCGGTCGAACTCCTCCGCGGTCAGGGCCCCCATCTTCACCGCGGCCTCCTTCAGGGTGATCCCTTCCGCGTGCGCGGTCTTGGCGATCGCGGCGGCGCGGTCGTAGCCGAGGCGCGGGGCCAGCGCGGTCACCAGCATCAGCGAGCGCTCCACCAGCTCCCGGATCCGGGCCCGATCGGGCTCGATGCCCCGCGCACAGTGGGTGTCGAAGGACGCACACGCGTCGGCGAGGAGCCGGGTCGAGTGCAGCACATTGTGGATGATGAGCGGCTTGTAGACGTTCAGCTCGAAGTTTCCCGACGCCCCTCCGATCCCCACCGCCACGTCGTTGCCCATCACCTGGGCGCACACCATCGTCAGGGCCTCGCACTGGGTGGGATTCACCTTGCCGGGCATGATCGAGCTGCCCGGCTCGTTCTCGGGAATGCGCAGCTCTCCGATCCCGCAGCGCGGGCCCGAGGCGAGCCAGCGCACGTCGTTGGCGATCTTGGTGAGCGCGGCGGCCAGCCCGCGCAGGGCGCCGTGGGCGGCCACCAGCGCATCGTGGGCCGCGAGGGCCTCGAACTTGTTCGGCGCCGAGACGAACGGGTGTCCGGCCAGGTCCGCGATGACCCGGGCCGCGCGCTCCCCGAAGCCGCGGGGCGCGTTGAGGCCGGTGCCGACCGCGGTGCCGCCCAGCGCCAGCTCGTGGAGCCCCGGCATCACGGCCCGGATCTGGCCCAGCGCACGGTCGAGCTGGCTCACCCAGCCGGAGATCTCCTGGCCCAGCGTGAGCGGCACCGCGTCCTGCAGGTGGGTGCGCCCGATCTTCACCACGTCGACGAAGGCCTGGGACTTGGCGCGCAGGGTGTCCCGCAGCCGCGCCACCGCGGGCACGAGACGGCTCTCGATCTCCTCGACCGCCGCGATGTGCATGGCGGTGGGGAACGTGTCGTTGGACGACTGGCTGCGGTTCACGTCGTCGTTGGGGTGGATCGGCTTCTGCGATCCGAGGCGGCCGCCCAGGAGCTCGATGGCCCGGTTGGCGATCACCTCGTTGGCGTTCATGTTGGTCTGGGTCCCGCTGCCGGTCTGCCAGACCGACAGGGGGAAATGGGCGTCCAGGCGACCGTCGATGACCTCGTCCGCGGCGGTCACGATGGCGCGCGCCTTGTCCTCGGGCAGGAGGCCGAGCTCGAGGTTCACGAGCGCGCAGGCCTTCTTCAGCACCCCCAGGGCCCGGATCACCGGGCGCGGGAACCGGTCGCCGCCGATCTCGAAGTGCTCGAGCGATCGCTGGGTCTGCGCGCCCCAGTACCGGTCGGCCGCCACCTCGATGCTGCCCATCGTGTCTCGCTCGGTCCGCGTCGTCGCCGCCATGATCGTCTCCTCGCGGGGCGCGCTTGAGCGCGTCTGCCCACTCGCATAGTATCGAGCGCAAGGAGAGCACACAAATGGACTGCTGCGCTCACGAAGGGCCCACCGCGGGCGACGCGCGCTTCGATCTGCGACGGGTCGCCGACGGCGTGCACGTCGCGGTGGCCGCGCCCGCCTACAAGGTCAACTCCAACACCGCGATCATCGAGAGCGACGGCGGGGTGGTGATCGTGGACACCCACTCCAAGCCCTCCGCGGCCCGGGTCATCGTGGAGCACGTGCGCGAGCTCACGAAGACCCCGGTGCGCTTCGTGGTCAACACCCACTTCCACTGGGACCACTGGCACGGCAACGAGGTCTATCCCGCGGCCTACCCCGGCGCGGAGATCATCACCAACCAGCTCACCCGCGAGGCGATGGTGCGCAAGGGGCTCAAGCGCATCCAGGACCACGTCCGCCAGGTGCCGGCCGAGGTGGCCCGCCTGCGGAGCGATCTCGCCGCCGCCACCACCCCCGAGCAGCGCGCGCGGCTGCAGGCCGACCTGCGCCTCGCCGAATCGTATCTGGCCGAGGTGCGCGCGCTGAAGCCCGCGCTTCCCACCATGGCCTTCGAGCGCACCATGAAGCTCTACCGACGCGACCGCGAGATCCACCTGCTCTACCTGGGCCGGGCCCATACCGAGGGTGACGTGTTCGTCCACCTGCCCACGGAGCGCACCGTGATCACCGGCGACGCGGTGATCGGCTGGACGCCCTTCATGGGCGACGGCTACCCGGAGGACTGGGTCACCACCCTCGACCGGCTGGCCGAGCTCGACTTCGACACCATCATCATGGGCCACGGCGAGCCGGCCGGCCGCGACTGGCTCCGCACCTTCCGCGGCTACGTCCACGACATGGTGGAGGCGGTGCGCGAGGAGGTCGCCACCGGCGCGACTCTCGACGAGGTCAAGCAGCGCGTGCCACCCCGCCTGGCTCCGACGTACGAGAAGGCCTTCGCCACCTACGAGCACTACCGCCCGTGGCGCGCAGGCCTGCTCGCCAACATCGAGCGGACCTACGCGCTGGTGAGCTGAGCGCCCTCACGCCAACCCTCTCCCCTCCGGGGAGAGGGCAGGGTGAGGGGAAATTCCGGGACGACTACTTCAGGCCGTCCACTCCAGCCTTCGCCACCTGGCCGTCCTGCGCCGAGCTGCCACCGGACACGCCGATCGACCCGATGACCTTGCCGTCGGCCATGATCGGCAGGCCGCCCTCGATCGGACTTGCGCCGGTCAGACGCAGCAGTCGGAGGTTGGCCCCGCCCTGCGCGATGGCGTCCTCGAAGGCCTTGGTGGGGCGCCGGTACGCCACCGCCGACCAGGCCTTGTCCCGCGCCACGTCCACGCTGCCGAGCTGGGTGCCATCCATCCGCTGCATCATCACCATGTTGCCGCCGGAGTCGAGGATGATGATGGCCATGCTCCAGTTGCCCTTCTTCGCCTCGGCCTCCGCGCCCACCATCACCTTCTTGGCCTGCTCGAGCGTGATGGGCGCGCCGTAGGTCGGCGGCGGGGGCGGCGGCGTCTGGGCGGCGGCCACGCCCGCGGTCAGCGCAAGGGCGGAGCCGATGGCCAATGACAGCAGTCTTTTCCGTATCATATGTTTCTCCGGTGGTGAAGTAGGTTGAGGGTCGGTGGAGGGAGGTCCAGGGTGCTGCGCACGTAACCGCCGCCGAGCCTCCCCAGTTCCCGGTCCGCCCGGTATCCGCGCGCCCCCGCCCCGCCGCCGTCTAGAGGAGCGTGCCCCGGAGCACCACATAGGCCACCGAGAAGTAGATGACGAGCCCGGTCACGTCGACCAGGGTGGCCACGAACGGGGCGGAGGCGCTGGCGGGATCGAAGCCCACGCGGCGCAGCACGAACGGCAGCATGGAGCCCGCCAGCGAGCCGAACATCACCACACCCACGAGGGCGGAGCCGACCGTCAGCGCGATCAGCCACCAGTGCGGGCCGTAGTCGTAGAAGCCGAACAGCTGCCAGACGGTGATCCGGGTGAGGCCGATGACGCCGAGGATCGCTCCCAGGGCCAGGCCCGCCGGCACCTCTCGCATCGCGATCCACCACCAGTCGCGCACCGCGACCTCCCGCAGCGCCAGCGCGCGGATGATCAGGGACGTGGCCTGCGAGCCCGAGTTGCCGCCGGAGCTCATCACGAGCGGGATGAAGAGGGTCAGCACCAGGGCCCGGCTCAGCTCGCCCTCGAAGTACTGCATCGCGGTGGCGGTGAGCATCTCGCTCACGAACAGGGCGCAGAGCCAGCCCGCGCGCTTGCGGATCATGGTCCCGAAGCCGATCTTGGTATAGGGCTCGTCGAGGGCCTCCACGCCGCCCAGCTTGTGCAGGTCCTCGGTCTGCTCCTTGACCATCGCGTCGATCATGTCGTCGACGGTCACGAGGCCGAGCAGGTGGCCGCCCTCGTCGACCACCGGCACCGCGAGCAGGTCGTACTTCGCGATCAGCCGCGCGGTCTCCTCCCGGTGGGTCCAGGGGCCGACCGAGATCGGCGGGTGCCGCGCGCCCACTTCCAGGAGCGTGCGGGTGGGATCGGCCATGACCAGCTCCCGGAGGGTCACCATGTGCACGAGCCGGCGCTCGACCGGATCCAGCACGTAGACCGCGTACACCGGCCGGTGCGGGTGCCCCCCGCTCCGGATCAGGGTGAGCGCGCGCTCGACGGTCCAGGTGGAGAGCGCCTCCACGTGCTCGGTGGTCATGATGCCGCCCGCGGTGGTCGGGGAGTAGGCCAGCAGCGAGCGGAGCGACTCGCGCGTGCCGCCGTCGATGGCGGGCAGCAGCCGGCCGCGGGCCGCGTCGGTCAGCCCGCGGAACACCTCGGCCCGCTGATCGGCGGACATCGCGGTCAGGAGCGCCACCGCCTTCTCGGTGGGCAGGTGCTCGAAGAGGTGGGCCCGGTGGTCGAGCTCGGGCTGGTTCAACGCGCGCACCGCGAGGTCGAACGGCAGCGCGGCCAGGACGCGCGCGGCGGCCGCGTGGTCGATGGCGTTCAGCGCTTCCGCGACGTCGGCGTCGTGCGCGGTCTCCAGCGCCCGCGCGACCTGTCTCGCCTCGTGCTGGGGCTCGGCCTCACGCACCATGGTCGGTCTCCTCCCGGGCGCCCTCTCGCGGCACCGCCACGAAGCGGCGCATGTTCCCCCGGGCCCGGCGCTCCGCGGCCTCGATGGCGAAGCCACTCCGCTCGACCGTCCGCTCCGTCTCCCGGTTGGGATGGCACCCGCCGGTGATCCACGTCCAGAACGGCTGCACCCGGTCCTGCCACCGCGCCTTCCACCGCTCGGTCGCCCGCACGTGCTCGAGCATCCGCAGCCGGCCCTCGGAGGCCAGCACCCGGCGCACCTCGCGGAGGCCGCGGCGCGCGTCCGGCACGCTGCAGAAGGCGAGGCCGCTCAGCACCGTGTCGAAGACGCCGGGACGGAACGGCAGCGCCTCCGCGCTGCCCGCCACCAGCGGCACCGCGGGCGCCCGGCGGCGGGCGCGCACCAGCGACGCCCACGACGGATCGAGCCCGACCGCCACCGTCCCCGGCGGCAGGAGCGGCAGGTTGCGCCCGGTGCCGCAGCCCAGATCGAGCACGCGGCCCCGCGCGCCCGCGGCCAGCCAGCGTCGCCAGCGCGCGAGCCCGAAGGCCTCGCACGTCGCGCACACGGCGTCGTACAGCCACGGGATCTGCTCCACGCCACGCATGACGGCCGATTGTAGCCCGGGCGCGCCCGGGCTGGCCTCGAAGCGCGGAAAGCCGTAGATTGTGGTGCCGCGGCTCCCGCTCGAGGGGCCCGCGACCAGGAGCGAGTCATGGCGATTCGGATGGAGCGGAGCGGACCGGTGGCGACGATCGTGATCGACCGCCCGGAGGCCCGCAACGCGGTCGACGGGCCCGCGGCCCGCGCGCTGGCGGAGGCCTTCCGGGCCTTCGAGGCCGACCCCGCGCTGCGGGTGGCGGTGCTGTGGGGCGCGGGCGGCGTGTTCTGCGCCGGCGCGGACCTCAAGGCGCGCGGCACCGAGCGCGGGCTGACCCTGTCGCCCGAGGGCGACGGCCCGATGGGCCCCACCCGCATGGTGTTCGGCAAGCCCACCATCGCCGCGGTCGAGGGCCACGCGGTGGCGGGCGGCCTCGAGCTGTCCCTCATGTGCGACCTGCGGGTGGCGAGCGCCACCGCGGTGTTCGGCGTGTTCTGCCGCCGCTGGGGCGTGCCGCTGCTCGACGGCGGCACCGTGCGGCTGCCGCAGCTGATCGGACTCTCCCGCGCGCTCGACATGATCCTCACCGGCCGGCCCGTCGACGCCTCCGAGGCGCTCTCCTTCGGCCTGGCCAACCGGGTGGTCCCGGCGGGCCAGGCGCGCGAGGCGGCGGAGGCGCTCGCCCACACCATCGCCGACTTCCCGCCCCACTGCGTGCGCAGCGATCGTCGGTCCGCGTGGGAGAGCGCGGGCCTTCCCCTGCGCGCCGCGATGGCCAACGAGTTCGCGCTCGGCAAGGCCACCGCCGACACCGGCGAGAGCCAGGCCGGCGCCCAGCGCTTCGCGGCGGGGGCGGGCCGCCACGGACGGTTCTGATATCTCTCGCCCTTCACCTCTCTCCAAGGAGACCGCGGTGCCCGATACGACTCCGTCAGCGAACCACCCCTCCCCTCGCACCGCGGCCCGGCCCCCGAAGGTCTACGTGATCCAGGGCCGTGGCCAGCGCGACTACGCCGACTGTCAGGCCGCGCTCGACCGCGTGCCCGCGCGGATGGAGGCGCTCCCCTTCATCGGCGACGCGGCGGAGGTGATCGAGAAGACCCGCGACGCCGACGCCCTGATCGTCTCGGCCTCCCCGGTGACCCGGCGGGTGATGGAGTCGCTGGAGGGCCTCAAGGTCGTGGTACGCACCGGGGTCGGCTACGACGTGATCGACGTGCCCGCGGCCACCGAGCTGGGCGTGGTCGTGGTCAACGTCCCCGACGTGTGGATCCGCGAGGTGGCGAACCACGCCATGGCACTGATCCTGGCCTGGAACCGCAAGATCGTCGACCTGGATCGGGAGGTGCGGGCCGGCACCTGGGCCTCCCGGGTGCCCGGCCCGGTGACCGGCTCGCTCCACGGTGAGACCGTCGGCATCGTGGGCCTCGGCAACATCGGCCGCGCGTTCGCCCGCCGCATCGCGGCCCTGGAGACGAAGGTCATCGCCTGCGATCCCTACGTCGACGACAAGCACTTCAAGGCCCTGGGCGTCGAGCGGGTGGACCTGCACACGGTCGCCGCGCGGTCGGACTACGTCTCGGTCCATACCCTGCTGAACGCGGAGACCCGCGGGCTCATCGGCGAGGCGTTCCTGCGGCGCATGAAGCCGACCGCGTGCCTGATCAACACCTCCCGGGGCCCGGTGGTGGACGAGGCGGCCCTCGCGCGCGCGCTCGAGCAGGGCTGGCTGGCCGGCGCCGCCCTCG
>Ga0134125_10007387_pt1 | contig 12399 bp, 7 predicted proteins | sample KB31751_FD_96464 | JGI IMG/M metagenome (GOLD analysis project Ga0134125, IMG submission 96464) | Terrestrial soil microbial communities with excess Nitrogen fertilizer from Kellogg Biological Station, Michigan, USA - KB3-175-1 | ecosystem: Environmental > Terrestrial > Soil > Unclassified ... | reverse complement strand
GAACGTCAGCCGGTCGAGCGCTTGGGCGATTTTCTCGGAGCCCGAGAGCCGCTCCGAAAGGGCGCTCGATTGCGAACTCTTCTGCCCCGCAGTTCCGTGTGCCGCTAACGGCACAACCATCGAACAAATAGCAATAAAGATAGCCAGCCGCGTAAATGCCATATCGGCCACTTGTCTTTATCTAACGTGTAGTTTCGGTTTTGGTTGACCGAGGGGTCAAAGAGCTTTAACCCCATGCCGCTCGACGCGTCGAGCGGCTTTTCTACCCCAAACTTCCCTTCAGCATCGTGAACGAGTGCGGCGGAAAGCTGTAGGTGAGGCGATTACCTTTGGCGCTCGCTGACTTACGCGTGATTCCGACCTTCGTGGAACCGAAGTTGTTTTCGGCCTTGATATCGGGACCGTTCACTTCCGAAACCTCGAACGAATTGCCGAACTTGCCGGCCTCAGCTTCGAAGGTCACTTCCACCGGGTGATCGAGATGCCGGTTCACCACGTTCAACACTAGCTTGTTGCCGTCTTTCGCCGCTGAGACGTCGATGTAAGGCACGGATCCAAACTTCTCGCTGCGGTAAGTTGGGCCGTCCACCAGCAGATCGAGCGCGGTGCCGGAAGAATTATTGGCTACCAGTTGTAGCGGGTAATAAATGGTTTGCAGATATAGGCCGGTCTTGCTGGTAAATATCGGAGCAATCACATTCACCAACTGCGCCATGTTGGCGATCTTCACGATGTGCGCGTGATTGATAAATGTGTTTAAGAAGGTCGCCACCACTAGCGCGTCTTCCAGGTTGTAGTGCTCCTCTAAAATGTCGCGGCCGCTTTCTTTGCCGGCGCCGCGGGCTCGGTACCAAACGTTCCACTCGTCCCAGGCCAGATAGATTTTTCTGTTCTTCGGCGCCCCCGATAAGGTGCTGTTGATGATCCCCTCGCCCGCTTTTGTCTTCGCTGCGAGGTCGAGGCTGCTGGCGAGAAACTCGTAGTAATTATTTTCTTTGTTGCCGACGTAAAGGTGCATGGATAAGTAATCGGCGTGTGTTTTCAGATGTTCAAGCACTGTCCGGTTCCAGCCCACCCAATCCGCGCCGTAGTTCGACGATCCCGCCGCTATCAATTTGATGGAGGGATCGGTCCACTTCATCATCTTGGCGGCTTCGAGCGCGAATTTACCGTAGTCGTCCGCCGTACGATGGCCCATCTGCCACGGTCCGTCCATTTCATTCCCTAAGCCCCAAGTCTCCACCTTCCAGGGCTTCTCGCGGCCATTTTTTTGCCGCAATTTCGTCATGGCGGTGCCTTCAGGGAAATTGCAGTATTCCACCCACTGCTGTGCCTCGCCCCATGTTCCGGTGCCCAGGTTGGCGCAAATATAAGGCTTCGTGCCCATCAGCTCGGTGTAGTTCAGAAATTCATGAGTGCCGAAGCGGTTGTCTTCAATCGTGTGCCAGGCGAGTTCCAGCCGTGCGGGCCGCTCGTCGCGAGGTCCGATGCCGTCCCTCCAGTGATAGTTCGATGAAAAGTTTCCGCCGGGCCAGCGCAGCAGGGTAACGTTCAAATCCTTTGCGGCTTTCAGGACGTCTTTGCGATAGCCGTTTGCGTCCGATAGCTTCGAGCCTTCGTCGAAGATGCCTCCTTCGATGCAGCGGCCGAGGTGTTCCGCGAAATTGCCGTAGATCTTGGGATCGATTTCCCCAATCGTGCGCGCCGGATCGAGCCGGACATGCGTTTCAAGCGAGCCGGTTTGCGCCTGCAGCAAGAACGGAGCGGCGGCGACGGCCTTGGAGAAAGAGCGGCGGGAAAGAGTTGGGATGGGCATGTAGGAATTTGAAGCATTATACAACCAGTTTTTCTGGAAGCGCTTACATCGAGGTTGGCAAGGCGCGTCGAGTTTGCAGTTGACACGGCGCGCCGCACCCTCTAAGCTAACCCTAGCTAGATATGCCAAAGAGCCGCAACGACAAATTGCAGGGCACCCTGACCCTGCTCGTGCTGCGCACGCTCGATAGCCGCGGCCCCATGCACGGCTACGGACTGTGCTCTCACATCCACTCGATTTCCGATGAACTGGTGCAGGTGGAAGAAGGATCGCTCTACCCGGCCCTGCATCGCATGGAGCAGGATGGGTGGATCTCCTCAACCTGGCAAGTCACGGACAAGGGGCGCCAAGCGAAAGTCTACGCCATTACCGCACGCGGGCGAAAGCAATTAGCCGACGAGCAGGAGAGTTGGAACCGGCTGACGCGCGGCGTGGCGCGGGTGCTGCGGTATTCCTGATTCCGAGAAAACATCATGCCGTGGCACGCGCGCCTTCGCAATGTATTTCGGTCGGAACGGATCGATGAAGACCTCGACAACGAGCTCGAATTTCACATCGCCGAGGCCGCTGACCGCTTAATAGCCGAGGGCGCGACGGAAGAAGAAGCATGGCGGCTGGCCCGGCGGCGGTTGGGCAATTACTCGATCCAAAAAGAGAGGACGCGGGATATGGATGTTGCAGGATGGCTTTCGGCGGCGCGCGCCGATATTCTTTACGGTCTGCGGCAGTTGAAGCTAAACCCGGGATTTGCGGCGGTGGCCGTTCTTTCGCTCGCGCTTGGTATCGGGGCCAACACCGCGATTTTTCAATTGCTCGACGCCATCCGGCTGCGCGGGCTTCCGGTGACGGATCCCTCGCAATTGGTAACGGTGGCGCCAGGGGGCAATCCGGGCGACTTCTTTATCGCCGGTAACTATGTGTCGCGCGAGCAAGCATTTACCTATGCGCAAATGCAGGAACTCGAAAAGCGGCAGCAAGCTTTTTCGTCTATGCTAACTTTCTGGCCGACCCGGCTCAATTTAAGCACCGAAGGCCAGTCCCGTTATGCGGAAGGTCTGTTAGTCAGCTCGAATTTTCTGGACGTTTTGCGAGTTACTCCCATTGCCGGACGAGGCATCCCGAAAGAAGATGACAAAATCGCGTGCTCTTCCGCGCCTGCCGTATTGAGTTACGGCTTCTGGCAGCGGGAGTTCGGCGGCAAGCTCGATGCCATCGGCAAAACAATAAGTTTGGATGGCCATCGTTTCCCAATTGGCGGAATCACGCCCTCTTCGTTTTTCGGTGTCGAGCCGGGGCAGCGGTTCGACGTAGCCCTTCCTCTTTGCGCGAGCAATGTTTTCGCGAAGGACGGCAAGGGACGGGCGTTTAACAAAATGGGCTACTGGCTCACTCCTATTGGGCGGCTGAAAGCAGGCTGGTCTGTGGAACGCGCATCGAAGCACGTGGCCAACCTATCGCCTGTGATTTTCCGGGAAACTCTGCCAGAGGAATACCGGCCTGACTTCGCGAAAAAGTACCTCAATAACAAGCTGAAAGTGGTTTCCGCAAGCGCGGGCGTTTCCGCGCTGCGAAGGCAGTATGCGGATCCGCTCTGGATCCTGCTGGCGATTGCCGGTTCCGTGTTGCTGATCGCGTGCGCGAATCTGGCGAATCTGCTGTTGGCGCGGGCCAGCGCGCGCGAGCGGGAGATCGCGGTCCGTCAGGCCGTCGGCGCTTCGCGTTCGCGTCTGATCATGCAGTTGCTTCTCGAAAGTCTTCTGCTGGCTACGGCCGGGGCCGCGCTGGGAATGCTTCTCGCGCAGATGTTGAGCCGCGCTCTTGTGACGTTCCTGAGTCCGGCGAATAACCCAATCAATGTGTCTACGAGCCTGAATTGGCATGTATTCGGATTCCTTGCGGCACTGGCGTTAGGAACTTGCATTCTTTTTGGATTGGCTCCGGCAATTCGGGCAAGCGGCGGAACGCCGGCAGCAGCGATGCGCGGCGCCCGGGCGGCCACGGCGACTCGCGAACGCAACGGACTTCGCCGCATGCTAGTGATGACACAAGTTGCGCTCTCGCTTGTCTTGTTGGTAGCTGCTCTACTTTTCGGCAGAAGCCTACAAAAATTGTTGGCGGCCAATTTGGGATTCGATTCGCGCAATTTACTGGTAGCTAGCATTAACACAGATGGCGCCGGCCTGGAAAATCAAGAAAGACGAACGACATTATTCCGCGAGTTGCAAGACCGTATCGATTCCATAGGTGGCGTTGTGTCAGCGGCGTCCGTCGGCTTTGCCCCATTCAGCGGCGCTGGGTGGAATAACATGGCGCATGCCGATAATGACCCATCCCGCTCCGGAGGCAAAGAGTCGTGGTTCAATCGCGCCGGTCCACGCTATTTCGAAACCATGGGCACGCCTCTCCTCGCCGGGCGCGACTTTAACAATCACGACCGCGTGGGGGCGCCTCAAGTCGCCATTGTGAATCAGGCGTTCGCGAAGCGCTTCTTTGCAGGAAAGAATCCCGTCGGCAGAAGTTTCCGTGTCGAGGCGTTGGCGGGCAAACCGGATGACGTGTATCAAATCGTCGGATTGGTGGGCGACACCAAATACAACCGGCTAAGCGAGGATGGATTGAGCATCGCATTCTTTCCGGTAGCTCAGGACGAGGAACCGGGGCCCGGTAGAACGTTTGTAATTCGCGGACGCGGACCGCTCGATGCGCTGGCAACTGCCATCCAGCATGAGATGGCGCAGCTTAATTCGAATCTGCTGGTCGATTTCCGGGTGCTCGACGTGCAGGTCCATGAGTCGGTTTTGCGGGAGCGGCTGATGGCGAACCTCTCCATAGCGTTCGCAATTTTAGCGGGATGTCTTTCGGCGCTGGGACTATACGGCGTAATGTCGTATATCGTGGTGCGGCGGCGAAACGAAATCGGTATTCGCGTCGCGTTGGGCGCGAGTCGAAGCAATGTGTACCGGTTGATTGCAACAGACGCCGTAATCATGGTGGGAACGGGACTTATTGCGGGCGTTGTTGCCGCGCTGCTTCTATCGCGATATGCGGAATCCATGCTATTCGATTTAAGAGCGCGTGACCCGCTAACGTTAATTTTGGCAGTTGCGCTGCTGGCCGCGACCGCCGTAGTCGCGACATTCCTGCCGGCCAGGCGCGCGGCGCGTCTGGAACCAATAGCGGCGTTAAGGGAGGAGTAACGCGCTTTTTCAATGTGGGCGCACTCGCGAGCGGCCACATTCTGTTTGGCCTGCTGAAACTGAGCACGGAGCGTGAGCGACAACCAGAGGCGTTGCCTCCGGACTGTCGTTATTTGGGGTCGCTTACGCTCACGGCTCCGATTCCAGATGTTCCACAAGAGGAGCTCCCTGTGGTTCGAGGGCAATCGTCCTAAGTGATGACATTGCCACCCCCAAATAGCCAAATGCCCGATCCTGTGTTGTAATAGATAAGGAAGATCGGTCGATCATAAAAGTGGGCGCAAGCCCACTTTTTTATTTCGCCTTCTTATCGGTTGCTATGCCGGCGTTGGAAAAAGACGAGTTGCTGGGCGCCATTTCGGAGCTGAGCGAACTTGCGGCCGCGGGGACGGGCATCGAAATTGCCGATGTCGAACTACGTGGCGGCGGGGGAGCGAGGCTGCTGCGCGTCTATATTGATAAGCCGGTTGGGGTAACCCATGGAGATTGCGAATTGATTTCCGAGCGCCTGGGTGCGCTGCTCGACGAGCGGGACGTGATGCCGGAAGGCGGCTATACGCTCGAAGTAAGCTCGCCGGGAGTGGAGCGGGCGCTTAAAAAGCCGCGCGATTTTGAACTCGTGCTGGGCCGCAACGTGAAGGTTTCGTTGAAGGAGCTGGTGGGCGGGCAAAAGCGGCTGGAAGGCAAGTTGGTGGAAGCAGCCGGAGGTTCCATCGGCGTTGAGTTATCCACCGGCGAGCGCTTCCGCGTGAAACTCGATCAGGTGCAAAAAGCACACCTGAAGTTCGAGTGGTAAGACCGGTACTTCTACAAGTAACTACAGAACGTAAAACGAGGGTAAGGACGTGGCTTCGATTTTTCAGTCCATTGAAATTTTAAGCAAAGAGAAGGGCATTGATCCGCAAATTGTTGTGGACGCGCTGAAGGACGCCATGTTGGCCGCGGCTCGGAAACAGTACCGCAATCAGGAACTTACGGTCGATTTGGACGAGGGCAGCGGCAATATTGTGCTCTATAGCTTGCGAAAAGTTGTGGAGGAAGTCACCGATCCGATTCGCGAAATCACCCTTCCGGCCGCGAAGCGAATCGATCCGGACGCAGAGTTGGGCAGCGACATACGCGAAGCCAAGCCTACGGTCGATCTGGGGAGAATTGCCGCTCAAACCGCGAAGCAGGTCATCATGCAAAAGGTTCGCGAGGCCGAGCGCGACAACGTCTACTCCGAATACCAGGGGCGCACGGGCGAGCTGGTGAACTGTGTCATCAAACGCCTGGAGGGCCAGGATTATGTTGTCGATATGGGCAAGACCGAAGCTCGGCTGCCCAAAAAAGAGCAGTCGCGCGTGGAGGGCTTCAGTGTCGGCGATCGTGTACGCTGTGTCATCCGCGGCGTCGAACGGGGCGGTAAAAATGCCGGTGTTGTCGTTTCGCGCGGCGCGCCGGAGTTGGTGATGCGGCTATTCGAGCAGGAAGTGCCTGAAATTTACGACGGCACCGTCACGATTAAAGCCTGTGCGCGCGAGGCCGGTGAACGCACCAAGATCGCGGTGGCAAGCCGCGATCGGGATGTGGATAGCGTGGGAGCTTGCGTGGGCATGAAGGGGATGCGCGTGCAGTCCATCATTCGCGAACTGCGCGGCGAGAAGATCGACATTATCGAGTTTTCGGACGATCCGGTTGTATACGCCACGAAGGCGCTCAGCCCGGCAAAAATTTCGCGCGTGATGATTCTCGATCCCGCCGAGCGTCATATGGAAGTCGTGGTTGACGATTTACAGCTTTCTCTCGCTATCGGGAAGCGCGGGCAAAATGTCCGGTTGGCAGCGAAGCTAATCGGGTGGAAAATAGATATAAAGAGCGAAGAAGAAAAACGCCGCGAGGTGCAGCAGCAGATGGCCGACATGGTCATCTCCGGTGCGCCTGTTTCCGTGTTGATCGAACACGGATTGGATGAAGCGATAGTAGAACGGCTTGTGAACGCCGGCATAGGCACTGTGGAGCGCTTGGGGTCGAAGACGCCGGAAGAGTTAGAAGCGATTCCGGAGATCGACGAACCCACGGTGGCGCAAATTCAGACGGCCATTGTTTCGTTCTATGGCCAGTACGACGAGGGCGCGGAAGTGGCGGGAGAGGAATCTGTTTCCGTCATCGATCCTGGCTCCCCGCAAATTGAAACGGGCGTACTCGAACACGATCTGGCTCGCCATGAGGCGCCGGCGATAAGTGAACTGGGTGACGCCGAGACGATCGACCTGGGGCAGGTGGAGGGGCTCTCTGGAGCACCTTCGAGCCTTGCTCCTCAATCAATTGCAGACGAAATCGCCGAAAACGATGAATCTGCTACCATAAAGAGCGCCGAGTAGACAGCTACAAAGTGCCGTTTTTTAAGGGGTTATAGCAGTCTCCTCTATGAAGAAAATTCGGATAAATGAGTTGGCACGGGAATTAGAAGTTAAACCCGGCGTCATTCTCGACCTCCTTCCGGAATTCGGAGTGAGCGAAAAGAAGACGCACTCCAGCTCGATCGACGAGGACGTGGCGATTTCTGTGCGCCGGCGGCTCTTCGGTGAAAATGGCGAAGGCAGAGGACGATTCGGCGCAGAATCGAATGGAGAACACGCCGAAACGAGCACCGAAAGTGTACATTCCGACCGTTCGGAAACCTCAGTTGCTGTTGCCGAGCCGGAGGAAGAACATGACGAGGCTCCGGTACCGGAACCATCGCGCGGCGCAACGCCTCCCGCCTTTCAGCCTCCGCTACGGCCAGTGGCGCAAGCGCCAATCAGGCCTCCCGAACCGCGCGAAGCGGCGAGAGTGCCGGCACATCCCGCGCCTGCGGCCCCGGGTGTTCCCAGTCTTCCCGTGAACCCCGCGGTGGCTGCGCCGAGCGCTCCGGAAGCTGAAAAACCGCGGCCTTTTCAACCCCTTCGGCCGCCGATTCACTCTGCCGGCGCGATTCATCCACCGCTTGCTCACACGCCGCAGCAATCTACCGGGCCGGTCAATCGGACTGTATCCATTCCGGCGAAACCGATTGCGCCCCCGCTCTCTCCTGGCCAACCGTTGAGCGGTCCGCGGCAGCCGCTGCCCGCCGAAACTTCGCGCACTGGGCCGGCTGTGCCCGAGCGGCCCGCCGCACCGCCGCGGCCTGCTGCCCCGGCTGCGGACGCCCCCCGGGTCGTGCGCCCCGCGCAGACAAATATTCCGCCTAGTCACGTGGTGCTTCCCGGTCCCGCGCCGCAGGCGCCAAGTGCTGTTCCTGGAGCACCTGTGCCGCGTCCGCCGGCTCCTGCCCGTCCTGCGCCTCCCAGCCGGTCGGCGAATCTTGCGCCTAATACGCCGATTGCGCCGAGACCGCAAGGTGCGCGGCTGGTCGGCCAGCCCGCGGCACGCCCGGTTGTGCCGCCGCGTCCGGATGTTTTAGCGAGATTACAACAGCAGCAACCGCGTCCGCCGGTTCCCGGCGCGCCTCGGCCGCCTGCTCCGAGACCCGGCGCGCCCGCGCCCGGCCAACCGATTTTTAGAGGGCCAATCCGCCCTGGACAGCCGCAGATGCGCGGCCCCGGCCAACCGGGTGGCGGTCAACAATTCCGCCGTCCCGGCCAACGGCCCATGCATCCGACCGCCCCGCTACGTCCGGAATCAGCAACGCCTGTTCCGATTGAGCAGCGGCGCCACCAAGGTAAGCCGCCTGCACGCCAACGCGTTCGCCGCGAGCTCGAAGAAGGCAATCTTCGCGAACGGGCGCCCAAGCGTCAGCAGGTTTTTGAGCCGCCGCCGATCGACCGCGAAATTACGATTTCGGAAGGCATTACGCTCAAGGAGCTTTCGGAAAAGCTCGGCGTGAAAGCCAATCTGGTCATCAAAAAGCTTGTCGAACGCAAGATTTTCGCGACCATCAATCAAACACTTGACGTGAAGCTCGCCCAGGAAGTGGCGCGCGATTTCGGCGCGTCTACCAATCAGGTCAGCTTTGAAGAAGAGTCAACGCAGGATATCGAGTTGGCCGAAGAACCGGCCGATCTCGTACGGCGCGCGCCCATTGTTACCGTTATGGGCCACGTTGATCACGGTAAAACTTCGCTGCTGGACGCCATCCGCCAAACGCGTGTAGCCGATCGCGAAGCCGGTGGTATTACGCAGCACATCGGCGCCTACTACATCGAGAAGAATGGCCGCAAGATCGTCTTCATCGATACTCCCGGCCACCAGGCATTCACGCGGATGCGCGCCCGCGGTGCGAAAGTTACCGATATCGTCGTGCTTGTGGTGGCGGCTGATGACGGTGTGATGCCGCAGACGCTCGAAGCCATCGACCACGCGAAAGCGGCGGGTGTGCCCATCATTGTCGCTATCAACAAAATCGACAAGGCGGATGCGCAACCCGACCGTGTAAAGCAGCAGCTCTCCGATCGGGGTCTCTTAGCCGAAGATTGGGGCGGCGATACCGTCATGGTTCCCGTTTCGGCGAAGGGCAATCAGAATCTCGATTTACTGCTTGAAATGATTCTGCTAGTTGCCGACCTGCAGGATTTGAAAGCGAATCCAAGCCGCCCGGCGATTGGCACTGTCCTTGAAGCCAAGCTCGATAAAGGACGCGGGCCGGTCGCTACGATTCTGGTGCGTAACGGAACGCTTCGAGCCGGTGATTTCTTCATCTGCGGTTCCGATTTCAGCAAAGTTCGCGCGATGTTCGACGACCGCGGCACATCGCTGAAAGAAGCCGAGCCATCGATGCCCGCCGAAGTGGTCGGGTTTGAAGATCTTCCCGAAGTGGGCGACACGTTTCAGGTTGTCACCGATACGGCGAAGGCGAAACAAATCGTCACGTACCGCGAATCCAAGGCCCGCGACGTCGCCATGGCGAAAGGCGCGCGTGTCGCTACGCTCGATTCGCTCGCAAAGCAGTTCAAAGAGGGCGATCTCAAGGATCTCAACCTCATCATCAAAGCCGACGTGGGTGGAACAGCCGAAGTGCTGTCCGATACGCTGGAGCAGCTTTCTACGGATAAGGTTCGCGTACGCGTGCTGCGCGCGGGCGTGGGCGCCATCAGCGAAAGCGACGTGGACCTTGCCTCTGCTTCACAAGCCATCATTGTCGGCTTCAACGTGAAATCGGAACGCGGCGCTGTTTCGGCCGCCGAGCAGCAGAAGGTCGAAATCCGGCTGCACAGCATCATCTATGAATTGATTGATGAAGTGCGTGTGCTGATGACCGGCATGCTCGATCCCGTGTACCGCGAAGTGGTGCAAGGCCATGTCGAAGTTCGCGAGACGTTCAAAATTTCGAAAGTGGGCGTTGTCGCCGGCTGCTATGTGGCTGACGGATCTGTCCGCGCGAACAGCGAAGTGCGCGTCATTCGCGACGGCAACGTGATCCACACCGGCAAAGTGGAAGCACTGAAGCGGTTCAAGAACGATGTCAGCGAGGTAAAAGCCGGCATCGAATGCGGCATCTCGATCCATAACTACAACCAGATTCAGGTGGGCGACCGCCTCGAAGCCTTCATCATGGAGCGCGTGCTTCCTACGCTCGTGTCGTAGGAAGCGCCGCTCACTTCATCACTCTCTTGCAGCCGCGCAAGTTCGCGAAGTGTTTTGCCGGGCGCCGCGATTGGCGCCGGACCGTGGCGCTCGCGAAGCGCTGAGCTGTACTTGCCTGGCACGGATGAGCGGCTTTTGTCCAGCCCGAAGGACGGTCCTGCTCCGGAAGCGTTCGCAGGGGCAACACCCGTGGTAGCGTGATGGAAGTAATTGCCCGGAAATCTGACTATTCACATGATCGTTGATGTTCACAGCCATTTCTTTACCTATCCAAACCACTTCACGCCCGACTTCGTCATGCAGGCGGCGAGAGCGCGCAACGGTGTGGAGGTGGACCTTACTGTCCGCTGGAAAGAATATGAGGCAACTGCCGGAGAGTGCCGGTGGACGGTTGTCTTCGGTGGCAAGGCAAAGCTCGCTGGAGTTTGGGTGCCGGACGAGGAAGTTGCGGCGTACGTGAACCAGCACCGGGACCGCTTGCTTGGCTTTCTCAGCGTCGATCCTACACAGCCGGGCTGGCAGGAGGAGTTGATTCGGGGGCATCAGGATTTAAAACTGAAAGGCATCAAGTTGCTGCCGATGTATGCGGGATTCGATCCCAGCGGGACCGAGTTGGATTATCTATGGGAATACGCCACGAAGCACGGTTTGCCGGTTTTGCTGCACACCGGAACAACCTTCATCGATAAAGCGCCTTTGCAGTACACGCGTCCCGTGTTGCTCGATACCGTTGCAATCCGTTTCCCCGACGTGAAAATCATCATGGCCCATTTGAGTCATCCGTATGAAGGTGAATGCGCCGTCGTGATCCGAAAACATCCGAACGTCTACGCCGATTGTTCCGCGCTGCACTACAGGCCCTTTCAGCTCTACCATTCACTGATGCTGGTTCAGGAATATGGTGTTTGGGACAAAGTACTTTTTGGAACTGATTACCCGTTCACCACCGTCGATGCCAGCATCGCAGGTATTCGCGGCCTTAACGACATGTTGGAAGGCACGAAGCTGCCGCGGTTGAATGAAGAATGTATCGAAAGGATGATCCAACGAGACAGTTTAAATATTCTCGGGATCGAACCCTGTCAAGTTACTACTACTAACTCCCCATCCTAGACATTCTCGAAAATTCGCAGCATTGGACTGGGGCGAATTCCGGATTTCAATGCCAAATGGAGCCAGCCTGGGTTGATTCCTTCATTAATGCCCTAAGCCGGATAAATCATTGCGGCCGAGTTCAATATTCGCTTGATCAAACGCCGGTTTCCAGAAGGAGACATCGGCGGCCGCGCGTGGATTCGGCGCAGCTTTTCCAATAAATGCACGGACCTCACGCTCGTGTTGGTGCTACGACTCGAATGCCCGTGCCATAAGATCTTGTTCAGCTTTTGGAATGCGCAACTTCCTCGCCTCACGTCGCCATGATGCTACCGCCGTGGTTGTTCGTGCCACGATCTTGTCCGCTTCGGGTTTCGATAAGCCGTAGTCGGCATGAGCTTCCAGAGCGATTGAAACATCGCATGTCGCATCAACTTCGTTGATCGCGAGGGAGAGTTCATTGCGATCGTTTGAAGGGTTGATGTCATAGGCAGGCGACAGCGTTATGCCTTGCTTCGCGATGAAAAATCCGTGATTTCGCAAATGATCGTCGGTGTTATGGATCAGGATGCTAAAAACCACGCGCCTGAATAGTTCTCTGCAGTCCTCGTGGGTGTTCGAGCCTTGGGATTGCAAGAGATCAACCAGTTCTAAATAGCTGGCGCCAGCGTCCCCATCGTTTCGTTGAGTGAGTGTCATCGCCGACACGAACGCTAATCGCCGCCCGTCCGAAGTGCGATCGAACCT
>Ga0134125_10007386_pt1 | contig 12400 bp, 15 predicted proteins | sample KB31751_FD_96464 | JGI IMG/M metagenome (GOLD analysis project Ga0134125, IMG submission 96464) | Terrestrial soil microbial communities with excess Nitrogen fertilizer from Kellogg Biological Station, Michigan, USA - KB3-175-1 | ecosystem: Environmental > Terrestrial > Soil > Unclassified ... | reverse complement strand
TTCTATGGGGGCCTGAAGGCAGATCACGTGAACACCGACCACTCCCATGACTGGGAGACCCGCGTCATGGTGATCGGCGGCGAGATCACGATCAGGCGTCAGGGGAAGTCGGAGACATTTCGTACCGGCGACAGTTGCGCCGTCGCCGCCGGCGAGGTGCACGCTGAACAGGCCGGTCCCCAAGGCGTCGCTTACATTGCCGGGCGTCGCGCATCGGCAGCGTAGCGCCGGCGCGGCGGCACGGATTGGTCGAAGCATTTCGACGATCGGATCGGATGCGAGGTGCATCGAACTCGACGGCGTTTTTGTCCTCGTCGAGCCTTTCGATCTCTGCATCCCCCGCTCAAGAATAAATCAGCGACGGTCTTCGATCCCGGCGTTCGGCGCGCTCAGCCAGCGCTTGGACGCCTCGCCCGCCCTGCACGAGCAACTCCATCATCTCAAGCCGATGGCCTTAGCCGCGAGCGCTTTTGCCACCACCTCGGTGACCTACGCAGACGCTTGAAGTTTGCCTTTCGATAGGATATTACCTAATGTTGATGTTAGAGGTTGCACATCTGATGTTTTTCCCATGATTTCCGCTGCGCAGCTTCGGGCCGCACGGGCGCTTCTCGGGATCGATCAGCGCAAGCTCGCGGACATCTCGGGTCTTTCCGTCCCGACCATCCAGCGCATGGAGGCGAGCGAGGGCGTGATCCGCGGCAACGTGGATTCGCTGATGAAGCTGGTGGGCGCCCTCAATTCCGCCGGGATCGAACTCATCGGTGAAGGGAGCGTGAGCCAGGGCGGTGGTCGTGGCGTGCGCTTGAAAGGCTGACAGGCGGCGAGGCGCGAGATGTTGGTCGTACTTTGCTGCGTCGCCGCGCTACTGACCGCCGCCTGCCTTGGCATTGGGGTGGCGCGAGCGCGCCTCGGAACCGCGCTGCTCTACGGCGCCTGCCTCGCGGCTTCGACGGTCGCACTCATGGCCGCGCTGGCCAATCTGCTGGCGGGAGCTGCTGTATCTGACATCGTGCTGCCGCTCGGGCTGCCCTGGCTTGGCGCGCACTTCCGCGACGATGCGCTCGCCTCATTCTTTCTCGTCGTGGTCAATCTCGGCGGCGCGACGGCGAGCCTCTATGCGCTCGGCCACGGACGACACGAACCGGCGCCGCAGCGGGTCCTGCCATTCTATCCGGCCTTCCTCGCGGCGATGAACCTGGTCGTCCTCGCCGACGATGCCTTCACCTTCCTGCTGTCCTGGGAGTTCATGTCGCTGACCTCGTGGGCGCTGGTGATGGCGCATCATCGCGAGGCCGACAACGCCAGGGCCGGCTACGTCTATCTCGTGATGGCGAGCTTCGGGACGCTGGCCCTGCTTTTGGCCTTCGGCCTGCTCGCTGGGCCCGGCGGCGGCTACGCCTTCGAGACAATGCATGTCGCCCGTTCATCACTTGTGAGCGCACTCGTTCTTGCCTTGGCGCTTCTGGGCGCCGGCTCGAAGGCTGGACTCGTGCCATTGCACGTTTGGCTCCCACTCGCCCATCCGGCCGCGCCCAGTCATGTCTCGGCGCTGATGAGCGGCGTCATGACCAAGGTCGCCGTCTATGGTTTCATCCGAATCGCCTTCGACCTCCTGGGCGCACCAAGCTGGTGGTCGAGCATGGTCGTCCTTTCACTCGCCGGCGTCACCACCCTCATGGGTGTGCTCTACGCCCTGATGCAGCACGATCTGAAGCGGCTTCTCGCCTATCACACGGTCGAGAACATCGGCATCGTGTTCATCGGCATTGGCCTGGCGCTCGCGTTTCGCGCCGATGGCATGGCGGGCGCAGCCGCGCTTGCCATCACCGCGGCCCTTTTTCACGTCCTCAATCATTCACTTTTCAAGAGCTTGCTGTTCTTTGGTGCCGGCGCGGTGCTCGCCGGCACGGGCGAACGCGACATGGAACGCTTGGGCGGGCTCATCCATCCTATGCCGCTCGTGAGCGGCGCATTCCTCGTCGGCTGCGTCGCCATTTCGGCGCTGCCGCCACTCAACGGCTTCGTCTCGGAATGGCTGACCTTTCAGGCCATTATCTTGAGCCCGGGTCTCGCGCAATGGAGCCTGAAGATACTGATCCCGGCCGTCGGCGCGGTGCTGGCGCTGTCGGCGGCGCTCGCCGCGGCGTGCTTCGTCAAGGCCTTCGGCATCACCTTCCTCGGCCGGCCGCGATCTCCCGCCGTAACGAAGGCGGCCGACGCGGACCGCTTTTCGCTGGCGGCGATGTTCCTCCTTGCATCGTTCTGCCTGGTCGCGGGCGTCTTGCCGGGCCCTGTGATCGATGCGCTGTCGCCGCTGACGCGGAGCCTCGTCGCGGGCGAATTGCCGACGCAGGCGGGAACCTCCTGGCTCGCGATCGTGCCCGTCGCGGCGAGCCGCGGCTCCTATGACGGGTTTCTCGTCTTTTTCTTCATGGCATTGTCGGCGCTGCTCTCGGCCTGGGGCGTTCATCGCTTGGCGGGGCGCTCGCTGCGGCGCGCAGCGCCATGGGATTGCGGCTATCCCGATCCGAGCCCGCTGACGCAATACAGCGCGGCCAGCTTCGCCCAGCCGATCCGGCGGGTGTTCGGCAGCGTCGCGTTCCGCGCCCGCGAGCGTGTCACGATGCCGCCGCCCGGCACGCCCGGCGCTGCCGTCTTTCACCTCGAGCTGCGCGATCTCGCCTGGGATTGGCTTTATACGCCGCTTTCCCGGTGGGTGGGGATCGCGGCGGACCAGCTTAACCAGCTCCAGTTTTTGACCATCCGCAGGTATCTCAGTCTCGTCTTCCTCGCTCTCGTATCGCTTCTTCTGATCGTGGCGTTATGGACCTAGCTCGTCCCTTCCTCGTGCAGGGGGCGCAGATGCTCCTCGTTCTGCTGCTGGCGCCGGGCCTCATCGGGCTCATCCGCAAGGAGAAGGCCCGGCTTCTCCGCCGTCGCGGCGCGCCGATTCTGCAGCCCTATCGCGATTTGCTTCGGCTTTTGCGCAAGGAAGCGGTGGTGGCAGAGAATGCGAGCTGGCTCTTCCGCGTCGCGCCCTATCTGATCTTCGCCGCAACCTGGGTTGCCGCCGCCCTTGTGCCGACCTTCGCGACCGGACTTCTCTTCAGCTGGTCCGCCGATCTGATCGCTATCATCGCTCTCCTGGCCTGCGCGCGCTTCTTTCTCGCGCTCGCCGGCATGGATGTCGGCACCAGCTTCGGCGGCATCGGATCGAGCCGAGAGGTGATGATCGCTTCGCTGGCTGAGCCGGCAATGATCATGATCGTGTTCACGCTCGCGCTTGTCGCCGGCTCGACTCAGCTTTCGACGATCGCCGCCTTTATGGCGTCACCCGACGTCGGCGTGCGCGTATCTCTCGGACTTGCGCTCGCCGGGCTCGTCATCGTGGCGATCGCAGAGAACGCGCGCATTCCCGTCGACAATCCTGCGACGCATCTAGAGCTCACCATGGTGCACGAAGCGATGGTGCTCGAGTATTCCGGGCGGCATCTCGCGCTGATCGAGCTCGCCGCCGCACTCAAGCTGCTTCTGTACGTCTCCCTGATCGCCTGCCTCTTCCTCCCGTGGGGCATCGCCCGCCCGCAGGGTGGCGCAGCCGCAGCGCTGTTCGGCGCGCTCGCCTATGTTGCCAAGCTGGCGGCGGGTGGCAGTCTGTTGGCGGTCTTCGAGACCACCGTCGCGAAGATGCGGGTCTTCCGCGTGCCTCAGTTCCTAGGCGCGGCGCTCATGCTCGGCCTTCTCGCCGCGCTCCTGCAATTCTTTTCGACGAGCTTCTAGATGAACGTACTGGGGCTCGACATTGCTCACCTGCTCGCCGGCACCCTGCTGCTCCTGACGTTTGTCCTGCTCTACCAAGATCGCCTTCCCGCGCTCATCAACGTTTATGCGCTGCACGCGCTGACGCTGGCGCTCTCCGTCGCCTGGCAGGCCCTTATCCAAGACGCTCCGCATCTCTACGTGACGGCCTTGATCGCGCTGGGCTTCAAGGCCGTCATCATTCCAGTTGCCTTGCGGCGTATCGTCGAACGGCTCGACATTCACCGCGGGATCGAGACGGTGGTCGGCATCGGCCCGACCATGCTGGTCGGCATTGCGCTCGTCGCGTTGTCGATGGTGGTCATGCTTCGGGTCACCGGCGATGCGACGCCGATCGCGCGCGAGGATCTTGCCTTTGCGCTCGCGGTCGTCCTGCTCGGCCTGCTGATCATGACAACGCGGCGGAATGCGGTCGGTCAGGTGATCGGCTTCATGGCTCTCGAAAACGGTTTGGTGCTCGCGGCGACGGGTGCCAAAGGCATGCCACTCGTCGTCGAGATCAGCGTCGCCTTCTCCATCCTCATCGCCTTCATCGTCATCGGCATTTTTCTCTTTCGCATCCGCGAGCGCTTCGACACGGTCGATCTGCGGGCGCTCGACCAATTCCGGGGAGAGCGCCGATGAACATCCTCTCCGTCGGCGCGGAAGCGGTCCTCCTGATACCGCTCTGCGCGGCGGGGGTCCTTGCGGCGCTGCCGGGCTATCTGGGCCCGGCGCGCATCAACGTTGGGGCAAGTTTCCTGACGCTGCTTGCGGCATCCTCGCTCCTGATCGAGGCTCATCCGGCGCCGGGCCGCTACTTGCTCGTGGACGACCTCAACGTCGTGTTCCTCGCGCTCAATGCGTTCGTCGGCTTCACCACCAGCGTCTTCAGTGCGAGCTACGTCGGCCACGAAGTGGAGACTGGACGACTAACGCCTGCCTATCTGCGCTTCTATCACGCCATGTATCAGATCCTGATGTTCGCCATGAACCTGGCGTTGATGGCGAACAATATCGGCATCATGTGGGTCGCGATCGAGATCGCGACGCTGACCACCGTGACCATGGTCGGGCTCTATCGTACCCATGAGGCGCTCGAAGCGGCGTGGAAATACTTCATTCTCGCCAGCGTCGGCATTGCTCTCGCGCTCTTCGGCACGATCCTCGTCTATGTCGCCGCCGAGCCCGTGATCGGCGAGGGCCTCGATTCGATGATATGGACGACGCTGCTCGGCCGTTCGGCTTCCTTCGATCCAGCCCTCTTGAACGTTGCCTTCGTCTTCCTCTTCCTCGGCTACGGGACCAAGGTCGGCCTCGCGCCGCTTCACGCCTGGCTGCCGGACGCCCACGCGGAAGGGCCGACGCCAATCTCGGCGGTGCTCTCCGGCCTGCTCCTCAATGTCTGCCTCTACGCCATCCTGCGGTTCAAGATGCTGATGGCCGCCAATGCGGCAGCCGTGGCGCCCGGCCCGCTCATGGTGACGCTGGGCCTTCTCTCGCTGCTCTTCGCGGCGTTCATGCTGTACCGCCGCCGCGACATCAAGCGAATGTTCGCCTATTCCTCGATCGAGCACATGGGAATCATCACGTTCGCCTTCGGGATGGGCGGCCCGCTCGCGAACTTCGCCGGGCTCCTCCACATGGCGATGCACAGCCTAGCCAAGTCGGGAATCTTCTTCGCGGTCGGCCATATCGCGCAGGCCAAGCGGACGCAGCGTATCAGCGAGATCGGCGGTCTTACCGAGACCCATCCCTGGCTCGGCTGGAGCCTCGTCCTCGGGGTCGTGGCGATCGCCGGACTGCCACCGCTCGGCGTCTTCATGAGCGAATTCCTCGTCGTGACCTCGACCTTCGCCCGAGCACCGTTGCTTGCCGTCGCGTTCGTCGCGGGCCTGCTGATCGCCCTCGGCGCGCTGTTCCTGCGCCTGAACGGCATTGCCTTCGGCGCGCCGCGCGGCAGCAATGCCCCGGTCAAGGCGTCGTATGCGCCTGTGTTTGCCCATCTCGCACTGGTATTCGTCGCCGGCGTCTATTTGCCGCCGCCGCTCGTGTCGTGGTTTCAGCATGTCTCACGGCTCCTCGGCTAGGGCGGCACGCCAATGACGACCCTCAGCGATCTCGTCACGCAAGGACGGCCGGTCGAGGCCCATCGCCCCTGGCCGCGCGCGATCGTCGACGCCGGCGTCTGGAGCCTCGCCGCCGAGGATCTGCGCGATGGACGCCTGTGCCTGCTGGGCTTATGGGGCGATCGGAGCGCCGTGCACATGGCGCTTCTCGACGAGGCGGCTGGCGGCATTGCCGTGCTCAGCCTGGATTGTCCTGCCCAGCGCTTTCCCTCGGTAAGCGCGGTGCATACGCCGGCGAGCCGCCTCGAGCGCGCGATCCGCGATCTCTGGGGAATCGAGCCTGAGGGGGCGCCCGACGCACGTTCTTGGCTCGATCACGGGCGTTGGCCCCTGATCCATCCCCTGGGCAGCGCAACGCCGAGATCCGAAGAGCCCAGGCCCTATGTTTTCCTCCCGGCCGAGGGCGAGAGTCTCCATCAGATCCCGGTGGGTCCGGTTCACGCCGGCATTATCGAACCTGGCCATTTCCGAGTGACGGCGAGCGGCGAGACCGTCGTGCGGCTCGAAGAGCGCTTGGGATACGTCCACAAAGGCGTCGAGAAGCTGATGGAAGGCGCGGGACTCGATCATGCAGCCAAGCTCGCCGGTCGCACCTCCGGCGACAGCACCGTCGCATACGCGCTCGCCTTCGCGCGCGCGGCGGAGTCGGCGCTCGGCGCCGAGGTCCCGCCGCGCGCCCAGTGGCTGCGCGCGGTCATGGCCGAGCTCGAGCGGCTCGCCAATCATTTCGGCGATATCGGCGCGATCTGTAACGACGCGGCGTTCCCTCTGATGCTCGCCCATTGCGGCGTGCTTCGCGAGCGCGCCCTGCGCACGGCCGACGCGGCCTTCGGCCACCGGATGATGCGCGATCGCGTCGTGCCGGGCGGCGTCGCCGTGGATCTGGCAGACGCGGGGATCGGCGCGATACGCCTGCTCATAGCCGAAGCTCGACGACGTTTTCCAGGCTTGGTCCAGCTTTACGACAATACCGCCTCGCTGCAGGACCGCACGGTCGGGGCGGGCACGCTGCAGCCGGCGCTGGCGCGCCAGTTCGGCGCGGGAGGATATGTCGGCCGAGCCTCGGGCCGGCCGTTCGACGCCCGCCGGAGCCCTGGCTATGCCCCCTACGATCGATTGCGGCTCGACGTGCCAGTCCGTCGGGAGGGCGACGTCGACGCCCGCGTTCGGATTCGCATCAGCGAGGTCGAGCAGAGCCTCGACCTTATCGAAAGGCTGCTCGAACGCTTGCCGGTCGGTCCGATTTCGGCGCGACTGCCAGGCGTCGGCGGCGAGCCAGCCGAAGGAGCGGCTCTCATCGAAGGTTTTCGCGGCGATATTCTGGTCTGGCTGAGGGTCGGGGCCGACGGCGCGATCGAGCGATGCCATCTCCGCGATCCATCCTGGTTCCAATGGCCGCTTCTGGAATCGGCGATCGAGGGCAACATCGTTGCGGACTTCCCGCTCTGCAACAAGTCGTTCAACTGCTCCTACTCGGGGCATGATCTCTGAGGGCCCATTGGCATGCGCAAGCACCTGTTCGAAGGGATCATCCGCGCGCCGCTGACTGAACCGGCGCCCTCGCCGGATGGCGCAGCGCTGGCGGAGCTGGCGAATAGTCTCGACCGCACAGCGCGGCGACGGCTCGGCCGCAGTCTTTCGATCCGCGTCGTCGACGCCGGTTCCTGCAATGGTTGCGAGCTCGAACTCCACGCCCTCGGCAACGCCTTTTACGACCTGGAGCGCTTCGGGTTCCACTTGGTCGCGTCACCGCGACATGCCGATGTTTTGTTCGTCACCGGTCCCGTAACAACCAACATGCGGGAGGCGCTCGAGCGCACTTATAGCGCCATTCCCAATCCAAAATGGGTTGTCGCTTTGGGCGATTGCGCGCTAGATGGCGGCCTGTTCGCCGGCAGCTACGCCTGCGTCGGTGGCGTAGCCTCGGTCATCCCTGTCGACCTCCACATTCGCGGTTGTCCGCCGCCGCCCGAAAAGATTATCGAGGGGCTGCTTGCGTTGATCGCATGAGCGGTTGCGAGCGGCGGCCGCGGATACGCGATGCCCGCATTCCCTGATCATCTGCAATTTTAGATAAATACGCCGAAGTAATTCGGCAAATTGATTCAGTAAATCCCGCATCCTTCGACGGCTTTTTACTCGGATTTAATCGCTTCGGCCCCACTCTTCTCCCGTCGCGGCGACCCGCCCCCCGAGAACCGCTGCGCAGGATGGAGGAGCAAACCATGTCCCAGATTTCTTCGATGCGGCTCAATGTCGATGGCGCCCTCGCGCTTTGCTTTACGCTCGCCGGCCTCGCTGCCAGCGTCGCCTCGGCTGCGCTCGGCATCTGATCGTCCGTACCGTTTCATTCGTCGCATTTTTTTCATTGGTTCGCCCGAGCGCCGCGGTTGGAGGGTTCCCCCCACTCTCCGGCCGCGGCGAGTTTTTGCGGCCCAAGGGCGTGCCCTGGCCTAAGCGCTGATCGAGTGTTGAGGACGGCAGCGCCAATTACCGGCGGTGACCCCTCGCCTTCGCGCGCGCGAGCCCCCACATGGAGATTATGCCCAGTCTCTCTTGTGCGCGGCGCCCTGGGTTAACCGCGAGCCTTGCGTTGGCCGCCGCCCTCGCGCTCTGCGCCGCGCCGGCGCTCGCCGGCGGCCATGTCGGCATCGTGCTGTTGCCGCCGCAGCCCGTGGTCGAGCCGCCACCGGCCTATGTTCCGCCGCCGCCGACGCCAGGATATCCGCCGCCCGTGACGACGCCGGCCCCGCCGCCGCCGCTGCCGCCGCAGGTGACGCATTTCACGCCGCCGCAGGCGCTGCCGGTGATCATTCCCGACCGTCCCACCGGACACCGCTGATTTCCACCGGGGGTCATCGCCGCCCCGCGCCTCCTAATCCTTCATTAACGCCCGGCACTTAGGCTTTCCGGACAAGATCGGCCCTTAAAGCGGGAAGCGAGCATGGACGGACAGAGCCGCGAACAGCGCCTGGTGCTGCGCGTTCTGGCGCATTGGCGCAGCCTTTGCCGCGACGGCGCCCTGCCGCGGCGCTCGCAGATCGATCCGCAGCTTTTCGGACAGGATTGGGCCAGTTGCCTGCTGATCGACGTCGACCCCAAGCTCGACCATTCGCGCTTCGCCTATGTCGGCGAGAATCTCCGCGATCCCTCCTGGCCGACGCTCGACCGCCAGAGCCTTTCTGAATGCCAGGAAGGCACGCTGCTCTGTGCCGCCACTTCCTATGTCGGCCGCGTCCTCTCCAAAGGCATGCCGATCAGCACCGGCGGCGTCGGCATCCATCAGGGCGAGCCGATCGTCTATCGCAGCATACTGCTGCCGCTTGCCGAGAGCGGCGAGCGCATCGACGGCATGCTTGGCGCCGCCAATTTCCGCGAGATCCCGGTCACCGAGGAGATCCACCCGCGCCACGAGCATCGGGTGGACGCGCCGCTCGCCAGCGCGGCCGGCGGCTTGCGCGCCTGACGGCACTCGCCACCTTTCGCTCCCGCATCGGTTTCGCTCACTTCCCGCCGGGATGAATCCGGCCGCTCGGCTGTTCTCCTTTCCGACAGGCTATTCTCGGGGAGGCGGGGCATGGCGACCGGCATCGGCGACCAGGCGGGGAAGCTCGGCAAGCAAGCGGCGGACGCCGCGGAGCAGGCAGTCGACCGCGCCAAGGAAGCGGCGCAGCAGGCGGGCGAGCGGGCCAAGGGAGCGGCCGAGCAGGCGGCATCCTTCGCCAAATCCGCCGCCGGCCGCCTGGGCGATGCGCGCGACACGGCGTGGGACGTGGCGCAGCGCGCCGGCAGCGAGGCGCGCGAGCGCGCAGCCGATGCGTATCGCCGCGGCGGCGAGACCATGCGCGAACTGGCCGAGCGCGTCGAGGAGCGCCCGCTGGCAGCGCTGCTGATCGCCGGCGCGGTCGGATACGCCATTGCCTATCTGCTGCACCACCGGCGCTGAGGCGTCGCGCCGCAGCGCCACTGGTTTCTCGCATCCAGCAAGGAGAGAGCGACCATGAATCGGCTGCTCATCGGCATCCTCGACATCGTCAACAAGCTACTGGCGCTGCTGATCATCATTTCGGCGACGGTCGAAGGCTATCGCGGCGATTTCGCCGGTCGGATTTTCGTGCCTCCCGAAAGCGCCGCGCAGCAAGCGCTCTCGACCGTGATCGGCTTCATCATCGGCTTGGCGCTCGCCGGCATCTTCGCCGGCTTCATCGCCGCCGTCATCACCATCGCCCGCGAGCTCATCGCCATGCGCGAGCTGCTCTCGGTGCGCGTCTGGACCAATCCGCCGCCGACCTGACGCGCACGCAGGAACCGGCCGAGCGGTCGCGGCGTTCTGGCTCTCGATCCGATTCTACCTCGACGCCCCCCAATAGCGGAGAACGCGAATGTCCAGCGAGAGCCTGCACGCGCCGCGCGAGCGCTTGTCAAGCCATGCGCTCAAGCTGCATCACGCGCTGGTCTCGCTCATGGAGGAACTCGAGGCCATCGACTGGTATCGCCAGCGCGCCGACGACACCGAGGACGAGCAGCTCAAAGGATTGCTGCTGCACAACATGCGCGAGGAGATGGAGCACGCCTCAATGCTGCTCGAGTGGATCCGCCGCACCGATGCCGATTTCGGCGGCCACCTCAAAACCTACCTCTTCACCGAGAAGCCCATCCTCGAGGTCGAGAAGGCGGCCGAGGGCAAGGATGGCGAGGGCGGCGGGCCGGCAAAGCGCGCCGGCTTCACCATTGGCCGGCTCGACGGCGAACGGAGATCTTGAGCCATGGATTACCTGAACCGCCGGCAGGCACAGCTTCCGGACTCCCTCTGGCAGGCGGTCGAGGAGACCGCCGTCGCCGCAGCGCGCGACCGCCTGACCGGGCGGCGCTTCCTCGATCTCGACGGCCCTTTCGGCCTCGGCCTCACCGCGATCGAGACCGGCAACGACGATTACTGCCGCCAGCCGGCCGCCGACGAGGCGGGCGCGGTGATGGGCCGCGCCGTCTCGGTGCCGATGCTGCGCAAGAGCTTCCGCCTCAGCATCCGTCGCGTCGCGGCGCATCTCGACCATGGCCAGCCGCTCGACATGACTCCGGCCGAGGATGCCGCCGAGGCGGTCGCTGATCGCGAGGAGGAATTCATCTATGTCGGCCAGCCGACGCGGGAGCTTCCGGGATTGCTCACCCATGAGGGCCGCCAGCAGATCGAGGGCGGCGACTGGGCGGCGGTCGAACGCGCACTCGCCGATGTGCTGGCCGCGGTGACCAAGCTCGACGAGGCCGGATTTCGCGGTCCCTACGCGCTGGCGCTCGCGCCGGCCCTCTATAACGGGCTCTTCCGCCTCTATCCCGGCACCGACGTGCTGCAGCTGGAGCATCTGCGGCGACTCTGCACGCGCGGCATCCACAAGGCGCCGATCGACACCGCCGTGCTGGTCGATCCGCATGTCGGCAAGCTCATCCTCGGCCAGGACATGAGTGCCGGCTATTCCAACGAGGACGGCGTCCACTATCACCTCTATCTCGCCGAGAGCATGGTGCTGCGCATCGACGACCCCGCGGCGATCTGCACCATCTCCGCTCGTCCCGGCCAGCGCGAGCCCGCGCGACGGCCGCAGCGCAGCTGAGCGCGAGAAGTCGCTGTCTTTGCGGCATTAAGTCCGATCGGAGCGAGTCTCCCCGGGGGAACGCCCGCGCCCGTGAAACATTCGCCCGCTGTTTCACGCACCCAGCAGCTGCAGCACGATTTCGCGCCGGTGCGGCGCACGGCGATGCTCGACGAGATAGATGCCCTGCCAGGTGCCCAGCACCAGCCTGCCCGCCTCGAGCGGGATCGAGAGCTGCACGGGCAGCAATGCCGCCCGGATGTGTGCCGGCATGTCGTCCGGCCCCTCCTCGTTGTGGCGGTAGCGCCGCGGATCCTCAGGCACCAGCGCCGCGAGAAAATCCGCGAGGTCCGCGCGCACTGCCGGCGCCGCATTTTCCTGGATCAGCAGCGACGCCGAAGTGTGCGGCAGATAGAGCGTCAGGAGGCCGTCGCGCAGCCCCGTGCCCTCGACCCAGCGCGCGACCTCGGCGGTGACCTCGTAAAGGCCCTGGCCCTTCGTGGCGATCTTCAAGCGGTGCTGTGCTATTTGCATCTTCCTCTCCTTGCCCCGCACCTTATCAGGTGAACGCGGAGGCACGGGTTTGGAGGTGAACCCTCGCCGACCGGGGGACGTTTCCCCGAGCAACGGACCTTCCCGTAGCTAGGAGACCCGCGCAATGGCGCCCACCGCCGGCAGCCCCCGGAAAATTTTGTGCGTGTTTCCGGCCTACAGCCCCTCTTTCGGCACATTCGAGTACGCCTATCGGTTGCGCGGCACGACGCGGGCCTTCATGCCGCCGCAGGGGCTGCTGACCATTGCAGCCTATCTGCCGAAGCACTGGGAGGTGCGCTTCATCGACGAGAATATCCGGCGCGCCGGCAACCGCGACTTCGCCTGGGC
>Ga0134125_10007384_pt1 | contig 12400 bp, 8 predicted proteins | sample KB31751_FD_96464 | JGI IMG/M metagenome (GOLD analysis project Ga0134125, IMG submission 96464) | Terrestrial soil microbial communities with excess Nitrogen fertilizer from Kellogg Biological Station, Michigan, USA - KB3-175-1 | ecosystem: Environmental > Terrestrial > Soil > Unclassified ... | reverse complement strand
GCCTTGCTGGCATCACCACAGAGATAATCCACTTCGGCCGGCCTCACCAGTTTAGGATCGATCTCAACGTACTTCTTCCAGTCGAGTTGAACGCAGGAGAACGCTACTTCAAGCAACTCCTGCACGCTGTGCGTCTGGCCAGTCGCAATCACGTAGTCGTCCGCCTGCGGCTGCTGCATCATCAGCCACATCGCGCGGATATAATCGCCCGCGTATCCCCAATCGCGCTGCGCATCAATGTTCCCCATCTTCAACTTGTCGGCGAGTCCCAGCTTGATCTTAGCTGCGGTTTGGGTCACCTTGCGGGTGACAAATTCGCTGCCACGCCTGGGCGACTCATGGTTGAAAGAAATGCACGAGCAGGCAAAAATGCCGTAGCTCTCGCGATAATTTACGGTGATATGGTGGCCAAACACCTTGGCCACTCCATAAGGACTGCGGGGATGAAACGGCGTCTTTTCCGTCTGCGGACTCTCCCGCACCTTGCCGAACATCTCCGAACTCGAGGCCTGCAGAAATTTTGTATTTGGGGAATGCTTCCGAATCGCCTCCATGACGCGCACCACGCCCAGGCCGGTAACATCGGCCGTAAGCACCGGCTGGTTCCACGACACAGGAACAAAACTTTGCGCAGCCATGTTGTAGAGCTCGTCTGGCTTGATCTGCTGCACTGCGTGATCCAGGGAACTCTGGTCCGTCAGATCACCTTCCACAAAGCGGAGGCTGTCTGCAATGTGCGCCACCCGGTCATACTTCTCCAGGCTGCTGCGCCGCACCAACCCGTAGACGTCGTAACCTTTTCTTAGTAGATATTCTGCGAGATATGAGCCGTCTTGACCGGTGATCCCTGTAATCAACGCCCGCATTCCCACACGCACCTCGGTTAGTTTGCTGGCTTGCTTTGTTTCAGTAGTAATCGTCTCTCGAACTATGAAACAGCTTGAGAAGAAGAATTTTTTGCGCACTGATGATATACCCGGATAGTCTTCTCTGCTGCTCTCTTCCAGAAAAATTCCCGCGATCGTAAGCAGGCTGCTTCTCGCCAGCGCGTTAGGTGCTCAGGCTCGCGCAACAAACGGAAAAGCGCGCCCGCCATTCCCGGCACATCATGCGGATCAAATAGCTGCGCGCCAGCGCCAGCCACTTCGGGCAGCGCGCCGCCCGTTGATGCCACTACCGCACAGCCGCACGACATGGCTTCCACCAGCGGTAAACCGAATCCCTCATACAACGACGGCAGCAGAAAAGCCGTCGCATGCCGGTACATCATGGCAAGTTCTGCGGCCGGCACATATCCGGTACGGATTATATTCAGTGAAGATCCTTCAGCTGGCGCAAGCGCTTCTGCTGGGCCGAATACCACAGCCTGGAACTGCACGCCGCTCTGTCGAACACGCTCAAGCACGCGGAACGCAGTATCCACATTCTTGGTGGGCTGGTTGCGGGAGGCTGCGACGAGCATGTAAGGCAATTGAATTCCATCCTTCTGCTTCAGAAACTCCTGTTCTCCCTCGGCAGCGACCGTGCTGAAGCATTCAGCGGCGGCAAGATGGACCACAGAAACTCGTCTGCGCTCGAACCGCAGAATCTTTTCTATGTCGTACGCGGTCCTTTCGGAGTCGGCGATGATGTGCGTGGCCTTCCGCGCCGCCATCCGGTAGCCACTTTGCACAAGGGAGCGTTTCGCCACCGAATAGATCGGAAAAAGAAACGGCATCAAGTCATGAAATGTCACCACGACGGGACACGACGCTAAAAGCGGCACGATATAGAACGGACTATGAAACAAGTCAAGTCTATCCTCGCGGCATCGGCGGGCGAGCTCAATCTGCTCCGCGACCGAATATTTCTTCGCTGAAACCGGAATCCGCTCCGCCTGCCCATTTGTCGGAAGTGGCACTGGATTGCCGGAATTTTCATACAGGACCAGTTCCACGCTTTCCTGCATCTCCGACATCGCCCGGGCCAAGCCTGCGACGTAAGCGCCCACGCCGGAATCGTTGTACCAGCGTGCATCAAAGCCCACGCGGAGTCGCGTGCGCCGCTGTAACTTATGCGCCAGCCCGTTCACGACTCTCCGGATTCGGCTCTTCTTTTACAACACAGTACTGTTTACTGACGTATCCCGGCCCCGGCTCGCCCCGGAGATATTGGAGCTTTCCATTGAAAGAAGGATCAGCAGAGTTGGTCCAGCGCACATCCACAATCCGCGCTCCAGCCGCTGCGAGCACGTGGCGAATCCTGGCTTCGGAGCACGAGTGCAGATCCATGGCGTAATTTCCATTACGCCGCGCAAAACGGCGCAGCCTGCGGCGCACTCCCAATTGTTGCCGCCACTGTGCCAGCAGCCCCACGCAGAATGCCTCCACCACTGCAAAGACCAGAATGCCTCCGGGCCTGGCCACGCGAACCATTTCCGCAAGGTATTGGCGAGACAGCCGCTTCGGTATGTGCTGCAGAACGATATTCGAGTAGACGAAACCGAAATAGTCATTTTGGAAAGAACTGAGGTTGCGCCGCTCGTTCACAGCGAATCTACATCGTGGCGTGTCCTGGTTGAACTCTGTCGCTAACCGCACCATCGTAGGCGAAATATCCACGCCCCAGCACTCCGGGAAGTACGCTGCCATGGCGCGCGTCACTCGGCCCACACCGCAGCCGAAATCGAGCGCAGGAGCACTCCCATCTATCTGCAAACCCACCGCCTTCACGCAATCCATCACCCGCGCGATTTCATCCTGGCCAGTGGCAAAGAATTCTTCCCGGCTCCAATTGCTGTGGCGTTTGTCGGGATCGGTGCAGATGGCCCACAGAGGATCTGCCTGCGCCAGTCCTTCCCAGTTTCTCTGCAATTCCGCGAGTACGCTCATATGGCAGTCCGCCGGCCATTTTCTGAGGTTTTGCACGCGATCATCCAGATGGTCTCATAGCGGTTCGCGCCAGTAACGGCAAAGAACATCCTGTGCAGCCAGTAATAAAGAGTGTGAGCGGTCTTCCGTAATCCTGTGGAAACGTAGTAAGGATCAAGTCCCTCTTCTAAAACCTCGAAGCCCGCGTTTTTGATCAGCGTGCGCAACACGGCGGGCGTGAAATGGGAAAGATGAATTTCCTTCGAGCTTCCTGCTTTTGCGATTCCCAGCACGCGGCTGAATTTCCGAAACGACTTCATGCCCATCTTTCTTCCGAACCTCTTCACAGCCGAGCCCCATGCCAGAACATCATTCGGTACGGCGATCACCAGACATCCACCTGGTTTGAGCAATCGGTGACACTTGCGCGCCAGCGCCGCCGGATCAGGCACATGCTCCAGCAGATGGAACAACGTAATGTTGTCGAAGAAAGAATCTGGTAGGTTCAGATCTTCCACCGCGCCGATACCAATCTCCAGCCCATAACGCTCGCGCGCAACTCGTGCCGCGCTGCTTGATATCTCTGTGCCCGCGACGTCAGCGAAGTATGGCCGCGCATGATGCAGGAACTGCCCAATTCCCGCGCCGATGTCCAGCAGGTTTCCCTCGGACCGATGCCGCAGCACCATTTTCAGCCGGCGCTTCCACAAATGGTCCCGCGCATCTGATTCCCTCAGCCACGAATCGTATTTGCCGCTCCGCGAGTAAAACTCAATGATCTTTTCTTGCGATGGACGCGGGCTATCGAATAAGTAACCACATCGCGGGCAGCGGTAAAGATTGCACTCTGGATCGATCTGTTGGATCTCTGCGCTCTGGCATACGCAGCAAGCTTCCACGACTTCCATCTGGGTGGGAGCAGGCGCAACCTCCGCAGTGATGGTCGCGGACTTCATGCGTTCTCTCGCTCCGTCTTCCCGCCGACCATCATCCTGCTCTCTGCCCCGCCGACCGGCAATCACTTCTTCCGATTTGGCCGGTTACCAGTTACCAACTGCTAGCTGCTTCACTCATGCCTTAGCGCCTGCACCGGATCCAACTGTGCCGCGCGTGAAGCAGGATACAATCCCGCGCACAGGCTTACCACTACGGCGAAGGCAATGCCAAAAATAATCAGCGTCGGAGAAACGTACCAAAAATTTTCCGGCTTGAAATCCTGGCGAATCATGTACCAGTTGGTTCCCAGATTGATCACGCGGCCAATCATCCAGCCCAGCGCTACGCCCAGCGTGCCTCCCAGAGCACCCATGCAGCCGGCCTCGACAAAGAAGATCCTCTTCACATCGGCGTCGCTTGCGCCTAGCGCCTTCATGATCCCGATCTCTCGCCGCCGCTCCAGAACCGCCATCACCAGGGTATTGATAATCCCTAGCGATGCCACGGCCAGCGCCAGGCTGCCAAACACGCCCAGGAACAAGTCCAGGATTCTAAACGCCTTCTGCAAACCGCGCGAGGCATCCATGATGGAAAAAGTATTGAACCCCTGCTTCTTGATCGCCTCCTCCACCTGATTCACCTGGCTGCCCTTGCGCACGCGCACCACAAGTCCCACGTAAGTCTTGCCTTCCCCCGGACGCACAATGCCGCTCACGTCCGCCGGCTGCATCATGTTGAGCGATTCCGCAAAATCAATCGGCAGTAGCGCTGAAGTCCTGCCCTGCCGCATCCCGCGATACGGCTCCCGCGTAACAATACCCACAATTTTCAACCGCTGCTCGCGACGCACCACGCTGAAACTGCTTGCGTCATCATCGGATCCATCGTCCGGCGCTCCGGCCGAAGCAGGAGCCTGCACGGAAGAACGCGAACTCTGCGCCGGCGCGGCGCTGCTCTCTTGCCGCTCCGCATAGCGCAGGATCACATCATGGTTCAGAAGCTGGTCTGCCTGGTCCTGCGTCAGCTTCACTTCCGAGTTTCGCGGCTCTGCAGGCAATCCCAGCAGCGCCCGGCCAAAATCCGCCAGAATGATCACTTCTGCTGCATCGGAACCGCTGAAGTACCGGCCCTGAAAATCATCGAATGAATCACTGTTTCGCGCAGAAGGAGGCAGCCCGCCAACCACCGTAAAGTGGGTATCGTCCGGCTTGCCATTTGGCAGGTGAAAGTCGCCCACCGCAGTCAGGTTCGGATACACCTCAGAAACTTCCGGCATGTCGGCAAAGCTCTTGCGAGCTGCATCGTCCAGCACCTTGGGCGGTGTAAGACCCGCATCGCGATCCGCCGCCGTTGTGCCACGAACGTCGCGTCTCGCGGAAACGTAAATGGCGTCAAACAGCCCGGAGCGCCCGAGTTGGCGATTAAATAACTTCTGCAAGCCCAGCCCCAGTGACACCATCGCAACCAATGACGCCACTCCTACGCCGATGCCCAGCGTGGTCAGCGAATTTCGCAGGAAGGCCTCACGCAGGTTGCGGCCGGCAAGCTCCACCATGTCATAAATCTTCATGCCCGCGCTCCCTTCCGGCCGCTGTTCTTGGTTTCGCCCAGCACCTTGCCATCGCCCAGGAAGATCATGCGGTCAGCGTAGCGGTCCGCCAGCGCGCGCTCATGCGTCACCATGATCACCGTCATTTTCAGTGATCTGTTCAGCTCGCTGATCAGGTCCATGATTTCCGTTCCTGTCTTCGAATCCAGATTGCCGGTGGGCTCGTCCGCCAGCAGGATTTTTGGCTGGTTCACCAGCGCACGCGCCAGCGCCGCCCGTTGCTGCTCGCCGCCGGAAAGCTCGCTGGGACGGTGGTTCATCCGGTCGCCCAATCCCACCCGCTCCAGCGCTTCCGTGGCTTTGGCCCGACGTTCGCGACGCCGCACTTCGGCAAAGCGCATGGGCAATTCCACGTTTTCATACAACGTCATGGTGGGCACCAGGTTGAACGACTGGAACACCATGCCGACCGTGTGCCGCCGGTACTGCGCCAGTTGCTCCGGCGTCATCGTCGCCAGATCGTGGCCGTCCACCACAATGGCTCCCGACTGCGGCTTGTCCAGCCCGGCAATCAGGTTCAGCAGCGTTGACTTCCCTGACCCCGAAGTGCCCAGCAGCGCAATGAACTCTCCCCGCTCGGCCGCCATGCTCACGCCATCCACCGCGGGAATCACGTTCCTGCCCATGTGGTAGTGCCGCACCAGCGACACCACACGCAAAGCCTCGTTGTCTTCGCTGAACTTCGGCGCCTTGCCATTGACGCTCTCGTCCAGCTCAGGCTTGCCCGGCTTCTTTATGCCTACGTCGAAAATCGTGGTCTCGTCCAAGTCTCGTTACTCCGACTTCTGAATCAATCTGACTACATCCGTTCTGCGGGCCCACATGATCCAGCTCAAAGTTGTTCTTCGCGCTGGTTCCTAATGGCCCCATGTTCCGATCACCCGATGTCCCGATGATCCAATATCCACGTTCCCTTATGTCCCGATCTCCTGCTTTTTCCGATCACCAGATCACCCGATCATCGGATCACCCAATTGCCGGATGTTACTATGCTTGGCGCCTGGTACCGCCATCAGCCAGCCGTTCACCTTAGGACAAAGGTCGCCGCCGTGCCCTGTCCCAAAAACCTTACTTCGCGACTACCAGCCTCAAGACCGTCGTTACGTTGCCTCTTGCGGCGGTTGCGACCTTGTCCCGGTTTCCTTACTTGATCGCGGGCGTTCTAACTGCGGCTCTTCCGGTCACCCGATCATCAGATGACCCGATCACCCGATTTCGTGTCCCCTCCCCTCCCCCCCGTCCATCCCCGAATTTAAAGGACTTACGCCATTCCTCCCCGGGGTTAACCGCATCGCGAACACCTCCAAAAACACGAACAGCGCAACGGCTCGCAGCCATTGCGCCTATACTTCCGGTCCGCTCAAACGCTCGCACACGGGCGAGCTCCCGGAACCAAAGCTACTTTACCACTTCTTCGCCCTCGCAGCAACACTTTTTTAGGGTCATACTCCGGTTGAGCTTCTCCAAAGTTAACGAGTCCGAGCAGGCAAAAGGCCGGCAACAATTCCAGCCCTCCTCAGATCAGCGAGAATCATTTTGCTCAAAGAAATCAGCGGTAAATTTTGCCGGGCTAACGCAATACTCGCGTCGACAGCCGTTCTCTGCCTGTGAGCCCTGTCACGCACTTCTTTGCCGGATGGCTCCTCGCGAACGCCACGCCACTCAGCCGCCGCGAAAAGGCCGCTGTGGTCTGTGCCGGGCTCGCTCCCGATCTGGACGGACTGGGCGCGATCCCTGAACTCCTTACCCGCAACTCCAGCCATCCGCTTCTCTGGTTTTCTCAATACCACCATTCTCTGCACACGCTCGTCTTCTGCGTGGTTGTAGCGATAGCAGCCTGGCTCTTTTCAAGGTCTGCAGGCTTCAGCTTCGGCCCAAAGGTCCCGAGCCCGGATCGGCGACGTCCAGCAATAACAGCTTTTCTCGCGTTCCTGAGCTTTCATCTTCACTTGTTCTGTGACCTTATCGGCTCCCGCGGGCCTGACGGGTACTCCTGGCCCATACCTTACCTCTCGCCGTTCTCGGCAAAGCTGCAGCTTGCATGGCACGGACAATGGGCTCTCAATGGATGGCAAAACATCGCGATAACTATCACATTGCTCCTGGTAAGTTTCTGGATCGCATGGAAGCATGCCAAATCACCGTTTGAGCTAGTCTCGCCTCAGGCAAATAACATGCTGGTCGATACATTGCGCCGTAGATTTGGACTGCCTCGTGAAGCCGGATCCTGAGCACAAAACTACCCTCATCCTGACTGTTTCGTCGGGGAGGAGTCCTGTAATAGGCTAAAAATCCAGTTCTACTCGTAAGAACTTAAGGTAGAATGCCTCAACCACTTTCGTCATGGACCCTCGACAGCTGTCAGCGCAAGAACTTGTGCAGCTCTGTCTGGCTTCGCAAGACCAGGCGCTTTGGCTCGAATTCGTTCGCCGCTTCCGGCCGCTGATCTTCGGTGTTGTTATGAAGACGCTGCGCCGCTGGACCACGCCCGACCCCGCCCTGGTTGATGACCTGATCCAGGACACTTTTCTCAAGCTCTGCACCAATAACTGCCGCGCGTTGCGTGATTTTGACTATGCCCATGAAAACGCGCTGTATGGCTTTCTGAAAACTGTAGCTTCCAACGTGGTTCAAGATCACATTCGCACTGCTTATAGCCAGAAGCGCGGAAGCGGACGCGAGGAGGAAGATTTTGAAATGGCTATGGCTACTGTTGCGACTTCTACGAGCTTTGCCGACGATGCACATCGCCGCATCCTGATCTCGGAAATCAAAACCTGCCTCGACCGGCAGGCGCACGAGCCCAACTTCCCACGCGATTCCGCCATCTTCTGGCTCTACTATCGCCACGGCCTCACCGCCAAAGCCATCTCGCAGATTCCGTCTGTAGGCCTGACCACCAAAGGAGTGGAAAGCACGCTGCTGCGCCTCACGCGTATGGTGCGCGCCAAACTGACCGAAAAGGCGGGGCCCAGAGTGGCTTCCGGCGGATAAAGACGTGGAACGAAAGGGTCATCTGGGCTGCAACATAAACAGGCTCGTATTACCATCGTTTCACAAGCCAAAAGGGCAATCGGGCTGAATTACGTTTAATTCAATGGAGTCGTGGGCAAAGTGGACCAGCAATTTGAGCATTTGAGTGATGCTCAAATCGAGCACTACGGGGACCGTACCGGGGCGGGACCGAACCAGCCTGATAGTGATCAGGCCATGGAAACCCATCTGTCCTCATGCGAGGCCTGTCGCGCCCGGGTTCTTGCCTTCCATCGCTCGCGCTTCGGCCTGATGCAAGGCCCAAATTCCACGAGTCCCGAGTCCGCGACCCCCGACTGCCCCAGCGAAGACACCTTGCGCAAGTTGGCAGTCGGCCTCGCGGCGCCTGCCGACTCCGCAGCCCTTATGCAGCACGCTGCCCAGTGTGACCACTGCGGCCCCATCCTCCGCGCATACACTGAAGATCTTTCTGACGAGCTCAGCGCCGCGGACCAGGCACTGCTCAACCAGATCAACAGCGCATCGGCATCCTGGCAGAACAAGATAGCGCGTCAGATGGCGCAGGCTCTCTCGGACTCCTCTGCAGTCTCCTCTGTTGATGCTCCTGCGGCACCGCCGGGGTCCCCGGCCAGCCCGGTTTTGGCTGGACGGGGTGGACAGCCGCTCTCGGCTGTGCGAATACCAACGTCAGCTCAAGATAGGGACGAGATAACAACGCGCGTTGCTGAGCCTCGTTCAACTCAAACTCAGGTAAAACCCAGCTGGTTCCATCTGCCCCGGCTCAAATGGCTCCTCGTCCCTGCTGGCGCAATCGCCTGTGCTCTGATCGCCTTCTTCATCTGGAACCTCCAGCGAGACACGCCCGAGAAGGTGGAGAAACTCCTAGCGCGCGCTTACACCGAGCAACGCACCATGGATATGCGGATACCGGGTGCGCAATACGCTCCTGTACGACCTCAGGAGAGAGGCAGAGACCTAAATGAATCGCCGTATCTTTTCGAAGCTAAAGCAGTGATACTGAGGGCAATACGATCGAAGCGAGACGACCACGAATGGCTCCACGCGCTTGGTCGTGAACAGTTGATTGAAGGCCGTTTCGAAGAGGCCATCGCCACTCTTCGGCAGGGACTTCAATCAGAACCTCAGTCAGCCGATTTCATGATCGACCTCGCAGCTGCACATTATGAACGTGCTCGGCGGACGAACAACAGCGACGACTACCGTGCAGCTATCGAACTCCTGAGCAAAGCGTTGAAGCTGCAGCCGGATAATCCCGCTGCGGTTTTCGATCGCGCGATCTTATACGGAGGAATGTCCCCTCCTTTATATGAATCAGCTCTCCAAGATTGGGATCACTACTTGAGGATTGATCCAAACAGCTCTTGGACCGAAGAAGCGCAGCGCAGAAAGAATGAGATAGAGCAGCTAAAAAAAAAACTCTCCCTCTATAAACCCCTAAGCTTCTCTGATGCTGAGAGCCAGAAGCGGGCTGACACTCCCGAACTTCTCGCCGAGAATTCGTTGGGCCAATGGTTGATTGAGTGGGGCTCAAGTGATCCACTACCCAGCAGCGTCGTAGCCATAAACCGGCTCGCTCGCGATTTTATGTCCAAAAATGGAGATTATTGGCTTCAGGATTTACTTTTTACTGGTAATGTTTCCGGGCCGAAAACCGCGGTTGAGCACTTGGGCAAAGCCATTGTTGCGAATCAGTCGGGCGAACCGGACGAGGCCTTTTCGGAAGCACGGAAGGCTGAGCAAATCTTTTATTCCCTGAATTCTGCGGGGATTTTGCGTGCGCGCTACGAGGAAGTCTATGCCCTTCACAGGCAAGGGCACGGGAAGAAGTGTCTGAATCTGGCTCTTTCTTTGCAACAGCTGCTACGGCAAAAGAATTACCCGTGGTTGCAGGTTCAAGCTGCATTTGAAGCATCGATTTGCCGAGCGCTCACAGGCGATTTCGGAACCGCTTTTCGTGATATTCGGACTGCCACTGATCAGGCCACCGGAGCAGGAATGAACACACTTGCACTTCGGGGTCTCGGGCTGAATGCGGAACTTGAAGCGACTGCAGGCAATGATGGAGCAGCGTGGACGTTGACCCAGGAGGGCCTTCAAAAATTGTCATCCGCCCCTTTCACAGCGATGCGGGGATATCAGTTTTATGCGGGGCTAGCCTTTTCAGCCGAGGCTCGCAAACAGTGGAATGTGGCGGTCGCTCTCAATTATGAAGCGAATCACTTTGTCGAACTTACCCGCAATAACTCGATTCAGGCGATGGCCCATTACCGCATGGCCGGTGACTACTTGATGGCCGGGGACCGGGTTCGTGCAGCGGAAGAATTCAAAATTTCGAGTGCGCTCTTCGCACAGTTACCTCAGAGCGACAGCTGGAAAGCTTACCGGGCCTACGACGAATTGGTACTCGCTGGCTTGGAAGCAGACCATGCTCAATTTGCGCGCTCGCGCGAGTTACTGAACGATTCAGAAACGCAGCTCTCCCCGCTAACTGATTACGTGATTCGATTGACCTATCTCAAAATCAGGGGCGACCTGGAGTTTAAGAGCAACAATTTTGCTGCCGCGAAACGGGCCTATATTTCAGCGCTCGATCTCGGTCATGTTTGGCTGACGTCTATCAAAGATGATCAAGACCGTTTGGCATGGAATGGAGAGATGGCGAGCGTCTACCGTGGCCTTACCCGAATTTACGCGCTTCACGAGCATGATCCAGAAGCTGCTCTAAAGGTCTGGGAAGAATACCGGACAATAGCGATAGGCCTACCGCTAATCTCAGACACTGGTCAAGTCGCCTTGGCTGAAAACGACTTTCTTAAGTCGATGCACAATCAAACCCTCTTGACTTATCTCCAGTTCGAGGACGGAATTGGCATTTGGACCGGCGATGACCGCGGGGTAACCTTCGTGTGGGCACCAGTGCCGGGCACCGTCATGGAGAGAAAAACAAAAGAATTTCGAGCGCTATGCGCGGATCCTCGCTCTGATTTGCGGCAGTTGAAACTTGTCGCACAAGATCTCTATTCAATCCTGTTCAAGCCGGTTGAAAGCCGACTCGAACAGCGACGGACGTTGCTGCTGGACGCAGATACCTCCTTAGTAGGACTACCGTTCTCGGCGCTGCAGAGTACGGATAATCGATACCTCATTGAGAAATTCACATTGATCTCATCTCCGGGGCTTTCTTTCGAGCAGAAGTTCGGCCACCAGGATCCGATTCCAATCAGTGCGCGAGAAGCCCTGATCATGGTGCCTGCCCCGCCCATCAATGATGAACGCGACCTGCTGCCCCTTCCTGATGCGGTGCGAGAAGCGCGGGAAGTCGCTGCCCATTTTGCGAGTCACAAATTGGTGATCGGAACTGACGCGACCATCGATGCCTTTGAGCGCTATATCTCGATGAGCAATATCCTGCATTTTGCTGGGCACGCTCTTTTTGCCGGGGGGAAGGTCGGACTAGTGATGTCGCAGTCGGTGCAGAAGGACGAGGATGGTGACACTCTGCTTTTGGCGGAAACTCTTGAAAAGGTAAATCTGCGTCATCTCCGTTTAGTAGTGTTGGCTGCCTGTTCGACGGCAGGACCATGGAGCAGCGATGTAATGAGCCGGCAGAGCATTACAGGCGCTTTCTTGCACTCCGGCGTACGGAATGTGGTCGCTAGCGAATGGGATATCGATTCAGCAACGACGAGGCTGTACATGAATAGCTTTTATGAGTCACTTGGCACAGGAAAGCAGCCGGCCGATGCAATCCGGGCCGCTGCATTGAATTTGCTTTATAGACCCGCAACTCGTCATCCGTATCATTGGGCAGCGTTTTTGGCATATGGAGCCAACTAGTTTAGGTCGCTCGAGTGACGAGCTTGCACATATCTTCTGATGCGATGCCGAACAATGAAATGGAGGGATTATGGAACGCGAGCGTATGAGCCGACGGCAGCTCCTAAAAACCGGCAGTGCGTGGTGGGCAGCGTCAATGTTGGGGTATGTTCCG
>Ga0134125_10007383_pt1 | contig 12401 bp, 10 predicted proteins | sample KB31751_FD_96464 | JGI IMG/M metagenome (GOLD analysis project Ga0134125, IMG submission 96464) | Terrestrial soil microbial communities with excess Nitrogen fertilizer from Kellogg Biological Station, Michigan, USA - KB3-175-1 | ecosystem: Environmental > Terrestrial > Soil > Unclassified ... | reverse complement strand
CCACGATGCCTTCGAGCAGGATGCCGTCGGCATGATCGGCGGTGATGAAGGCGCCGCCGCCGGCGAACTCCAACGTCGTGGCACCGGCGGCGCCGATGAGACGCGCGCCAGGTCGCAACTCGATTGAGCCGACCCGATAGCGGCCGGCGGGCAGCTCGAGCGGGGCGCCACGACTTGCGGCTTCGTCGATGGCCGCCTGCAATACCGCAGCCTGATCGACGGGGCTGCCGGGGACGAGGCCGAGGTCGGCCCCGGCTCCCGAGCGCGCGCGCGCCTCGGCTGGGCGCGCACCCGCACCTGCGGCTCCAGCCGCAAAGCCCGCGGCCATACCGGCGGAAAGTACACTTCGGCGGTCGAGCGTCATCGCTAAGCCTCAAGAACAATCGCTTGGAGATAAGCAAGTCTGAGGCCAGCGGCGGTTAACGGAGCTTTATGCAGTTACAACAGGGTCTGCAGTTTCGAGGCAGGCGGCGATGATTTCCAGGCCGCCGGCCACCGCGGCGCCCCAGGTGAGAACGCATTCCGTACCCCATTCCGTCTCCACGCAACTCGTTGCCTGCAGGTTCGCCGGGACGTGAATGAAGCCCGAAATGAACGGCGTCGGCAGCGTCCGGGCCGCGGTAAGCGAGTGATACATCAGCGCGTTGCAGAGGTAATCGCCGGCGTCATTCGACGTGCAACACGGGAAGCCGGCGCGCGTCAGCCGTGCGACGATGCGCTCGGCCGGCAAGGTGGCCGCTAGCACGGCAGGGCCGGTGGCGATGACGGCTTCGCAGCTCGGCAACTGGCCGCTCGCATCGGGGCGGGCGCCGCGCAGGTTGCGGCCGACAAGCTCGATCTGGAAACCCCTGGCTCCATGCGAGACACCGAAGTGCAGAGCCAGCACCGCCTCGCCGCCGGCCAAAAGCCGCTCCAGCGCCTGCGGGCCGCGGCTCCACTCCACAGGGAGAACTTCGCCGATCACCTCATGCGCGGGGAACCTTGCGCGCGCCGCCTCGGTCAGCTCCGGGATCAGCTCGGCCGTGGCATTGCTGTCGACGCCCGGGAAGGGGCCGAAGCCAGTGAGCAGAATGGTCGAACGCCGTGATGCCAAGGCACGCTCGATCAAAGTTGTCTCAAGCCCGAATGCCGGCGAGGGTCATTATCTCGTCAACGGCCAGCGTCGGCAACAGGCGCCCTTCGCGAACGTCGGCTTCGAGACCGGGGAGCCGCGCCGCCACCCGCGCGTTCGACTGCACGCTCGTCATGATGCGGTCGTTCAGCATGTCGCGCATCCAGGCGACGGCCTGGCGCTGGCGGCGCTCCTCGAACTCGCCGGAAGCAGTGAGCGCTTTGCGGTGCGCGAGGATGTTCTCCCACAACACGTCGAGGCTCTTGTTCTCGCGGCCCGAGATGGTGATCACCGGCGGCGACCAAGATGACGGCGGGTGCAGAATCTGCAGCGCTGCGCGGTATTCGGCGGCGGCACGTTCGGCGCGTGTGACGTTGTCGCCGTCGGCTTTGTTGATGGCGATCATGTCGGCGATCTCGATGATGCCTTTCTTGATGCCTTGCAGGTCGTCGCCGCCGCCGGCGAGCAGCAGCACGAGGAAGAAATCGACCATATCGGCAACGGCGATCTCCGACTGACCGACGCCGACCGTCTCGACGATGATCACATCGAAGCCGGCCGCCTCGCAAAGCGCCATCGTCTCACGCGTCTTGCGTGTGACGCCGCCAAGCGTGCCGGAGGTGGGCGACGGGCGGATGAAGGCATTGGCCTCCTGCGCCAGCCGGCTCATGCGCGTCTTGTCGCCGAGGATCGAGCCGCCGGTGCGCTTGGAGGTCGGGTCGACGGCGAGCACGGCGACGCGATGGCCGGCAGCGACGAGGTTCATGCCGAACTCATCGATGGTCGTCGACTTGCCGACGCCGGGGACGCCGGTGACACCGAGGCGCAGGGCGCCGCCCTTGGCCGGTAGCAGTGCCTGCAGCAACTTCTGCGCGGTAGCAGAGTGCTCCGGCTTGGTGCTTTCCACGAGGGTGATGGCGCGCGCCAGCATGGCCCGGTCGCCGGAGCGGACGCCGTTGATGTAGGCGTCGAGCGACGGGCCTGCGGTGGCGATGGTTGACATCGGGTGCTCCTCGAATCCGGGGACACCGTTGATAATTGGATGAAATCCCTGTTCGCAAGCGTCATACGGCCGCCGCCCCGCTTACCCGCGCCTTGCAGGCGCCTTTGGCGGTTCATAATGTGCGCGCCAAGCAGAAGGGGTGTGGGGAGGGGACGGCGATGTTCGCGCTTTCCGGCCTGGCGGTGGCCGCCCTCGGCGTTCTGGCCGCGCTCATCATCTATGGATTTGCCTGGTGGGCCACCTCGAGCCGCTCGTACGGCGCCAAAATTCTGGTGCGCGGCGGCTTGCTGCTGCTGATCGCCGTGCCGCTCGCCGGTTTCCTGTTGCTCAGCCCAACCATGCACAGCAGCTTCGACCAGTCCGAGCCGCAGCTCTCATCGCCCCTGCAGGACGAGTTGCTCCGGGAGGCGCAGCAGGCTCCACGCGGGCAGACCCGCATGCAGCCGAGCGCGGCGCCGCGGCTCGATGAGGCAGCCCCTTCGACCGGCCGGGGCATGGGCAAAGAAAGCTTGCAGCCCGGCGCTCCAGATCCTTCGGGAGGTTCCCCCAGTCCGCCGCCGGCGGCGAAGATGGCAGAGGAGACACCGTGGTCCGTGGTGCCAGTGTACTTCGGAACCGACCGCCAGGAGCAGCCCAGTCCGGGGCGCCTGCAATACAACGCCGAGCGCGGGCGGCGGCTCGAGCTCGGGCGCGCCATGGTGACGGTGCCGAAGACCCACGAGGTGCCGAACATCGAGCGGCCGTGGGTGGTGAAGATCCCCTACTTCGACGTGACGATCTACGAGGAGGCGGAGGATCCCGATAAGCACTTCACGATGCAGGAGATCAAAAAACTCCCCGAGGCGGACTTCTTAGCGCTCGTGCGCGAGCGTATCGCCGCGTCGAGCCGCTACAAGGATCACGCCCTCGTCTTCGTGCACGGCTACAACACATCGTTCGACCATGCCATCTACCGCACCGCGCAGATCGCCTACGACCTCAACTTCGATGGCGCCGCGTTCCTCTATAGCTGGCCATCGGGCGGCGCCGTGGCGAGCTACACATATGACCGCGAGAGCGCGCAGGCGTCCGAGCCGTACCTGCGCCAGTTCCTCGATCTCGTCGTCAAGCAGACGAGCGCCAAGTCCGTCAGCATCATCGCCCACAGCATGGGCAACCAGCCGCTGCTCGACGTCCTGAAGGACATGCGCTCGGGCGGACCGCAGGAGGTGGCGATCAACGAGGTGATCTTTGCCGCCCCCGACGTCGACGCCGACAATTTCGCCAACGTCGCACAGCGCATCGAGGGCATCGCCAAGGGCGTGACGCTCTATGCCGCATCGAACGACCGGGCGCTGATCGTGTCGCGCAACTTCTGGCGCAACCCGCGCGCCGGCGACGTGCCGGCCACCGGGCCGCTCATCGTACCGGGCATCGAAACCATCGATGTGACGGCGGCGAGCACGGATACCTTCGCTCTGAATCACTCCGGTTACGCAGAGAACAACGATCTGTTGCAGGACATTGGTAAGCTTATTCTGAGTGGCCTGCGGCCGCCCGACCAGCGGCTGCCGGCGCTCAAGCGCACGTCGTCGCCGAAGGGCGACTTCTGGCGCTATTCGGCGCCCTAAGGGGGCCACAGCCCGGGAGTATTGCGGCGCGTCGATTGCCGCTGATTCGAAGGAAACAATTGCCGTGTCTGTCCGCCAGCCGATTGCATCCATTGGCTTATTCCTGTTGCTGACGCTGTTCAGCGTCGCTACCCGTGACGTTGCCGGTGCGCAGGAGCGCTGGCCGCCGTGGCAGAGCTACGGGGAGGCTGAAAGCGCCGCCCGTAAGAAGGCCCTGCGCAGGTCGGGTCGATTGGAAACCGACGCCTCGCTCGATCGTCAAATCGCGCAGCTGAAGGCCGCCGGCAAGTATGCCGAGGCAGTGCCGCTCGCCCAACGGGCGCTGGCATTGGCCGAGAAGAAGGGCGCCAATAGTCCCGCCGTGGCAAAGGCGCTCGACACGCTCGCCGAGCTCTACGAGGCGCAGAACAAGTATGCGGAAGCCGAGCCGCTGTTGAAGCGCTCGCTCGCCATCCGCGAGAAGTCGCCGGGCCAACCGGACGTCGCCGCCTCGCGCGAGCGCCTCGCGGTGGCTTACGACAAGATGGGCCGCGCCTCGGACGCGCAAGCTTTGCGTGGCCAGCGCTCGGTTCTCGACGAGAAGAGCGGTGGCGGCGGACCAGCCAAGAATGGCGCCGCCCATGGCGACAACGAGGCCGAGGCTAAGCAGAAAGCTGAAGCCGCTAAGGCCGAAGCCGATCGCCGACTTGCGGAGCAGCAGGCGAGAGAGCAGAGCGCGCAAGCCGAGCAGCAACGCGCACAAGCGCAGGAAAAGAAGGAAGAGCCGACGACGGCTCCGGGCCGGCAATACCACGCACGCCGCATGGAGCGGCCGTCCGAGCCGTTGGACTCCGGCGCGCCGAGTTCTGAGGCAGCGCCGGCACAGAACGAAGCGGTGGATCGCACGGGCAAGGAAGACCAGCCCGGCGCGCCGGCGCCCGAAGCAGGCGAGCAGGAGATGAAGCCGCAAGCCGCGCCGCCAGCGAAGGTAACGCAGGCGCCAAAGCCCACTCCCCCGCCGCCACCGCCCGGAGCTTTCGGCGGCGCGCCGCCACCACTCGCTTCTGCTCCGCCGCCCGCCGATGGCGAGTCGTCGGATGACGCCGCGGCGGCGCCACCGCCGGTTGCCGAAGCGCCGTCAGCGCCCGAGACATCGATGCAGCCGCCGCCACCACCGGTGGCCGAGGCGCCGTCTGCCGTACCGCCGCCGTCGCTAGAAGGTGGCGGAGGGTTCGGCCGCGGGCGCTCCATGGCGGCGCCGCCGCCGCCGATGGCCTCCCAACCGCCCGGCACGACGCCCATCATTCAGCCGACCGGGCCATCTGCCTCTACCGCCGCGCCGTCAGGCGGCGCGGCACCCGCCGCGGAGCCGGACTGGCACTTGGTGCCCGTCTATTGGGGCACCGACCGCGCCGTGCAGCCCAACGCGAACCGCCTCGCCTTCGGCTCCGACCGCGCGCGCAAATTGCAGCTCGGCGAAGCGTTGGTCACCGTGCCGAACGTGCACAAGGTGCCCAATGTCGAGCGGCCGTGGGTGGTGAAGATCCCCTACTTCGACGTGACGCTCTACGAGCAGAAGGAAGACCCCAAGTCGCACTTTACTATCAAGGAGATCAAGGCGCTGACGAAGGAGCAGCTGCTGGCGCAGGTGAAAGCGCGGCTGAAGGATTCCAAGCTGTTCAAGGATCAGGCCGTCGTCTTCGTGCATGGCTACAACACCTCGTTCGACAACGCGCTCTACCGTACGGCGCAGATCGCCTACGACCTCGACTTCGACGGCGCAACGTTCGTCTACAGCTGGCCGTCGGGTGGCGCCGTGGCGAGCTACACGTATGACCGCGAGAGCGCCCAAGCGTCCGAGCCGTACCTGCGCGAGTTCCTTGAGATGGTGGTGAAGCAGACCGGCGCGAAACAGGTGAGCATCATCGCGCACAGCATGGGCAACCAGCCATTGATGGACGTGCTGCGCGATATGAAATCGTCGGCTCCAGCCGGCGTAGAAATCAGTCAGGTGATCCTGGCCGCGCCCGACGTCGATGCCGACAGCTTCTCCAACCTTGCCAAGACGATCCAGGGCCTCGCCAAGAACGTGACGCTGTACGTCGCCTCCAATGACCGGGCGCTGATCGTGTCGCGCAACTTCTGGGGCAGCTATCGGGCCGGCGACGTACCGCCTGCGGGCCCGCTGATCCTGCCGGGCATCGACACGATCGACGTCACGGCGGCCTCGACCGACACGTTCGCCATCAACCACTCGGGGTATGCCTCAAACAACAAGCTGCTCGAGGACATCGGCGAGTTGCTGAAGACCGGCCTGCGGCCCCCGAATGAGCGGCCTCTGAAGCCGGGCAAAGTCAGCGGCCCCGGGGGCGACTATTGGCGCTACACCCCGCCTCCTCCGGCGCCACCGTCTACTACTGCAACACCGTAGTCATGGACTTGCGCCCGCCCGCTGGCCAGGCGTGCGGGCGCATAGATTATTTACCCTGCCTTGCGAGACTCCCCCCGTCGGTCGACCCCCGGTCGGCCTCGAAGGGCGCGCGCCGGCAAAACCGGCAGGTCGCGATGTGGTGCATGCGTTGGCAGCGGCAAACTGTATTTGACACGTTCGCATCGGGCGACTGGAGCCGCGCGTTTCGGCGCATCGTGCCGTCGATCGCCCTATCGACTTGCCTGCTGGCGAGCGTCATGCTCGTGCTGGCACCGACGCCGGCCCCGGCTGAGGGCGAGCTGGTGGAGGGCGGCGATGTCGTCGACATCGGCGATGGCCGCGCCAAGGGCATGCCGGCAACGAACCCGCGCGTTAAATCGTTGCTGGCCGCGCACCCTGGAGAGTTCGTCACCATTTGCGTAGCCGGTTGCGCCGGCAAACCGTCGATCGTGCAGATGCTGCCGAAGCCGATGCAGGCTCGTAGTGGCGAGATGCGCACGACCGCCGGGACGATGGACGTCCCGCAGGGGCGCCGTCCGGCATATCCTGTGGGACTTGCGGCGACGGATGCCAATGCCGTGACGTGCGTTGCCGGATGCGTCGGCGCGCCGGGACAGATCATCCAGAGCATGCCGGGACTGCCGCCATCGCCGAAAGTGGCACCGCAGAAAGGCGCGGACGCGGCCACCGCCGTCGGCAACGAGCCGCTCGACGTCGGTCGCTGATCGAGCGTTCTACTCGATAAGCTTACGCACGTCGGCGTAGCTCGTGACCTTGTAGACCAAGCCGTTCTTGATGAAGTACAGCCACTCGAGCTTCTCGCTGGAGGCGAGATCCTCCGGCGTCACCGACTGCAGCGCGTCGAAGTTCTGCTTGCGGAACAGCACGGCGGTGGTCTTCGAAGATTCCGCATCGAGATAACCCCAGTCGTCGCGTTCGGGCAGCCGCGTCGCTGCCTCCTTCTCGAACACCACCTCGTTCAGCGCTGTCGGCGGTAGTGTGCCCGCCTTGATGTACTCGAGCGCTGCCTCGACGAAGCCGATCTGCACCAGGCCCGAGCAGATGAACTCGGTGGGCGCGTCCCACTTGCGCTCGCGGAAGCGGCGCATGGTCTTCTGGTCGCCGCTGACACTGCGCTCGACGCCGAACCACAGATTGCGCGCGATGGTGCCGATGGCCCAGTAATTATACGACGCTTTGATCTTGTCGAGCAGCAGCCCGCGCACGCGGCTTTGCTTTGCCTCGTCGAACCAGGGCTGCTTGAAACGCTTGATGGCGATGAAGGCGCTCTTGTCGGCGATGTAATCGCGCAGGTTGGTGAGATCGACACCGCTGGTGCCCGACTCGATGACGAATGTGCTGGTGTAGCCACTCTCGAACTGCGGCCCGGTGAACACCATGGCGGCGTGCGAGAACGGCGAGTTGGTGGCCCAGCGGATGGCCCACGAGGCGACGTCCCATGCGCGGCGCGTCAGCACGACGTCGGCGCGTTCCAGATACTTGCCGGCAAGAAAGTCCTCGACCGGCATCGGCCAGACTTCCTCGACGACTTCCTCTTCGAGCGGCAGCGGTGCCGGAGCGGCTGGCTGCGCGGCAGGCGCTGTGGGGGGAGCTGGCTCTGCACCGGGCGCAGCAAGCTCGGGCTGCGCCGCGGCAGGTGGGGTTGCCTCAGGGGCCTGCGCCTCGGCTTGCGGTGGCACGGCTGGGACGGGCGCCGGCGGCGTGACCGCCAAGGTCGTGCCCGCGATGGCAATGAGCCCCAGTGCGCTTAATCCGGCTGCGACGAGGTAGCGCTTCATCGACGGCCCCCCTGAATAAAACACGACTTACCGAACGCCTGACCCAACGCCTCAAGCGAGGGCTCAACATAGCCGGTTAGCGCTAGAAAGGCATCGCTCCCAGGTCGGTCAAACATAGTCAAGGCCGAGGCTGCGGCCTACCGGCATCATCGGGCCTTGCCGAGCCGCCCGGCCTCGTCCAAAAGACGGCACCCTTAACACTGAGCAATGGTCATGGGCGCTGCGTCGCCAGCAAATTTCGAGGCCCTCGAGGCGCAAGCCCGTACGCTGCTGGCGGTGTTCATCGCTGCCGGCTACGAGGCGGTTGCGCCCGACATCATCCAGCCCGCCGGGGTGTTCCTCGACGTTGTCGGCGAGGCCCTGCGCGGACGCACCTACGTGTTCACCGATATGGATGGTAAGGAGCTGTGCCTGCGGCCCGACCTCACCGTGCCGACGTGCCGGCTCTATCTGCAGCGGCACCGCGACGCCGATCAAGAGGCCTACTACAGCTACAACGGGCCGGCCTTCCGCTTTCAACCTGCGAGTGCGGACGCGTCCCACCCGCGCGAGTTCCGCCAGGCGGGCATCGAAGCGTTCGGTGACAAGGACGCCGGCGAAGCAGATGCGCGCACGCTTGTGCTCGTGCTGCGCGCGTTGCAGCAGGCGGGGCTACCGGGCTGGAAGCTGCGCATCGGCGACGTGGCACTGTTCGACGCGCTGTTGCGGGCCGCCGACATTCCGGAGCGCTGGCGGCGCCGGCTGCGCCACCAGTTCTTGCGCCCCGATGCGTTTCGCGCCGAGCTCAAGCGGTTGTCGACCAATCCGGCGCGCTCGGCGGCCGCGTTTCCGCGCGCCCTGGTCGAGGCGCTGGATCCGAACGATGTCGCACGGGCTGAAAGCCTCGTTGCCGAGCACCTCGAGCAGGGCGGCATCGAGTTGATCGGCGTGCGCACGGCGGCGGAGATCGCCGAAGGTCTGCTGGCCATAGCCGCCGACACCAAAGCGCCGCCGCTCAAGCCTGAGGCCGCGGCGCTGATCGAAGCCTACGTCAAGACCAAGGCTGCGGCACCGCAGGCGACGTCGGTGTTGCGCAAGCTTATCAGCAAGCCAAGCGCCGCGTTCTCGGAGGCGCTCGACGCTTACGAGCGGCGCTGCATGCTGCTCAGCGAAAGCGGCGTCGACATGAATGCGGTGGAATTCTCCGCCGAGTTCGGCCGCAGCGTCGGCTACTACACCGGCTTCGTGTTCGAGGTGCTGGTCGAAGCGCTGGGGCCGTCGAGCCCGGTGGGTGGCGGCGGCCGTTATGACGGCCTGCTGAAGGCGGTCGGTGCGCCGCGCGACGTGCCGGCCGTCGGCGGTGCCGTTCACACCGAGCGCCTGCTCGCCGTCGTGCGCGGGGGCAAGCGATGAGCGCGCGCCTGACATTCGCCGTGCCGTCGAAGGGTCGGCTGATGGAGCAGACGGCCGAGTTCCTCGGTCAGTCGGGCCTGACGTTGCGCAAGGTCGGTCACGACCGCGGCTATCGCGGCGCCATCGAAGGCGTCGACGGCATCGACGTCGCTTTCATCTCCGCGTCCGAGATCGTCGCGGCGCTGGGCAGCGGGCGCGCACACATCGGCGTCACCGGCGAAGATCTCGTGCGCGAGAACATCTCCAACGCCGACGCGTGCGTGACGCTGCTGAAGCCGCTGGGTTTCGGCCGCGCCAACGTCGTCGTTGCCGTGCCGCGCTGCTGGCTGGACGTCAGCGAGGTGGCGGACCTCGAAGCGGTGGCCGCCGTTTTCCGCCGCGAGCATGGGCGGCCGATTCGCGTGGCGACGAAATACCTAAACCTGGCGCGGCGATTCCTGTCGGGTAAAGGTCTGGCCGACTACCGTATCGTCGAGAGCCTGGGTGCGACGGAAGGCACGCCGGCCGCCGGCACCGCCGATCTCATCGTCGACATCACGACGACGGGCGCGACGCTCGCCGCCAATGGGCTGAAGGTACTCGAGGACGGCGTCATCCTGCGCTCGGAGGCAAACCTCGTCGCCTCGAAAATGGCGGAGTGGGGCGAGGAGACGAAAAAGGCGCGCGATACCCTGCTCGCGCGCCTCGGCATTCAAGTCAAAATGGATTGAGCCGCGCGACCCGACCGGGGCACGCGGCTCAGGTGTTCATGTCAGCGCCGATCAGCGATCGGGGCGTACGAATGCGTCGACGCGCATGCCGGGCAACAGCGGCACCTTGCCTTCGAGGTTGATGGTCATCTCCAGTACCTCGATGTCCGACGGACGGCGCGGTCCGCGCGCGGAGATGCGCGGAGTGGCCATGGTCGGCGCCAGATCGGCGACCGTGCCTTCGAAGTCGCGGCCCGGGTAGTTGATCGAGCGCACGAACGCCTTCTGCCCGACCTTGATCTTGGCGACGTCGCCGTCGTCGACCTCGGCCTTCACGCGCACGTTCGACATGTCGCCAACCACCGCCAGCGGCTGCTCGGGCGACGGCGCCACGATCTCGCCCTTCTTGGCGTTGAGCTGCAGCACGTTGCCGGCGCGCGGCGTACGGATGCGTGTCTTGTCGAGCTGCGAGGCGGCCAGCGCCACGTTGGCACGCGCGGAGGTGAGCGCCGATTCGAACTGGTTGGGCGAGGGCAAGCTCGCCTTCGCCTGCGCCTGGGCATAGTTCAGGCGCTCGCGCTCCACACGCTCCTGCGCCTTGGCGAGGCGGCGGCGGGCGTCGGCAAGCTGCTGCTCGGTTGCGTCACCACTGCGTTTGCCGCCGAGGGCAGCGTCGAGCTCGAAGCGGGCACCAATGACCTCGCGTTCGGCGGAGTACACGTTGTCCTCGCCCTTGGTCACGTCCTCGCGGCCGCTCGTTGACGGCTCGGCATCGCGCTGGCGCTTGCGCAGGCCCGCCTCGGCTTCCGCCGCGGCGAGACGCGCGCGCGCCTCCTCGTCGTCGAGACGCATCAACAGCTCGCCTTCCTCGACTTTGTCATTGAGCTTCACTGGCACATCGGCAACCTGACCGAGAATGGCAGCGCCGATGTTGACCTCGCCGTTGCCCGGCTCGACTCGGCCGGGAGCCGCCGCCACCCAAGGCGTGCCGGTCTTGGCCTCGGCCTTGGTGGTTTTGGTGTCGCCGGAGAAGTACGTTCCTTCGCTCAGCACATAGCCACCGACAGCCGCGGCGGCGAGAGCAGCAACAATTCCAACAGTCTTAAGCATGACGTCTGATCCTATAGCGGCCACCGAGCGAGTTCGGCGGAGTGGTGGGGTTATCGTCGTCCGGATTGCCGTGGCTAGGTTGGCTTACCGGTACGACGTGTGATGCATGAGCGTCGTGGTGAGGATCGCCGTAGATGGGATTGGCGCTTTTCTTCGGCCGCTCGTCGCTGTGAATTTTCCCGTCCTCGATACGCACGATGCGGTCTGCATACGGCAGCGTGCGATGATCGTGTGTAACGGCGAGAACAGCTCGGTTCGGATCTTTGGCGACTTCGGCGAGGAGCGCCATAACCGCGCGGCCGTTCTCGGCGTCGAGCGCCGCCGTCGGCTCGTCGGCGAGGATCACCGATGGAGCGCCTGCAAGCGCACGCGCGAGCGCGACACGCTGCTTCTCGCCGCCCGAAAGCTTGGCCGGGAAAGCCTTGGCACGATGGCCGAGGCCGACCGCGATCAGCGCGTTGAGGGCGTGCGTCGGCGGGTCGACGACGGGCTTTGCCCGCACGTCGAGCGCCAGCATCACGTTCTCGCTCGCCGTCATCGTGGGGAAGAGGTTGTACCCCTGGAACACGAAGCCGACGTGGCGGCGCCGGATGTTGGCGAGCCCTTCGGCATCTTGCCCATGCGTCGAGTTGCCGGCGACCTCGAGCTGACCCTCAGTCGGAGACAGGATGCAGCCGAGGATCGACAGTAGCGTGGTTTTGCCGCTGCCGGACGGACCCATGAGCAGCGTCAGCTCGCCGGAATAGAGCTTGAGGTCGACGCCCTTCAGCGGCTTCACCTCGCCGGCGCCCGAGCCGAACACCTTGACGATGTCGCGGGCATCGAGAAGCACCTTGCGGTCGGCGTTGTCGTCGATCATCGGCTGAACACTCCTGCGGGATCGATGCGCGTCACCTTGAAGATCGCCGATACGGCGGCGAGGGCGCACATACCAATGGTCAAGAGGAAGAGAAGCACGGCGAGGCCCGGCGTCATCACAATGAGTAGCGTCGTGTCCTTTGACGCCCAGATGACGAGCAAGCTGAGCACCATGCCGACGCCATAGCCAAGCACCGCGCTGAGCATCGCCTGGATGAGGATGACCTTGTGGATGTACCCGGCCGAGGCGCCGAGCGCACGCAAGGTGGCGAACTCGTTCAAGTGATCCTTGGTGCTCGAGTAGAGCGTCTGCGCGACGATGACGACGCCGACGATAATACCGAGGGTGGCGCCTGCGATGAGCGCCGAGCCGGCGCCGGTCTGGAATAGCCAGTAGTCGACGCTGCGGCTGCGGAACT
>Ga0134125_10007382_pt1 | contig 12401 bp, 11 predicted proteins | sample KB31751_FD_96464 | JGI IMG/M metagenome (GOLD analysis project Ga0134125, IMG submission 96464) | Terrestrial soil microbial communities with excess Nitrogen fertilizer from Kellogg Biological Station, Michigan, USA - KB3-175-1 | ecosystem: Environmental > Terrestrial > Soil > Unclassified ... | reverse complement strand
TCTCAAGGCCGCCAAAGGCTATTACGGCCGCCGCAAGAACACCATCCGCGTCGCCAAGCAGGCCGTCGAAAAGGCCGGGCAATACGCCTTCCGCGACCGCAAGCGCCGCAAGCGCACTTTCCGCGCGCTCTGGATTCAGCGCCTGAACGCGGCCGTGCGCCCGCTCGGATTGAACTACAGCCGCTTTATCGCCGGGCTCGCCAAGTCGGGGCTGGTGGTAGACCGCAAGGTGCTGTCCGATCTCGCGATCCACGAGCCGGCGGCCTTCCAGGCGATCGTCGAAAAGGCCAAGGCCGCGTTGCCGGCACAGGCTTAAACTTTCTTTGTCATGGCCGGGCTTGTCCCGGCCATCCCGATCAGGCGGGCATCGTGCCAACCTAAGCGGGATGCGCGGGTCAAGCGCGCGCATGACGCGGAGTGGTGACACGCCGATGTCGGACATCGCGCAACTGGAAGCCGAACTGCTCGGCGCCGTCTCGAAAGCGAATGACGAGGCGGCGCTCGAAGGCGTGCGCGTCGCGGCGCTCGGCAAAAGCGGCTCGGTGTCGGCGCTGCTCAAGACGCTCGGCTCGATGACGCCGGACGAGCGCAAGACGCAAGGTCCCGCGATCAACGGCCTGAAGGAACGCGTCACCGCGGCAATCTTCGCGCGCAAGGACGCACTCGGCAATGCCGCGCTCGATGCGCGCCTCAACAGCGAGAGCGTCGACGTCACCCTCCCCGTGCGCGAAGCGCCGGTCGAAAGCGGGCGCGTGCATCCGATCACGCAGGTGATCGACGAACTCACCGCGATTTTCGCCGACATGGGTTTCGCGGTGGCGGAAGGTCCCGACATCGAGACCGACGACTACAACTTCACCAAACTGAATTTTCCCGAAGGCCATCCGGCGCGGGACATGCACGACACGTTCTATTTTCCGCCGAAGCCGGACGGCTCGCGCATGCTGCTGCGCACGCACACATCGCCGGTGCAGGTGCGCACGATGCTGACGCAAAAGCCGCCGATCCGCGTCATCATCCCCGGCCGCACCTATCGCAGCGACAGCGACCAGACACACACGCCGATGTTCCATCAGGTCGAGGGCCTCGTCATCGACAAGGGCTCGCATCTCGGCCACCTGAAATGGATTCTCGAGGAATTCTGCAAGGCGTTCTTCGAAGTCGACACCGTGAAGATGCGTTTCCGCCCGTCGTTCTTCCCGTTCACGGAGCCGTCGATGGAAGTCGACATCCAGTGCAAGCGCGACAAAGACGAAATCCGTTTGGGCGAAGGCGAGGATTGGCTTGAAATCCTCGGCTGCGGAATGGTGCATCCGAATGTCCTGAAAAATTGCGGACTCGATCCCGACGAATACCAGGGCTTTGCCTGGGGGATGGGAATCGACCGCATCGCGATGCTCAAATACGGGATGCCGGACCTGCGCGCCTTCTTCGAGGCGGACGTGCGCTGGCTCATGCATTACGGCTTCCGCCCGCTGGATTTCCCGACGCTCGCGGGAGGTTTGAGCCCGTGAACGCCGTGGCGAAAAAATCCAGACCATCGCCGTTCGATCGTGCCGTCTACGCGCTCGTCACGCGCGGCTGGAATGTGCACAAGATTTCCGCATACGAAGCCATGTTGCGGCAACGCGACAATGCGATGTCGGCTGAAGTTTCCCACACATTCGCCTCGATCGACGCGAAGGCGACCGGCCTGCTCACGCACACGTCGATGATGATCGCCGGCCTGGGACTGATCGCCCCGCTTGTCGCCGATAATCAGATCGAGGTCGGGATCGTCGTTGCCGAAATCGCGATCTATCTTTTGATCGCGCTTGGCTGCCTGCGCTGCCTGTCGGTCTTCCGCGCCTATGAATTCGCCGAGGCCGCGGATCGCACGCACGACATCATCCAGCGCGAACTGATCATCCGCAGCGAACTGTACGGCTACTGCATCCGCGCCGCCATCGTGTTCACCGTCGTCGTCTTCCTTGTGCTGCCGGTTCTTTATTTCTGGACGCCGGGAAAGTAGCCGCGCGATGAAATTCACCCTCACCTGGCTGAAAGAGCATCTCGACACCGACGCATCGCTGTCCGAAATCACGGACAAGCTGACGATGATCGGTCTTGAAGTCGAAGGCGTCGAGGACAAGGCGAAGCAATACGAAGCGTTCAAGGTCGTGTCCGTGATCTCCGCGGTGCAGCATCCGAACGCGGACCGCCTGCGCGTCTGCATGGTCGACACCGGCGACGGCAAGCCGATCCAGATCGTTTGCGGCGCGCCCAATGCGCGCGCCGGCATGAAGGCCGTGCTGGGAAGGCCCGGCACCTACATTCCCGGCAAGAAGATCACGCTTGGTGTCGGCAAGATTCGCGACGTGGAAAGCCACGGCATGCTGATCTCCGGCGCGGAGATCGAATTTTCCGACGACCACGACGGCATCATCGAGATGCCTGCCGATGCTCCGGTCGGGAAACCTTTTGCGGAAGTACTCGGCCTCAACGAGATCGTAATCGACATCAACGTCACGCCCAACCGGCCCGACTGCACCGGCGTCGCCGGCATCGCGCGCGATCTTGGCGCGGCCACCATCGGCACCTTCAAGGATCGCACCGCCAAGCCGGTGAAGGGCACGTTCCCTTGCCCGGTCAAGGTAACGCTCGATTTCGGACAGACGCCGTCGCTCTGCCCCGCATTCGGCCTGCGGCTGGTGAAGGGCGTGAAGAACGGCCCCTCCTCCGACTGGCTGCAAAAGCGCCTGACAGCAATCGGCCTGCGCCCGATCAATGCGCTCGTAGACATCACCAACTTCATCACCTTCGACCGTGGCCGTCCGCTGCATGTGTTCGACGCCGCGAAGGTAAACGGCAATCTCTCGGTGCGGCGCGCACACAACGGCGAGACGCTGCTCGCGCTCGACGGCAAGACCTACACGCTCGACCAGGCGATGTGCGTGATCGCCGATGAGAAGGGCGTCGAGTCGCTTGCCGGCATCATGGGCGGCGAAGCGACCGGCTGCTCGGAGAGCACGACCGATGTGCTGATCGAATCGGCGCTGTGGGACGAACTCAACATCGCGCAGACCGGCCGCAGCCTCGGCATCAATTCCGACGCGCGCTATCGGTTCGAGCGCGGGGTCGATCCGAATTTCACGCTGCCCGGACTCGAGCTTGCCACGCAAATGGTGATCGACCTCTGCGGCGGCACCCCTTCGGAGATCGTCGTCGCCGGCGATCCGACGCCGAAGGAAAAAGTCATCGACTTCCCGCTGAACGAATTGCCGCGGCTGGCCGGATTGAAACTGTCGCTGCCGGAAGTGCGGCGCACGCTTGAGAAACTCGGCTTCTTCACGGCCGGACAGGGCGAGAAGGTCAAGATCGCGGTGCCGTCGTGGCGCCCCGACGTGCATGGCCGCGCCGACATCGTCGAGGAAATCGTGCGCATCGTCGGCGTCGATCAGGTGCCGTCGACGCCGTTCCCGCGCGGACCTGCGGCGCGCAAGCCGGTTCTCACACCGATCCAGAACCGCACCCGCAAGGCCAAACGCGTGCTCGCCGCGCGCGCAATGGTCGAGGCCATCACCTGGTCGTTCGTGTCGAAGCGCGAAGCGGAATTGTTCGGCGGCGGCAATGGCGCGCTGGCGCTGGCCAATCCGATCGCGGCGGAATTGTCCGACATGCGGCCAAGCCTCATTCCGGGTCTGATGATGGCGGCGCAGAAAAATGCCGATCGCGGCTATGCCGACGTCGCCTTGTTTGAAGTCGGCCAGATTTTCAAGGGCGACCGGCCCGAGGATCAATCGACGGCGGCAAGCGGCATACGCCGCGCGCTGGCAACAGCAAATGGCTACGGACGTCATTGGTCGGACGCCGCCAAGCCGGTCGATGTTTTCGACGCCAAGGCCGACGCATTCGCCGTTCTGGCTGCCGCCGGCGCGCCCGTGCAGGCGCTGCAAGTCGTACCCGGCGCTCCGGCCTGGTTTCATCCCGGCCGCAGCGGCACCATCCAGATCGGCCCGCAAAATATCCTCGGCCACTTCGGTGAATTGCATCCGCGCGCATTGGCAGCACTGAAGGCCGATGGCCCGCTGGTCGGCTTCGAGGTGATCCTCGAGAAAATCCCCGAGCCAAAGGCAAAAGCGACGCGCGCCAAGGCCATGCTCGAGTTGTCGCCGTTCCAGCCGGTCGACCGCGACTTCGCCTTCGTGGTGGATAGCGCGGTGAAGGCCGCCGACATCGTGCGCGCGGCACAGAGCGCCGACCGCAAGCTGATCGCGGGCGTGAGCGTGTTCGATCTCTACGAAGGCAAAGGCGTCGAGCCCGGCAAGAAGTCGATCGCCATCGCGGTCACCATCCAGCCGCGCGAAAAGACCATGACCGATCAGGAGATCGAGGCGCTTGCCGGCAAGATCGTCGCCGAGGTCACGAAGAAGACCGGCGGGACGCTGCGCACCTAGGCAGGCAACAGATCCGCGAACGCAAAACCTTCGCGCTCGACCGTCTCACCGACTGCAATCTGAATCTCCCGCTTCAGCATCGGGCCGGCCGACACGAACGTGTGAAATTCGCCGTTCTCGCCGCACAAATCGGTGCCGGCCGGAAGCGCCGCAAGCAAGGCCGCATCGAATTTCCGCCCGGCGAACGTCGCCGGCAATTTAGCCAGATCGACAACGGCAAGGTGCGCTTCGACACCGGCCGCGATCATCTCGCGCGCCAGCGCCGCGGTCGGAAATCCCCACAGTGGAAACACCGGTGTGATGCCGGTGCCGGCAAGCTGCCGCTCGCGATAGGCGCGCACGTCTTCCAGAAAAAGATCGCCAAAGATGATGTGCGTCACGCCTTGCGCCTTTGCCGCGCTCATCGCGCCCGCCATTTCGCGCTCGTAAATCTCGTTCGGACACGGAAACGGAATGCGCACGACGATCGCAGGCAGTCCGGCGGCATCGAGTTGCGCACGCAATAACGCCTCGCGCACGCCATGCATGCTCACGCGCGCGAACCTGTCGGTCACGGTCGTGAGCGCGCCGACGATATCGAACTTGCCGGACCGGCGTGCCACATGCAGCGCCCAGGCGCTGTCCTTGCCGCTCGACCACGCAATCAGCGTCTTCGGCCGGGCATCGAGGGCCATCATTCATCCTCGTCGCGGCGGCGGCGACGGCGGCGACGAGGTGGCGCGGGACGCTCTTTCGTCTTTTCCACGACCGGCTCCTTCAATGCGCCGATCTTGCGCAAGGCGGCTTCCGCCGCGCGCGTGCCGGATTCCCAGGCACCGCCCACGGTGCCGTAAAGCGTTTCGTGCGCGGCCTCGCCGGCAAACCACAAATGCTCGCGCAGCGGCGCCATCAGAACGCGGCGCGCATCCTGATTGCCGGGCGAGGCACCGGAACTGGCGCCCATCACCCACGGCTCCGCATTCCAGTGCGTCGCATGGCGGCGCTTGAGCTTGTTCTTGACGCTGGCGCCGAAGATCGATGCGAGCCAGTCGAGCGCGAAGGCAACCATCGCGTCCTGTCCCTGCGCCGAGAGATCGCGGCCGAACGTGCCGCCGACGCTCACGACATGCAGATCAGTGCCCGACACCCTGGCGATAAGCGCTCCAGTGCGGTTGCTCGACGATTTCTCGAATACCAGATCGTCGGCCTGCAACCCGAACGGATTGCCCGGCAATTCCAGCGCGATGTGGTCGTAGCTGCCGAGCGACAGCGCCGCGATGGCCGTGCGCTGGCGGTCCGGCAATTCCGGCGTGAACTTGATTTTGCCGCTCGCCAGCACGCCGGTCGAAACCGTGACGATGCACGCCGGTGCACGCAGGCGGCCTTTGTCGGTCTCGACTTCGAGGCCACGCTGCCATGCGATCGACGTGACCGGCGTCGATAGCCGCGCCGGGACTCCTGCCACAAACTTTCCCAGCAGAGCGCCCACTCCCTGACGGCAGAAGTCGGCGGTTTCGCGTTCGGGCGCGCGCGCAAAATCCATCGCGGAAATTTGCGACAGGTCCTTGCTGTTGCGAAACGGGCCGAGCACGAAGTCGACGGTCGGCCGCCAGTCGGCGAGATCGTTCGGCAACGCGCGTGCTGCCGCCGGATCGGTTCTTCCGCGCGCGGCTTCGACGATGGCGCGGTTGGCGCGTACCTGCGCGGCGAGAAAATCCTCAAGCTCGCCCTCGCGCGCGGCGCGCGGACCGACGCGCATCTTTTGCCCGCGCGGCGCGGCATAAACGTCGAGGCCTGTTCCACCTGCAATTTTGGACAACGGATTGGTTGCCGGCGTGTAGAGCCAGTGCGCACCGCGGTCGTAGGGTACGCCGAATGTGGCGGAGTCGGTGATGCAGCGCCCGCCGATATGGTCCGACGCCTCGATCAGCGCGAAACGCCGGCCGGCGGCAGCGACGCGGCGGGCGGCGGCAATGCCGGCAGCGCCAGCACCGACAATGATGACATCCACCTCGCCCGAAGCCGGGACCGCCCCCAATGCCGGCGCGGCGGCAAATGCCGTGGCGGCAGCGATAAACGAGCGGCGGCTAAGCGGCGGCATGGTATCCGAATGATTGATGTTGAGGGCGGCAGTTTGCCTGAACCCGCATTGCGCCGCAAATCTCATGGCTAAGAATCGGTAACAATCGCCGCTCACCAATGAACCAAATTGCAATGACTCTCTCCTAAAGTCGCCTGCAACGAGACGCGCGGCAGGACCGCGCGCCGGTTGCGCCAGCAGGCGCCGGGGTTGGGGCGTTATGAGTTGGATGTTCGACAGGGCCGGGCGGTTCCTCGCCCGCTACCTGGAAAAACCGGAAGAAGGCTACGAGCCGTTCACGCCGAGCGATTCCAACGCGCTGCGCGCCGTGCTCAAGCCCGGCGACGTGTTGCTGGTCGAAGGCAACAATCACATCTCCGGCGTCATCAAGTATCTCACGCAGTCGACCTGGTCGCACGCCGCGCTTTATGTCGGCCCGATCGGCGACCGCGAAGCTGCCAACGGCGAACCGCTTGTGCTGGTCGAAGCCAATATCGGCCAGGGCGTCGTCGCCGCGCCGCTGTCAAAATACGTGCGCTATCACACGCGCATCTGCCGCCCGATAAATCTCACCGGCGACGACGCGGCGCGCGTGTGCGCTTACGCGACCGAGCGCATCGGCTTCGATTACGACGTGAAAAACATCATCGACCTGTTGCGCTACCTGTTTCCGGTGCCGGTGCCGCAACGCTGGCGCCGGCGCATGATGGCGCTCGGCTCCGGCCATCCGACGCGCATCATCTGCTCGGCGCTGATCGCGCAGGCCTTCGAGAACGTGCGTTATCCGATCCTGCCGAAAGTCACGCTGGTGGAGAGCGAAGCCGCGCGGCAGGAGATTCTGGAAATCCGCCACTCCTCGCTGTTTGCGCCACGCGATTTCGACATCTCGCCTTATTTCGAGGTCGTGAAGCCGACGCTGGTGCAGGGTTTCGACTACAAGGCGATGTCGTGGACCGACCTGCCGGCCGTGTCCGCCGAGGCGCCGCTCGTGCCCGACAGCATCGACACGCTCACGCCAGTTGTCTGATCGTTTCCTGCCGTCCCTGCCGATGCAGGGCTCCCAACCCCTGTCGATCTGAATCGTGATGGGGTCCCCGGCCTTCGCTTTCGCCTGACCGGGCGACCGCAGAGCTTGCCCTCCGGCGTCTGGAACCCTACCTCTCCCACCATGCTCGACGCCGCCATCAAAGCGTTCTCGCAGATGTTCACCGCGCCCTTGCGCGGCGTGCTGCTCAAGGCCGTCGGCCTTGCGCTCGTCCTGATCGTCATTATCGGCATCGCCTTGCAGCGGCTGTTCTCGGCGCTGGCCGAGAGCGGCGCCACCTGGGCCGAAAGCACTTACGGCACCGTGCCGCATGGCGCCTGGCACGTGCTGGTCTGGGTGCTGTCAGTGATGGCCAGCCTCGGCATCATCACCGGCGCGCTATTCCTGATGCCCGCCGTCACCGCCTTTGTCGGCAGCTTTTTCGTCGATGAGGTCGCCGACGCGGTCGAGCGCGTACACTATCCGGCGGAGCCGCAAGGCCGCGCCTTGCCGTTCTTCCGCGCGCTGATCGAGGGCGTGAAATTCGCCCTGCTGGCGTTGCTCGTTTATGCCTGCGCGCTGCCATTCCTGCTGCTTGCCGGGCTCGGCGTCGTCATTTTGTTTGTCGCCAATTCCTATCTGCTCGGCCGCGAATATTTCGAGCTGGCCGCCATGCGTTTCCGCCCGCCCGACGAAGCCAAGGCACTGCGCAAGCAGCACGCGACTTACGTCTTTCTCGCCGGCATGCTGATCGCCGCGGTCGTGTCGATCCCGGTCGTCAATCTGGTGACGCCGATTTTCGCCATGGCCTACATGGTGCATGTGCACAAGCGCGTGGCGGGACGCGTCGAACTCATCGAGCAGCCGCGCTGACGGCTCAGGCCGCGACGGTTTTTCCCGGCCACTGGCACAAGTCGGCGATCACGCATTTTTCACATAGCGGCTTGCGCGCCAGGCACGTGTAGCGCCCGTGCAGAATGAGCCAGTGGTGCGCGTGCATCTTGTAATGCGCGGGAATCACCTTATCGAGCTTCTGCTCGACCTCGAACGGATCCTTGCCGGTCGCCATGCCGGTGCGATTGCCGACACGAAAGATGTGCGTATCGACCGCAATGGTCGGCTCGCCGAAGGCAACGTTGAGCACGACATTCGCCGTCTTGCGGCCGACGCCGGGCAACGCTTCGAGCGCCTCGCGCGTGCGCGGCACCTTGCCGCCGTGCTCCGCAACCAGCTTCTCCGACAGCGCTGCAACGTTCTTCGCCTTGTTGCGGTAAAGGCCGATGGTCTTGATGCAATCGCGGATGCGCTCTTCGCCGAGCGCCGCCATTTTCTCCGGCGTGTCGGCGGCTGCAAACAGCGCAGGCGTCGCCTTGTTGACGCCGGCATCGGTCGCCTGCGCCGACAACACCACGGCAACCAGCAACGTGAACGGATTGACGTATTTCAATTCGGTTTGCGGCGCGGGTTTCGCCGCCTTGAATCGGCGGAACGCCTCTTCTATCTGCCGAGGAGTCCATTGCGGCAGCTTGCCTTGCGCGGCCTTCGCGTCGGCATCGTCCTGCTTGCGCATGGGCTTGAGCCGCGCCGCCTTTCCGGCGCGTGCCTTGCGCAAGGCCTTTGTGACGGCCTTCTTTTTGACAGTCCCATTGACGCTCTTGCGGATCGCTTTCCTGACCATCATTTCGGTATAGTGAGCGCCATGCCGGACGACAACGCCAGCGATCTCGAACCCACGATCTTTTCAGCGGTGATCACACCACACCGCTCGCTCAGCCGTCTTGGCTTCTTGCTGGTGATGATGGTGTTCGGCGTCAGCAGCTTTGTCGCCGGCGTCGTTTTCCTGCTCGCCGGCGCCTGGCCGGTGTTCGGCTTTTGCGGCCTCGACGTGCTGCTGCTCTACATCGCCTTCCGCATCAATTACGGCCGTGCCGCCGCCTATGAGGAAGTCACGGTCACCGCTGCCGCGCTGAAGGTCCGCAAGGTCACCCACCGCGGCGCGGTCCGCGAATGGGTGCTCAATCCGCTATGGGTGCAACTCGACAAGGTCACGCACGAGGAATTCGGCATCGAACGGCTGTTCCTCGTCTCGCGCGGCAAAAGACTGATAATCGCCAGTTTCCTCGGCCCGGCCGAAAAAGCGAGCTTCGAAAAGGCGCTGTCTTCCGCGCTTAACGAGGCCCGGCGCGGCCCGACGCGGACGGTGCTTAACTAGGCAGGAATCGGGTGGTTGTGGCCGTCCGACGGGCCTAGATACCCTGCATGACAACGAACCTGACAAACACCGGTACGACCATGACCCTCGCAAACCGAGCCGTCTCCGATCGCTTCCCCAACCTCGCGCCGCTGCCGACGGCCGCCACCGATTACGACGTCGTGCGCCGCGCCGTCGCGCACATCCGCGGCAACTGGCGCTCGCAGCCGGAGATCGAAAAAATCGCGCACGCCGCCGGGGTCACCGCGACCGACCTGCATCATCTGTTCCGCCGCTGGTGCGGACTGACGCCGAAGGCATTCGTGCAGGCGCTCACGCTCCACGCCGCCCGCGATCTGTTGCGCTCGTCGGCAAGTGTGCTGGAAACAGCGTACGAAGTCGGCCTGTCCGGCCCCGGCCGCTTGCACGATCTTTTCGTGACGCACGAGGCGATGTCGCCCGGCGAATGGAAAGCGGGCGGCGAAGGACTGACGATCACCTACGGCTTCCACCCCTCGCCGTTCGGCATGGCGCTGGTGATGATGGCGCCGCGCGGCCTCGCCGGTCTCGCGATGGCCGACGCCGGCAAGGAGCGCGCCGCGCTCAAGGACATGCGCTCGCGCTGGCCGAAGGCGCATTACGTTGAGGACTTCGCAGCAACCGCCGCCACCGCGCGCCGCATCTTCGATACCGCCTTGTGGCAGCCTGACCAGCCGCTGCGCGTGGTGCTGATCGGCACCGATTTCGAAGTGCGCGTGTGGGAGAACCTGCTGAAGATTCCGATGGGCAATCTCACGACGTATTCCGACCTCGCCGCCAGGACCGGTTCACCGAAAGCCGCGCGCGCGGTCGGCGCAGCGGTCGGAAAAAATCCGATCAGCTTCGTGGTGCCGTGTCACCGCGTCGTCGGCAAGAACGGCGACCTCACCGGCTATCACTGGGGCATCACGCGCAAGTGCGCGATGCTCGGATGGGAAGCGGGAAAAGTCGCCGCCTGAAATTTTTTTGCGCGCGACCGGAACCCCGCGCAGAACTTTCACTGCGCTTTCGATTCAAAAAGCCCCGCTTCGGCGCGGCTTTTTTATAGCGGCCACGCCGGCGGATGCGTGCCGAGCGGCACCGAAGGGCGCTGCCAGCGCGGCGGGATAGCCGTCATTGTCGCCGGATGCTTCACCGCCGACAGGCGGCCGAAACCGGAATCGCTTTCTTCCAGCAGATCGCGCACGCCGTCGCGCGCCGGGTCTTTGCACGCCAATCCATCGATGCGCCCAAGCGAGCGTAGCCAGAATCCGGTTTGCGCCAGCGACACGCGCACGTGCCAGCTTCCGCCCTCCGTCGCGCGCCGCAGCAACGCGCTCATTGCGCCGCAGGCAAGCAGATAGCCGCTGGCGTGGTCGAGGATTTGCGCGGGCAGCGGCTTGGGGCCATCGATGCCGGCGGCTTGCGCCTCGGCGGCGTTGAAGCCGCTCGCAGTCTGCACCAGCGAATCGAACCCGCGCCGGTTGGCCCACGGGCCTGCGTGACTGTAGGCGCAGAGCGAGACGTAAACGATGCCGGGCCGGATCTGCGCAACGTCTTGCGCACCGAAGCCAAGCTCGGCAAGTCCGTTCGGCCGGTAGCCTTGCACGACGACATCCGCATCCCGCAACAGCGCTTCAAATTGCCTGCGGCCGAGATCGTCGCGAAGGTCGATGTGCGTCGAGAGCTTGCCGCGCCCGGTGTCGATCACCAGCGGTTCGATCGACGGAAGATGGGGCGACGTCACCAGCAATACGTCGGCGCCGTGCGCCGCGAGCGTCAGCCCGCAAACAGGTCCCGCAATGATGCGCGTGAGGTCGAGCACCCTGATGCCGGCGAGCGGGCGATTCCCTTTCGGCCACAGCGCCGCGGGCGCATCACCAATGCGCTCGACCGAAAGCACCGGCAGCTTTCCGACGGCTTGTCCCTGCGGATGCGCGTCCCATTCCGCGAAGGTGCGCATGGCGGTGACGACGAGCTTCGCTTGCGCGCAGGTTTCCTCGAAGTCGAAAGCCTTCCAGGCTTTCAGCGCCTGCGCCACCGCCGCCTTGTCGTATGCGCATTGCAGGATTTTCAGGACGCCGTCGCGATGGTGCGGAAAATTCGTGTGCAGGCGGACCCAGCGCCCATCGCCGCATTGATAGGTGCCGGCGATCTTGTCCCACAGTTCGGGTGTCTGCGCGCCGTTGACGGTGAAATAGCGCTCGCTGCGGCTGGCGATCGCCGCCGCGCGCATGTCGACGCCCACGCGTTGCGATTGTGCCGAGCGCACGCGCCAGATTTCCGCAGCGGCCAATGCGGAAGCGGCAACGCTCGCCTGCATGGCCGTGCCGACCGCAAACGACGACGGCAACACCGGCTCCGCGCCGGTCAAGTCCACATTGGGGAGGACACTACTATCGTGACCGAGGCCGGTCCACAATTTCGCCAGTGCGTCAGGCGCGGACGTCACGCCGCCAGCTCACGCAGCTCCGCGACAGTTGCATCGGCCTTGAGCCGGTAGATCAGCGGCACGCCGGTGCCGATCTCGCGCTTGAGAATCTGCTCGGGCGTCAAGCGATCGAGCACCATGATGAGCGCCCGCAGCGAATTGCCGTGCGCTGTCACCAACACGCGTTCGCCACGCAGAACGCGCGGCAGAATCTCCTGCACGTAATAAGGCAGCACGCGCGC
>Ga0134125_10007381_pt1 | contig 12401 bp, 12 predicted proteins | sample KB31751_FD_96464 | JGI IMG/M metagenome (GOLD analysis project Ga0134125, IMG submission 96464) | Terrestrial soil microbial communities with excess Nitrogen fertilizer from Kellogg Biological Station, Michigan, USA - KB3-175-1 | ecosystem: Environmental > Terrestrial > Soil > Unclassified ... | reverse complement strand
GCCGACCTCGACGGGTGCGGATTCGCCGGTGACCAGCGAGGCGTCGATCGCGGAGGACCCCTCGAGGATGTAGCCGTCGGTGGCGATCTTCTCGCCCGGGCGGACCACGATCTCATCGCCCGGCACCAGGTTGGTGGCGGGGATGCGGACCTCGGCGCCGTCACGCAGGACGGTGGCCTCCTTGGCGCCGAGGCTGAGCAGGGTCTTCAGCGCATCGCCGGCGGAGGACTTGGCGCGGGCCTCCAACCAGCGGCCGAGCAGCAGGAAGGTGGCCACGACGCCGGCCGTCTCGAAGTAGAGCTGGTGGCCGGCCATGTCCATCGCCGCGCCGTGGGCGGTCACCGCCGGGTCGATGAGCAGCTGCCAGAGGGAGAAGAGGTAGGCGGCCAGCACGCCGATCGAGACCAAGGTGTCCATCGTGGAGGACAGGTGCCGGGCGTTGACGGCGGCGGCCCGGTGGAACGGCCAGGCGGACCACCAGGTCACCGGGGTCGCCAGGGCCAGGGCCACCCAGCCCCAGTGCGGGAACTGCAGCGCCGGGACCATGGAGATGAGGAACAACGGGATCGTGAAGAGGGCGCCGAGAATCAGGCGGGGACGCAATTCGTCCGCCGTGCCTCCGTGCTCGAGGTGGTTGGCGTGGTCCTCCGGGCCGTGCTCCGTGCCGTCTTCCGGGCCGCGGCCCGCGGTGTCACCGCGCCGGGGACCGCCGGCGGCGTGCGGGCCGACCTTGAGCCGGGCGCCGTAGCCCGCGGCCTGGATGGTCTCCAGGAGGTCGGCGTCGGACACGCCGGCCGGTGCCGTGACCCGGGCCGACTCCAGCGGGAGGTTGACCGAGGCCTGGACGCCCGCGATCTTGCCGAGCTTCCGTTCGATCCGCCCCACGCACGAGGCACAGCTCATCCCCTGGATGTCCAGGTCGATGACCCGGGATCCGGCGGCGGTGAGCGGGCCCTGTGGTGTCAGGGGCTGTTCCATGGGGTGCTGCTCCTTGAGGTGGTGGGGCGGGACCGGGGCCGGCACACGCCGGGTGGGGCGCCGGTCAGATCAGGCGTTGTTGCCGACGACCGTGTAGCCGGCCTCGGCGACGGCCTCCGACAACGTGGCCTCGTTGATCGGGCCGGTTGATTCGATGCGGGCGGTGGAGATCCCGCCGGCGTTGAGGTCGACGTCGACCGTCGTGACGCCCTCGATGGCGGTGAGCTCCTCGGTGACGGAGGCGACGCAGTGGCCGCAGGTCATGCCGTCGATGTTCAGGGTGGTGATCATGGGTCCTCCTGGGGTGGGTGTGGGGGTGCGGCGGGTCAGGTCAGGCACCAACCGGTCAGCGCAGCAGCCGGCCGATGGCGGCCGAGGCCTCGCGGACCTTGTCGTTGACGATCTCCGGGTTGCCGGTCTCCAGCGAATCCTGGGCTGCGCCGACGACGCAATGGCCGATGTGCTCCTCGACGAGGCCGAGGCTGACCTTGTGCAGGGCCGCGTTGACCGCCGAGATCTGCGTGAGGATGTCGATGCAGTACTTCTCCTCGTCGACCATGCGGGCGATGCCGCGCACCTGCCCCTCGATGCGGCCCAGCCGCTTGAGCAGGGCCTGCTTGTCGGCGGTGTAGCCGTGCTCGCGGTGTTCGTCGGTGGTCGTCGCGGTGTCCATGCCCCGAACATATACCCCCTCCGGGTATCGTGTCAACTACCCCCTAGGGGTATCAATCCGAGAGGACGACGGCGGCGCGGTGCCGCCGTCGTGCCGCGCGTCACCCCTGGCGCCGTGGAGGTGTCGGCCCGCAGGCAGGAGGGGCCGCGTTGCTATGCTGGCAGGCGTGTCATCCACCCAGCTCTCGGTCCGCCAGATCACCGCCGACGACCACCGCGCCCACCTCGCCTCCCATCCCGAGGCCAGCTTCATGCAGCTGCCCGCCTGGGCGCGCGTGAAGGGCGACTGGCGCGCCGAGTACCTCGGCTGGTTCGATCCCGCCGGCGACCTGCGCGCCTCCGTGCAGGTGCTGCACCGCCCGGTCCCCGTGCTGAAGTACACCCTGGCCTACCTGCCCGAGGGCCCCATCGCCGACTGGGACGCGCTCGACCCCGCGGACGTCACCGCCCCGATGCTCGCCCACTTCAAAGCCACCGGGGTCTTCCTCGTTCGCATGGGCCTGCCCGCCGTGGCCCGCAGCTGGGCCGCCGGCGCGGTGCGCAAGGCGCTCTCCGCCGGCGGTCATGCGCTGGTGACCGAACTCGAGCCGCTGCACGTCGAGGCGCGCGCCACTGCGCTCGCCGAGGCCCTGCGCGCCGGCGGCTGGACCAAGCAGGAGGTCGGCGAGGACTTCGCCGCCGGCCAACCCGAATTCCAGGCCCGCATTCCCCTGGCCGGGGAGGACGGCGAGATGCTCGACGTCGACGGCGTCCTCGCCGGGATGAACCAGAACGCGCGCCGCGAGACCCGCAAGGCAGCGTCCGGTCCGCTGGAGGTCCAGGTCGGAGGCGTGGGGGACATCGAACGCTTCCATGCCCTGTACCGCGAGACCGCCGAGCGCGACGGCTTCACCGGCCGGCCCGCCGGCTACTTCACCACCATGTTCACCGCGCTGAACGACCACCGGCCGGGGACCTGCACGCTCTACTTCGCCGTCCACGAGGGCCGCGACCTGGCGTCGGCGATCCGCGTCTCCAGCGGGCAGGGCGCCTGGTACGTCTACGGCGCCTCCTCCGCGGCCGAGCGCAAGCTCTTCGCCCCCAAGGCGCTCATCCACCGCATGATCACCGACTCGCTGGCCGAGGGCTGCGTGTTCCTGGACCACGGCGGCGTCTCCGCGACCCTGGACAAGAAGCACCACCTCGCCGGGCTGACCCTGTTCAAGACGACTCTGGGATGCAACGTCGTGCAGACACTGGGGGAGTGGGACAAGGCGCTGAACAAGCCGATGACCGCCGCCTTCAACCTCTACATGCGGGCCCGCGACCGGCGCTGACCGGGAGGGTACCGCCGCTCCGGCTTCCGGCCTAGAGTGACGGCATAGACACCAACACCGGGAGGCAGCAATGGGCGATTACCGTGCATACACCGACGAGGAAAAGGCCAGCTACGTGGCCCCCGCGTGCAACTCCTGCGGCCAGCACCGCCATATCGTCTGGGAGGAACAGGGCGATGGCGCGGCACGCTGGATCCCGCGCGACGCCGGCTGCTCCAACGAGGCCTGCACCGCCTGAGTGGGCGCCTACCCCGCCTGCTCCATCCACATGAGCTCCCAGGCACGGCCGTCGGGATCGGTCACCGCCGAGGCGTACATGCCCGGCATCTCCTCCGCCGCTTCGCGGTAGAGCGCTCCGCCGTTCGCGGCGGCAGCCGCAGTCAGCCGGTCGACCTCTTCCCGGGAATCACAGCTGAAGCCCAGGAACGACTCCTGCTCGTTGGAGAAATCCGTGTTCTTCTCGAAGCCCAGCGCGGCGTAGGACGTGTCCGCCGCGGCGAGGTCGCTGGTCGGCAGGCTGACGAAGGTGTTGGGGGCCATGGGACTACCCCTGTCTGTGGCGTGCCGCGGGAAGGCGGCGGATTCTGCTGGCGACCAGCATTCCACCGGCCGCCGCCCCGGACAAGGCCAGGGCGGCCGGAACCTGCCCGTCTTCCCCGACTGAGGCGCGCCCCCTAGACTGTGCCCGAGGACACATTCGCGGTTTCGGTTCCCGGTGCCCACGGTGCGGAAGGGCCCGCCGCGGGCAACCGGTCGTAGGGGTGGGACGTCATGGCCTTGATCTCTCCGGCGTCGTCGGCAATGCAACGGCATGCCGAACTGGCGCATGCCCGGCTGCCCACCGGGGGCTGGCAGCTCGTGCACGCGGCGGCCGCGGACCTCCACGGGCTGCGCCCCGTGGTCCGGGACTCCTGGGAACGGTCGTTGTCGTTCCTGCGGGGGACCGCCGGGGCGGGCACACGCAGCGGATGGGACGAGCGCCACCTGGCCGACTACCGCAGGACGCACCCGCTGGCGTCGGTCATGCCCGTGTTCGACCGGCTCCTGGTCCAACCGGCACGCGACACCGGATTGCTCGTGGCCGTCGGTGACGATGCCGGTCGGCTGCTGTGGGTGGAGGGCGACCCGGCCGCCCGCCGGGCGGCCGAAACCATGGCCTTCGCCCCGGGCACCGACTGGTCGGAACGCGCGGTCGGCACCTCGGCCCCGGGAACCGCGCTCGCCACCGGAACCGGTGTCCAGGTCAGCGGCGCCGAACACTTCAGTCCCGAAGCGCACCGCTGGAGCTGCTCGGCCGTGCCGATCCACGACCCGGTCACCGGCCGCCTGCTCGGGGTCGTCGACCTCACCGGGAACGAGGACGCGGTGGCCGGCCATTCACTGGCCCTCCTGGAGGCCGCCGTCGCGGCCGCCGAGGGCCAGTTGCGCCTCGACGCGCTCGAGGCCCGGCTCCGCGGGGCATCCGCTCCGGCACGCCGCGGCCCCACCACCGGGGAGGCCGCCGGGGAGACCGCGACCCCGGCACGGCTCCGGGTCCTCGGCCATGAGGCCCCCTGCCTCGAGCACGGCCCTGCCCGCCGGCCGCTGGGTGGCCGCCACCTGGAGATCCTGACGCTGTTGGCCTGGCACCGCCACGGGCTCGACGCCGGGGAACTCGCCGAGCTGCTGTTCGGGGACCCCGGCCAGCAGGTCAGCGTGCGGGCCGAGATGGTGCGCCTGCGCAAGGCATTGGGCCCGGAGGCGGAACCGATCGGGCTGGCATCGCGTCCCTACCGGCTCGGGCCAGCCGTGGTCCTCGACGCCCGGGAGGTGTTGCGGCACATCAGCGCCGGCAGCCACCGCCGGGCGCTGGACGCCTACCCCGGCCCGGTGCTCCCGCGCTCCGCCGCCCCCGGCATCGTGGCGATTCGTCGCGAGGTCTCCGGCGTCCTCCGCGAGGCCATGCTCAACGACGCCGCCCCGGAGGCGCTGCTGGACTACCTGGAGCTGGACGAGGCGGCGGACGACGTCGAGGGGCTGCGCACCGCGCTGCAGGTCCTGCCGGCCCGTTCGCCCCGCCGCTCCGTCGTCGTGTCCCGCCTGCAGCTGCTGGAAGCGAGCCTCCGGTAGGCGGCTCCGGGGCTGCACCAGCCGGGTGCAACGTGGATGCAACCTCCCCCGGCGTACGGTGGGCCACATCACGTCGAACCACCCTGCTGAACCGGTCCCGACACCGGTCCCAGGCCGTCAACCACGCGCCAACAAAGGAGTTGCCATGACCGTCTACGCCAAGCCCGGCACCGAGGGCTCCCTCGCCACCTTCAAGAACCGCTACGACCACTACATCGGCGGCGAATGGAAGGCCCCGCTCAAGGGAGAATACTTCGAGAACATCACCCCGGTGACCGGCCAGGTCTTCTGCGAGGTCGGCCGCGGGACCGCCGAGGACATCGAGGCCGCCATCGATGCCGCCGAGGGTGCCGCCCCGGCCTGGGGCCGCACCTCCCCGGCCGAACGCGCCCAGGTGCTGAACAAGATCGCCGACCGCATCGAGGAGAACCTCGAGATGCTCGCCGTCGTCGAGACCTGGGACAACGGGAAGGCGGTCCGCGAGACCCTCAACGCCGACCTGCCGCTGGCCGTGGACCACTACCGCTACTACGCCGGGGCCATCCGCGCCCAGGAGGGCAGCCTCTCCCAGCTGGACGAGCACACCACCGCCTACCACTTCCACGAGCCGCTCGGCGTCGTCGGGCAGATCATCCCGTGGAACTTCCCGATTCTCATGGCCACCTGGAAGCTGGCCCCGGCACTGGCCGCGGGCAACGCCGTCGTGCTCAAGCCCGCCGAGCAGACGCCCGTGTCCATCCTGGTGCTCATGGAGCTGATCGGGGACCTGCTGCCCCCGGGCGTGCTCAACGTCGTCAACGGCTTCGGGCTCGAGGCCGGCAAGCCGCTGGCCTCGAACAAGCGGATCCGCAAGATCGCCTTCACCGGCGAGACCACCACCGGGCGGCTGATCTCGCAGTACGCCTCGCAGAACCTCATCCCGGTCACGCTGGAGCTGGGCGGGAAGAGCCCGAACATCTTCTTCGAGGACATCGCCGCCGAGAACGACGCGTTCTACGACAAGGCCCAGGAGGGCTTCACCATGTTCGCCCTGAACCAGGGCGAGGTCTGCACCTGCCCCTCGCGCGCGCTGGTGCAGGAGTCGATCTACGACCGCTTCCTCTCGGACGTCACCGCCCGCACCCAGGCGATCAAGCAGGGCAACCCGCTGGACACCGACACGATGATGGGGGCCCAGGCCTCCAACGACCAGCTCGAGAAGATCCTGTCCTACATCGACATCGGCAAGCAGGAGGGCGCCAAGGTCCTGACCGGTGGCGGCCGCGCCGACCTCGGCGGGGAGCTCTCCGGCGGCTACTACGTCCAGCCCACCATCTTCGAGGGCGACAACTCGATGCGGATCTTCCAGGAGGAGATCTTCGGGCCGGTCGTCTCCGTCGCCCGGTTCAGCGGCTACGACGACGCGATGAAGATGGCCAACGACACCCTGTACGGCCTCGGCGCCGGCGTCTGGTCGCGTGACGGGTCCACCGCCTACCGGGCCGGCCGCGAGATCCAGGCCGGCCGCGTCTGGGTGAACAACTACCACGCCTACCCGGCGCACGCGGCGTTCGGCGGATACAAGTCCTCGGGCATCGGGCGGGAAAACCACCTGATGATGCTGGACCACTACCAGCAGACCAAGAACCTGCTGGTCTCCTACAACCCCAACAAGCAGGGCTTCTTCTAAACCGATCCCGCCCCTGCCCGCACCCTTCCCAGCCCCACCACACGGGGCCCACCGGGAAGCCGGGGCGTCGGCGCAGCCGCGGGGGACTGCGCCGCCGCCCCGGACCCGGTGCCCGACGACGAAACCCGACAGCGAGACCCGAGGACGAAAGGAGCGCGGCCGTGGACACCGCACTCGATGCCCGCCCGACCATCGACGGCGAGGACTTCACCCGCGTCCGCCTCACCGCCGCGGCACAGGACCTGCTGCGCTCCTTGTGGAAGCGCCACGGCCCGCTGATGTTCCACCAATCCGGGGGGTGCTGCGACGGATCCTCGCCGATGTGCTTCCCCGAGGGCGATTTCATCACGGCCGACGCGGACATCCGCCTGGGCGTCTTCGACCTGGAGGACGACGCCGGTGCGCCGCTGGGCGAGCTCGACTTCTGGATGTCACGCGAGCAGTTCGAGTACTGGAAGCACACCCGGCTCACCGTTGACGTAGTCAACGGGCGGGGGTCGGGCTTCTCGGTGGAGGCGGCGGCGGGAAAGCACTTCCTGATCCGCAGCGAGATCATCGGCGGCTGAACCCCGGACAGGACGGCCCCCGCGTCCGACGGGATCGGGGCTCTGGCCCGAAACGGCGGCGTGCGACAAGATGGGGGCAACCCCCGCAGCACGATGTTGCACGACCTCGGCAAAGGAGCACCCCCATGGCACTGCTTGACCCGGCACTCTGGGACGGCAAGATCTACCTCGGCGGCTGGCGGAAGGGCAACGGCGGCACGCAGCCGGCCCTCGAACCGGCGACCGGTGAAACGCTGGGCACCATCGGCGTCGCCTCGGCCGACGACGTCCGCGAGGCCTCCGCCGCCGCGTCGGCGGCCCAAAAGGACTGGGCGGCCCGTAAACCCGAGGAACGCGCTGCGGTGCTGCGCCGGGCCGGTGCCCTGTGGGAGCAGCACGCCGAGGAGCTGGACGGGTGGATCGTGCGCGAATCCGGGGGAATCCCCGCCAAGGCAGCACTGGAAACCCACACCGCCGCGAATGAATGCTACGAGGCCTCGGCCCTGCCCGGCCTGCCGGCCGGGGACGTGCTCACCACCAACGAGGAACGCTGGTCCTTCGCCCGCCGGCGCCCCGTCGGCGTGGTCTCGGTGATCGCCCCGTTCAATTTCCCGCTCATCCTGGGCATCCGCGCCGTCGCCCCGGCCTTGGCGTTGGGCAACGCGGTGCTGCTCAAGCCGGATCCGCGCACCACCGTCTGCGCCGGCGTGTCCATCATGCGCGTCTTCGAGGAAGCCGGGCTGCCCCCGGGCCTGCTCTCCCTGCTGCCCGGTGCCGCCGACGTCGGCGCCGCCCTCGTGGAGGCCCCCGAGGTGCGCGTCATCGCGTTCACCGGGTCCACCGCGGCGGGCCGGAAGATCGGCGAGTCGGCCGCCCGGCTGCTCAAGCGGGCACATCTGGAACTGGGTGGGAACTCCGCCATGATCGTGCTGCCCGGAGCGGACCTCGCCAAGGCTGCCTCGGCGGCCGCGTTCGGTTCCTTCATGCACCAGGGCCAGATCTGCATGGCCACCGGACGGCACCTGGTGCACCAGGACCTCTACGAGGACTACGTCGCCGCCCTGGCCGACAAGGCCAGGAACCTCCCCATGGGCGACCCGAAGTCCGGGACGGTCGCCATCGGGCCCATCATCGACGAGCACCAGCTCGAGCGGATCGACGGGCTGGTGCAATCGGCGGTCTCCTCCGGCGCGAGGCTGGCAGCAGGCGGCTCGGTGCGCGAGGGCCTGTTCTACCACCCCACCGTGTTGGCCGACCTGGACGACGGGCACGACGCCTGGAACCAGGAGATCTTCGGCCCGGTCGCCCCCGTGCGCAGCTTCTCCACCCTCGACGAGGCAGTGAAGCTCGCCAACGACTCGGACTACGGGTTGTCCGTCTCCATCCTGGGCGACGTCGGGGAGGCGATGAAGCTGGCCGACCGGCTGGATTCGGGCAAGGTCCACATCAACGAGCAGACCGTCTCGGACGAGGCGAACTCGCCGTTCGGCGGGGTCAAGGACTCGGGCAACGGCGGCCGGATCGGCGGCGCGGCGGCCAACATGGAGGCCTTCACCGAAGTGCAGTGGCTGACGATGCGCCCGGAGATCGCCCCCTATCCCTTCTAATCCCCGGGTCGCCCTTGCGGCGCCGCATCCATCCCGGTGCCGCGTCCCATGACCCCCGTCCGCTACCGCAACGCGCCCCCGCCGGCCGGCCCGTGGCAGAATCGAGGAGCCAGCCGCCCGCGCCCAGGTGCCCGTCAGGAGGCGATAGATGCAGGACCAGCGAACGGCCCCCGTTGCCCGGCGACAGCTGGACATCGAGTCGCGCTCCATCTGGGCCGGCGTCGCCGGGGGGATCGTCGCGGTCGTCGTCGGGCTCATCGCCTTCCGCGGATACCGTCCGCCGCTGGCCGGTGACCAGTCGGTGGCGATCTACGCCTCCATCGTGTCCGGTGCCATGGCCGGGGCGTCGTTCGTCGCCGGCTACGTCCAGAACGTGCGCACCGTCCACCTGTGGCTCGGAGCGCGGCCGGTGGTCCGGCAGATCGTCGACGTCGCCGCGCTGCTGGTCGTCCACGCATCCATCGCCACCATGTCGGCGCTGGTGCTCTTCCGGCTCTTCCAACAGGCGTTCTCCGGCCTGACCGTGGATCCGGTGGCCGGGACGGTGATGCTGGCGGTCTCGGCCGCCATCGCGGGCTACTTCGGCTACACCTCGGGGGCACGCATCACCGCGGTGGCCCTGTCGGTCATGCTGGCCATCTTCATGTCCTCCGGGATGCTCGTGAGCATGCTCTACGCCGAAAACCCGCTGTGGTGGCACTCGATGTTCAGCGAGCTGGGGACCGGGCAGGCCGGGCTGACCTCCTTCTGGACGTTCAACACGACGATCACCACCTCCGGCATCATCATGACCACCCTCTCGGCGTTCATCACCCGCGACCTCAAGCGGTGGGCCGTGGTCCTCGCCGGCCGCCGGCACGACGCCGCATCCGCCGGACGCTGGCACCGCGCCCTGCACCCGGGCCGGTTCCTGCGTCCGCGACCTGCCGTGGTGCGGACCTGCCTGGTCGCCGGAGGGGCCTGCATGGTGGGAATCGGCCTGTTCCCCGTCAATACATTCGAGCGGGTGCATACATCGTTCGTGCAGGTCCTGGCGGTCGTGCTGATCGTGCTGCTGGCCGGTGTCCCGCTCTGGCTGCCGGGCTTCCCGAAGGCCTTCTACCTGCTCACCTATATTTCGGTGGCGGCCCTCGTTGCCGCCGGCCTGCTCTGGCGTCCCGTGCAGTACTACAACCTCACCGCGCTCGAGCTCGCGGCGGCAGGAATCGTGTTCGCCTGGCTCGTCGTCTTCATCCGGAACACGACCGCGGTGGTGGCCTCCGCGGGCGTCGAGCCGGCCGTCCCGGGGCTCGGTTCTGGCGTCCCGGCGGGCGAGAATGACCCGGGAGAAGGACCGGGTAATATAACGAAAAGGTAACGATGGGCTGGCGGGGATATCGGCCCGCGCCGCTCACCGGCATCCCTTGGCATCCTTGGGATCCCTCCGATCGGCACTGCAGCGGCGAAAGTGTCCTCCCGGGGGGTTTCCGTGTCAAATCGCCGCCCCCTGGGTTGATCGAAAATCTCATCACGTTACGTTGGAGGGGATGGAAAATGAACTCGTAAACACCACGTCCGAGGCTACATTTCGCCACCCGGTTACCGAGGATGGAGCCGCCATGTGGACCATGGCGAAGGATTCCGAGGTACTGGATCTCAACTCGTCCTACTCCTACCTGCTCTGGTGCCGCGACTTCGCCCAGAGCTCGCTCATGGCCGAGGTCGACGGCCAGGCCGCCGGCTACGTCACCGGCTACATGCGCCCCGATGAACCCGGCACCCTGATGATCTGGCAGGTCGCCGTCGGCGCCGGCTTCCAGAAGCGCGGACTCGCCGCGGCCATGCTCGACGAGCTCGCCATCCGCACCAACGCGGACCGCCTGGAGACCACGATCACCGCCGACAACGGTGCGTCCAACCACCTTTTCCAGCGCTTCGCCGAGCGCCACGAGGCCGACTGCGACCGCGAACCGCTGTTCACCACAGCCATGTACCCGGACGGCCACGACACCGAGTACCTGTACCGGATCGCCCCGCTGGGCCTGGACGCGGACCTGCGGTCGCTGAACCTGGCAGCCAGCAACTCCCAGGGCTAGTCCCCATACCCACGATTTTCGACGCCGGGGCCCGCCCCCTCGAGGCCCGCGCCGTACCCACGCCTGTCATCGCACCTACGAAGGGAATGACCATGACTGACATTTTTGAATCGCTCGAATCCGAGGTCCGCGGCTACAGCCGCAGCTGGCCCGCCGTCTTCACCCACGCCTCCGGCGCCACCCAGACGGCCGAGGACGGCACGCAGTACATCGACTTCTTCGCCGGAGCCGGTGCCCTCAACTACGGCCACAACAACCCGGCCCTGACCGCCCCGCTCGTGGACTACCTGTCCAGCGGCGCCGTCGTGCACTCGCTGGACATGATGACCCCGGCCAAGCGCGAGTTCCTGGAGACGTTCCAGGAGCTGATCCTCAAGCCCCGGAACCTGGACTTCAAGGTCATGTTCCCCGGCCCCACGGGCACCAACACCGTCGAGGCCGCCCTGAAGCTGGCCCGCAAGGTGACCGGACGGCAGCACATCCTCTCCTTCACCAACGCGTTCCACGGCATGACCCTGGGTTCGCTCTCGGTGACGGGCAACTCGATGAAGCGCCAGGGCGCGGGCATCCCGCTGACCAACAGCTCCAAGATCCCGTACGACGACTACCTCGACGGCGCCACCTCCGACTTCCTGTGGCTCGAGCGCGTGCTCGAGGACAGCGGCTCCGGCGTCGACAAGCCCGCTGCCGTGATCGTGGAGACCGTCCAGGGTGAAGGCGGCCTGCGCGCCGCCCGCGCCGAATGGCTGCGCAACCTCTCGGCGCTGCTCAAGCGCCACGACATCCTGCTGATCGTCGACGACGTCCAGGCCGGCTGCGGCCGCACGGGCACGTTCTTCAGCTTCGAGGAGTCGGGCATCGAACCGGACATCGTGTGCGTGTCCAAGTCGATCTCCGGCTACGGCATGCCGATGGCGCTGACCCTGTTCCGCCGCGAACTCGACGTCTGGGGCCCGGGCGAGCACAACGGCACTTTCCGCGGCCACAACCCGTCCTTCGTCACCGCCACCGCGGCGCTGAAGAAGTACTGGGCCAACGACGACTTCCAGAACGAGCTGGCCGGCACCATCGCCAGGCTGCACCAGGGGCTGGACACCATCGCCGGACTCGTCGAGGGTGCATCCATCCGCGGCCGCGGCATGCTCGCCGGCGTGAAGTTCCCCGAGAACGACACCGCCTCGAAGGTCGCCGCCGAGGCCTTCGCCCACGGCGTGCTCGTCGAGACCTCCGGCCCCGAGGACGAGGTCCTGAAGATCATGCCGCCGCTGACGATCACCGACGACGAATTGCAGGCCGGCCTGAAGGTCATCACCGACGCCGTGCGCACCGTCACCGGCAAGCCTGCCCTGGCCACCGTCTAGGCCAACCCCCAGATTCCACGCCGGGGGATGCCAACCCATCCCCCGGCGTGAAAGACCGAGGCGCGAAGG
>Ga0134125_10007378_pt1 | contig 12404 bp, 9 predicted proteins | sample KB31751_FD_96464 | JGI IMG/M metagenome (GOLD analysis project Ga0134125, IMG submission 96464) | Terrestrial soil microbial communities with excess Nitrogen fertilizer from Kellogg Biological Station, Michigan, USA - KB3-175-1 | ecosystem: Environmental > Terrestrial > Soil > Unclassified ... | reverse complement strand
GGCGGCGCCGTCATGTGGGCCGAGCAGCAGCAGAGCAGCAACCCGGCGCACAAGGTGGCGATCGTCCTGGTCACCGACGGACTTCCCGGAGGCTTCATTCCAGGGTTCCCGCCGGCCGAGTGCGCGCCCAGCGACATCTCGGGCATCTCCGCCCTCCTGAGCGGCGCGGCCACGGGAGCCACGCCCATCCTCACCTTCGTCGTCGGCATCTTCAACCCCACCTCGGCAGAGGGGATGATGGCGCCCGCCAACCTGAAGTCGCTGGCTCAGGCAGGCGGGACCGGCGACGCCGTCATCATCGACGTCACGGGAAACACCGTCACGCAGCAGCTGCACGACGCGCTCGCCAAGGCGCAAACCAAGGCCATCGCCTGCTCGTACGCCATCCCGCCCTCGACGGGCGGCACCGGCGTCGACTTCAACAAGGTGAACGTGCAGTTCACCGGCGGCTCAGGCACGTCCACGACCATCGGGCACACCAGCTCGTCATCGGCATGCGACAAGGGCGGGTGGTACTACGACGTCGATCCGTCCGCCGGAACGCCCACCAAGATCATCGCCTGCCCGACCACCTGCACGCAGTTCAACGCCGACGTCACCGGCCACGTCGACATCGTCCTCGGCTGCGAAACCATCAGCGTCGGTTGAGAGATTGAAGGGGCCCGTGGTGCCCCCCATTTCATGACGCGGAGCGTTCCGGGGGCACGGCGCGGCTGGGAAGAATTCTGAACACGATCAGCCCGGTCGCGGCAGTCATTAGACCATGTCACCAAAGGTCTACGTCGTCGGCGCGGCTCTCCTGGCACTCTGCGGCGCGGGTTGCGGCTCGGGGCAGTCCGACCAAACCGGGTCAGCCGGGGCCCCGGGCGCGGGCGGGACGACCGCCACCGGCGGCGCCGCTTCAACGGGCCAGGGCGGCTCGGCCACCGGCGGGAGCGGGACCGGTGGCGCCGCTGGCAAGGGCGGCAGCTTGGGCACGGGCGGCGCCGCCACCGGCGGGAGCACGGCGACCGGCGGCCAAGCGGGCTCGGGGGTCGGGGGACACCCGAGCGGGGGGACGACCGGCTCCGGTGGGGCGACTGCCGCGGGCGGTCAGGCCGGACACGCAACCGGAGGTTCGACGCCGGCGGGAGGCAAGGGGGGAGGCGGAGCGACGGGTACCGGAGGCAGTGCGGGCGCGGCGGCGGTCGGCGCAACGCCGCCCATGGGCTGGAACTCGTGGAACACCTTCGGATGCAGCCCCAGCGAGTCCCTGGTCAAGGGCGTCGCCGACACCTTCGTTTCGAGCGGCATGGCCGCCGTCGGATACCAGTACGTCAACATCGACGACTGCTGGATGAGCGGGCGTGACTCCAGTGGAAACCTTCAGTGGGACACTTCGAAGTTCCCGAGCGGCATCCCGGCGCTCGCCACCTACGTTCACGGCAAGGGCCTCAAGCTGGGCATTTACGAGAGCCCGGCGTCCAAGACGTGCGCGGGCAAGACCGGCGGACAAGGCCACGAAGCCCAGGACGCCAATACCTTCGCGTCGTGGGGGGTCGACTATCTGAAGTACGACGATTGCGGGGGCTCGTTGACCAGCTTCACGACGATGCACAACGCGCTGGTCGCGACCGGCAAGCCGATTTTTTACAGCATCAACCCGGTCTACGGGCAGGGCTCGTGCGTTCCGCCCAGCTGCTCGGTCGACGAGTTGAAGGTTTGCAACATGTGGCGCATCGGCTTTGACATCAACGCCAGCTGGGGGTCATTCACAGGCCTCATCGACATCGACAAGCCGCTGGCCCAGTACGCCGGCGCCGGCCACTGGAACGATCCCGACATGTTGGAGGTCGGCCGGGGGATGTCGGCTGACGAGGATCGGTCGCACTTCGGAATGTGGGCGATGCTGGCGGCGCCGCTCATCGCCGGCAACGACATCCGCTCGATGAGCGCCACGACCAAAGCCATCCTGACCAACCCCGACGTCATCGCGGTCGACCAGGACCCGCTCGGCAAGCAGGGGACCCTCGTGGCCACGCCGGCCTCGAACCTCCAGGTCTGGTCGAAGCAGCTCGCCGGCACCAACGCGCGCGCCGTCGCCCTCTTCAACCGCTCCGGCGCCGCGGCGTCGATCTCCGTCACCTGGAGCCAGATCGGTCTGCCGGCGGGTGCGGCGACCGTCCGCGACCTCTACGCCCAGAATGATCTGGGCAGCTCCACCGACTCGTACACGGCCACCAGCGTCCCGTCGCACGGCGTCGTCATGCTCAAGATCGTCAGCGCGCCGTAACGCCCGGCGGCCGTGCCCGCAATCGGCGTGACGTCCTGGTGCCGGAGACGAGACTTGAACTCGTAAGCCCGTAAGGGCGGCGGATTTTGAGTCCGCTGCGTATACCGTTTCGCCACTCCGGCGGCGAGATTTCGCGGGAGTGTACCACCGTCGGGCGTCGAGGGAAGGGGCTCGGCGGCGAGGTGGGTCAGCCGTCGGACTTGGCCATCGTGGCGGAGGTGTATTCCAGGGCGACGGCGGCGTCCTCCGGGCGCGGCGGCATCGAGGCGTCCCAATCGAAGTGGGCCCGCCTGAGCTCTGCGAACTTCTCCGGCTCGCGGTAACGCATGTTCGCGCGCTCGCGCTCGTCGCGCGAGAGGTCGAACAAGAACTCGCTGCCGTCGATCGACAGATACTTCCAGACACCGGAGCGGACGGCCTTCTGGTTCCGGTAGACCATGCGCCAGTAGAGCTTGCGCTCGACCGGTCCCGCGAATAGATCGATTCCGTCGAGCGGATAGTCTGGATGCGCGGGAACACCGGCGGCGGCGAGGAAGGTCGCCGCCCAATCCATGGCGATGGCCAGGTGCTCGTAGGTCTGACCGGCGGGGAGCTTCCGAGCAGGCCAGCGGACGATATACGGCACGCGGATTCCGCCCTCGAGCAGGTCCATCTTCTTGCCCATCAGCGGATAGCTGTTCGAAAAACGCTCGCCGCCGTTGTCACTCGAGAAGACCACCAGCGTCTCCTCGCGCGCGCCGGCTTCGTCCAGCGCCGCCAGGACTCTCCCGATGCCTTCGTCCATCTGGCGAATCATTTCCAGGTACGTCTTGACCGACCCGCCGTCGAGGTGGCCGAGGTTGCCGGCGATTCGCTTCGATTCGCCCTCGTCCCCACGCGTTTCCCAGGGCCAGTGCGGCGCATTGTAGTGAAGCGAGAGCAGGAACGGCTTTCGCCCGGCCTGTCGTCTCACAAAGTCGATCGCCCGATCGGTCAGGAGATCCGTCAGGTAGCCCTCTTTGAAGACCTCCTGGTCGCCCTCCCACAGGTCATGTGGGCCACCGAAACCGTTGTGAGTGAAGAAGTCGACCGCGCCCGACCGATGCCCGAAGAACTCGTCGTAACCGCTCTTGAGCGGACTGAACCAGGGCAGCGAACCCAGGTGCCATTTTCCGATCAGCGCTGTGGCGTAACCGGCGTCGCGCAGGAGCGACGCCATGGTTGGATGTTCCGGCGGCAGCCCCAGGGCCGGTGACGCGCTGGCGATCGGTTCGTCGAACCCGCCGCGCAGCCGGTGCTGATACCGTCCGGTCGCGATCGCGAGCCGAGACGGCGAGCAGACCGATGAGTTGGCGTAGCCGTTGGTGAAGCGCAGTCCCTCGCCCGCCAGTCTGTCGAGATTTGGCGAACACTGCGCGGCGCCGCCGTAGCAGCGCAGGTCGGCATAGCCGAGATCGTCCGCCAGAATGAACACGAAATTCGGCCTGGTCACGTTCTTGTTGCCTTCCATCGAGCACGTCCCTTGAGGTCTTGCCCACCCGCGCCTGTTTCCATCTGAAGGCTGCTCACGCCGAGAGACGATCGGAACCCCGCGCCGTTGTGGCGGTCCGGCCTCTCGAAGGGAAGCCAGCGTCAGAAATCCAATTGGCGCCGCCCTTGACTCGCATGGTTCGACGTCCACCGTTCAGGGCGTGCAGGACGGCTGAGTGGTGTTGGAGACCAGATCCCATGAGAGCAGCCCTCGCACAGCTGGCGAGCATCGCCGTCCTGGTCTTCGCTGTGAGCAGCATGGCGTCGGTCGGGCTCGCTTACACCATCCGGCAAATCCTCAGTCCCCTCCGACAAGCTCGGGCGGTGTTCCGGGCCTTGGTCGCGAACTTCGTGCTGGTCCCCCTCCTCGCCGTCGCGATCGAGAGGATCATCCCGATGGACCAGGCGATGTCTCTCGGTCTCTTTCTGCTGGCGGGATCCGCCGGAGCTCCCTTCTTGATCAAGCTGGCCAGCGCGGCGAAAGGCGACCTGGCGCTGGGCGCAGCCCTCCTAATGCTTCTCGTCCCGGCCACGGTCATCTTTCTTCCGTTCTACGTGCCGCTGGCGATGACCCACCCTTCGTTGCGCGGCCTCTCCTACGTTCCGTCGAACGTCGTCGCCCTCGGGCTCCCGCTGCTGTCGACGTTGCTCCTCCCGCTGCTGCTCGGCGTGGCGGTGAGGGCCGTGGCGCCGCGCTCGAGCGCCCGCCTCATCCCGATCGGCGGCAAGCTGTCGACCATCGCCGTGGTGGTGGTGATGGTGTCGACCTTCGGCGCCAACCTTCACGGGCTGATCAGGATCTTGAAGACCGGCGCCGTCATCGGCGCGGTCATCCTGGTCCTGGGAGCCTTCGTGGCGGGGTTCCTGCTCAGCCGGCACGAACGACGTGCCGTGCTCGGACTCGGGACGGCGCAGCGAAACGTCGCGGCCGCGATGGTGCTCGCGTCTCGAGACTTCAAGGACCCGGATGTCCTGGTCATGGTCACGGCGTCCGTTCTCGCCGGCCTGGTCGTCCTGTTTCCAATCGCCTGGCTCCTGGGCCGGCGGCGACGGCTCACGGTTCGGGGCCCTTGTCGGCCTCTTCCGGATGGCGCTTGAGGGGCTTCAGCAGCCGGAGGGCGACGAGGGTGGTCCCCGAGAGCACGGCGGCGAGCGCGAAGAGCCGATAGGACGCCGCGATCCCGATGCTCACGGTGATCCACAGGCTGACCGCCGTCGCGAGCCCGTGCACCTCGGCACGTCCCTTGATGATCGCGCCCGCGCCGATGAACCCGATTCCGCTCACCAGCGCCTGAAAGACGCGCGCCTGGCCTTCGATGTGATCGCGGAACGCAAACTGGCCGATCTCGAGATACGCGCAGGCCCCCATGGCCAGCAGCGGATAGGTGCGCAGCCCCGGTCCGACGTCCTCGCGCTCGCGATCCCATCCCACGGGCAGCGCCAGGAGGAACGCGGCCGCCAGGTTCAACAGGACCTGCGAAAACTCGTGCCACCCGTTCATGACGCCGCCTTCCACCGCCGCGCAAGGACGGGTGCCCAGAAGGCCAGCAAGCTCATCAACGAGATCGCCGCCGCGATGAGCGCGTTGCCGTACGCAACGCCCGCGCCAATCGCCCCGGAGACCCACAGGCTCACCGCCGTGCTCAGCCCGCGCGCCCGCTCGGGAGACTTCACGATGGCGCCAGACCCCACGAACCCCATCCCGACCAGGAAGCCATAGAAGGCGTCCGCCTGCTCGCCGGGTCCTCCCGCGGTCCTCTGGGCAATCAGCAGAAAGCCGCAGACGCTCACGGCGACCAGCGTGTACGTCCGCAGGCCGGCGGAGCGGGAGCTCCGCTTTCGTTCCCATGCCAGCGGGAGATCCAACGCGAGTGTCAGCCCCAGCCGGACGACAGGAGCAAGGACCGGGTGGTCATCGAGCGTCACGAAGGCTCCCGACCGCGCTCGCCCCAGGTCACTCGACGAGACATGGATACGCGACGCCGCGAGCGCAAGGTCGCGGCAGCCTGGAATCAGAGGATCAGTTTGGAGACTGCGCCGCGGCTGCCATTGCCGCGCCAGACATTCGCCGCTACGTTCGCGCGTCAGCTCTCCAGAGCACGAGAGATTGGAACATGCGCCACGATCCAGCAGAAGCGCCCGCGTACCAGCAAGGTGTCGACCACCTCCTGAGCGCGGGGGGCACGGACGCGGACCGGGGGTTGACGGAGGGGGAGGCCCACAAGCGTCTCGACCAGCATGGGTTGAACGAGCTCGCGGCCGAGAGGGTCGTGCCCGGCTGGAGGAAGTTCCTGGCCCAGTTCCAGGACGTGCTCGTGATTCTCCTGCTCATCGCGACGGCCATTTCGACGGCGGTCTGGGTCTTCGAGCGCGACGCCGCGTTGCCCTACGAGGCGATCGCCATCTTGTCCGTGGTCCTGCTCAATGCCGTCATGGGGTACCTGCAGGAGTCGCGCGCGGAATCGGCCCTGGCGGCCTTGCGTGGAATGGCTGCGGCGCAAGCCCACGTGGTGCGCGACGGCCAGCGGCGCAGCATCGAAGCGTCCCGCATCGTCCCCGGTGACATCTTGCTGGTCGAGGAGGGCGACCGGATCGCCGCCGACGCGCGCGTGATCCGCTCGACGGCCCTGCAGACCGCGGAGGCGTCGCTCACCGGCGAGAGCCTTCCGGTCTCGAAGGACAGCGCCGCCATCCCCGAGGAGACCGCGCTCGGCGATCGCCACAACATGATCTTCAGCGGAACGACCGTCACCTACGGCCGCGGGCGCGCGCTGGTGGTCGCGACCGGGATGCGAACGGAGATGGGGCGGGTCGCGGGGATGCTGCGGGATGCGCCCGACGACACGACGCCTCTGCAGCGGGATCTGGACCGCGTCGGAAAGATGCTGGGGCTCACCGTGGTCGGGATCGCCATCGTGATGATCGCGACCATCGTCTTCGTCGAGCACGTGCGCGGACTGTCGGCGCTCCTCGACGTGCTCATCCTGGGCGTGGCCCTGGCGGTCGCCGCAGTCCCGGAAGGCTTGCCGGCGGTGGTGACGGCCGTGCTCTCGATGGGTGTGCAGCGAATGGCCCGGCGAAAGGCCATCGTGAGACACCTCCGGGCCGTCGAGACGCTGGGCTCCGCCACCGTCATCGCGTCGGACAAGACCGGCACGCTCACGAAGAACGAGATGACGGTGCGGGCGGTGGTGACGGCCAGCGGCCGCGTGGCGCTGGCGGGGACCGGATACGCGCCCCGCGGCGAGACGACCGGGGACGGAGGCGGCGCCCTCGAGGGCCCGCTTCGCCTCGAGCTGGAGCGAACGCTGGTCGCGGCGGATCGCGCCAACAACGCTGTCCTGAGCGAGGAGGAGGGTCGCTGGTCCATCCAGGGCGACCCGACCGAGGCCGCGCTGATCGTCGCCGCGCGCAAGATCGGTCTTTCGTCCGAGGCTCTCGCCAGGCGCCTCCCGCGGATGGGTGAAGTGCCCTTCTCGTCGGAGCGGAAGCTGATGAGCACGCTCCATGCCGACTCCGAACGGCCGGAGCGACTGCTGGTGTTCACCAAGGGCGCGCCGGACGTGCTGCTCAGTCGGTGCACCCGGGAGCTCGTCGGCGAGACGGAACGTCCGCTGTCCGCGGCGCGCCGCGCCGAAATCGAACAGGCCAACGACGACCTGGCGGCCCAGGCGCTCCGCACGCTGGGGATCGCCTGTCGGTCGTTGCCGGCCGATGCCTTCGCGCAGGCCGACGTCGACGAGCGCGTCGAACACGAGCTGGTCTTCGCGGGCCTGGTCGGCATGATCGATCCTCCCCGCGAGGAGGCAAAGACCGCCGTGGCGCGGGCCAAGAGCGCCGGGATCCGTCCGGTGATGATCACGGGCGATCATCCCAAGACCGCCGGGGTGATCGCCGTCGATCTGGGCATCGCCGCCAGCCGGCGCGCCGTGACCGGGGCGGAGGTCGAGCGCATGTCCGACGAATCGCTGGCTGGCACGGTCGCGGACGTGTCCGTGTTCGCGCGGGTGAATCCCGAGCACAAGCTGCGGATCGTCCAGGCGCTCCGCAGCCAGGGTGCGGTGGTCGCGATGACGGGAGACGGCGTCAACGACGCGCCGGCCCTGAAGACCGCCGACATCGGCGTGGCCATGGGCGTGACCGGGACCGACGTGTCGAAGGGCGCGGCCGACATCGTGCTCGCCGACGACAACTTCGCGACCATCGTGGCCGCCGTCGAGGAAGGCCGGACCATCTTCGCGAACATCCGGAAGTTCCTGCGTTACCTGCTGTCATCCAACCTGGGCGAGGTGATGACGATGTTCTTCGGCGTCCTGTTCGCGAAGCCGCTGGGACTACAAGCAGAGGGTGATGTCCTGGTGCTGCCGCTCCTCGCGACCCAGCTGCTCTGGATCAACCTGCTCAGCGACGGAGCGCCGGCACTCGCGCTGGGCGTCGATCCGGCGGACGAGGCGGTCATGCACAGACCTCCGCGGCCGAAAGGCGAAGGCGTGCTCACGCTTCGCATGTGGGGCGGGATCTTGCTGGTGGGCGCGGCGACGGCAGCGGCGACCTTGTTCGCTCTGGACGTGTCCCTCCCCGGCGGCCTGATTCCTGGTTCGGGAACGATGAAGTATGCCCAGACGATGGCGTTCACGACCCTGTCGCTGGCGCAGATCTTCAACGTTTTCAATTCCCGTTCCGAGCGCAGGAGCGCATTCAGGGGTTTGTTCGAGAACCGCTGGCTGTGGGCCGCCGTGGGCCTGACGGTCATCCTTCAGATAGCCGTCGTTTACGTGCCGTTCTTGAAGCTGGCGTTCTCGACGGTGGCTTTGAGCCCCGCTGATTGGCTGCGTTGCTTGGTGATCGCCAGCGCGGTGCTCTGGGTGCGGGAGGCCAGCAAGCTCCTCAAGCGTCTGCGTCCGCGGCGGTTCCGGAGGCCAGAACTGGCGCACGCGTAGCGTGATCAACGTCCGGGTGCGGGGCGGAGCGGTTCGGGATACTCTCCGGTTCTCACTTTGGAGGGGCAAATGGCTCGCTGGCGGACGGCTCTGGGAATCGGGTGTTTGGCGGTCATGTGTGGAACGGCCTGTGCGCCCGTCGAGGGCGACACGACCGAGAGCCGGGCGGGCGCGCTGGCGCCGGGGGATCCGGGCAATCTCGACATCCTCTTCATGATCGACAACTCGTCGTCGATGACGTCGATGCAGATGAAGATGATCGCGCAGGACCCGGGGTTCATGAAGATCCTCGAAGGGTTTCCGAACGGGTTGCCGAACATCCACGTGGCGGTGGTCTCGTCGGACATGGGCGCGCCCGGCGACCAGGTCGGCGCGATCGGCTGCACGCAGGACGGGAACAAGGGGGCTTTCCAGTCCGCGCCGCAGGGAACGTGCACCGCCACCACCATCGATGCCGGCTCCAACTTCATCTCGAACGTCAAGGGAGCGGCGAACTACACCGGCAAGCTGGAGGACGTCTTCGCCTGTATCGCGACCCTGGGGTCGGCGGGCTGCGGGTTCGAGCACCAGCTCGCCTCGGTGGCGCGCGCGCTGGGGGCGGACGGCGCGCCGGTGCCTGATGAGAACGTCGGATTCCTTCGGCCGGATGCCGAGCTGGCCATCATCCTTCTCACCAACGAGGACGACTGCTCGGCGCCCGCGAACACGACGCTGTTCAGCCTCAACGGCGGGCAGCAGGGCATCACCAACCCGCTGGGCCCCATCGCGAACTACCGCTGTAACCAGTTCGGTCACCTCTGCACGGATCCGACGGGCACGTCGCCGAGCGCGCTGATCGCGCCACCGCTGACGCCGCCGGCGGACGCGACCGGTAACCCACCGGCGCTGACGCTGACCAACTGCGAGTCCAACGACACCAGCAGCGGCATGTTGACCTCGATCGCCAGCTTCGTCGCGGGCATCAAGGCGCTGAAGGCGAACCCGGACAGCCAGATCGTCGTGGGCGCGATCGCGCCCCCCGCCACGCCGTACACCGTCGAGTGGGTCCCGCCGGCCGCGCCGCCGCCGGGCTCGACGGGCGAGCTCTGGCCGCAGATCGAGCATTCGTGCGGCGCGCAGACCGACAGCTACGTGAACCCGCACGCGACTCAGTTCACGACGGACGGCACCTATGGCGACCCTGGCGTGCGGATCGCGCAATGGGTTCACGGCTTCGGCGACAACGGCGTGGTCACGTCGGTCTGCGACGCGGACTACGGCGCCTCGTTCCAGAAGATCGCGGACAAGATTCTGGCCCACCTGCAGCCGTCGACGTCGACGGGCGCGGGGGGCGCTGGCGGCGCGGCCGGCGCGCACGGCACGGGCGTCGGTGGAGTTGGCGGCGCGCCCGCCACGGGAGCTGCGGGCGCGGGCGGCCACGGTGGGGCCGGTGGCGGCGGAGCGGCCGGCCAGAGCGGCGCGACCGGAATGGGCGGCACCGCGGGGCACGCGGCCGTCGGCGGGAGCTCCGGCACGGGCGCCGGTGGCGCGGCTGGCCAGAACGGCGGCACGGGCGTCGGCGGCGCCTCCACCGGCGCGGCGGGAGTCACCGGGACAGCCGGCGCGACCGGCAACGCCGGCGCGACCGGGACCACCGGCACCGCCGGCGCCAGCGGCGCTGCCGGTCGATCGGGCGGCACCGCCGGGAAGGGCGGCGGCGCGGGCGGCATCAGCGCCACGGGCGGCCGGGGCGGCGCGGGCGGCGGCATCGCGACGGGCGCCACCGGCGGAGGCGCGGCTGGCGGCGAGAGCGGCGGCGCGGGCGGCGCCTCGGCGACGGGCGGCCGAGCCGGAAGCGGCGGCGCGGCCGGGGCAGCCGGCAGTCCGCACGAAAATGCGGGCAGCAGCGGATGTAGCTGCGAGACAGCGCCCCGGCAGACGAACGGGACCACGCTCGCGTTCCTGCTGCTGGCCGGAACCGTCTTCACCCGCCGGCGTCGACGGCGCTGAGGCCGCCGGCGATCACACGCCCGACGTCTCGGCGCCGGCGGTGCTGATCGCCGCGCGGGACATGGCGGGCGTGTTGAACGCAAATCCGACGCGCCCGGCGACATCGACGCAGATGATCCCGCCGTCGCCACCGGCGCGCCGCACGGCGGCCAGGGCCTGCCGCGCGGCGGCGTCCGGTGGCGCGCCGGCCAGCATCGCCTCGACGGCGGCCCTGGCGCCCACCGCCTTCATGAAGGCTTCGCCCAGCCCCGTGCACGAGGCGGCGCCGGCGCGGTCGTCCGCGTAAGTGCCGGCCCCAAGGATCGCCGAGTCGCCCACGCGCCCGGGCAGCTTCATCAGGATGCCCCCCGTCGACGTGGCAGCGGCGACGTGCCCCTGCGCGTCGCGCGCCACGCACCCGACGGTGCCGCCGCTCGACTGAGCCGGCCGCTTGGTCTTGGCCGCCTGCCACCGGGCGCGCATGCGGTCCGTCACCAGCGCGCCGGCCTCCAGGCGCCGCACGCCCTGCTTGGCGGCGAACGCCTCGGCGCCGGCGCCGACCAGCAACACGTGCGCCGTCCGCTCCATGACCAGCCGGGCCAGCCGCACCGGATTCTTCACGTCGCGCACCGCGCCCACCGCGCCGGCCGCACCCTGCCCGCTCATGACGGAGGCGTCGCACTCGACCTGGCCGTCCTCGGTCAACGCCGAGCCGGTGCCGGCATTGAACACCGGGTTGTCCTCGAGCACGGTCACGGCGGCCACCACCGCGTCGACGGCCGAGCCGCCCGCCTTCAGCACCGCGTGCCCCGCGCGCGCCGCCGCCTGACAGCCAGCCACGTGCGCGGCGCCATCGGGATCGCTCTGGTCCAGCGGGCCGGCGCCGCCGTGCACGATCAACGAAAAGCCGGGGTCGGTCGCGTTCAAGGTCGAAGGTCTCCGCGATTGTAGGCAGCCAGGTCGTCGATGTTGCGCGTCGGTTGCGACAGGATCACCGCCTCACCGACGACGACGCCCGAGATGCCGTTGATGAGGCCGCCCGTCCAGCGCTGATAAGCCAATCCCTCGAACAGCACGATTCCCGCATTGAACACCACGTTGCCGACGTGGGCCCACCAGGCGGTGGTGGCGTGCGCGTTGCGCGCGTCGCGCACCAGCTTCCCCTCGGCGTCGACCAGCAACTGGCAGACCTCGGTGTCGGTGCGCGGCGGCGCGCCGGTCAGCTTGCCGTGCAGCTCGCGCGCATCGCCCACCACCCGCGGCGGCGAGAAGATGAACGGCGCCACGCCGATCGCTGCGGCCACCGCGCCCGTGTAGTAGTCGATGCGGTCCTCGGGATTCGCGAAGGGCGCGGCGATCAACGTCCCCACGCCGGCGCCGCCGATCCCGATGGCCCAGCCCCAGTTCCAGAATTTCATGCGCGGCGCCTCGCGCATCAAGCGCTGATCGATCCAGACCAGCCGCGCGCGCCCGTCGATCTCGCCAAGCTGCGGCTCGGCGCCGGCGGGCGGCGGGCAGCGCACCTCCGCATGCGCCAACGACGCACTCGCTGCCACGAGGACAGCGACCATGCAACTCATCAGGGCCCGGCCGCCCCTTGTGCAGCTCCACACGCGATTCACGTTTCACACTATGCCAAGCAAGAGCACGCTCCAAAAAGCGAAGCGCGACCTGACAGAAGGCAAGAGCCCTTCGACGGCCGCCGGTGAATTCGT
>Ga0134125_10007377_pt1 | contig 12404 bp, 12 predicted proteins | sample KB31751_FD_96464 | JGI IMG/M metagenome (GOLD analysis project Ga0134125, IMG submission 96464) | Terrestrial soil microbial communities with excess Nitrogen fertilizer from Kellogg Biological Station, Michigan, USA - KB3-175-1 | ecosystem: Environmental > Terrestrial > Soil > Unclassified ... | reverse complement strand
TGCTGCTGCTCGCCGAGCCGGATCTGGCCGCGGGGCCGGCCTTCGCGGCCACGCACGACTATCGGGTGGGCGGGGGCGGCGAAGCGCGCCTGACCGGGGGCGGCGGCGGCTGGCGGTTCGAGCTGGGCGCCCGGGCCATCTACTACCCGCTGGGCGCGCGCGGGACCGTGCTGCGGACGCGCGCCTTGCAGTCCCTGCGACTCACCCGCTCGTTCGCGCTGCGCGCCGGCGTCGAGACCTGGAACAGCTACGCCCAGGCCACCGCCGAGCTGGCCGCCTACTTCTGATCCTCACCGCACGACGAAGGGGATCTCGATCTGCGTGATCTCGTCCCCCTGCGGCGGCGCGCCCAGGTCGGCCTGGAACGTGACCCGCCGCTCCTTGCGGGTGGCGTTCTCGAAGTAGAGGAAGCCCGAGATCTCGCCCCCGTCGGCCAGCACCCCCTCGGGCAGCGCCATCCGGCGCATCGGGTGACTGGGCAGATCCTGCTCCCAGCGCGCGACCTGACGCGCGTAGAAGCCGTCGTCGCGGGCCAGCGGCACCGCCCAGGTCTCCAGCGACGGGTAGACGCCGTGCAGGCGCGGGGCCACGAAGAACTTCGACGACGCATAGACCAGATGGACCGGCGGCGCCTGGGTCGCCCCGGCGGCGATGGGGGCCGGCGGCAACGGCTGGTACTTGCGTCCGTCGGCGCCGACCAGCGCGAACTGCTGGTAGAGGATCTGGATGGGCTCGCCGCTGTGATTGATGATGCGGACCTTGAGCGGCGTCAGCCGTTCCACCAGATCGTCCGGCGCGGCGTTCCAGTCGTTGGCCTCGGCGGCGATCCGGATGCCGCTGTCCTCGGCGACAGCGGCGTTCGGGACGTCCGGAATGATGTGCGCGGAGCTGGCCGGCCTGAGATGTCCGGCCGCGCAACCGGCCAGCGCCAGCGTCAAGAAAACCGCCGTTCCGCGCGCCGCTGTCAGCGATCTTGTCGTCCACACGTCTGAAAAGCGCATGACTGCCCCACGCAGCAAGCGCCGCACCAGGGACGACGGCGCTAGAGGCCCGCGAAGCCCAGCACGCGCCCGATGAGCGCGCTCGCCGCCATCGCGACGCCGCCGCCCGCCAGCACGCGCATCGCGCCGCGGACCCGGGGAGCGCCCCCCAGAGCCGCCCCCAGCCCGCCCAGCGCCGCCAGCGCCACCAGCGACACGGCGGCCACGATCGCGACCCGCAACGTGGGGGGCGCGATGACGAAGCCCAGGATCGGGCAGACCGCCAGCGACGCGAAGCTGCCGGCCGATACCAGCGCCGCCTGAAGGGGCCGGGCCCGACTGGCCTCGTGAAGCCCCAGCTCGTCGCGCAGGTGCGCCTGCAGGCGATCGCGGGCACTGAGCTGCTCGGCCACCTTCCGGGCCAGCTCGCGGTCGAGGCCGCGCTGGACGTAGATGTCGATCAGCTCCGCCATCTCGACGTCCGGGTTCTCCTGCAGCTGCCGGCGCTCGATCTCGATGTCGGCTTCCTCGACGTCGCGCTGCGAGCTGACCGAGACGTACTCGCCCGCCGCCATCGACAGCGCCCCGGCCACCAGCCCGGCGATGCCCGCCACCACGACCGAGCTGCGCGACGCGGACGCCGACGCCACCCCGATCACCAGGCTGGAGGTCGACACGATCCCGTCGTTCGCCCCCAGGACGGCCGCGCGCAGCCAGCCGCCCCGGCCCGTCAGGTGCGCTTCTTGCGGTGTGGCGCGGATCGACGCGGACTGTTTCACGGCGCTCGAAGCGCCGATTCTATTCGAGGGCGACCAGCAGCGCGAGCAGCGCCTCGGCGCCCCGGCTGAAGGCGGACACGTCCGGCACCATCCGGTCGGACTCGCGCTGAAGCTGCTTGACGATGGCTTCGATCCCGCTCAGGTTGCGGCGGCCGAAGCGCGCGGCGACCTTGGGAAGCTGATCCTGGACGAAATGGACGACCTTCTCCATCAGGTGGCGCTGGCCGGCGATCGTCAGGCTGTCCAGCATCAGCAACATCTCGCGGATGACGGTCAGCGGAATCGGTTTGTGCTCCGTCTCGGTCCGGACTGGAGGTCGGCGGTCGTACGCAAGTTCACTGGCGACCATCGGCACGCTCATGATTGGTTTGCTCCTGTCTCATGCAGCTTCATGGTTGCCTCGCGGCTGAGGTCGGCACGACGTTGCCACCGTCGGTGATCTCGCTTACCTGATGGCGACCCGTGCACCCTTTTGTTGATAATGACCGTCTCGCCGGATCGGAAGAGCAGAAGCAGATCAAAACCGCTGCTGCGCCTACAGTTACGTGAATGTCTGACGACTCCCACTCGCACCCTGGCCGCCGATCTCTCGGCCAGCCTGGATCTTGGACCGCGTTGCCCGTGGCCCTGCTCGCGCTGGTCGCCTGCCAGTCGTCGGGGTCGCCCCCGGGCCCGGTGCATGTCTGGTTGACGACGCCCGGAGGGGCCGCGCACCTCAGCCGTCAGGCCGACTTGCAGCCGGCCCCTGGCGGTGCGCCGGACATCAGCTTCGAGGAAACCGCGCTGCTGCAGTCGATCGACGGGTTCGGCGCCGCGTTCACCGACAGCTCCGCGTCGCTGCTCTGGCACGGCCTCTCGCCGGGGGCGCGCGACGCCGCGATGCGCGAGCTCTTCTCTCGATCCGACGGCATCGGCCTGGCGTTCATGCGGATCCCCATGGGCGCCTCGGACTTCACCGCCTGCGCCTGCAGCTACTCGTACGATGACGCGGCGGACGGCGATCCGGGGCTGGCCGCCTTCAGCACCGCCGTCGACGACGCGGCCGTCCTTCCGGTCATCCGGGAAGCTCTGGCGATCAACCCCGACATCAAGCTCGTCGCCAACCCCTGGAGCCCACCGGCCTGGATGAAGACCAACGGCAGCATGCTGGGAACGGTCGCCGGTCAGGTGGGCACGCTGCGGGCGGACGCCGCCGCCGCGCTGGGCCAGTACTTCGCCGCCTTCGTCCAGTCGTACCGGGACAAGGGCGTTCCGATCTGGGCCGTCACGCCGCAGAACGAGCCGACCATCGCGCCCGACACCTACCCGGGCATGAACCTCTCGGCCGACGCCGAGGCCGCCTTCATCGCCGACGATCTGGCCCCGGCGCTGGCCGCGGCCGGCCTGACGGACGTGAAGATCCTGGGGGGCGACGACATCGGCGCCAGCCTGGCGTTCGCGCAGGCGCTCTGGTCCAGCCCGGCCGCGGCGGCGCTGGCCGGCACCGCCTGGCACTGCTACGCGGGCCTCGCCGACATGACCGCCATCCACGCCCAGCACCCCGAACAGCCGCTCTACATGACCGAGTGCTCGACTGGCCCGACCGGCATCGCCGGCGAGACCACGTCGCAGGTGATGACCGCCCTGGCGAACTGGGCCAGCGGCATCCTGCTGTGGAACCTGGCGCTGGACCCGACCGGCGGCCCGAAGCAGGGGCACGGCTGCGACGGCTGCACCGGCCTCATCACCATCGACCCCGCCGCCGGGACCGCCGTCCCCACGGTCAACCACGACGAGCTGGGGCAGTTCTCGAAGTTCATCGCGCCCGGCGCGCACCGGCTGGCCGGCACGGCCGGCGGCGGCCTCACGTCCCAGGGGTTCCTGAACCCGGACGGCAGCCTGGTCATCGTCGCCTACAACCCCGGGCCGGCGACCGCGTCGGTCACCGTCGGCTGGCGCGGCCTGGGCACCTTCCGCTACGGGCTGCCGCCGGGGGCCACCGTGACGTTCACCGACGCCGCCTGGTAGGTTAGCGGCCTTTCGCGGAGGCCCGATGCCCAGACTGACTTCCCCCCTGATCGCCTTCACCCTGAGCGCGGCGCTCCTGTCGAGCTGCGGCGCGGCCAGCTCTCAACCAAGCGGGATGGGCGGCTCGGGCGGCGGAGACGCGTCGGGCGGCACCAGCGGGTCGCCCGGGAGCTCCGGCGGGTTGCCGGCGCTGAGCGTGGCCGGCAACAAGCTGCAGGATCCCTCCGGCAACACCGTGGTGTTGCGCGGGGCCGCGCTGATCGACATCGGCGCCCTCTACGCGTACGGCGGTCAGAGCGCCGCCGCGATCGCGGCCCGCATCGACAAGCTGATCGCCGCCGGCGTTCAGGGGAACGTCGTGCGGCTGCCGGTCTATCCCAAGATCGACTACAACGCCGGTTACCCGGCCTGCTCGCCGCTGCCCTACCCGGTCGGGACCGGTCCGGCCGCCACCTGCACGCCGGTCATGCCGATGACCGCCGCCGACTACGACGCCAAGGTGCTGAAACCGGCGGTCGATTACGCCACCAGCAAGGGGCTGTACGTGATCATCGATCACCACCAGATCGACGACGCGACCAAGGGGACCTCGGCGGCTGACGCGACCACCTTCTGGACCGACGTGGCGCCGCAGTTCGCCAGCTACAGCAACGTCCTCTACGAACCCTTCAACGAGCCGATCGACAGCGCCGCGTCCTGGACGACGTTGAAGCCGGTCGTGCAGGGGTGGATCGACACCATCCGGGCGGCCGCCCCCAACAACATCATCATCGTCCCGTCGACCAGCTACGATCAGCACCCGGGCGACGCGGCCAGCAATCCGCCGACCGGGACCAACCTGATGTTCACGGCGCACATCTACCCGCAGAACTGGACGCCCGGGTTCATGTCCCAGCTCGCGACGGCCAGCGCCAAGGCGCCCGTCTTCATCAGCGAGTGGGGCTACACGGTGTCCAGCGGGACCCGCGTCGACGACACCAGCTCGCCGACCTGGGGGACGGACTTCCGGGCGGCGGTGGACGGGTCCGGCGCCAGCTGGACCGCCTGGGTGGCCGACAACGCCTGGACCCCCAGCCTGTTCTCGGACGCGGCGCTGACGCAGCTCACCAACTTCGGCATGCTGGTGCAGACCTGGCTGGCCGCGCCTTGATTCGCCGATGCGCCAATTTCCGCGTCCAGCCCCCTAACATCGGGATGATGCGCCGCCTCTGTCATCGGGTGATTGTCCTGGCCGTCGCGCTGCTGGCCTCGCGCGCGGCCCTGGCGGCCAGCACCTACTACGTCGCGACCACCGGCAGCGACACGAACGCCGGGACGATGGCGGCCCCCTTCGCGTCCTGGGCCAAGGCCCAGAGCGTGGCCATGCCCGGTGACACCGTGTACTTCCGCGACGGCCGCTACAAGTACACCGACGCCACGGCCACCTGCGGCGGCAGCACGTCGGCCACCGTGAACGCGGTGGTGCTGACCAAGAGCGGCACCTCCGGCAACCCGATCAACTACTTCGCCTACCCGGGCGAAAAGCCGGTGTTCGACTTCTCGGGCCTGACCGACACCAGCAAGTACAACTGCCGGCAGACCGGCGTGCGCGTGCAGGCCAGCTGGCTGCACGTGAAGGGGCTGGAGTTCACGGGCGCGCTGCAGCTCAACAACCTGAATCACGAGTCGTGGTGCTTCTACGTCGACGGCGGCAGCAACAACACGTTCGAGCAGCTGGACGCCCATCACAACAACGGCCCCGGCTTCTTCATCCAGCGCGGCGGAAACAACCTGTTCCTGAACTGCGATTCGCACGAGAACGAGGACACGATGACCTCGAACGGCGACGGGCAGAGCGCCGACGGCTTCGGCTGCCACCCGAACCGGTCCGGCGACACCGGCAACGTCTTTCGCGGCTGCCGCGCCTGGTGGAACACCGACGACGGGTGGGACTTCATCAACGCGACCGAGGCCTGCACCGTCGAGAACTCCTGGGCCTGGTACTCGGGGTACAAGCCCGACGCCGTCAGCAACGGCGCGCCCGTCTCGCTGTCGGCCGGCAACGGCAACGGCTTCAAGGGGGGCGGCTACGGCGATCCGCAGACCAACGTGCCCAGCCCGACCCCGCAGCACATCGTGCGGTTCAACGTCGCGTTCTACAACAAGGCCAACGGCCTCTACGCGAACCACGGGAACGTGTCGCCGTACTTCTACAACAACACGTCGTACAACAACGGCGTGGACGTGGACATGCTGGGGCTGGACGGGACCACCGTCACCTCGGTCGGCATCCTGCGCAACAACCTGGGGTACAGCAGCAACGGCCACAGCGTCACCGGGGACATGGGCAACGGCGGCCCCATCAGCGACATGTTCAACTCGTGGGATTCCAGCCTGGGCGTGACGGTCAGCGACGCCGACTTCCAGAGCGTGGTGTTCAAGCCGCCGGCCTCCTGCCCGGAGGCCTTCCGTGCCGGCGGGACCCCCTGCTGCCCGCCCACCGACATGACCTGCTTCGCGGGGATGGCCAGCGCGCGCCAGGCCGACGGAAGCCTGCCGGTGGTCCCGTTCCTGCGGCTGGCGGCCGGCAGCGATCTGATCGACAAGGGGACCGACCTGGGGTTCACGTACACCGGCAAGGCGCCCGACCTGGGGGCGTTCGAGTACGGCGCCACCGGCGGGACGGGCTCGGGGACGGCGGGCACCAGCGGAAGCGGCGGCGCCCCCAGCACGGGTGGCGTGGCGGGCACGGGCGGCGCGGCCGGGGCGCGCGGGACGGCCGGCAGCCGCGGATCGGGCGGGACCACCGGCGGCGGCGGGACGGGCCCAGCGGGGCGGACGGGCGCGGCGGGCGGCTCCGTCGGCTCGGGTGGCGCGATCGCCACCGGCGGCATGCCCGGCGCGGGCGGCCAGACGTCGACCGGCGGCGCGCCGGCCAGCGGCGGCAGCTCGGGTCCGGGAACGGGCGGGCAGACCTCCGGCGCGGGCGGCCAGACCGGCGGGTCGACGGGCGGCGAGAATTCGAGCGGCGGCTGCTCCTGCGGCGTGGCGGCCGGGACCCCGGGCGGCGGCCTGCTGATGCTGGCGATCGCTGGACTGCTGGCCCGGCGGCGGCGCGCACGCTGACGGCGCGCGCCGAAAAGTTTCCATTTCTTGCTAGCGCAACCCGATCAATGGCAGGGGTGTGCGCCTCGACACTAAGATGGCGGCACTTCCCTTCGGTGTTGCGTTTGGTGTTGGGCGCTCCGGTGGTTAATCAATGCAAAAACGACTATCATCTCGCTTACTTATTCTTTCGACCCTGACGCTCGCGGGAGCGGTGCTGAGCCTGCATGGCTGCGCGAACCGCGGCATGGAGGCGCCCGACGACGGGGGCGACGGCTTCGAGTCCACCGGCGGAAGCACGTTGACCGGGCGGGGCGGCGTCGACGGGCGCGGCGGCGCGGGCGTGCACACGGGCGGGGCCTCCGGATCGCGCGGGGCGGGCGGCACGCGCGAGACGGGCGGCACGGTCGGGACCGGTCAGGGGGGCAGCCCCCTGGGTACGGGCGGCCGGCTCGGCACCGGCGGCGCGGCTGGCATGCGCGGCACCGGCGGCATGGAAGCCAGCGGCGGCCGTGTCGGCGCGGGCGGCGCGGCCGGGCGGCCCGGCACCGGCGGCGCGGCGGGCATGCGCGGAACCGGTGGCATGGAAGCCAGCGGCGGGCGCATCGGCAGCGGCGGGCGCGGCGGCGCGGCGGGCGAGCGCGGCGCCGGCGGCATGGCCGGAATGGCCGAGACCGGCGGCCGCGCGGGCGGCGGCGCCGCGGGGAGCCGCGGCGTGGCGGGCATGGGCGGCGGCGGCCGGGGCGCGGCGGGCGCTGGCGGCCGCAGTGGCGGCACGGGTCCCTGCGCCGGCCTCTGCGACGCGCCGGTGCTGTTCACGACGGCCACCTACAACTCGGGCTCGCTGGGCACCGGCGCCACCTGCCACCAGACCATGGCCAGGCTGTCGGGCCTGGTTTGCGGCAACTTCGTCGCCCCCCGCACGCTGAGCGTGAACGGCGAAACCATCGCCTGCACCGGCTCCAGCGTCACCAACCTCCCCGCCCCTGTGGCTGGCGGCTACTGCATCGAAACCACCGCCGGCGACGCCTCCTTCGCGTACTTCACGACGTACTGACCGAGACAGCCGGGGCTGCGGGCGCGATCCAGCCGCGCCCCCGGCTATTTGTTGGGCGCGTCGTAGTATTCGATGACGCCGGCGTCGTTGACGCGCACGTTGCGGTGGCGATGCGCGCCGGTGAACTGTTCGACCTCGTGCACCCAGGGCGAGTCCGGCGCCTGGTTGACCATCCGTTCGGCCTCGCCGCGCGCCTCCGACGAACGCCCGGCGGCCGCCAGCGCGTGGATCAGGATCGACGTGCGCTCGGGCACGTCGGCGCTGTGCGGCCAGCGACGGTTGCCCTCGCGGGCCAGCGCGATCGCCTGCGGCGGATCGCTGGCCGCGACCGCGCGCAAGCGGGCCATCAGGTGCGCCTCGTCCAGCGGCGCGCCCTCGCGCTCAGCCACCGCGGGGGCGCGGCGCGGAGCAGGCGGCGGCGGGGCGGGAGGGGGCGGCGCGGGCTCGGCGGCCGGGGGCGGGGCCGCCGGCTCGGCGGACGCCGGGTCGGCAGGCGCGGGCGCGCGTGAGGCGGCCCGGCTCCGCCAGAAGGCGATGGAGACCAGGCACAACACGACCAGCAGGCCACCAATCCACGGAGACAGGCCGCGCCGCTTCATGCGTCGCTCCTTCTAGGGGCAGGCTCCGACGACGCTGGTGTGCGCGTTGTAGAGGTTGGTCAGCCCCTGCTTCATGGACGGCCACTGGTAGCTGCTGTTCCCCTCGTCGTAGGCCCAGGCCCACGCGCCGTCGTAGCCGGTGTCGTAGAAGTGCGTGAAGAGGTTGTCCTTGGTCGTCCCGTCGGTGTCGACCGCGGCGAACTCCCCCATGACCAGCCGCTTGTCGAGCGCCCAGTGCGAGGCGGGGTACGTCACCGCCGAGTTCGACGCGCCGTTGGACTGGTAGTAGTGGACCTCGTAGAAGTCCAGCGTGCCGGTCTGCTGGCCGCCGGCGGCGCGCAACGCCGCGTCGGAGTACTTGTTGCTCTTCCCGCTGGCGTTCGAGCAATAGTCGAAGGTCTGGGCGCCGTTGGTGACCGGGACGCTCGGATCGGCGGCGTGGATGGCGGCCGCCAGCACGTTCACCGTCTTCTGGATGTACATCTCGTCGACCTCTTTACCCGGATCGCTGGCCGTCATGGTCCAGCCGGTGGTCGACATCCCCTCGGGCTCGTTGAAGATCTCGTAGGCGTACAGCCCGGGCGTCCCCTTCAGTGCGGTGACCAGCCTGCTGAGGTACTTGCTCACGTACGAGTCGCGGATCGTGTCGTTGGTGAGCAGGTTGTAGTTGTTCTGGAGCACGGTGGCCGGGATGCTCTCGGTCCCCTGCAACATGTCGAACGACCAGAGGCTGATGACCACGCCCAGCCCGTTGGTGTGCGCGGCGTTCAGGATGGCCTTGACGCCGTCGATGTGCGACTGCGGGATCACCTGCACGGTGCCGTCCGAGCCGTAGCCCGGCGTCACGGTCCCGTTGGTGTGGAACCACCAGCGGACGATCCGCCCGCCGGCGTCGTGCGTGTTCTTGAAGATGGCGTTGAACGTGGTCAGGTCGGGGTTCGGCACGTCGTTGGCGAAATTCACCCAGGCCACGTTCAGGCCGGCCGCGAACTGACAGAGGCCGCCCGCCCCGCTGCCACCGGCCGCGCCGCCGCTGCCCGAAGCGCCCGCGCGTCCGCCGCTGCCGGCGCCCGCGCTGCCGCCCGTCGCGGATCGCCCGCCCCCGCCGGCGATGCCGCCGGTGCCGGAAACCGCGCCGCCGGTGCCGGAGGTCGTGCCGCCCGAGCCGGTGCTGCCCCCGCTGTGTCCGCCGGTCGCGCCGCCGGTTCCGACGGCGCCGCCACGCCCGACGCTGCCGCCCGTGCCGACGGTGCCGCCTGTGGCGACGGTGCCCCCGGTGCCCACGCTACCGCCGGTGCCTAGGCTGCCGCCCGAGTGACCGCCGCCGGTGCCTAGGCTGCCGCCCGTGTGACCGCCGCCAGTCCCGACGCTGCCGCCCGTCCCGGTGGCGCCGCCGGAATCACTGGACCCACAGGCGCCCAACGCCAGAGCGCAACCGAAAATCAGGGACGTGGCCCAACGTACGTTCACGAGACCTCCTGAGCCAGGGCAGGGCAACCTCTCAGGAATTCCTGCCCCGTAAAGCAAGTCTGCCAAAAATGAGACGTTTACCGCAACTGCGCAACCGCTTGTTCCGCAACGCGCTGGAAGCGCCCGTGCGGGTACTCCCGTAAGTAGCGTCTGGCCAGCCCCACGGCTCGCGAATCGCCGCTTTGCGCGCTCGCCTCGATGGCGACGGCCAGCGCCTCCTCGCTCAGCGCCCCGCGCGGATAGCTGTGGAGGTAACCCAGCGCCAGCCGCTCGGCGCGCGCCGGCTGACCGTCGGTGCGCAAGGCGCGCACGGCGGCCACCAACCGCGCCGGGCTCTCGCCGGCCGCGAGGTGCGGGCGCGCCGGCCGCGCCGCGGGCGGCGCCAGGTCCGGTGGTGTGGAATCGACAATCACCGCCGGCAGCGGCGCCGGCCGCGGCGCGGGCGCGCGCGGCTCGACGACGGGGACGGCTGTCTGCTCGGGCCGGTGCCACCCGACATGCGGCGCGATCGCCGCGGCGGCGGTCGCCAGTCCCAGCGACGCCACCAGCGACACGGCCGCCGGCGACAGGAACGCGACCAGCGCCGGACGACGGGCCCGGCGCCCCGCCAGCACGCGGACCAGGATGGCCGCCTGCCGGTCGGGCGAGGGCTGCAGCGTCGGAATCCCCTGCACGGCCGCCGCCAGCGCCGCCCCCGGAGTTCCGGCCGGCAGATCCATGTTGGTCAATCGCTGCACTGCACCCATCCATAGGGGCGGCAGGGGTCGGACTGGTGCGCCCCAGGCCAGGGGCGTCAGAAACGAGCGGTCAGCGCCTGATGGGCAGCCGTCTGGAAGCGGCCGGTCGGATAAAGCCGCAGGTACTGCCGCGCGAAGTCGGCCGCGCGCGGGCTCTGCAAGGCGGCCGCCGCCTCGATTTGCAACGCCAGCGCCTCCTCGGCCAGCGCGCCGCGCGGGTAGGACCGCAGATAGGCATCCAGGAGCCGGGCGGCCCGGCGCGGATCGTGCTCGCTGCGCAGCGCGCGCACCGCCGCAACCAGCGTCGTCGGATCCTCGCCCCGGGCCAGGCGGGCACGCACGGGCGCCCGAACCGCTGGCGCGTGGACGGGCATCGCCACCGGCGCTTCGATCGACACCGCGCGCCGGGTGACCGGCGTCGCAACGACGGCGGGCGGCTTGGCCGGCGCGCTGACGACTGCCGCGCGCGTCTCGGTGAGCTTGCGCCAGGTGCGTCCCACCCAACCGTGCCCGACGGTCGCAGCCGCGCCTGCCGCACCGGCCACCATCAACAGAGCCCCGGCCAGCGCCGGCCGCAGCAGGGCCGCGCCGCTCCAGGGCCGCCAGCGCCGCCGCGCCGTCACCGACGCCAGGATGCGCTGCTGCCGGGCGGCCGTCGCCATCACGGGCGGCATGGCGGCGACCGCCTGGGCCAGCTCGGCCTCGGCCGATCCGCTGCGTGGGTTCGTGTCGCGCAGCCGCTGCATCAGGGGCGCGTCACCTTCCGCTGCGCGATCAGCGCGACCAACTTCTTGCGGGCGCGGTGGATGCGCGCGCGCACGGTGTTGACCGGCGCTCGCTGAAACTCGGCGATCTCCTCGGCCGTGTAGCCGTCGACCTCGAACAGCACGAACGTCGCGCGCAACGGCTCGCTGAGCTCGTTGAGCAACCGATCCAGAAGCTGGCGCTTCTCGCGCGTCTCCAGCGCCATCAGCGGCGTGGGACCGGGCGCCTCGAGCTGGTCGGACACCGGCACGCCGCGCTTCAACACGCTGCGGATCCAGCGCAGCCGCCGGTGATCGCGCACCTGGTTGGCCGTGATCCGGTACAGCCAGCCGCCCATGTTGCGGCCGTCGAAGTCGGCCAGGCGGCGGTGCACGATCACGAACACCTCCTGGGCCAGATCGTCGTGATCGGCGGGCGGCGCGCCCAGCGCGCGCAACCAGCGCAGGACGTCCTCGAACCAGGCCGCGTACACCGAGCGGAAGTCGCGCGGATCGAAATCGCGCGCACGCGTCGCGGGAAGAGAGCTCCCCGTGCCGTTCAAAAGGGTCGCGCGCGGCCCCGTCGTGGACGACAGCTTGACGAACAAGGCTGGCGGAAAGCTTAACTGACCGCACAGGCCGCGAGAAGCACATCGTGTAGATTCGACGGGATTGCGCCGTCTTGCGACATCTCGCCGCGCCGCCGCCCTGTTCGCCTGCGCCGCGATGGGCGCGTCGTGGCGCGCCACGGCGGCCGACGATGGCGCCGCCGCGTTGATCGCCGTCGACGGGAGCTGCCCGGACGAGCCGGCCATCGACGGCGCCATCACGGCGCTCATCCCGCGCGGCGTCGCGGCCTTGCCGGAGACCGCGCGCGTCAGCGTCGTCGACCTGGGCGAGACCTATCGCGTCGCGGTCAAGGCGGACGGCCGGGCCCGCACGCGCCTG